>FTHL01000175.1_pt1 | contig 22219 bp, 16 predicted proteins | sample 1640951 | NCBI WGS metagenome assembly FTHL01 (sample SAMEA3914788, study PRJEB12502) | metagenome | biome: forest; material: soil | place: Canada | collected 2011-07-03 | depth 0.1 m
GCAGGGCGCTGACGGCGGCGCATCCGTGGCCATGGCCCAGAGTGGCGCAGCGGGCGGCGCAGTCGGCGGCGGGGGCTCCGCGGCGGGCGGGGCGGCCGGGGCGGCAGGCTCGGTCGGAGGGTCGGCCACGAGCGCGCCGACCGGCGCGGGCTCTGCCGGAACCGTCGGCGGCTCGACCACCGGTTCGGTGAACGGCGGCCCCTCCGGCGACTTGAGCCCCGGGGCGGCCGGCTCGACCGGATACAATTCCCGCACCGGCTCGACCGTCAACCCGGACGGCTCGACCACCTCCACCACGTCCGGCTCGATGAAGCACGGCAAGCATCGTTCGGGTACGACCACCACGCCTGACGTGAACACCGGCGTCTCCGGCTCAAGCACCGGCAACGCGAACGGGTCCGGGGGCGCCGTCACGGGAGGCGCCACCACCGGGGCGACCGCCACGCCCAACGGCGGCTGAAACCCGGCCTGGTTAATGACAGAGTCCACGGCGGCGCGGCCTTAGAGCCGCGCCGCTTTTGGCGTCGCAGCCCTAGTCGACCAGCTTGGAATTGTGGCGCGAAAGGCCGACGCCCACCGGCACAGGCACGTCGGAGCTGGCGTAGTCGGTGTTCATGACCAGGGTGGGATCGCCGGTGAGCAGGAGCGCCTTGGAGACGATCACGGTCCACGCCGAGGTCTGGGCGACCTTGGTGCTGCCGCTCACCAGCAGGGTCGCGTTAGGGATGTAGATGGTCCCGAGCAGCTGGTTCACATGGTCGCTCTGGATCATGAACTGCAGAATATTCTGACGTGAGGCGAACACGACGAAGCCCGCCAGCAGGCCGCTCTTGCGGCCGGTCAGGCTGATCACCGAGTGGCTGTTGAAGTCGAACCTGGCCAGGGGGCTGAAGCCCAGCACCACGTCGTTGCCGGTGACGGTCGAGTTGCCGCCGACCACGAAGTCCTTGGCGAAATAGTGCTCCCCCGGCGCCAGGGTGACGGTGGAGTTGTTGTTCACGCTGATCTTGCCGCAATGGAGGCCCGCGGGAATCGTCGCCGAGCCAGAATTGTAGTTCACGTCGGCTGAGTTGAACGGGCAGGAGCTGGGGAAGCTCAGGTTCACGTTGGCGAACGGATCGGCGATCGCCGTCGCGTCGGTCTTGGCCGCGGGCGAGATCGGACCGACCGCGAGGCCAACCGAGCGCACCTCGTTGCCGAGCAGGTGGGCGCCCGCATTGACCACCACCTGGTTGTTGGACTGCACCAGGCAGCCGGGCGCGGAGATCTGCGCCTGGTTCAGGAGGTTGATGGTCGCCGGCGCCGCCGTGCTGGTCGCCAGGATGCAGAGCGGGATTCGACCCTCGCGGGTGGCCACGGCGTGCGCCGAGACGTCCCAGCCGCCCGGCGGCAACAGGTTGCCGAAGAATGACGCGCGGTGCCCGTGCACCGTCACCTGGACGGCCCAGCCGCCGTTCACATAGACCGCGGTGGCGTCGACGTTGGTGCGCTTGCCAATCTGGGCCATGCGGTTCAGCGCCAGGGCCTGGGCACGCTGCAGCACGTCCGGCGACATGCTCAGATCCATCTGGGCCGCCGCGTCCAAGGCGGTCTCGTCGGCCACGTCCTGCATGGTGGAGCGTTCGCTGACCAGCTCGGCCATCTCGATGCCGCCCACGGCCAGCATGGCCACCGCCATGATCACCACCCCGGCCACAGGCGCGAGCCCGCCGCCGCGGTGCTCCAGCCAGCGGCGCGCCGGCCTCATGACCTGTGCGGCGCCCACGTCCGCCTCAGTTCGCCCGTTCCGGCACGAGCTGCCCCAGCAGTTGCACATAGCCTGGGGCCATCGCCTTCAGCTCAGGCTGACGCGCCAGGGCCATGTCCATGAACTCGGCGCCTTCCTTGGCCAGCCGGCGGACGGTCTGGGCGGCGTTGGCGGCGTCCGCGCGCGCCCGCGCGCGCGCATGCTCCAGGGAGTTCTCCGTCTGGGCGGCGCGATGGACGTAGCGGATCTGGTAGCTCAGGAGCCGCCAGTTGATCGGCTTGACGACAAAGGACGTGGCGCCGGCCAGGAAGGCCTTGTCGATGGCGCTGACGTCCTCGCGGCCGGTCACGATGATCACCGGCAGCCGCTTGAACCTATCGTCCGCACGCAGCTTCGCCAGCACGTCGAAGCCGTCCATGTTGGGCATTTCCAGGTCCAGCAGGACGAGGTCGAACTCGGCCTCTTCCAGAAGCTGCATGGCCTCGATGCCGTCGGCGGCGGTCTTCACCTTCGCGGACTTGGTCGACAGGTGGACGAGGGCGAATTCCTGCAGGATCGGGTCGTCGTCCGCGAACAGGATCCGCACTTCGTCTTCGAGGACGTAGAAGAACGTCCCCGCATCCTGAGCCAGCGGCATTAGCGGGATCCTCGAACCAACTGCGCCGGCGATTTTAAGTGGAAGGTCATTAATTCAGCGTAACTGCCGTTTGAGCATCCTTTCCAGAAAAGCCAGGAAATGTCGGACGCCGAGAAGTACCGCTCGATCCGCGCAAAGATGATCGTGCTGGTCGCGGCTTCGGTAAGCGTCGCCGTCGGGCTTTTAACCACGATCGCCATGTTCCGGGAGGGCGGCCGCGACGCCGCTCTACAAGGCCAACGCCTGGCCGCCATCGCCGACGTGGTGGCGTCGGCCGCCGCCAAGGCCACGGCCAAGGGCGACACCGCCGGCGCCTTCGAGGCGCTGCGGTCGGCGGGCCGCGCCAAGGACGTCATCTATGGCCGGGTGGAGGACGCCGAGGGCATTCCCCTGGCCGAGAACGGGGTGGGCGCCCGGCTCTCCACCGACGTGGTGGTCACCAAGGCGCCGAGCGGGCTGGGCGGCATGCTGAGCCTGTTGAAGAGCCGCACGGTGCGGGTGCAGTCGCAGATCGTCGACGAGAACCGCCAGGTCGGGCGCGTGGTGCTGCTGGCCCGGTCCGAAGGCGTCGGCGCGCGGCTCGCCTGGAGCCTGCTCACCAGCCTGGAGGCGGGGCTGAGCGCTGTCCTCGTGGGGCTGCTGCTCGCGTGGCGCATGCAGCGGACCATCACCAGCCCGATCATCGCCCTCACCCGCTCGATGGACGAGATCCAGCGCACCCACGACTACGACATGGCCGTGCAGGTGAGCTCCAACGACGAGGTGGGCGACCTCGTCGACGGCTTCAACCGCATGCTCTCGGAGATCCGCGTGCGCGACCGCGAGCTGGCGCACCACATGGCCGGGCTGGAGCGCACGGTGGCCCAGCGCACGGCCGACATGGTGCTGGCCCGTGACGCCGCCGAAATGGCCAACCGGGCCAAGTCGGACTTCCTGGCCACTATGAGCCACGAGATCCGCACCCCGATGAACGGCATCATGGTCATGGCCGAGATGCTCGCCGCGGACGAGCTGCCCCCTCGCCAGCGCCGCTTCGCCGACGTCATCGCCAAGTCCGGCGCCAGCCTCATCGCCATCATCAACGACATCCTCGACTTCTCGAAGATCGAGGCGGGCAAGCTGGAGCTGGAGCGCAAGGAGCTCGACCCGGCGGCGGTGGTCGAGGACGTCTGCAGCCTGTTCTGGGAGCGGGCCAGGGCCAAGAGCCTGGAGCTCGCCGCCTATGTCGACCCGGCGACACCCGCCCTGGTGATGGGCGACGAGGTCCGCCTGCGCCAGGTGCTGAGCAACCTGGTCGCCAACGCCATCAAGTTCACCGAGAAGGGCGGGGTGATGGTCGAGGTCGGCCCGACCAAGGCCGGCGGCCTGAAGTTCGGCGTCCGCGACACCGGCATCGGCATCCCGCGCGAGAAGGTGGCCTCGCTGTTCCAGGCCTTCACCCAGGCGGACCAGTCGACCACCCGCCGGTTCGGCGGCACGGGCCTGGGCCTGTCGATCTCCAAGCGGCTGGTGGACGCCATGGGAGGAAAGTTCGCCGTGTCGAGCCGGCCGGGCGAAGGCTCCCTGTTCGCCTTCACCGCCCCGCTGGAGGAGGCCGCCCCGGCCCCGCCGTGGCCGGCGATCCAGGGCATCGCCGGGCTGGATGTTCCGGGCGAGTTCACCGCCCTGAGCCTGCGTCGCTACCTGGAGGCCACCGGCATGACCATCGGCCGCGGCCGCGGCACCTCGGTGACCTTGCGCGTCGGCGCCCCGGCGACGTTCGACACGCCGCAGATCCGCATGCCCGCCGTCTGCGTGGCCGAGTTCTCGGACGCACGGCCCCAGCTGCTGCTGGAGAAGGGCGTGGTGGACGCGGTGATGATCCTGCCGGTGCGCCGCCAGGACTTCGCCACCCTGCTCGGCCAGCTCGCCGAGGGCCAGCCGCTGGCGCTGGTGTCGGGCGCTTCGCCCGAGCCGCAGAAGCTGCACCGCTTCGAGGGCTACAAGGTGCTGGTGGCCGACGACAGCGACGTCAACCGCGAGGTCGCGGTCGAGGCCCTGAGCCGGCTCGGGATCCAGCCGCTGCTGGCCGAGGACGGCCGCCAGGCCCTGGCCATGTGGGAGGCCGAGGGCTTCGACCTGATCCTGATGGACGGCTCGATGCCGGAGATGGACGGTTACGAGGCCGCCAGCGCGATCCGCGCGCGCGAGGCGGAGCTCGGCCGGGAGCGCACCCCCATCGTCGCCCTCACCGCCCACGTGGTCGGGCCCGCCGCCGGGGCCTGGCGCGACAGCGGCATGGACGCGGTGCTGCACAAGCCCTTCACCCTGGCGCAGATGGCGGGCGCGCTCGGGCAGTTCCTGAAGCCGCGCGGCCGGGAGCTGGCCGCCGAGGAGCCGGCCGCCGCGCCGGCCGGTCTCGCGGCGGCGGACGGCGACCTGATCGACGCCAAGGTGGCTTCGGAGCTGGCGTCCATGGCCGCCGCCGGGCGCGAGGACTTCGTCACCCGGGTGCACGGTCTCTACCGGCTCAAGGCGCCCGAGACCGCCGACGGCCTGCGCCAGGCGCTCGAGCGGCGGGACCAGGCCGCGGCCGTGAAGGCCGCCCACGCCCTCAAGTCGATGAGCCTGAACGTCGGCGCCAAGGCTGTCGCCCAGTTCGCCGCCCGGCTGGAATCCGAAGGGCGCGCGGGGGCGCCGATCTCCTTGGCCGACGCCGCCGAGATCGACCGGCTGCTCGCCGCGACCCTGCAGGCGCTCGACGGCGGCCCTCCCCCGCCGACGACCGCGATCACGCCGTCCGCTCCGGCGGCCGAGCCGGAGCCCGAGCCCGACCCGGCCATCGCCCTGGTCGGCGACGAGCCGCGCCTGCGCGACGCCCTGGCGCTGGCCCTGCGGAACGGGGAGTTCTCTCTCGCCTACCAGCCGCAGATGGACCGGGACGGCAAGCGCATGATCGGCTGCGAGGCGCTGGTGCGGTGGACCCGGCCGGACGGGCGGGCGGTGGGTCCGCAGCTGTTCATCCCGGCCGCCGAGCGTCTTGGCCTGATCCGCGAGGTCACCGACTGGGTGCTCGATCGCTGCCTGATGGAAGCCGGCGCGCTCGAGGTCCCGGTGGCGGTCAACGCCTCGGCGGTGGAATTCGGCCGCCCGGACTTCTGCGACCGGGTCGCCCGCGCCCTGGCGCGCCATGGTCGCGCCCCCGGCAAGCTCGAGATCGAGATCACCGAGACCGCCATGCTGCAGGACGAGGAGGCGGTCAGGCGCACCATCGCGGGCCTGCGCGAGCTGGGCGTCGGCGTCGCGCTCGACGATTTCGGCACCGGCTACTCCAGCCTGCAGCGGCTGCGCCGCTTCGCCTTCGACAAGCTGAAGATCGACCGCGAGTTCATCTCCTCGTGCAGCCAGGACGTCCAGAGCGCCACCATTGTCCACGCCGTGGTCAGCATCGGGCGCGCGCTCGGCATGAAGGTCATCGCCGAGGGGGTGGAGACCGAGGAGGAGCACCAGTTCCTGCGCATCGCCGGCGCCCACGGCATGCAGGGCTACCTGTTCTGCCGGCCGCTGCCGATGACCGAGCTGATGGAGTTCGCGGGCTCCGGCCGTCTGGCGCTGGCCTCCTGAGGGCGGCGAGGCGGGGCCCGGCAGGGCCTCTCGTGGTCAAGGACCCGGCGCGCGTCTCCTGATCCTTCGCTCGGCCCTAGCGCGGTAAGCCAGGTCGCAGCCGCCTTGCCGGGGCGCCGATCACAGGTCGGCGGATAGGTCCGGCCATGAGGGCGGCGCCGATCCAGGGCGTCCAGCTGTCCGACTACTTATGCCCGAGGACCAGCATCACCTTGTAGGCCGCCGGCAGCATCAGGACGCCGAGCAGGCAGGGGAAGATGAACAGGATCAAGGGCACGACCAGCTTGGCGGGCAGGGCCAGGGCCTTCTCCTCCGCCCGCAGCATGCGCTTGGTGCGCATGTCGTCGGAAAACACCTTGAGGGTGTCGCCGAGGCTGGTGCCCATCTCCTCGGCCTGACGCAGCATGGTGGCGAAGGCGGCCGCCTCCTGGATGCCCAGCCGTTCCGCCAGCCGGGTCCAGACGTCGCGGCGCGAGCGGCCCGCGCGCAGCTCCAGGGTCAGCAGTTTCAGGTGCTCGGCCAGCCGCGGGTAGCGGCGCACCAGCTCGTCGGTGATGCGTCCCACCGCCGCGTCCAGGCTCAGGCCCGCCTCGACCGACGCCACCAGCAGGTCGAGCAGGTCGGGGAAGCCCTCGCGATATTCCCGCTCGCGGGCCTTGATGCGCATCTTGATCACGTGCTCGGGACCGAGCAGCGCGGCGATGGCGAGCACGCCCGCGACGCCGATGGCGCCAAAGCCTCCGGCATGGTGCGAGGCGATGGGCAGGATCAGCAAGGTGGCGCAGGTGGCGACCACCAGGGCGATGACGCGCACGCCGAGATAAAAGGTCACCGCCTCGCGGCCGAAGAAGCCGGCCTGCATCAACCGCGCGCGCAAGGCGGACAGGCGGGCGGGATCCTGGATGGCGATGCGGTCCCCGACCCGACGGACCTGGTCGACCACGCTGGCGGCGATGTCGCCGGCCGCCGCGGCCGCCGCCCCGCCATGGGCGCTTGCGCCGCCGTCCATCGACAGCCGCGAGTGGCGCCGGGCGCGCAAGCTGGCGTCGCGCAGGAACAGATAGCCGGCGCCGCCGAAGCCCGCGGGGATCAGGAGCGCCGCCGCGACCGTGAGCAGGGTCTGCAGCATGACCGTGTTCATCGGCCTAGATCCTCATATCGATCATGCGCCGCATGATCAGGTTGCCCAGCAGCATCCAGAGCACGAAGCCGCCGAGCCAGAGCTGGATCACGCGCTCGTGGATCACCGACCCATAGAACTCGGGCCGGACCGACTCGAGGAATCCGAAGATCACCAGGGGGGCGGCGGTCAGGATCATGGCCGAGGCGCGGCCTTCCGAAGAGGCGGCCTGGATCTTCATCCGCATCTTCTGCCGCTCGCGGATGGTGTGGGCGTTCATCTTCAAGAGGCCCACGAGATTGCCGCCGGCGCGCTCCTGCAGCCGGATCGTGGCGGCGAACAGGTCGAAGTCGGGATGCTTGCAGCGCTCGGCGACATTGCCGACCGCCTGCTCGAGGGTGGCCCCATAGGCGATCTCGTCGCCGGCCATGCCGAATTCCGTGCCGATCGGGTCGGGCATCTCGCGGCCGACCAGGGCGATGGCCGTGGGCACCGGGTGGCCGGCCTCCAGGCTGCGGACCACCACCTCCAGCGCCTGGGGCAGCTGCAGCCCGAGCATCTTGGCGCGGCCCTTGGCTTGGATCTTCAGGTAGATGAACGGCGTGACCAGGCCCGCGGCGAGGCCGGCCCCGAGGCCGACCAGAGCGTTGTGGGTGAAGGAATAGCCGAACAGGCCGACGGTGAAGCCGATCACCAGCAGGTACAGGCTCCATTTCTTCGGGTTGTACTTCACGCCCGAGCGGACGATCAGGTCGGCCAGGTAGCCGCCCCGGCCCTGGCCGTTCTCCTTGAGCCCGCGCTGCTTGCGCAGCTCCAGCACCAGCTCGCCCAGCGACTTGGTGCTTTCGGCGGTGGCGAGCCGGCGGTTGACCACGCGCTTGGCCGAGTTCAGCCGCACCAGGCCGTAGATCGCCTGCCCCGCCGCGAACATGGCGGCGAAGATCAAGACCAGGAACGCAAGCTTCGGGTCGACCGCGGGCAGGTGCATGGCGCTAGACCAGCGGACGGCCGGGATCGAAGTGGGCTGAATCGTAATTGATGCCGCGGCGGAGCATCTCTTCCATGCATTTGGGCCGCAGGCCCGTGGCGCGGAACTCCCCGATCACCGTCCCGTCGGGGTCGGTCCGCACCCGGTGGAAATGGAAGATCTCCTGCATCTGGACGACGTTGCCTTCCATGCCGGTGATCTCGGTGACGCTCATCAGCCGGCGCTTGCCGTCCGAAAGGCGCATCACCTGCACGATCATGCCGACGGCCGAGGCGATCTGCCCGCGCACGGCCTCGGCGGGCAGCCGCATCGACGACATGGCGACCATCTGCTCCAGGCGGGTGATGGCCTCGCGGGGATTGTTGGCGTGGATGGTGGCCATGGAGCCTTCGTGGCCAGTGTTCATGGCCTGCAGCATGTCGAAGGCTTCCTCGCCCCGAACTTCGCCCAGGATGACCCGGTCCGGACGCATCCGCAGGGCGTTCTTCACCAGCTCGCGCTGGCGGATCTCGCCCTTGCCCTCGATGTTCGGGGGACGCGTCTCCATCCGCACCACGTGCGGCTGCTGCAGCTGCAGCTCGGCGGCGTCCTCGATGGTGATCAGCCGCTCCTTCTCGCTGATGGCGGCCGACAGGGCGTTGAGAAGGGTGGTCTTGCCCGAGCCGGTGCCGCCCGAGATCACCGTCGACACGCGGGAGCGCACGGCGCCATGCAGGAACTCGGCGACGCAGGCCGGCATGGCCCCCACGCTCACCAGCCGCTCTAGGCTGTAGGGCTTCTTGGAGAACTTCCGGATCGAGACCGCCGCGCCATCGAGCGCGATCGGATGGATGGCGGCGTTCACACGGCTGCCGTCAAGCAGGCGGGCGTCGACCATGGGCTGGGACTCGTCGATCCGCCGGCCGACCGCGGCGACGATGCGGTTGACGATGCGCAGCAGGTGCTCGTTGTCGCGGAAGCGGACCGGCGTGCGCTCCAGCTCCCCGCCCCGCTCCACATAGACGCTGAAAGGCCCGTTGATCAGGATGTCGGCGATCGAGTCGTCCTTGAGCAGGGGCTCAATCGGCCCCAGGCCCACCATCTCGTCGAACACCGAGGCGCCGAGCTCGTCCAGCTCCATCGCGTTGAGCGCCAGCCGCTCGTCGCGGGCGAAATCCCCCACCAGCGAACGGACCTGGCGGCGCATCTCCTTCTCGTCGAGCTTGTCCAGCTTGGCGAGGTCGAGTTCGTCGATCAGCCGGCCGTGCAGCTTGAGCCGCATGTCCAGCATCGGATCGTGCGGCGGCCCGGCGGGCTTGGCGGGTTCGGGCGAAGCGGGCTTGGCCGGTTCCTGCGCGGGCGCGGGAGCCTCGGCGACGAGGGTGGGCTCGTTGCGGCGAGACAGGCTGAAACGGCCCATTACGGCAACCTCAACAGACGTTCGGGCGCGCGGGCGGCCTGACTGGTCAGCTTGTCGACGATGCCGACCACGTCCTTGACGATCTTCGAGCGCGGGCGGTGCTGGCTGATCGGCCCGCCGAGGTTGACCGAGCAGGCGGCGGCCTCCCAGTCGGAGGTGACAGCGCCGTCCACCTTGCGACCCAGGGCCTTCTCGGCTTCCGCACGCGACGGCGCCGGGCCGAAGGCGCGGTTGGCCATCCGGTTGAGGATCAGGCGGGGCCGGCGGGCGTCCGGCAGCTCGGTCTCGATCTCCGCGGCCAGGTGCCGCGCGCTGAGCAGCGCCGGCACCGTCAGCTCGGAGACGATGAGCATCTCGTCGGCGCCGGCCATCACGTCCAGCGTCCAGCCGTGGCGGTGACGCGGCAGGTCCACGATCACCGACTCGTAGGTCTGGCAGGCCATCTCCAGGACCCTCACCACCGCGGCGGGGGCGATATGCGAGAAGGCGTTCGGATCACGCGGCGCCGACAGCAGGTCGAAGCCATAGTCGACTCTGCAGGCGAAGGCGTCGAGCAGGGAGGCGTCGATCCTGTCGGGCGCGCTGGAAACTTCGGCCAGCATCATGTTGGAGGCGGCGCCCAGGTAGGCGCAGGCCGCGCCGTCGGCGAGGTTCAGGTCCACCAGCGCCACCAGTCCCGGCTGGGCCGCGCGTTTGGCCAGAGTCGCGGCGAGCTCGATGGACAGCATTGTCGCGCCTGAGCCGCCGACTGCGCCGGTGACGCTCCAGCAGCGCGAAGACGCCGCGGACTGGCCGCCCGAGCTGTCCGCGAGCAGCGCCGATGCGCCGCGCGCAAGGTCGTGGGCGGTGATCGGCGCTTCCAGCACATCGGCCCTGTCGAGCTTGAACAGGGCGCGCACGAGCCCGGTGGGCAGATGAGCGCCGACCAGCAGCAGGGCCGGCTGCGACGCGCGGCCCGCCAGCGTCTCGATCACCGCCGAGATCACCTCCGCCGAGGCGTGGTCGGCGTCGACCAGCACCAGGTCAAAGCCGGGTCTGAGCGCGGCCAACGCCTGGGAGGTTTCTGGCAGGGCGGTTTCCAGACGGGCGTCCGGCAGGGCTTGCTGCGCGAGCGCGGCCAGCGCCGGCCCGATGGCGAGCACCGAGCGGCGGTTAAGCAGACTGTTCATAAGCGGGGGACTCATGGACGCGGATCGGCCCCCACCGGCTTGGTCATGGGCTTGTCATCGGTGGCCCCGAGCGCCTCGATCGCCAGCGGGCCGCTCTCGTGGGTGTTGGCGGTCGGCAGCGGGATCTGGTCCAGCTTGTCGGCTGGCGTGACCAGCTTGGGCGTCACGATGATGACCAGCTCGGTCTCGTCGCGCTTCCAGCTCGACGACCGGAACAGCGATCCGATGATCGGGATGTCGCTCGCCCACGGGATCTGGTTCACCGCGTTCTGGTAATCTTGCTGGAACAGACCGGCGATCGCGAAGCTCTGGCCGCTGCGCAGGCTGACGTTGGTCGAGGCGCGGCGCACGGTCAGCGCCGGCAGGTTGAAGCCGTTGATCTCGAGCCGCGTGCGCGGATCGATCGCCGACACTTCCGGAGCCACCTTCAGCCGGATCTGGCCGTTGGGCTGGACCTCTGGGGTGACGTTCAGCTTCACCCCGAACGGCTTGAACTCGATCGACACCTGGCCGAGCGCGCCGGGGATCGGATAGGGGAATTCGCCGCCTGCCAGGAACGAGGCCTCCTGGCCGGACATGGCCACGAGGTTGGGCTTGGCCAGGGTGCGCAGCACGCCCTTCTGCTCCAGCGCCTGCAAGGTGGCGTCGATCGAGACGCTGCCGATCTTGCCGGTGAGGCCGATGGTGCCCATCGGCGCGGAGTTGCTGATCAGTCCGTTCTGGCCGCTGACCAGGGAGAAGCCGGTGGTCTCGGACGCATTGAGGTTGAAGCCCATCTCCTTCAGGGCCGAGCGGCTGGCTTCCAGCACCCGCACCTCGACCATGACCTGCTCGTCCGCCTTGATGCTGAGGTCCGACTGCACCGCCTTGGGCGCATAGCGCTCGGCGATCTCCTCGGCGCGGCCGGCCGCGATCATCGAGGACGCCTCGCCCGAGAGCAGCACGCCCCCGGCGAAGTTGGCGGCGATGATGTGCTCCTTGGGCAGGGCGGTGTTGAGATCGGCCTGCAGGCTGTCGATGTCGTAGCCGACCCGCACGTCGATGACCTGCATCAGCCGGTGTTGGCGGTCGTAGACGAGGAGGTTGGTCACGCCCAGCGATTTGCCGCGGATGTAGAAGCTCTGGTCGGTGGTGGCGACCAGCTCGACCACGTCCGGCTGGGCGACGACGACCTGGCCGACCGGGAAGGTCAGGCGGAAGGCCATCGACTTGTCCTTGGCCACCACCAGCGTCTGGGTCGCGCCGGCCGAGCTGGAGGCGACCTGGGCCGTCGCCGGCGCGGGCAACGCCGCGCAGGCCAGGAGGGCGGGCGCGACGAGGGCGGCGAGACGCTTCATGGGAAACATGTCCTTGAACTCAGATGCCGGCGCCGAGCGCCTCGGCCGGCACGGCGACGTTGGCGCTGGTCCCGCCGTGGACGATCAGCACCGCCGAAGGCGCCATCATCGGCGAGGCCCCGCCGTGGCGGATCACGGGACGGCGGATCCGCATGACGTGCACCGCCGCCGCAGCGGTGTGGCTGCCTGCGCCGAGGCCCGCCGTCTGCATCGGACGCACCGGCACCACCTCGGCCGAGCCGGCGCGACGCAGGGCCAAGGACAAGGTCCCGGCCTGGGCCGCGAGCGCGAGGCGTTCGGCGTCCTCGACATTGACCTCCAGGGTGGCGGTGTGGGCGACCGAGGGCTTGGCGGTGGTCGGGTCGACGTTCAGGTCCATGCCCAGCACGCGCACGTTCTGGATCGCCACCTCGGAGATGTACTTGCTCTTGCCGCCTTCGATCACGGCGCCTTCGGCGTCACGGGTGACCACCACATCGACCCGGTCGCCCGGGAGGATGTGCCCGCCGCCGCCCGCCACCTCGGTGACCCCGATGGTGTAGGCCCGATAGCCGTCGCCGATCATGGCGGCGAGGGTCTGCCGGCCGCCCGCGCCTGAAAGCTTGCTGGCGAGGATCGGCTCCTTGGCGGAGATCGCCACCAGGGCCACCGGCGCGCCGCCGGAGTCCTGCTTCATCACCTGCTCCACCGAGGAAAAGGCGCCAGGCGGCACCAGATCCGCGGGCAGCTGGGCGAGGGTCAGGCGCTTGGGATCGATCTTGTCGCCATAGGCGATCGGGCCGGCCGCGAGGACCACCGGCACGCCCGGCGCCGTGGCCGGCGCGCTGTGCGGGGCCGTCTTCGGCCCGGACTGCGACGGCAGCCAGACCCGGGCGACGAACAGCGCTCCCAGGCCAAGCGCCGCGGAAGCGACAAGACTGACGATCGTACCGACACGCATGAATCCCTCGCGCCGCGCGGCTGAGACGGTGGTTTGCAGGCTAGTTAGCGGGGGACGGCTTTCATTGGCCTTAATGGCCACGGTGAACGGCGGGAAACCATGCCGCCCGGGGCGGGGCGGCTTGCCTTGTCTGCTCGGTGAATCTTCGCTGACGGGAACCCATTGGACAGATTCGCCGTTGCTGTTTGAATCACCGTGAGGTGACGGGGAGAGCGGGTGATCCATCGGCCGTTGAACGTGCTCGTGGTCGAGGACGAAGCGATCGTCGCGCTCGAGCTCGAGCTCGCGGTCCAAGACGCCGGCCATCTGGTGGCGGGCGTCGCAGGAGACCTGCAGGAGGCGCTGGATGTCGCGGGTGACGTCGAGGTCGATCTCGCCCTGGTGGATGTCAATCTTCGGGACGGGCGCACGGGCCCCGAGATCGCCCGCCGCCTGACCCAGGAGCACGGCGCGCTCGTCATGTTCCTGACGGCGAATCCCGACCTTGCCCCTCGGTGCGACGCCCTGGGCGTCTACCCCAAGCCCTATGATGTCCAGCAGGTGATGGAGCTGATCACCTTCGCCGCCGAGCTTCGGCTGAACAACCGGCTCGGGCGGCCGCCGAAGCGCTTCCAGCTCGCCGATTGGGCCGCACCCGGCAACGACGCCTCGGCGCCCCCGGGCTGAACCGGGTCAGGCCTGCACAGGTTCTGGCTCGGCGGCTTCCGCCGCAGCCGGCGCCGGAACACCCCCGAACCTCAGCTCGAACACCGCCCCTGGGCCTTCGCGGACCACGAGTTCGCCGCGCAGCTGCGCTGCAAGCGCCCGCACCACCTTCAGGCCGAGACCGTCGGAACGGATCCCCTTGGGCAGTCCCCGCCCCCGATCGGCGACCGTAAGCACGCCGCCGTCGCCAGCCAGGCTGAAGCTCACCGAAATCACTCCGGCCTCCCCGCGAGGATAGGCGTACTTGGCCGCGTTGGTGACGAGCTCGTTGACCACGATGCCCAGCGGCACCGCCTGGTCCAGGCTGAGCCGGACGCTGTCGGCTTCAACCTCGATCGTGACCAGGCTCGGATCGAGCAAAGATTGGCCGAGACGCTCGCAGAGCTCGCGCAGGTATTGGCCGAACTCGACCTCTCCGCCTCGCCCGCCCTCCTCGAGCCGGCCATGGATGTCCGAGATCGCCTGGATGCGGCCGACCGCCTTCAGCAGGTGCTCGCGCGCCGCCCCCTCCCCGACGCCGCCGGCCTGCATGCGCAACAGGGCCGAGACGATCTGAAGGTTGTTCTTGATGCGGTGGTTGAGCTCGCCGAACAGATGGGCCTGGAAGGCCTGGGCGCGCTTGCGCTCGGTGACGTCGATGAAGAACTGGCAGAATCGGTCCGGCGAGAGGCGGTTCAGGTGCACCTCGTACCACCGGCCGCTCTCTTCGCCCTGGTACTCGAAGCCGACGGTCCGCCCCGTCGCCAGGACCTCCCCGACGGAGCCCAGCCACTGGGGCCTGATCGGCGGGGGGAACTCGCTGCGGCGCCGGCCGGCCACCGAGGCCGGCGCGGGGATCATCTTCTGCAGGGCGGGATTGAGGGCGATGACCCGCCAGTCGACCACCTTCCCCGTCTCGTCACGGATCGCCTCGCACAGGTCGAATCCCTCGGACATCGACTCGAACAGGGCGTGATAGCGCAACTCGCTCTCCCTGAGCCTCGCGAGGCTGCCGCGCAGCCATGCGACGCGGGCGCGCAGGTAATCGCCGAGGCCGACGGTCAGGGCGCAGGTGACGATGAACAGCACAAGGTTGGTGGGCGTCGCGGATCCCGACTGCGGCGAGCTGCGGAGGAACAGCAGCCAGCCGATGGCCGTGCTGAGCGCGACGGCCGTGGATCCGGCGCGCCAGCCCCCGATGACGCTGGCGGCCAGCACCGCCGGAAAGAAGGTGGCGAAGGCCATCACCTCGGGCGCGAAGCGCTGGAGCACGAGGCGGATTGCAGCCGCGGCCAGGACCAGGCCCACGGCCCAGAGCTGCTCGCGCAGCCACGGCGGCGCACCGGCCCACGGGCGGCGGCGAACGGCGGTAATCGAGGGTGCGAGATCCGGCATCGGCCCCTTTCGACGAGCGGCGCGCGACTCGCCAATGAGCACGCGGCGGCGCCGGGGACCATGTCGCCAGTCGCCGCACCTAGCTTCGCCCTGGGCGAGCGATGTATGGCCGAAGCTTCCCGGAAATTTCAGCCAGGAGGCCGGCCGTGGAAATCGCCTACTTCGCCATGTAGGCGCACCCGCCCGAGCGGGCTTGCGCCAGCGCCTGGAGCGGGACCTTCTGCTGCTGCGCTGGCTCGATGATCTGGGCTTCCAGGAGGATGGCGCAGGACTGCAACCTGCCCCTGATGACCGTCTTCGGCATGTTCGACCTGCTCAAGGTCGATCCCGACCGTCGACTACCTCGCCGCAACGCCTGGATCGTCGGATCGCCCGGGGTGGTCGCGCGCAAGCTGGAGACGCTGCACCGGCAGGTGGGCGGGTTCGGCGTGCTGATGGTGCGCGGCTTCGAATACCTGGACCAGCCTGAAGCGTGGCGCCATTCGTTGGAGCTGCTCGCCAGGGAGGTGGCGCCGCGGATCACCCACCTCGGCCAGGGCGAGCCTAGTAGGCCGCCTCCAAGAGGGCGGTCACGTCCTCGAACCGCATCGGCCGGCCCACTGCGCCGAAGGAATCGATCTCCTCGTGCACCGCCCCGGCGATGCGGCTCAGGTGGTTGTGGCCAACCCCGGCCTCCCTCAGCGTATGGGGCACGTCGAAGCGGCCGATGAAGGCCGCCACCTTGTCGGCGCAGGCCATGGCGGCGGGGCGGGGGGCGGCGGCGTCGAACGGCAGCCCCAGGCCCTCGGCGATGGGGGCGAACCGTTCGGGCGCGGCGGAGGCCATGAAACGCATGGCGTGCGGCAGGGTGATGCAGGAGGTCACCCCGTGCGGCACGTCCCACATTGGTCCGATCTGGTGGCCGAGGGCGTGGGACACGCCAAGGCCGGTGTTGAAGCCGCCGAACAGCGAGCACCACGCCGCGATCTGGCAATGGCCGCGGTGGGCGATCCGGTCCGCGCCCCGCGTGCGGATCGAGGGGTCCAGATGTTCGGTGAGAAGCCGGATCGCCTTGGACGCCAGGGCGTCGACGAAAGGCTGCCGCCGCGCCGAATAGGCGGACTCGATGGCGTGGTCGAGCGCGCGCATGCCGGTGGCGACCCACAGCCAGTCGGGGGTTGCCCCCGTCAGCTCCGGATCGTTGAACACGACCTTCGGCTGGAGCCGGGGGTCCACCGTGGCGCGCTTGATCCGGGTCTTTTCATCGGTGGCGCCGCCTGCGGGCGTGTATTCCCCGGCCGAGAGGGTGGTCGGGACCGCGATGTGCGCCAGGGCGGGCCGACCCTGGTCCGCGGCGAAGGCGGAGGCGAGGTCGAGCTCGCCGGCCTCCACAGTCATGTCGCGACCGTTGAGCACCGAGGCGACGGCGACCTTGGCCGTGTCGATCGGGCTGCCGCCGCCGAAGCTGACCACCGAGTCCGCATCCAACCGCACGAGCTCGGCGGCGAGCTCGCGCACTGTCTGCATCGGGACGTGCTGGCTGCAGCCCTTGAATACCCCCGCGCAGCGCTCCCCCAAGGCGGAGGTCACCGCCTCCAGCAGCGGCGAGCCGCCCAGGCTCTTGCCGGTCGCCACCACCGCCCGCCGCAGGCCACGGCGGTCCAGCTCGCGGCCGAGCTCGGCGATGCGGCCAGGACCGAACACCACCTTCTCCAGCCGGGTGAAGGAAAACTCGCCGTCGGGCGCCTGCACGGGATATTTCTCGCCTCCCAGGCCACCGGAGCCTATTCGGAGGCCGAGTTCAACGGGGTCGGCGGATGCGGGTAGAGGCCGGGGATTACAGAACCATCTGGCTGTCCAGGGACGGACGGACGGTCGAGGTCATCGACCAGTCGGTTCTGCCGCACCGGTTTCAGACGCGCCAGCTCGGCTCGGCGGCAGACGCCGCAGCCGCCATCCGCGACATGGTGGTGCGCGGCGCGCCCCTGATCGGCGTCACCGGAGCCTATGGCATGGCGCTGGCCGCCGGCGAGGATGCCTCCGACGAGGGCCTGGCCCGCGCCGCGCGTCTCATCGGCGAGGCGCGGCCAACCGCGGTGAACCTGCGCTGGGCGGTGGAGCGGATGCAGCAGCGGCTCTCGCGGCTGGCCGAGGGCGAGCGCGCCGACGCCGCCTATGGCGAGGCCGGCCTCATGGCCGACGAGGACGTCGCCGTCTGCGAGGCGCTCGGCGAGCATGGCGCGCGCCTGATCGGGAAGGCGCGCAAGCCCGGCAAGGACCGCATCGACGTCCTCACCCACTGCAACGCCGGCTGGCTGGCCACCGTCGACTGGGGCACCGCCCTGGCGCCCGTCTACAAGGCCCACCGCCAGGGCCTGCCGGTCCATGTCTGGGTCGACGAGACCCGGCCGCGCAATCAGGGCTTCTCGCTGACCGCCTGGGAGCTGAAGGAGGAGGGCGTGCCCCACACCCTGATCGTCGACAACGTCGGCGGCCACCTGATGCAGCACGGAGAGGTGGACCTGTGCATCGTCGGGACCGACCGCACCACCCGCACGGGCGATGTCTGCAACAAGATCGGCACCTATCTGAAGGCCCTGGCGGCGCACGACAACGGCGTGCCGTTCTATGTCGCCCTGCCCTCCTCTACCATCGACTGGAGGATCCGCGACGGGGTGCGGGAGATCCCGATCGAGCAGCGCGCGCCGGAGGAGGTCACCCATGTCTGGGGCCTCGACGAGGGGCATGACGTCCGGTCGGTCATGATCGCTCCGGAAGGCTCTGCCGCGGCCAACTACGGCTTCGACGTGACCCCGGCGCGCCTCGTCACCGGCCTGATCACCGAGCGTGGCGTCTGCCCCGCCTCGGAGGCCGGGCTCACCGGCCTGTTCGGCGGCGAGGAACAGGCGGCCTGACGTGAAGAGCCTCTGGAACGATGCGGACGCCGCCGCCGCGGTGGAGCGCTATGCGGCCGAGGGCGTGGGCGAGGACCTGGCGCTGCGGACCTACAGCGCGCGCCTCTTGGGCGCGGAGCCAAAGCTGGTTCTGCACGGCGGGGGCAACACCTCGGTCAAGACCACCATGGCGGACGTGTTCGGGGAGCCCGTCGAGGTGCTCTGCGTCAAGGGCTCCGGCTGGGATCTCGCCACCATCGAGCCCGCTGGCCACCCGGCGGTGCGGCTGGAGCCGCTGAAGCGGTTGCGCGAGCTTGCCGCCCTCAGCGACGAGGACATGGTCAACGCCCAGCGCCAGCAGCTCCTGGACTCCGGCGCGCCCAACCCGTCGGTGGAGACCCTGCTGCACGCCTACATGCCCGAGAAGTTCGTCGACCACACACACTCGGTCGCCATGCTCGCCCTGGCCGACCAGCCCAATTCCGAGGCGCTGTTCAAGGATCTGTGGGGCGACCGTGTGGTCTGCGTCCCCTACGTCATGCCGGGGTTCCTGCTCGCAAAGGCGGCGGCGGCGGCGCGCGAGGCGCAGCCGGACGCCATCGGCATGGCCCTGATGCGCCACGGCCTGTTCACCTTCGGCGCCACCGCCAAGGAGAGCTACCAGCGGATGATCGCCCTGGTGAGCGAGGCCGAGGAGTTCATCGCGGCGCGGCGCAGGCCGGCGGCGGCTCCGGCGGCCTGGTCGAACGGGCCGCCGGCGGCGGAGTTGCTGCCTCGGCTTCGCGGCGCCCTGAGCCGGACCGCCGGCGACGCCTGGCCCCACCGCTGGATCTTCGACCTCAGGTCTGAGGGCGTCGCGCGGCGCCTCGCCGACGACAGCCGGCTGGCCGAGCTCGCCAGGCGCGGCGTCGCCACCCCCGACCACGTGATCCGCACCAAGCGCCAGCCGCTCGTACTGGCTCCTTCGGCGGACAACCTCGACACCGCCGTCGCCGGCTACGCCTTCGACTACGGCTCCTATTTCGCGCGCAACAACGCCCGGCTCGGCGGGACCAAGACGGCGCTCGACCCGTTGCCCCGCCTGGTCGCCATACCCGGCCTCGGCCTGGTCGGGATCGGCAAGAGCGCGGCGGAGGCTGCCGTCGCCGCGGATATCGGCGAGAGCTGGGCCGAGACCCTGCTGGACGCCGAGGACGTCGGCCGCTTCGAGCCCATCGGCGAGGCCGACACCTTCGAGATGGAATACTGGTCGCTCGAGCAGGCCAAGCTCGGCAAGGCGACCGAGAAGCGGCTGGCGCGGCACGTGGCGGGGGTCACCGGCGGCGGCGGGGCCATCGGCGCGGCCACGGCCAAGGCCTTTGCGCGAGAAGGCTGCGAGGTGGCCGTCCTCGACGTCGATGCGGGCGCGGCCCAGGCCGCCGCCCGTGGCGCGGGCAAGACCGCGCTCGGCCTCGCCTGCGACGTTACGGACGCGGCGGCGGTCGCAGCCGCCTTCGACCGCATCGTCGAGCGCTTCGGCGGCATCGACATCGTGGTCTCCAACGCCGGCGCCGCCCTCACCGGCATGATGGCCGACCTCGACGACGAGACCCTTCGCCGCAGCTTCGAGCTGAACTTCTTCGCCCACCAGGCGGTGGCCCAGGCCGCGGTGCGCATCCTGCGCGCCCAGGGCATGGGCGGCGCGCTCCTCTTCAACGTCTCCAAGCAGGCGATCAATCCGGGGCCCGACTTCGGCGCATACGGGACCTCCAAGGCGGCCTTGCTGGCCCTGGTCCGCCAATATGCGCTCGAGCATGGGGCCGACGGGGTTCGGGTCAACGCCCTGAACCCCGACCGCATCCGCTCGGGGCTTCTGACGCCGGAGATGATCCAGACCCGCGCGGCCTCGCGCGGCGTGACCGAGGCCGCCTACATGGCCGGCAACCTGCTGGGCGAGGAGGTCACCGCCGAGGACGTCGCCGACGCCTTCGTCTTCGCCGCCCTGATGAGGAAGACCACTGGCGCGGTGATCCCCGTCGACGGCGGCAACGTCGCGGCCATGCTGCGCTGAGTCAGACCGCTCTGCCCGCTCGCAGGCAGAAGGGCCGCCGCTCCAGCTCCAGGAAAGCCTCGGCGAACCGCCGCGCGCCTGCGCCCAGCACGGGCTCGGCCAGGGTGAGGAACTTGGCGAGGATTTCCGTGTCGGAGGGAAAGCTCTCAGGCTCGCCGGAGGGGTTCGGGACCGACTTGTCGAGCTCGCCATGCCGGGTCCGGATCGTCACGCGGGCGGCGAAGGGATGCGGGCTCATCGCCTCCACCGCAGAATCAGGGACCACGCTGACCCTGTCGCAGAGGGCGTCGACGGCCGGGTCGCCCAGGCGCCGGTAGTCGTCCCAGCCGAAGCTGCCCTGCTGCAGCGCCACGGCGGCGATGAAGGGCATGGAGAACTGGCCTTCGACCACGCTGCGCGGCCGGCGCTTGGCGGCGATCGGCTCGCCCACGAGCACTAGACCGTTGCGGTGCAGGCCGACCTCCACACCTTCGATGTCGCCGGCGGCGAGGCCGTGCTGGGCGCGCAGGGCGATCAGGCCGTCGAGCGCGGCGTGGGCGTAGCGGCAGCACGGGTAGGGCTTCACCGCCACCTTCATGGTCTCCCAGTCCTGGCCGAGACCGGCCACCGCGCGCTCGGGGCGGGGATCGCCGCTGTAGCCGGCCAGGAGGCCGTGGCGTCCCTCGATAGCCTCGGCCGCGCCGAGAAAGCCCGAGCGGGCGAGCTGCGCCGCGACCAGGCCGTTCATGGCCGCGGCGCCAACCTGCCAGCGCTTGTTCCAGGCGCCGTTGACCAGGAACTGCAGCGAGCCCGCCGCCTGGCTCCCCGCGACCCCGAAAGCCGAGGCGACCCCCTCCGCGCCCAGGCCGAACACCCGCGCCGCGGCGGCGGCGGCCCCGAAGGTGCCGGCCGTGGCGGTGGGGTGGAAGCCGCGGGCGTAGTGGGCGGAGGCGCCGAGCGCGAGGCCGAGCCGGCAGCAGACCTCGTAGCCGGCGACGATGCCGGCGAGCACGGCCCGGCCGTCCGCGCCAGCCAGCTCCCCGGCGGCCAGGGCGGCCGGGACCACCGGCGCGGAGGGATGCAGCGAGCTCTCAGCATGGGTGTCGTCGAAATCCAGGGAATGGCCGAGGGCGCCGTTCAGGAGCGCCGCGACAGGCGGCGCGTATCCCTGGGCGTCCCCCATCACCGTGCAGGGTCCGGGGCCACCCAGGCCGAGTATCCCAAGCGCGTCGATGATCACCGGCGTGGAGTCGGCCTCGCGACGCGCCCGCACGGCGCTGCCGAGCAGGTCGAGGCCCAGCGCCTTGGCCCGTGCGGCCACACCCGAGGGAATCGCATCGAAGGTCAGGCCCGAGACGAACTCGGCCAGGGTGCGGGTCTCGTGCGGCACAGCTTGGGCTTCCCACCGTCGACGGCTGAGCGATAGTGGCTCCCGGCAGGGGGGCCAAGCCCATGTTCCATCAGCTCCTGAAGCCCGTCGCGGGCGGGCTCGCGCCGTCCTTCCTGGTGGCGGCCATCCCGATCGCCGTCGTGCTCGCGCTGATGGGCGTTCTGCGCCGCCCCGCCTGGCAGGCCTCGCTGGCGGGCCTTCTGGTCGGCTTCGCCCTGGCGGTGGGCGTCTGGAGGATGCCGGCGGCGCTTGCGCTGGACAGCGCCTGGGCGGGAGCGGTGTTCGCCCTGTGGCCGATCATGTGGATCGTGTTCAACGCCCTGCTGCTCTTCAACATCTCCGTCGCCACCGGGCGCTTCGACGCCTTCCGCGACTGGGTGGCGAGCCGGCTGCCGCCCGACCGCCGCATCGTGCTGGTGGTGATCGGCTTCTGCTTCGGGGCGCTCCTGGAGGGTGTGGCCGGCTTCGGCGCCCCGGTGGCGATCACCAGCGCGCTCCTCGTCCTCATGGGCTTCGAGCCGCTGGAGGCGCTGACCTTCACCCTGATCTTCAACACCGCGCCGGTGGCCTTCGGCGCGCTCGGGGCGCCGGTCACCACCCTGGCCGCCGTCACCGGCCTGCCCGACCAGACGCTGGGCGCCATGATCGGCCGCCAGCTGCCGGTATTCGCCCTGGTCCTGCCGTTCTACGTGATGGTGATCTACGGCGGCTGGCGCTCAGTCCGCGCGCTCTGGCCCGTGCTCCTGGCCGCCGGCGGCAGCTTCGCGGCGCTGCAGTTCGGGGTCTCCAACTTCCTGAGCTATCCCCTGACTGACGTCGTCGCCTCGCTCGGATCGCTGCTGGCGACCACCGCCTTCCTGGCCGTCTGGCGTCCGGCGCCGGATCCGGCCTTCGCCCTTGCGCCGCCA
>FTHL01000335.1_pt1 | contig 21701 bp, 19 predicted proteins | sample 1640951 | NCBI WGS metagenome assembly FTHL01 (sample SAMEA3914788, study PRJEB12502) | metagenome | biome: forest; material: soil | place: Canada | collected 2011-07-03 | depth 0.1 m
GCGGCCGCAACTTCGGCCACCTGGCCTACCAGACCGAGGACATCTACGCGCTGTGCCAGAGGCTGCAGGACAAGGGCGTCACCATCAACCGGCCGCCGCGCGATGGGCGCATGGCCTTCGTGCGGTCACCGGACGGCATTTCGGTGGAGCTGCTGCAGCGCGGAGACGCCCTGCCGCCGCAGGAGCCCTGGAGATCTATGGCTAACACCGGCCAGTGGTGACGCGCGCCCTGATCGCCGTCTGCGCCGTCCTGGCCCTTGCCGGTGCGGCCGCGGCGCAGCCCTCAGCGCCGGCCGCCGCCCCGGACACGCGCGCGCTCGATCCGGCGAATACACTGCTGATCGAGACCACCAAGGGGCGCATCGTCGTCGAGATGCTGCCCCAGATCGCGCCCCTGGCGGTGCAACGCATCAAGACCCTGGCCCGTCGAGGCGACTACGACGGCGCGCTGTTCTATCGGGTGCTCAAGGACTACATGGCCCAGACCGGCGACAAGGGCGCGCGAACGTTCCGCTCGAACCTGCCCGACCTCAAGGCAGAGTTCACCTTCACCCCATCGCCGGACATCCCCTTTGTGTCGATCGGCGACATCCCCGGCGGCGAGGTCGGATTCATCGGCGCCGAGCCGGTCACCGTCATGGCCGCGGCCGCCGGCAAGCCCGCCCAAGGATTCGCCAAGTTCTGTCCCGGCACGGCCGCCATGCCGCACTACGACAACCCCGACAGCGCCAACAGCCAGCTGTTCTTCATGCGCCAGCCGAGCCCGCCGCTAGAGAAGACCTTCACCGCCTGGGGCCGGGTCGTGGCGGGCCTCGATGTGGTCAGGACCATCAAGGACGGCGAGCCGCCGGCCGACCCGGACAAGATGACGCGCGTGCGCGTCCTGGCCGACCTGCCGGCCGCCGAGCGGCCGGACGTGCGCCTGCTGGATCCGCGCGGGCCCACCCTGCTCGCAAGGGTTCAGGCCGCGGTGAAGACCGCCGGGCCGAGGTTCAGCCTCTGCGACCTCGACCTGTCGGTTCCGGCCAGCCCCTAGCCGGGCCTATGCTCGAGCATCGCCTGCCGGCGCCGGTCTTGGCCCTGGCTGACCGGCGACACGGGGAGAGCGCCTGGCGGCGGACCGACCTGCCGGCGCTGGCGCAGGCCGCGAGCGCCGCCGGCCTGGCGACCTTCGGCGGCCAGGTCCAGATCCGGCTGCGGTCCGGCGTCCACGAGCTCTATTGGCAGGACTACGACCCCACCCCGCGCCGCCCTGGCGAGCGATGGCCGGACTTCGTGGACCGATCGTGGAAGGAACTGTTGTTCCTGGTCGCCGACCTGCCGCCCGACGACCAACTGGCCGCGGCCGTCGGGGAGGGCGATCCGGCGGAGCGGCTCAACGGGCTCTGGTTCGTCGTTTACCTCGAGGCTGGGCCGGGCGCGGACGAGGCCGGCAATTGAGGATGCGCCGGCCGCGCGCGCGTGCCAGATCTTTCGGGGGGCGGGGGATGGGAGAGCGTCCATGACTTCACGATCCATCGTTGTCATCGTCGCCGGCTGCGGAGCGATGCTGCTCGGCTGCGCCGGCGCGGCCAGGCCGCACGGCAAGGCTCGGACCGAAGCCTGCTTCAGGCCTGCCGACACCTACAGCTTCGCGGTCGTCGACGACCACACGGTCAACCTCAGGGCCAACGTGCACGACGACTACCAGCTCACCTTGCAGACCGAATGCCGCAACATCGACTGGGACAACAACATCGCCCTGCGCTCCCGCAGCGGCGGCGGCTGGATCTGCGACCCGCTTGACGCGGAGCTGATCGCCCCGGGTCCGGCGGGGCCGCGCCACTGCGAAATCACCGCCATCCGCAAGCTCAGCCCCGAGGAGGTGGCCACGCTTCGGAGCAAGCAGAAGCCCTAAGCGCAGGCGCGCGGCGCCTCTTCCCTGATAGGTGGTTCTCGTCCTAGTCTGCGTCCGTGGGTAGGGGCGCGTTCCGCTTGGGTATTGCGGTGCTGGGGGCGCTGGCCGGTTTCGCGTCGGCTCACGCGGCGTGCAAGGTCGACCGCTATGCGCAGTTCGCCGCGACCTTCAAGGGCGCGGCGCCCGTGATCTCGGCGAAGATCAATGGCGCTGACACGTCCTTGGAAGCCGACAGCGGCGCCTTCTTCAGCACCCTGAGCCCGGCCGCCGTCGAGAAGTTCGGCCTGAAGACCCGTGCAGCGCCAAACGGAATGCGCCTGCGCGGTGTTGGCGGGATCGCCGACGTCAAGGTCACCACGGTCGAGCAGTTCGGCGTGGCGGGATCGAACCTTTCGCACGTCGACTTTCTGGTTGCCGACGGGATCGGCCGAAACGACGGGTTGCTCGGCCAGAACATCCTCGGCACCCAGGACGCGGAATACGATTTGGCCAACGGCGTGATCCGGCTGTTCAAGCCGGAAGGCTGCCAGAAAACCGTGATGGCTTACTGGGCGGAAGGGAAGCCCTACTCGGTCATCGACATCGACACGATCAGGTTCGCATCTTTTCACATCCGCGGGGTCGCGAAGGTCAACGGAGCCACCGTCCACGTAATCTTCGACACCGGCTCCTGGCGCTCCATCCTCACGACCGGGGCGGCCGCGCGGGCAGGGCTGAAGCGAACCAATCCAGGTGTCACCGCCGGCGGTTACGTCAACGGAATCGGCCATCGCACCGTCGATAGCTGGATCGCACCGGTGCAGAGTTTCGCGATCGGGGATGAAACGACATCGCAGACCCGGCTCCGGGTCGGCGACATCGAGCTGAATGAAGCGGACATGCTGCTGGGCGTCGACTTTTTCCTCTCGCACCGCATCTACGTCTCCAACAGCCAGCATAAGCTCTACTTCACCTACAACGGCGGCAACGAGTTCCAGTTGGACCGGACCGACGCGAAGCCGGATGACGCTCCAGCGGCGCTCGATGCGGCGGCTCCGACGCCCTCGACCAGCGCCGCCGCGGCTTCCGATCCTCAGGACGCAGACGCGCCGACCGACGCGGCCGGCTTCGACCGCCGGGCATCCGCTTGGGCCGCGCGCGGCGAGCTGGCGCGCGCGATCGCCGACTACGGCCGCGCCATCGAGCTGGAGCCCAACGAGGCGCGGCACTACGCGGGCCGGGGGCTGGCCCGCTTGACCAATGGTCAGCGCGACCTTGCCCTGGCCGACTTCGATCATGCGCTCAAGCTGAAGCCGGACGATTTCGACACACTTATGGCGCGCGGATCGATGCGCCTCGAAAGACACGACGAGGCTGGCGCGCGAGCGGACCTCGACGCCGCCGCGCGACTCAATCCCACCGCCCAGCTGACGATTGCCGAGTACTATTCGCGCGAAGGCATGTTCGAGGCGGCCATCACCCAGCTCGACGCCTGGACCAAGGCCCATCCGAAGGATCCGCGGATGGCCATGGCGTTGAACGCCAGGTGCTGGGCCCGGGCGCTATGGAACCGGGATCTGGATGCAGCCATGGAAGATTGCAACGCGGCGCTGAAGCTCTTGCCCCGCAACCCCGCGATCCTGGATAGCCGCGGCCTCGTCCGCTTGCGTCAGGGCTTGTTCAAGGAGGCGATCGCGGATTACGACGCCGTTTTGAAGAAGGAGCCCAAGGTGGCGTGGTCCCTCTACGGCCGGGGTCTCGCCGAGATCCGGACCGGCGACAAGGCGACAGGCAAAGCAGACTTGCAGGCGGCCACCGCCCTTGCGCCAAAGCTCCCGGAGGAGGCGAAGCGTCGCGGCCTCACGGAAGACCTGGCCGCCAAGCCTGGGGCATAATTCTCCACCCGACCCGCCACCGGAAGGCCGCATAGACCGGCGGTTGAAGAAGTCGCACGCCGTCGCGCGGGTTTCCCGCAATGATGGTCGCGTAGCGGCGACCTGATCAGGAGATGCGACCAACACGACCGCTGCCTGGTAAGCCAGCGTCCTGAAATTCGCTTGGGGTGGCGCCGAACCTGTCAGGGCTTCACGAACCGATAGGCGAAGCGATCGGTGTCGCCCTTGATCGATGGATCGAACACCTTGATCGAGTGCGGGTCGTCCTTGTTTGCGAGCAGGGCGCTTTGTTCGTCCAGCACGAAGCCGGCCGCCTCGACCTCGTCGCGGACGGACGCGGGATCGATCCGATGCAGTGACTGGGTGTCGCTCGTGCCCGACCCAACGGCGGCGGCGTGGTCGACGATGACGTAGGACCCACCGGGCTTCAGCCCGTCGTAGACGGCTCGATTGAAGTCGGCCGCTGTCGCGCCATTGGCCTGGATCAATGCGGTGTGCAGATCGTGGTAGAATAGGTGCAGCCACAGGACGTCGGCGGGCTGGGTGACCTCCGGCATCGCCACGAGGTTCGCCGAGACGGCTTCGACGTTCTCCCGGCCATCCTCCTTCGCAAGCGCCCGCATGCGGCCGAGCGGATCGTTCTTGAAGTGGGCGACCTCGGCCGGCACGAAGCTGAAGACCCGCCCGCCTGGTCCGACGATGTCGGAAAAGAGGCGCGTCCAGTCTCCGTCGCCTGGGTAGACGTCGATCACGGTGGAGCCTGCGTCGATGCGGGCGAACCGGATCAGCTCGGATTGCTTGGGTTGGTCGTACATCGCAGTCTCCGCTACGCCTGCCCGGACGCGTCGAACTGCGAGGCCCGGGCCAATGCCTGCGTGTCGATGTACTCCCGGAGGCTGGTCAGCCTGCCGTCACGGACCGTGATGGCGAAAATCCAGTCGTCCTCGAACGTCTTGTTCGTCGCTTTGATCCGCCCCCTCGCGAAGCCGACGACGAAGACCCGGTCTCCTTGCGCGACGAACTCCCGGGGCTCCGTCGACGTTTCGATCGACCTGGATGCCGTCTCGAGCAGGTCCGCCAGCCCGGCGTGTCCGTGGCGCGTGCCCGCCAGCGGCCAGTCCTTGCCCGGAATGACCCACTCGAAGTCTTTGGCTACCAGCGCCAGCAGAGCCTTCCTGTCGCCGCCGCCGAGCGCGGCGAAGAAGTCCTTCACCGTCTGGACGTTGTTCTCAATGCTCATGGGAGATTCTCCAATTCGTTCGTGGCGCTGCCGGCGGGCGGGTCGTCTTCATCCGTCGAACCTGGCGAGGTCCTTGAAGATCAGACGACCCCAGCTGTTTCCGCGGGCCTGGACGAGCAACCCGCCCTCCGACAGCCCGCCAAGTTCGATCGGCGAGAAGCCGAGTTCTTCGGCGAGCGCACCGATCTCGGCCATCGCGTCGTTATCGTCGCTCGCCAGGAACACGACTCTCCTGCCGCCGTGGACGGCCGGATCCTGGTCAAGCACCGCAGCGAGCAAATGGTTGAAGCCCTTGACCAGTCTTGCGCCGGTGAAGGCCTGGGCGACGAACTTGGAGGAGGGCTGTCCTGCCAGGTCCTCGGCAGGCACGCCGTAGGCATTGGTCACATCGATGATGGTCTTGCCCTGCCAGCTGGGGAGCGCCTTGGCGACGTCCGAGTGCGCCTCGAAACGGACGGCCAAGAAAATGATCTCCGCTTTGACCGCTTCGGGCAGTGTCCTGGGGAGGACCGTGGGTCCGATCGCGGCCGCGTCGGCTGCAAAGCTGCGCGGGTCACGGGTGGTCGCCACGGACACCTCGATGCCCTTGCGGGCAAACGCCCTGGCAAGAGCGTGGCCGATCTTCCCGAAGCCGATAATTGCGTAGCTCATTCTATTCCCTTCGAGTTCATCGCGCCGCTCGGGCTACGACTCGGATGGAGCCCGACAGGTGCTCACGCGTCAGAGCTGGGCCAGGCCGCCGTCGACGGCGACCTCGCTGGCGGTCATGAAGCTGCTGTCCGACGACGCGAGAAATGCGGCCGCAGCCGCGATCTCCGCCGGATCGGCCATGCGCTGAAGCGGAGCCATGGCGCCGTAGGCCTTCTGGCCCTCCTCGCCGAGCGCTTCCTTCGCGAGTTCGGTCGCCGTCGCCCCGGGCGACAGCACGTTCACCCGGATGCCGGTCCCCTTCAGATCCTCCGCCCAGGTCCGCGCGAGGTTGCGCACGGCCGCCTTGCTGGCGCTGTAGGCAGTGAATCCCGGGGCGCCCGTGGCGCCAGCGCTGGATCCGGCCAGAATGATCGAACCGCCCGGGCCCATCAGCGGCAACGCCTTTTGGACCGTGAAGATCGTGCCCTTCACATTGGTGTCGAAGGTCTCGTCGATGTGCTCGCCGGTGATCTGGCCAAGAGGAAGCTGGCTTCCCGCCCCGGCATTGGCGAAGACGATGTCGAGGGTTCCGCGCTCGGCCTTCACCGCCGCGTAGAGTCGGTCAAGATCGGCCTCATCCGAGACCGAGCCCTGCACCGCGCGGGTATTTGCGCCGAGCTCAGCCACAGCGGCGTCGAGCGCTTCCTGCCGGCGGCCGAAGATGAACACAAAGGCGCCTTCCCCGATGAAGCGCTTGGCCGAGGCGAGGCCGATGCCGGTGGCGCCGCCCGTGATGACGGCGGTCTTTCCATTCAATCTGGTCATGTCATGCAGCCTGTTTCGCAGTCTCGGGTCTCTGTCGTCGGGAGACCGCGCCCAGAGCACAAGATGGGTTAGCCGAAGGCATGAGGGAGTGCGGAATCGCGCACATCGGTGGTGCGAAAACGATCCAAGGAGACGATGGAATACCGCCGCGGACGGGCAGGCTGCGGCTCAGCGTGCTAGAAAGCGGTTCGTAAAGGCGCAGCTCGCGGCGCGGGAATGCACCATGATCGACTGGGATGACGTTCGCTACTTCCTAGCCGCCGCGCGGGCAGGCTCAGTGCGGGCCGCCGCCGGGCGCCTCGGGGTGAATCACTCGACCGTGCTTCGACGCATCGCTCAGCTCGAGGGACGTCTCGGGACGCAGATGTTCGAAAAGCTCCCTTCGGGCTACCGCCTCACGGCGGCGGGCGAAGAGGTTCTCGAGCTCGCGGAGCAGATGGAGGCGTCGTCGCACCAACTGGAGACGCGCGTGTTCGGCCGCGACCAGGGCGTGCGCGGGCTTTTGAGGGTGACCTTGACGCCGATCCTCGCGACAAACCTGCTCATCCCGGACTTCACCGAATTCGCGCGTCTGCACCCGGACATCGAGATGGAGATCCTGTCGTCCGGCGAGCTGGCGAATCTGACCAATCGAGAGGCCGATGTGGCGATCCGCGTCGTCTATGACCGTAAAACCCTGCCCCTCAATCTTCACGGCCTGAAGGGGCCGGAGCTGTTCGGCGGCGTCTACATATCCCGCGATCGACTAGCCGCGTGGCGTGCGGGCGCTCCGGACCCCATCCGGTGGATCGTCATAAGCATTCATGGAGTTCCGGATTGGGTTGGCGCGGGTGAGGTCCCCACGACGGGAGTGCCGTTCAGGGTCACGGCCGCGGCGGCGCAGATCGTCGCTGTACGGCAAGGGCTCGGGATGACGACGCTACCGTGCTTCATCGGAGATGCCGATCCCCTGTTGGCCAGGGCCCCAGGCACGGACCTGCATATGTACGGTACGCTCTGGCTTCTCACGCAGGGGGAGACACGCAAGACGGAGCGTGTCCGGCTCTTCACCGAGTTCATATCGCGCAGGCTCGCCGCGTACGCGCCGCTTCTGGCGGGACTGTCGATGCCGCACGATTGACGCGCGACACATCCCTTGCGGGCGGCCCAGTTCGTCTACGGCGGCAACCAGCGACGCCATCGCCTGTCCTGCCAAAGACGCCGCTCCTCCGTTCGGCCTACACACCAGGAAGGGCGATCCGACATCGCCTTTCGGCCTGCCTCAAGCTGCAGGTTGAAGCCGTGATGTACGCCCGGCGCCCAGCGCACCATCCATAACGTGGTCAATCAATGGCGCCGGAGCCCGCAGAGGGCGGCGCTTCAAGAGGTCGCACGCGCGTCGCGCAAGCTTCCCCGCATGGTGGACGGCGTCCTAGTCTGCACGTCATGGGTGGCAGAACGATCTTGTTTGTCTTGGGCGTGCTGGCGGCGGCGGCGGCCTGCAGCGGCGCCGCGGCCGAGTGCCGGGCGATTCAGATCGCCGAGATTCCCGTCACCATGGATGGGGTCCAGCCGATCGCGACCGCCAAGATCAACGGCAAGGAGGTGTCGTTCATCACCGACAGCGGCGCCTTCTACAGCATGCTGACGCCAGAGGCCGCCGAGCGGCTCGGACTCTCGACGCACCAGCCGCCGCCATGGCTCAATGTCGTCGGCGTCACGGGCGGCGTGGCGACCCGGGTCGCCACCGCCGACACCCTGTCGCTGGGCGCCTGGGAGAAGCGGAAGGTGGATTTCATCGTCGGCGGGAGCCTGGGGCGGAACGCGGACGGCCTGTTCGGGCAGAATCTGCTCGGCATGGAGGACGCTGAATACGACTTCGCCAACGGCAAGATCCGTCTTTTGCGGCCCCAGGGCTGCCGCCTGGCGTCGCTCGCCTACTGGGCGGGCGATAACCCCGTGTCCGTCATCGACATCCAGGCGACCGACACCCTCGACCAGCGGATCCAGGGCTTGGCCTCGGTCAATGGTCAATGGATCCGGGTTCAGTTCGACACCGGAGCGGGCCGGTCGGTGATGACCCTGAAGGCGGCGCTGCGGTTCGGGATCAAGCCGACGAGCCCGGGCGTGCGCGACGGGGGCCTGACCCGGGGCATCGGCCGCAAGGAGGTGGAATCCTGGATCGCGCCGTTCGACAGCTTCGCCATTGGCGGCGAGGAGATCAAGCACACCCATCTGCGCATCGGGGCGATCGACCTCGGCGACGTAGAGATGCTGATCGGGGCCGATTTCTTCCTCTCCCACCACGTGCTGGTCTCCAAGAGCCAGCAGAAGCTGTATTTCACCTATAACGGCGGCCCGGTGTTCCGCCTGGAGCAGGTGCAGACGGCCGACGCCGGCGAGTCTTCGCAGACGCCCGCGGCGAGCGCTGCTTTGGCAGCCGTCGCCGCCGCGCCGACCGACGCCGGAGGGTTCAGCCGCCGGGCGGCGGCCTTCGCCGCGCGCGGGGATCTGGTCCACGCCCTGGCCGACTATAGCCGCTCGCTCGAGCTCGACCCGAACCAGCCGAAGGTTCTCTTTGCCCGCGCCGGCATTCGTCTGCGCAACCGGGAGCGCGAGGCGGCGATGGCCGATCTCGAGCAGGCCCTGAAACTGAAACCCGATTATGCCGACGCCTTGGTGCGCCGCGGCGCAATTCGGCTTGGGGGGAAGGACGATGCTGGCGCGCGCTCGGACTTCGATACGGCGGAGCACATAGATCCGGCCAAGCGCGAGGAGGTGGCTCTCGCCTATGCGGGCGCCAAGCGCTTTGCGGCCGCGATCGGCGAACTCGACCCTTGGATCGCGGCTCTGCAGGACAAGGACGACCGGGCTTCGGCGCTCAACAGCCGCTGCTGGCTGCGTGCGGAATGGGGGCAGGAGCTGGACAAGGCCCTGAACGACTGCGACGCGGCGCTCAAACTGCGCCCGCACATCGCGACTTTCCTGGACAGCCGGGGATTGGTGAAGGTCCGCCTAGGGCGAGCGGCCGAGGCCGTCGCCGATTACACCGAAGCCCTGAAGCTGCAGCCGAAGATGGCTTGGTCCCTCTACGGCCGAGGCCTGGCGGAACAGCAGCTCGGCCAGTCCGCCAACGCCGCCGCCGATCTAAAGGCGGCGACCGAGTTGCAGCCGAACCTGCCCGAGCAGGCTGCAGAGATCGGCATGGGACGGGCGGGCGGCGCCTCCGCGGCAGCTCCTCAGACTCCCAAGAGCTAGCTCTTCACCTTCACGTAGGAGCCGGGCGCATCCTCGATCGGCTTCAGCGATCCCTTGGCCGGGTCGCGGGCGGCGACCATGGGGCCGGCCTTGTCCTGCAGCCAAGCCGACCAGTGGGGCCACCAGGAGCCGGGCTGCTCTTTGGCGTCGGCCATCCATTCGCCGACCGTGGCCGGCAGCTCAGCATTGACCCAGTGCTGGTATTTGCCGGCGGCCGGCGGATTGATCACCCCGGCGATGTGGCCCGAGCCGGCCATGGTGAAGGTCACCGGCCCGCCGAACAGCTTCGCCCCGCGATAGATCGAAGGGTAGGGGGCGATATGGTCTTCCTTGCTGGACTGGGCATAGATCGGGGTCTTGACCTTGGCGAGGTCCAGCGTCTCGCCGCCGAGTTCGAGCTCGCCCTTGGCCAGCCGGTTATGCTGGTAGAACTCACGCAGGTAGAACAGGTGCAGCGCCCGCGGCATCCGCGTCTGGTCTGAGTTCCAGTAGAGCAGGTCGAAGGGCTTGGGGTCCTTGCCCAATAGATAGTTGTTCACGAAGAACGACCAGATCAGGTCGTTGGCGCGAAGCGCATTGAAGGTGCCGGCCATGACGCCGCCGGGCAGCACGCCGCCCGCGCGGTCCATCGACACTTCGATCACACGCAACCAATCCTCGTCGGTGAACAGCTTCAGGTCGCCGGGCTCTGAGAAGTCCTGCTGCGCGGCGAAAAAGGTGGCCGAGGCGACCCGCTCGTCCTTGTTGGCCGCCATGTGCGCGAGCGTGCAGGAGAGCATGGTGCCGGCGATGCAGTAGCCGACGGCGTTGAGCTGCTTGGTCCCGGCCTGCTTCAAGGTGGCCTCGACCGCGGCATAGACCCCCTCGATCATGTAATCCTCGAAGGTCTTGTGGGCGAGCTTGGGCTCGGGATTGACCCACGACACGAGGAACACGCTGAAGCCCTGCTCGGAGAGCCAGCGGATCATCGAGTTCTCCGGACGGAGGTCGAGGATGTAGTACTTGTTGATCCAGGGCGGGAAGATCAGCAGCGGCAGCTCGTGCACCTTCTCGGTGGTCGCGTTGAACTGAATCAGCTGAAGCAGCTCGTTCTGGAAGACTACCTTGCCGGGGGTGGTGGCGACATTCACGCCGACCTCGAAGCGGGATGGGTCGGTCTGGCTGATGGAGAGCTGGCCGTTGCCGCGCTCCATGTCGGCGGCGAAGTTCTCCATGCCTTTCACCAGGCTCTCGCCCTTGGTGTTCATGGCTTCCCGCAGCGCCGCCGGGTTCGACATCAGGAAGTTCGATGGCGAGAAGGCGTCGGTCAGCATCTTGGTGAAGAACTCCACCCGCCTCTTCTCGGCGGGATCGACGTCCTCGACCCCGGCCACGAGGCCGTTCAGCCAATTGGCCGACAGCAGGTAAGATTGCTTGATCGCGTCGAACACCGGATTGTCGGTCCACTCCGGATCGGCGAAGCGCTTGTCGCCCCGCTCGGGCTGCACCACCGGCTCGCCGGCGGATCCCCCAGCCAGGCGCCGCGCGGTGGACTGCCACAGGTTCATATAGCCGCTGAAAAGCTCGCTCTGGGCCTTCAAGACCTTCTCCGGCTGGCTCGCCAGCTTGCCCATCATGCCCGAGAAGGCCGCGCCCATGCGGAACGGGTCGGCCGAGATCGTCGACGGCTGCTCGGCCCGGCGCAATGCCGCCTCGGCCCAGGCGCCCTGGGCGATCATGGCCGCCCGAGCGAGGTTGGAGGACATTTCCTGCAACGCCATGAACTGCTCGGAGCCTGCGAAATCCGCAGCGCCGGCGCCGTTGCCGGACGATGACGTGGTCGCTTTCGGCTCGGGATTCTGCCGGGATGCGGAGCTCGTTTCAACCATGACCGATCAACCTACCTTCCGGCGCGTCTTTTGTTCGGGGGCGTTCATGGCATAAGACCGGTTGAGATAGAATTGTTGGTCTTGAAGTGCCGGATAAAACCCCAGCGTCGACTGTCATGTGGGCAGGCCGCCTCGTGTTCGCCATGAGCGCGGCGGCGAGCGCCTCCGGCTGCGTGCTGCCCGCGAAGATGCGCGGGGTCTCTCCGCTCGGCGTCGACGCCAGTTCGCAGGTCGCCCGCGACGTAGCCTACGCCAACAAGCATCCAGGCCCTTATCCGAAGTTCTCGCAGATCCCTAGGCTGCCCACCGACGTCCCGTCTCCGACGACCTATCGGGAGAGGGTGCTGGCGGTGAAGCAGGATCAGGCCGTGCTCGAGGCGCAGGCCAAGGCGCTGCCTCCGCCTGACGCGGGGGCCGATTCCCTGGCCACCGACCTGCGCTCGCGATTGCCCGATCAGTCGGAAGCGCCGCCTGAAGGCTCGGCCGAGCAGACCGACGCCTATGCCCGCGCCCTGCGCGAGCGAGCTACGCCGCCTCCGGCGCCGCGCTAGGCCCCGGAGGCCAAACCCGCTCCGTCAATCGCTTGGCTCGGGACCGGCCGGAGTCTATCCAAGCGCGCAGGGACTCCGGCCAGGCTGCCCGTCATGAACAACGACTTTCACCGTATCCAGCGCCTGCCGCCCTACATCTTCGAGGAGGTGAACCGCATCAAGGCGGCCCTCCGCGCCCGTGGCGTGGACATCATCGATTTCGGCATGGGCAATCCCGACATGCCCACGCCCCACCACATCGTCGACAAGCTGTGCGAGACCGCCAGGAAGCCCAAGGCGCACCGCTATTCGGCGTCCAAGGGCATCCCCGGCCTGCGCCGGGCCATGGCCGCCTATTACGACCGCCGCTTCGGGGTGAAGTTGAATCCAGACACCGAGGTGATCGCCACCATCGGCTCCAAGGAGGGCTTCGCCAACCTGGCCATGGCCATCACCGGCCCGGGCGATGTGGTGATCTGCCCGAACCCGGCCTATCCGATCCACGCCTATGGCTTCATCATGGCCGGGGGCGCCATTCGACACGTGCCCGCGCTGTCGCCGGAGCAATACCTCTCCGGGGTCAGCCGTGCTGTCGCGGGTCTGACCCCGCCGCCGATCGCCGTGATCGTTAGCTATCCGTCCAACCCCACAGCCCAGTGGGTGGACCTGGACTTCTACAAGGAGGTCGTGGCTCTGGCGCGCCGACACGACCTTTTGGTGCTCTCGGACGTGGCCTATTCGGAAATCTACTTTGAAAACAATCCACCGCCGTCGATTCTTCAGGTCGACGGGGCCAAGGAGATCGCCGTCGAGGTCAATTCGCTGTCCAAGACCTACGCCATGCCCGGCTGGCGGGTCGGCATGGTGGTCGGCAACGAGCGGCTTTGCGCGGCGCTGGCCCGGGTGAAGTCGTACCTGGACTATGGCGCCTTCACGCCGATCCAAGTGGCGGCGGCGGCGGCCCTGAACGGACCGCAGGACTGCGTCGAGGAGATCCGCCAGACCTACAAGGCGCGCCGCGACGTGCTGGTCGAATCCATGGGCCGGGCCGGCTGGGAAATTCCGCCGCCGTCCGCGTCCATGTTCGCCTGGGCCCCGGTGCCCGAGCCGTTCCGGGCGGCCGGCTCGATGCTTTTCTCCAAGCTGCTGATCGAAGAGGCCGGGGTGGCGGTGTCGCCGGGCGTCGGTTTCGGCGAGCACGGTGAAGGCTATGTCCGTATCGGCCTTGTCGAGAACGAGCACCGCATCCGCCAGGCCGCGCGCAACGTGAGGCGCTTCCTGCAGAACGCCGACACCATCCTGTCCCGCGCCCCGGCGCTCGCGGCGCAATAGGCCGGATCATGGCTGAGACTTCCTTGCGCCTCGGCGTCGCTGGCCTGGGCACCGTCGGCGCGGGGCTGCTCGCGTTCGTGGACGAGGATCCCGGGTTCGCCCCCGCCGGCGGACGGGTCGAGGTGGCCGGGGTCTCGGCGCGATCGCGGTCGCGTCCCCGACCGGTGGACATCTCAGGGATCCCCTGGTTCGACGACCCGGTGGCGCTTGCGTCCTCGCCGGACATCGACGTCTTCGTCGAGCTGATCGGGGGCTCGGACGGTCCGGCCAAGGCGGCCGTGGAGGCGGCCCTCTCGCGTGGCAAGCCTGTGGTCACGGCCAACAAGGCGCTGATGGCCGAGCACGGCCTGGAACTCGCCCGCCTCGCCGAGGCGAACGGCGCACCGTTACTGTTCGAGGCTGCGGTGATGGGCGGCACCCCGGCGGTGAAGATGCTGCGGGAAGCCATGGTCGGGGACGAGGTGGCGGCCGTCGCGGGCATCCTCAACGGCACCTGCAACTACATCCTAAGCGAGATGGAGGCCTCCGGCCGGCCCTTCGCCGAGGTGCTCGCCGAGGCCCAGCGGCTGGGCTACGCGGAGGCCGATCCGACCATGGACATCGGCGGCTTCGACGCCGCCCACAAGATCACCCTGCTGGCCGCCCTGGCCTTTGGCCGCTCGCCAAATTTCGCCGCGGCCGAGATCGAGGGAGTGACAGGCGTCGAGCTCCTGGACATCCGGCTGGCCCGCGAGCTCGGCTACCGCATCAAGCTCGTGGCCGCCGCCGTGCGCGAGCCGGAGGGCGTATCGGTGCGGGTCTATCCAGCCCTGGCGCCCCTGGACCACCCCTTGTCGCTCACTTCCGGCGCCTTGAACGCCCTGTTCATCGAGGGACGGCGGATCGGCCGCATCTTCATCCAAGGTCCCGGCGCGGGCGCGGGCCCGACCGCGGCGGCTGTGGCGGCGGACATCGCCGACGTGATGACCGGCGCGAAGCGTCCTGTGTTCCAGAAGCCGGCCAACGCGCTGCAACCCTTCGTCCGCCTGGACCCCAGCCATCACGTCAGCCGCGCGTACATCCGGCTCCTCGTGCGCGACCAGCCCGGCGTGATCGCCGCGGTGTCGGAGACGCTGGCCGAGGAACGGGTCTCGATCGACAGCTTCCTGCAGAAGCCCGTGGAGGACGTGGCCGGGGTGCCGATCGTGCTCACCACCCACGAGGCCAAGGAGTCGGTGCTGCGCCAGGCGGTGGACCGGATCGGCCGGCTTCACGCGGTGGTTGAGGCGCCACGGATGTTACGCATCGCCCCGGTATGAGAATCCGACGATAAGGTCGGGGCAGGAGACGCCAATGAGTTCGACGGAGTGGGACCGGTCGCTGGTGCTGGACGCGGTCTGGGCCACCGAGGCCGCAGCAATCGCGGCTTGGAAGCTGGTCGGCCGGGGCGACGAGAAGGCGGCCGACCAGGCCGCCGTGGACGCCATGCGGACGGCGCTGAACGGCCTGGCGATCGACGGGCTGGTGGTGATTGGCGAAGGCGAGCGGGACGAGGCGCCCATGCTCTACATCGGTGAGAAGGTCGGGGGCGGAAGCGGTCCCGCCATCGACATCGCGCTGGACCCGCTGGAGGGAACCACGCTCACGGCCAAGGCCATGGCGAACGCGCTGGCGGTGATGGCGTGGGCTCCGCGCGGGACGCTGCTGAACGCCCCTGACACCTACATGGACAAGATCGCCGTCGGCCCCGGCTTCGCCAGCGGCGTGGTCGACCTGGACCGGTCGCCTGCCGAGAACGTCGAGTCCCTCGCCAAGGCCAAAGGCTGCGCGCCGTCGGAGATCACCGCCTGTGTGCTCGATCGGCCGCGGCACGCCGAGATCATCTCCAGCCTGCGCTCCATCGGCTCCCGCGTGCACCTGATCACCGATGGCGACGTCGCCGGCGTGATCAACACCGCGAACCCCGAGACCGGGGTCGACATCTATATCGGCCAGGGCGGCGCGCCGGAGGGCGTGCTGGCCTGCGCGGCGCTCAAGTGCGTGGGTGGGCAGTTCCAGGGCCGGTTGGTGTTCCGCAACAGCGATGAGCGCAGCCGCGCCCAGCGGCTCGGCCTCACGGACTTCGACAAGAAGTACGACCTGCACGAGATGGTTCGCGGCCCGGCGATCTTTGCGGCGACCGGCGTCACCAAGGGCGCCTTGCTCGACGGGGTGCGGGTCGAAGACGGGCTCGTGCACACCCACTCGCTGGTGATGGATTCCTCCACCGGCACGGTGCGGCAAATCCGGATGAAGCGGACCCACTAGATGGCCGACGGCGCCGCCATGGCCGGATTCCTGGGCGTGGCGCGATCGCTCACCGGGCGGCTCTGGCGCGAACGACCCGCCGACCTCGAGCTTGCCCGCCGCCACCAGCTCGCCAGCGGCCTGAGCGAGCCCTTGGCCCGGGCCCTTGCCGCGCGCGGCGTCACTTCCGAGGCCTGCAAGGACTACCTCGATCCCACGCTGAAGGCGCTGTTTCCCGACCCCTCGTCGTTCCTAGACATGGACCGGGCGGCCGAGATCCTGGTCCAGGCGCTGCAGGATGGCCGCCGCGTGGTGGTGTTCGCCGACTATGACGTGGACGGCGCCTCGAGCGCGGCGTTGCTGGTGCGCTGGTTCCGGGCCATGGGCGCGGAGCTGCCGATCTATGTTCCCGATCGCCTGACCGAGGGCTATGGCCCCAGCCCCGCCGCCTTCCGCCGCCTGAAGGGCGAGGGCGCGGATCTGGTGGTCACCGTCGACTGCGGCGCGGCGGCGCAGGAGGCCCTGGAAGTCGCGGCCGGCATCGACCTGCAGGTGGTGGTCATCGACCATCACCTCATGCGCGGGGACCCGCCGCCCGCCGCCGCCCTGGTCAACCCCAACCGGCCCGGCTGCAACTCCGGCCAGGGCGTGCTGGCCGCCGCCGGCGTGACCTTCGTGCTGTTGGCCGCCCTGAGCCGGGAGGCGCGCCGCCGGGGCCTGTTCGGCGATCGGCCCGAGCCGGACCTGCGCCACTGGCTCGATCTCGCCGCCCTCGGCGCCTTCTGCGACGTGACGCAGCTGGTGGGATTCAATCGGGCCCTTGCGGCCCAAGGCCTGAAGGTGATGTCGGCCTGGCGCAATCCGGGGCTCAAGGCCCTGCTCGACGTTTCCGGCTCAAAGAGCGGACCGGCCAGCGCCTTCCACGCAGGTTTCGTGCTCGGGCCGCGCATCAATGCTGGGGGGCGCATCGGCCGCTCGGACCTGGGCGCCCGGCTGCTGGCCACCGACGACGCCAATGAAGCCACGGCGCTTGCGGAGGAGCTCGACGCCCTCAACGCCTCGCGCAAGGACGTGGAGCGGCAAGTGCTCGAGGACGCCGTCCAGGTCATCGAGCGCACCGGGCTGGACAAAGAACCGATGATCGTCGTCGCCGGCGACGGCTGGCATCCGGGCGTTGTCGGCATCGTCGCCAGCCGGATCAAGGAGCGCTACCGCCGTCCGGCCCTGGTGATTGGGCTTGATCCGGTGACAGGGGTCGGCAAGGGCTCGGGCCGGTCGCAGCCGGGCGTCAATCTTGGCAACGCGGTGCATGCCGCCTTCGACGAGGGCCTTTTGCTCTCGGGCGGCGGCCACGCCATGGCGGCCGGCGTCGCCCTGAGGGCCGATCAGGTCTGCGCGCTCAGGGATTTTCTTTGCCGGCGGCTCGCGGCCGATTGCGCCCGGGCCGCCGACCATGATGCGCTTGAGATCGACGTCCTGCTCGCCCCGGCGGCCGCGGACCGGCGGATGCTATCGGAGTTCCAGCGGCTGGCCCCGTTCGGGCCGGGCAATCCCGAGCCGCTGTTCGCCTTCGGCGACGTCCTGGCCGAGCAGCCGATGGCGGTGAGGGGAGGGCACGTCCGCTGCCTGTTGTCGGACGGAGCCGGCGGCCGCCTGCGGGCCGTCGCGTGGCGCGCGGGGGACAACGATCTCGGGCGCCGACTGATGGCCGGCGGGGGCTCCCTGCACGTCGCCGGCCGGCTCAAGGCCGATGACTACAACGGGCGCGAGGGGGTCGAGCTGGAGATCGAGGACGCCGCCGATCCGCGCATGTGCGCCTAGGCCGGGCGCGCCTTGCACCAGGGGGAGCGGGCGGCTATATCGCCGCTTCCCCGACGGGCCCTTCGTCTATCGGTTAGGACATCAGATTTTCAATCTGGGAAGAGGGGTTCGACTCCCCTAGGGCCTACCACCGTCGATCCCCCTGCTAGTGAGCCTGCGCCCCCCGCCGGCCCGCCCGCCACCGTCCGTCTCAGGGCTTGCCAGCCGCCGGCGCGAGCGCATCGCGCCAGCTCTCCCACATGCCCGCGCGACAAGGTCGCGCCTGCCGGCGTGGGCTTGACTGTAGCGCGCCTTGCGGTGATTTGGCTTAGGCTGCGGACGGGGGCGCGAACTGGGATGTTGACGCCCCGACATTACGAGAACAATGTTCTAGGCGGAGGCGTCCGCCCACGGGGCTGTGCGGCGGACGAGAGGGGCGGAATGTCTAGTTACGAATTGGATGGGGCCGATCCGCACGAGGAATCCGTGCGGATCACCGGCCGTGTCAAATGGTTCGACCCGGCGAAGGGCTACGGGTTCATCATTCCCGACAATCCCGAACAGACCGATCTGAGGGATGTGCTTCTGCACGTCACGAGCCTGCGCCAATGCGGCCGCGAAAGCGCGCTGGAGGGCTCACAGGTCACCTGCGAGGTTGTGCGCCGGCCCAAGGGCTGGCAGGTCGCAGAGATCGTGGATTACGACGAATCCTCCGCCGCGCCGATGGAACGCGCACCTCGACCGCACGAGGGCGGCGGCTTCCGGCGTGAACGCGACCATTTCGGCTCGCGCGGCGACGGTCACGGCTACGGCCGCGCGGACAACTTCGAACGGCGGCCCCCCCGCCGGCCGTTGACGCCGTCCGGACCGCTTGAGCGGGCCAAGGTGAAATGGTTCAACCGCACCAAGGGATATGGCTTCGTGGTGCGCGACGGCGAGCCGGGCGATATCTTCATCCATATCGAGACCCTGCGCCGCAGCGGCCTTGAGGACCTTCAGCCAGGCGAGGACGTGATGGTCCGCTTCGCCGAGGGCCCCAAGGGGCTGGTGGTGGCCGAGATCGACGCGTCGGGGCTGGCCTGACCGCTCAAACCCTGGTGCCCCCGTTGCTTAGCCGCAGGTTCCTTCTCTTCCTCGCCGCCGCGATCGTCGCGGCCTGCGCGACGCCTTCGCCCTCCGACGCCCGTCACGCACGGGCTCAGGTCGAGACTCTCAGGATCGTCACCGCCCAGGGGAAAGCCGTACGCTTCAAGGTGGAAGTGGTCGCCGACGACGCCAGCCGCGAGCGCGGGCTGATGTTCCGCAAATCGCTCGCGCCCGACGCAGGGATGCTGTTCGACTTCATCACCCCGCGGCCGGTCACTTTCTGGATGAAGAACACGTACATCCCGCTCGACATGCTGTTCATCGCGCCGGACGGCCGGATTCTCAACATCGCCGCCCAGGCCACGCCGCTGAACGAAACCCCGATCCCCTCGGCAGGACCTGTGCGCGGCGTGCTCGAGATCGGCGGCGGGCGGGCCGAGGCCCTGGGCATCGAGCCCGGAGACCGGGTGGAGCACCGCATCTTCAGCGGGGGCTGAAGCCCTCCGGGGTGGTCATCGCCAGGGCGGCGTCGATCGCGGGCTCCAGCTGCTGCAAGGGCATGGTCCAGGCCAGGCCGCGGGCGGACGGGGCCCCGGTGTCCACGAACACCCCGTCGACCATGGCCAGAGGCTTGCCCAGCAGCCCGAACCACCCGGCGATCTCGTTGCCGAGCTTGCGGGTGTGTGGACCGGCGAGCGCCAGGCAGAGCGGCCGATTGCGCGTGAAGGCGAGATTATGGAACGCCGAGCCGTAGGGCCCGGCGACGCAGGACGGCGCTGCGAACACCTCGAGCGCCTCGGCGAACGACAGGGTCTCAGGCCGGACGATCTCGAAGCCCTTGCTTGCGAACAGCGCCGCGACCTCGGCCTCGTTGGCGAGCGGCCGGTCGGAGACGCCCTGTCGCGACAGATAGAGGCGCTTGCCGTCCCAGGCGCTGCGGGCGCGCTTCAGAGGCTCATAGACCTGGTAGGAGCTGCGCATCGGCGTGTTGTTTCCGCCTGGCCACGACGGCAGGTACAGCGCCGGGAAGAGCGACGCCCCTTGAGGGTGGTGGAAGCGGATGCGCTCGCGTCCGACGCCGAGCGCCTGCAGCATGTCGATGAACTGCGGATGGATGCCGTCGCGAACCACGACGTCCACGTCGGGGCCAAGCCCGCGGACCAGCCAAAGCCGCGGGCCGAAGTTGGCGATCCAGTCGCCGAAGCTGGTGTCCGACACGCCGCAGAAGACGATGGCCGGACGATCGTTGAACCTGACCTCGCAGCGTCCGTCGTTGAAGGTCCGGGGGTCGAAACGCCACGTCGCGCCCGACCGCTCGGCCCGGTACTTCCGCGCCGGATGAAGGCTGTGGGACTCGGCGACCAGGGCGCCCTGCCGACCGACCACCGCGCCCCGGCCGACCAGAAGGGCATGATCGATCCGCGCCAGGAACTGCGGGATGGTGACGTACTCGCCCACGAACGGCTCGACGCTTGTGTCTCCGGCGCGGACCATCGGATCGAAGCGCAGCCTTTCGCCGCCGGGCTCCAGCTCGACGAAGCTGTCGGGGGTGGCGAGAAGGGCCTCGGCGTCATCGACGCAAGCGAGATGCTCGCGCAGCGGGCGCAGCTCAAGCGGCGTGCGCGGATCGAACAGCAGCCCCCGCGGGCTCACGGCCCGCGCCTCGACCGCATCGACGAGAGGCGCGGCGCCGGATTGCGCGGTTCGCCATCGTCGGAGGGTGTCTTGCGCCTGCTGCGGCTTTCCGGCCGCCATCGAGGCGCCTGACAGGGCCGTCCAGGCCCCGGCGTAGCCAGGCGAGCGGGCGGTCAGGCGCCCCAGCCGCAATCGAGCAGCCTCGGGGCGGCCGGCCAGAAGCTGCTCGATCGCCTTGCCCCAGGCCGACTTGTCGACGCTGGAAACGCCGGCCTGTGCATCCTGCGCCAACATGGCCAGGGCGAAGCCGGGCGTGCGGGCGCGGCGGGACGTCGGGTCCTTGGCCAGGGCCTGGGCGGCGATGCGGGCCGAGAGCCGAAAGTCGCCGTCCTGCATCAGCATCGTCACGAACTCATCCATCGCGCTGGACGGGCAGGAGCGCGCGGCGACCACGGTGCGATAAAGCCGGACGGCGCTCAGGTGCCGGCCCTGGTGTGCACGCAGCCGGGCCAGCCGGCTCAGGGTCTTCCAGTCCCCCGGCTCCAGGCGCACCGCCGCGAGCAGCTCGCGTTCCGCCTCCGACTGGCGACCCAGATGGGTGAGCAGGTTGCCGGCCAGGGAGTGGGCGAAGGCGCGGCCGGGATGGTCCTGCTTGGCGGCTTCGCAGGCCTCCAGCGCCGCCGCGAGGTCGGTCCTGCCCAGCGCGTTGATGTGGGCTGCCCATTGGGCCGGCGAGCGGCGATCGGATAGGTCCGCCGCCGGCTCCGCGCTCACGAAGCCCTCTGCATGTCGCCGTCGATGGACAGGGCCTGGCCGGAGATCGACTTGGCCGCGTCCGATGCGAGGAATACGGCGAAAGCTGCGACGTCCTTCGGATCGACCACGGCCTTCAGCGACTGGTTGGCCATGCCAGCCTCCGCGATCGCCGCCAACGACAAGCCGGTCGCCGCCGCCCGGGCCTCCATCACCCGGTCCATCCGCGGCCCCGCCACCGCGCCCGGCAATATGGCGTTGACCCGGATACCGGCCTCGCCAAGCTCCATCGCCAAGGTCTTGGTCAGGCCGATCAGGCCCCACTTGGAGGCGGCGTAGGGGCTGCGGTTGGGATAGCCGAACCGTCCTGCGACCGAGGACATGTTGAGCATCACGCCGGCGGCCGAGCGTCTCAGGTGCGGGATCGCCCGTTGGGCGACGTAGAAGGCGCCGCTGAGGTTCACCTGCAGCACGCGGTCCCAGGCGTCCGGATCCAGCGTCTCGACCGGCGCGTTGGGCCCGCCGATCCCGGCGTTGTTGATCAGCACGTCAAGGCCGCCCAGCCGTGCGACGGCCGCCTCGACCATGGCGGCGACCGCCGACCGGTCGGCCACGTCGCAGACGGTCCGGCCCACCGTCGGGAACTCATCGCCGAGCGTCTCCAGGGCGGCCTCGTCGACGTCGCAAGTGAACACCCGCGCCCCCGCCGCCAGAAAGGCGCGCACGAGC
>FTHL01000038.1_pt1 | contig 21625 bp, 22 predicted proteins | sample 1640951 | NCBI WGS metagenome assembly FTHL01 (sample SAMEA3914788, study PRJEB12502) | metagenome | biome: forest; material: soil | place: Canada | collected 2011-07-03 | depth 0.1 m
CAGCGGCTGAGGCATGTTCAGGCTGTTGGCCGTGGTGACGAACATCACCTGCGAGAGGTCGTAGTCGATCTCCAGGTAGTGGTCGGCGAAGGTGTTGTTCTGTTCGGGGTCGAGCACCTCGAGCAGGGCCGAGGTAGGGTCGCCCCGCCAGTCGGCGCCGAGCTTGTCGATCTCGTCGAACAGGAAGAACGGGTCGACCGACTTGGCCTTCTTCATCGACTGGATGACCTTGCCGGGCATGGAGCCGATGTAGGTCCGCCGGTGGCCGCGGATCTCCGCCTCGTCGCGCACGCCGCCCAGGGACAGGCGCACGAACTCGCGGCCGGTGGCCTTGGCGATGGAGCGGCCAAGCGAGGTCTTGCCCACGCCGGGAGGTCCGACCAGGCACAGGATCGGGCCCTTGAGCGAGTTGGTGCGGGTCTGCACCGCCAGGTACTCGAGGATCCGCTCCTTCACCTTCTCCAGGCCGTAGTGATCCTCCTCGAGGATCCGTTCGGCCTCGGCGATGTCGATCTTCTTCGGCTTGGCCTTGCCCCAGGGGATCGACAGCAGCCAGTCGAGGTAGTTGCGCACCACCGTCGATTCCGCGGACATCGGGCTCATGTTGCGCAGCTTCTTCAGCTCCGCCTCGGCCTTGGACCGGGCTTCCTTTGAGAGCTTGGTCTTCTTGATGCGCTTCTCGAGCTCGTTCAGCTCGTCTCGGGTGTCTTCCTGCTCGCCCAGCTCGCGCTGGATCGCCTTCATCTGCTCGTTCAGATAGTACTCACGCTGCGTCTTCTCCATCTGGCGCTTCACGCGCGAGCGGATTTTCTTCTCGACGTGCAGGACGCTGATCTCGCCTTCCATTAGGGCGAAGACCTTCTCCAGCCGCTTCACCACGTCGAAGATCTCGAGCAGGTTCTGCTTGTCGGTGATCTTCACCGACAAGTGCTGGGCGATGGAGTCCGACAGCTTGCCCGGATCGGTGATCTGGGGGATCGACGCCAGGGCCTCGGGCGGGATCTTCTTGTTCAGCTTCACATAGTTGTCGAACTGCTCGATCACCGCGCGAGACAGCGCCTCGGCCTCGTGCGGGGCGCCGATCTCTTCCTCGACGGTCGCCGCCTCGGCTTCGTAGTAGTCGGCCTGGTCGGTGAATTGGACGATGGCCGCGCGGGTCTTGCCCTCGACCAGCACCTTCACCGTGCCGTCCGGCAGCTTCAGCAGCTGCAGCACCTGGGCGATGACGCCCACGTCATAGATGGCCGACGGCTTGGGATCGTCGTCGGTGGAGTTCTTCTGGGTGGCCAGAAGGATGTGCTTGTCGCGCTTCATCACCTCTTCGAGGGCGCGGACGGACTTGTCGCGGCCGACGAAAAGCGCGCTGATCATGTGCGGGAACACGACGATGTCCCGCAGCGGCAGCACTGGAATGGTTCTCAACTCGGTCATGATGCACTGCTCCTTGGCCGGCGCGTTGCTCGCACTCGGCCCTCGGACGGGACGGCATGATCCAAAATAGACTGGCCTCTCGCCCGGTCCGCCAGACTCACTGGCGGTTTCGCTCGCTAATGTGGCCCGTTCAGGCAACCTTTCAAGCTGAGCGGACCAGAGTTTCCCCAGGAAATCCTTGGTCTGGCGTGGATGCCGCACACCCAAGGTCAATTGGAGGAGCCAGATGACGCCGCAACCGCCCCTGTTCGAGCTGCATCGCCACTGGCCGACGGTCTTCTGGCTCAGCTACAGCGGCTGGGGCCTGATGGAGGCCTGGATCTTCAGCCGGGACCTGCGCGGCGCCAAGGGACAGCGTCGCGACAGGGGCAGCCTGCCGTTCCTGGCCCTGCTGATCTTCGCCGGGCTGTTCGGGGCCTTCCTCGCGGTCCATTCGCTGCCGGCCGCGCGCATCGGCCTGCCGCCCGTCCCGCTGTTCTGGGTTGCCGTCGCCCTGATCTGGCTCGGCATGGCCCTGCGCATCTGGGCGGTGGTGACGTTGGGCCGCTTCTTCCGCATCACCGTCTTCCTGCAGGAGGACCACGTGCTGATCGACCACGGCCCGTACCGGCGCCTGCGCAACCCGTCCTACACCGGCGGCCTGGTCAGCATGATCGGCATCGGCCTGGGCCTCGGCAACTGGCTGTCGCTGGCGCTGGCCGTCGGGGGCCTGCTGATCGGCTACCTCAAGCGCATTGACGTCGAGGAGAAGGCCCTGCGGGAGCACTTCGGCGAGGCCTACGAGGCCTACGCCCGCCGCCGGTGGGCGCTGATCCCGCCGATCTGGTAAGCGACCGGCTGCAGGCTCGTCAAAGGCGCTAAGGAAGCCGAGATGTACGTTCCAGCCGCTTTCGCCGTCACCGATCCTGTGGAGATCGAGGCGATCCTCGGACGCCTGGACTTCGGCTGCCTCGTTACTCACGACGCTGATGGTCTTTTCGCCAGCCACCTTCCGTTCCTCTACGACGCTGAGCGGCGCGTGCTGAGGGGCCATCTGGCGCGGGCGAACCCGCAGTGGCGGCGCGCGGAGACTGCAGAGGCGCTGGCGATCTTTCAGGGGCCAAACGCATATGTTTCGCCGGGTTGGTATCCCTCCAAAGGCGAGCACGGACGGGTTGTCCCAACCTGGAACTACGAGGTGGTCCACGTCTACGGCCGCCTCGTTTGGCGCATGGATGAGGGCTGGCTGATCGGCTTTCTCGCCGCCTTGACCGACCGCTTCGAGCGGCGCCGAGCCGCGCCTTGGGCGATCACCGATGCGCCGGTGGACTATGTCCGCGGACTCGCGGGCGCGATCGTCGGCCTGGAGCTCCAGGCCGAACGGGTCGAAGCCAAGCGGAAGCTGTCCCAGAACCGATCCGAACCGGACCGCATGGGTGTCGCGGCCGCGCTTGCGGCGAGCGACGATCCGTCAGAGCGGGCGTTGGGAACGATCATGGGCGCTGAAGTGTCCGGCGCAGATTAGGCCTCGATCCGCCCTGCGCTCTGGCCAAGCGACCGTCGCGCCGCTAACCGCAGGCCGACCCCAGAAGACTGCTCGGAGGAGACGCCCGTGGCCAACGCACAAAAGCCCACCGTCGAAGAACGGCTCGATATCCAGGAGTTGTTCGCCAGCTATTGCTGGGCCCTGAACACCGGCGACGAGGACGGCTACCTCGCCCTCTTCGCCAAGGACGGCTGGGTCGACCACAAGCCCCAGGGCAGGTGCCAGGGGCCCGAGGCGATGCGCAAGCTGCTGCACCAGATCTGGTACGGCATGCCGTTCTCCTACCTGGGACGCCAGCACCTGCCGAACAACTTCGTCATGCGGCGCGAGGCCGGCGGGGTGCGGGTGAAGGCCTATTGGACCATTAACCGCCTCGAGCAGTCGATGAACCAGTTCCACCTGTTCATCCTGGGCGACTGGAACGCACTGTGCGTGCAGGAAGACGGCGAGTGGAAGTTCGCCGAGCTCACCGCCACCCATTGGTACCGCGAGACCGCCCCCTGGGTGGGCGATCCGAAGGTCCGGGCCGAGCGCCTGTTGCCCTGGGGCTGAAACCGCAACAATCGGGCGGCGCGGCCGGGGCGACATTGGTAGATTGGGGTCATGCAGACTCCCGCCTTCGCCCTGTTCGACACAGCCATCGGCGTCTGCGGCGTCGCGTGGAGCGCCCGCGGCCTTACCGCCGTGCAACTTCCCGAACGCGACGCCGCGGCGACCCGCGCGCGGCTCCTGCGGCGCTTGCCGGGCGCCGAGGAGGCCCCGCCGCCGGCGTTCGTGGAAGCCGCCATCGCGGCCATCGTCGCCCTGCTCGCCGGCGAGCCACGCGACCTGACGCAGATCCCGCTCGACGTCGTTCCCGCCGACGACTTCGTCCGCCGCGTCCACGCGATCACCCGGGCGATCCCGCCCGGATGCACCCTCACCTACGGCGAGGTCGCTGCACGCGCCGGCCAGCCGGGCGGGGCGCAGGCGGTCGGCCGGGCCATGGGGAGCAACCCCATCCCCATCGTCGTCCCCTGCCACAGGGTGGTGGGCTCCGGGGGCAAGCTCGGCGGCTTCTCCGCGCCAGGCGGGGCTCGCACCAAGCTCCGGCTGCTTGAGATCGAACGCGCCATGGCGCCGGAGGCGCTTCCGCTGTTCGCCAGCCGCTGAGGCTCAAGGGGCGCGCAGCAGGTCCGGCAGGACGACCTGCTCGATGGCGTCGTCCCGAAGCTTGTCCAGGCCCGCGCGCACGCCGGTGTTCGCTCCGAACTCCATCAACCGGTCGCTCCTGGAGTCATAGGCAGGCCAGGCTGGCGCGCCCTCGCAGTCGGGTCGTCCCGACTTGGCGAACGCAACCCAGCACCCGTGGATGCGCGCGGTCATGGCCCGGTCCTGCGCCGTCGGTCCAGCGGGCGAACCCGAGAATGCAGCCCGCATAACGGCGGGCATCACGTCCCAGCTCTCGAACACGAAGGGCGTCTCGAACCCGTGCGGCGCGCCGGGCAGCACGCCGCGCAAAGCCTCAGGCACGTAGGAGAAGCGATAGAGCCAGGTGGGCGCGCGCCTCGCGTTGCGCGCCGCCACCCAGCGGGTCGGCGCTCCGAAGAAACGGTCGCCGTCGAGCGCGCGCAGCGCCGCCTCGCCCTTGCCGCCGCCGGGATAGAGGCTCCCAAGCTTGGCCGCGAGGTCGGCGATGCCGGAGAAGTCGCGGGCGACCGCGCCCTCGAAGCTGTTGGATCCGATGACCAGCGGCTTGGCCGAGGCGCGCCAGCAGGCGAAAGCCTGGGTGCTGGTGCGCACGAGCAGGCGTCCATCGAGGAAGGGCTGGAAATCCAAGGTGAAGCCGGGATCGAATAGGGCGCTGGCCGGCAGCTTCCGCAGGGCGGCGGCGGGGACGGCCCCGCCCGTCAGGCCGGCCGCTGCGGCCAGCTTGAGCCCGTCGGCCTCGCGTGCGGCGAGACCTGTGGGCTCGACCCAGCTCCCGCCGGACTCCACGATTGCCTGTCGGAACAGAGCGCTGGCCGCGGGAATGGCCATCAGGGCCTGCACGTCGATGGCGCTGGAGGACTGGCCGAACACCGTGACCCTGGCTGGATCGCCCCCGAACGCGGCGATGTTGCGCCTGACCCAGGCCAGGGCGGCGATCTCGTCCATCAGGCCGTAGTCGCCGAGCGGCTGGCGCGGCGAAGACTCTGCGGTCAGGGCCGGATGGGCGAAATAGCCCAGACCGCCCAGCCGGTAGTTGAAGCTCACCAGCACCACGCCGTCCCGCGCGAACGCCGCACCGTCGTAGAGCGGCATGGAGGCGGCGCCGAAGCGGTGACCGCCTCCGTGGATCCAGACCATGACGGGCGCGGCGCTGGCCCTCGCCGGCGTCCACACGTTGAGCGTCAGGCAATCTTCGCTGCTGGGTCCGGAATAGCCTCCGAAATTCGGCGCTCCGTCGACGGCGACCGGCTGGGCGCAGGCGGGCCCGAAGCGCTCGGCTCTGCGCACGCCGGACCAGCGAAGCGCCGGCGCCGGCGGCCGCCAGCGCAGCTGGCCGACCGGCGCCGCCGCATAGGGGATGCCTCTGTAGACAAGGATACGGCCCGTCCGGTCCCCGCTGAGCGCGCCGGACTCGACGCGGACGACCGGCGCCGGCGCAGCACCTGCCGGGCCGGCGAGCAGGCAGATGAAGACAGCGAGGGCGGCGAGGCGCTTGCCGTGTGGGCGAGGCATGGGGCTATTCTCCGGAAACGACACAGCCCGACCGCATCGGGGGAAAGCCATGAGCGCGCTCGCCTCTTTTCGCCAATCGACGCCGGCCCTTCGTGTCTGCGCAGCCTGGACGGCCCGCGGCCTGGGCCAGACCACACGGCTTATCGGCGTCGGCCTCCTGTTCGCCGGGTTCGTCGGCGCCTCAGGGGCGTTCGGCGTCGGGCGCATCTCGCTGGACGTGCGTCTGCCAATCCTGGCGCTCGCCGCCGCGGGCGTCGCGCTCGGCCAGGTGGCGATCCGGGCGGCGCTGGGGCGGATGCGATGGGGCCATGCCCGCGGCAGGCTCGCCCTCGAGAGCGCCGCCGGCGCGATCTGGGCGACCTTGTTCTGCTGGACCCTGGCGCGGCTGTTCGAAGGGGCCGCAGGCACGCCGCCGGCCTGGGCCTTCCTGCCGCCGATCCTGATCGCCTATGCGACGACGGCCGCGCTGATCCTGCTGTTCCGGTCGGCTGCGCCGGCGCCGGCGGATCGGCCAGGCCCCCCGCCGTTCCTGCAGCGCCTGCCGCACCGGCTGCGGAGCGCCACGCTGATTGCGGTCCAGGGCGAGGACCATTACGTGCGGGTCCACACCTCGCTAGGACAGCACCTGATGCTGATGCGGCTCGCCGACGCCCTCACCGAGCTTCGCGGCGCCGCCGGCGGCCAGACCCATCGCTCCTGGTGGGTCGCCAGGGCCGCGGTGACCGCGGTGCGCAGAGCCAATGGAAGGGCAGTCCTGAGCCTGAGCAACGGCGCCGAGGCGCCGGTCAGCCGGCGCTTCTCGCCCTGGCTGCGCCAGAACGGCTGGTACTGAGCCAGCGCGCGGGCCGGCCCCGCAGAGGCGACGAGGGAGCCCGGATTTGACCATCACCATCACGCCATTCCTGATGTTCCAGGGCGACGGGGCGGAAGCCCTGGACTTCTATCTGGCCACCTTTGCGGACAGCCGCGTCGATGAGATCGAGCGCTACGGCGCGGGGGAGCCGGGACCGGAGGGGCAGATCAAGCTGGCTCGCTTCACCGTCGGCGGGCAAACGGTGCGGTGCCTCGACAGTTTCGTGAAGCACGCCTTCACCTTCACGCCGTCCTTCTCGTTCTGGATCGAGTGCTCGTCGGAGGACGAGGTCCGGCGCCTCGCCGCAACGCTCAAGGCGGGCGGAAGCGAGTTGATGCCCGTCGGGAGCTACGGTTTCAGCAAGCTCTTCGCATGGGTGAACGATCGCTTCAGGGTCTCGTGGCAGATCAACTGCGCTTAGCGCCGATATCCGCGCGTCGGCCGTAGGGAGCCGCTCACATTGACTTCAGAGCGGCCCTGAGTATGGTCCCGCGCTCCGAAATTCCGCGCTCCGAAAGTCGCCCGCATGGCCAAGCCAGCTTCCATCAAGATCCGCCTGAACTCCTCGGCGGACACCGGATTCTTCTACGTCACCAAGAAGAACGCCCGGACCAAGACCGACAAGCTGGTCTTGAAGAAGTATGACCCTGTCGTGCGCAAGCACGTCGAGTTCCGCGAAGGCAAGATCAAATAGGCTTCGGCCTGCGCGCCCGGCGGCGACGCCGGCTTTTGATTCACAACCGCAAGCTTCGACTAATCATTTCCCGATAGACGGGGGTGATGTCGCCCGTCCGTTCCGCGCCCGGGGCCCTTCTGGCTGAGGTGTTCCACCCGTCGTCCCTCTCCGACCGGGACCTCCAGGCCTGGGCGGCGCTGCAGGCCGAGACCCCCGAGTTCCGCAATCCCCTGCTGGGCCCCGACTTCGCCCGGGCGGTGGGCGAGGTGCGCGCAGACGCCCGTGTGGCGGTGTGGCGACGCGGCGGCCAGGCGGTGGGCTTCCTCCCACACCACGCCCGCCCCGGCCGGCTGGCGCGCCCGATCGGCGGGCCATTCTCGGACTACCATGCCCTGGTGAGCGCAGCGGGTGAGCTGTCGTCCGGCGCAGGCGCCCTGCGGGCGGCCGGCTTGAGGGCCTTTCGGTTCACCGGCCTTGTGGATCCGTTCGGCCTGTTCCGCGAGGGCGCGTCGAGCGCCGCCGAGGGCTGGCAGATCGGGCTCGAGGACACCGGCGAGTCCTATCTGGCCGGGCTGGCGGCGGGCAGCCGCAACCGGGCCAAGAACTATCGGCGCTATCACGCCAAGCTGCAGCGGGAGGTCGGCGAGCCGTACATCGTCGCGCCTGCGGCGGACGCCGGCGCCTTCGACGAGCTGCTCAAGTGGAAGCGCGCCCATATCGAGCGCACCGGGGCGCTGGACTTCCTGAGGCCCGCCTGGACCCGACAGCTGATGCAGCGGCTGTTCGATCGCCGCGACGGACGGTTCCAAGGACTGCTCGTCAGCCTCTACGCAGGCGACCGGCACGTCTGCAGCCATTTCGGGGTCCGGCTCGGCGAGCACTTTCACCCGTGGATCGGCTCCCGCGATCCGGACCTGCAGGCCTGCTCGCCCGGTCTCGTGCACCAGTGGATGGCGATCGAGGCCATGTCGGGGCTGGGCCTTCGCACCTACGACCTGGGGCCCGGCCACGACCACTGGAAGCGCATGTTCGCCTCTGAGGCCGTGGCCACGGTCGCCGGCGCCGTCGTCGCCGCCTCGCCGGGGGGCCGGCCGCCCAGCCCGTTCGAAGCGGTATGGTCGCTGCCGAGCGCGGGCCGCCTGCGCCGCCGGCTCGATCAGATCGCCGTCACCGAGCTGACCCTGGGCGGGCGCGTGCATGGCCTTGTTCGTGCAGTGGCGACCTACGACCGCCGCCTGGCCGCCCGCGCCCACGAACCCGTCCAAGACGACTCCGCAGAACGAGCCGCGCCATGACCGTGATCACCGACTGGACGTCCGACAAGGCCGCGGCCTTCGGGCGCGAGACCCTTCAGTTCCACCATGGGCTGCACCAGCGCCCGATGTTCTCGGACGACGCCCTGGCCGAGATGCTGGACCGCTATCCGCGCGAGCGGCTTGGCGTCTTCACCATGGGCCACGATCTGAAGGACTGGCGCTCCTGGCGACGCGGCGTCGCCGACCGGCTGAGCGGGGCTGAGCTGATGCAGGCGGTCCGCAACGGCCGGATCTGGCTCAACCTGCGCCACGCCAACGAGCACCTGCCCGAATACGCCGCGCTGTGCGAGGAGGTGTTCGCCGACAAGGAGGCCCATGTCGCCGGCCTCCGCACCTTCCGCCGCGACCTCGGCATCCTGATCTCATCGCCCAGCGCCCTGGTGTTCTACCACCTGGACGTGCCGCTCTCCTCGCTGTGGCAGATCCGCGGCTCAAAGCGGATCTGGTTCTATCCGCGCCGCGAGCCGTTCGTGGCCGACGAGCAGATCGAGCGTTTCGTCACCCAGGAGGCCGAGGGGCAGTTCCCGTTCCAGCCGGAATGGGACGCGGCGGCGAAGATGATCGAGCTGAACCCCGGCGACATGGTTACCTGGGCCCAGAATGCTCCGCACCGGGTCGAGAACGGCGACATGGTCAATGTATCGCTGTCGATGGAGTTCATGACCCCGGCGGCGGTGTTCCGAGCCAACATCATGTACGCCAACGCCCTGCTCCGCCGCCGCTTCGGCGCAACCCCGAAGATCCAGGAGCGCCCCGGGCCGGTTGCTCTGGGCAAGCTCGCGATCGCCCGCGCGGCCAAGGCCTCCAAGCAGCGCAAGAAGGTCTACCGCCCGATCCTGCCGCCGACCTTCACCCTGGACCCGGCCGAACCAGGCGTCCTGCAGCCCCCGCCAATGCTGCAAGCCGCGGAGTAGCGCGGGCTTCGCTTTCGTCGAAGAGACTGCGGCCGGAGCCTTCCGGCGGGCCCCCGGCGCCTAGGCCGCGTGGGCGATCACCCGGTTGCGGCCTGTGGCCTTGGCCTCGTACAGCGCCTCGTCGGCGCGCTTGAGCAGGGCCTCGGGGCTGTCGCCCTGACCGAAGGTCGCCGCCACGCCGATCGAGATGGTGACGCTGAGGGTGTGCCGGCCAGTGGTGACGCGGAACGGCGCCCCCGAGACGTGCAGCCGAATCCGCTCGGCGATGCGCTCGCCGTCGGCCAGGGAGGTCTCCGGCATCACCACCACGAACTCCTCCCCGCCGTAGCGGCAGGGCAGGTCCACGGCGCGGACGTTGGACGCCAGGCGTACGGCGAACTCGCGCAGCACCTCGTCCCCGGCGTCGTGGCCGAAGCTGTCGTTGATCTTCTTGAAGTGGTCGATGTCGAGCAGCAGGGCCGCCACGGGCTTGCCGTCACGGACCGCCCGCGCCACCAGCGCCTCGAGCTGGCCGGCCATGTACCGCCGATTGTGCAGCCCGGTGAGCTGGTCGGTGACCGCGGCCTCCAGGCTCTGGTCGAGGTTGTTGCGCAGAAGGTCGGTGTAGCGCTTGCGCTTGATCTGGGTGCGCACCCGCGCGGCCAGCTCTTCGGGGTCGATCGGCCGGGACAGGAGGTCGTTGACGCCGATGTCGAGCGCCTTAATCGCCCGCACCCGGTCGTCGGCGTCGATCAGGGCCAGGATCGGCGTGTTGCGGGTCGCCTCGTGCGAGCGGAGCTGGGCGGCGAAGCGCAGCCCGTCGAAGCCCTTGGAAGTGGAGTTGACGATCACGAGGTCCACCGGGCCGCGCGAGGTCAGGTGCGCCTTGTCGAGGTCGGCCTCGATCACCGGCCGGTGCTCGACGGAGAGCTCGGCGGCCAGGCGCTGGGCCTGCCGCTCGTTGTCGTCGACGATCAGGACCCGGCCCCCAGCCCCGGCCAGGCGGCCGGCGGCGGCGCCGATCACGCCGACGCGGCGGCCGGAGCTCTCGCGCTCGCGCAGCTCGTCCAGCACCACCTTCAGCCGCGTCAGGCTGCGGACCCGGGCGAACATGATGATGTCGTCGATGGGCTTGGTCAGGAACTCGTCGGCGCCGGCCTCCAGGCCGGCGATGCGGTCTGCGCGCCCGTCCAGGGCGGTGACCAGCACCACCGGAATATGGCGGGTGACCGGGTCCTCCTTGAGGCGGCGGCAGACCTGGAAGCCGTCCAGGCCCGGCATCATGACGTCGAGCAGGATGATGTCCGGCTGTTCCGAAGCGGCCAGGGCCAAGCCCGTGGTGCCGTCTGTGGCGGTCAGGACCTCATAGTAATCGGCCGTCAGCTTGGCTTCGAGCAGCCTGACGTTGGCGTCGATGTCGTCAATAACCAGGATACGGGCGGACACGAACCATTACTCCAGGAGACGCCGCACCGTTTCGAGGAAGTGCGAGACCGAGATGGGCTTGGAGATGTAGGCCTCGCAGCCCCCTTCGCGGATCCGCTCCTCGTCCCCCTTCATGGCGAAGGCCGTCACCGCCACCACCGGGATGTGGGAAAGCTCGTCATCTTCCTTGAGCCACTTGGTGACCTCGAGGCCCGAGATCTCCGGCAGCTGAATATCCATCAGAATCAGGTCGGGACGGTGCTCGCGGGCCAAGGCAAGCGCCTGGAGGCCTTCGCGGGTCTGCAAGGTCTCATAGCCCTGAGCATCGAGCAGGTCATGAAACAGCTTCATGTTCAGCTCGTTGTCCTCGACGATCAGGACGCGCTTGGCCATCATCAACCCGGCTTTGGACCGTAGGCTCCATTGCGACGACTCGCCTGGGCCTATCTCTCCGTCAGAAGACACACCAATATCCTTAAATCGGGGTTAGCCCACAGGCCCGTGGACTTGTGTGAAGGCACGTTGATCGGTGCGGGTTAACAACCGATGCTCCGGGGCCATGATCCGCATCGGCGTCGACTTCGGGGGCAGCAAGATCGAAGCGGCCGCCCTCGACGCGGAGGGGCGCTTCCTGGCGCGCGAGCGGGCGCCGAATCCGCGCCGTTACGAGGCGGCGCTGGAGACCGTCAAAAGCATGGTGACGCGCGCCGAGGCGATCGCCGGCCCCTGCGCGCGAATCGGTCTCGCCATGCCGGGATCGCTTTCGCCCCGCACTGGCGTGGTCCGCAACGCCAACAGCGTCTGGCTGAACGGGCGCCGATTCGCCGAGGACCTCGAGCACACCCTGGACCGGCCCGTGCGGCTCAGCAACGACGCCAACTGCCTTGCCCTGTCCGAAGCCGCCGACGGCGCGGCGGCCGGCGCGGGCGTGGTGTTCGCCGCCATCCTGGGCACCGGCTGCGGCGCCGGAGTGGTGGCGGACGGGCGGCTGGTGGAAGGCAAAAACGGGGTGGCAGGCGAGTGGGGCCACATGCCCCTCCCCTGGCCCGCGGGCGATGAGGTTCCCGGCCCTCCGTGCTGGTGCGGCCGGCGCGGCTGCATGGAGACCTACGTTTCCGGCCCCGGCCTGGAGCGGGACTATGCGCAGGCGGAGGGCGCGCACCTCACCGTCCCCGAGATCGTCGAAGCCGCGCGCGCCGGCGAGCCGCGGACCGCCGCGGCCTTGGAGCGCTTTCTGGACCGACTGGCGCGGGGCCTTGCGGTGATCGCCGACGTGCTCGACCCGGACGTCATCGTGCTGGGCGGCGGCCTGTCCAACATCGAGGCGCTCTATCCGGGTCTGACCCGGCGGATCGCGCCGCACGTCTTCTCCGACGTGTTCGAGACCCCGGTGCGACGGGCCGTGCACGGGGACTCCTCGGGCGTCCGCGGGGCGGCCTGGCTCTGGCCGCTGGAGGCCGCGCCGTGAGCGCGCTCTGCCGCGACTGCCTGTGGCTCGGATCTGCGCCCGCCGCCCGCTGCCCGCGGTGCGGGTCTCCGCGCGTGCTGGCCCACCCCGAGCTCGAGCGCCTGACCATCGCCCACGTCGATTGCGACGCCTTCTACGCCTCGGTAGAGAAGCGCGACCGGCCCGAGCTTCGGGACCGGCCGGTGATCGTCGGCGGCGGCAAGCGCGGGGTGGTGACGACCGCCTGCTACATCGCCCGCATCTCCGGCGTGCGCTCGGCCATGCCGATGTTCCAGGCAAACCGGCTGTGCCCCGAGGCGGTGGTGCTGCGGCCGGATTTCACCAAGTACCGCGCCGAGAGCCGGCGGATCATGGACAAGCTCGGAGCGCTGACGCCGCTGGTTCAGCCGCTGTCGCTGGACGAGGCCTGGCTGGACCTGAAAGGGGCCGAGCGGCTGAACGGCGGCTGCGCGGCCCTGGTGCTGGCGCGGGTGCAGGCCGAGATCGAGCGCGAGGTCGGGATCACCGTCTCCATCGGTTTGGCCGCCAACAAGTTCCTGGCCAAGATCGCCTCCGACCTCGACAAGCCGCGCGGCTTCGCCCTGATCGGCGCGGAGGAGGCGCAGGACTTCCTCTCCATCCGTCCGGTCGGCATCCTGCCCGGCGTCGGCCCGGCCTTCGTCAAATCGCTGGAGCGCGCCGGCTATCGCACCGTCGGCGACCTGGCGGCCGCCGAACCCCGTGAGCTGGCGGACCGGTTCGGCGCGCATGGCCTCAGGCTGTCCCAGCTCGCCCGCGGCGAGGACGACCGGGCGGTCGATCCCGACCAGGCGCGCAAGAGCGTCAGCGCCGAGACCACGTTCGAGACCGACGTCTCCCGTCGCCCGGAGCTGGAGGACCGGTTGTGGCCGCTGTGCGAGAAGGTGGCGCGCCTCGCCCGCCGGGACGACATCGCCGGCCGCGTGGTGACCCTGAAGCTGAAGACCGCCGGCTTCCGCACCCTGACCCGCCGGCGCACCCTGCCGGCGGCAACCCAGACCGCCCGCACCCTGTTCGCCGTCGGACGCGAGCTGCTGCAGGGCGAAGCAGACGGCCCCGCCTACCGGCTGATCGGCATCGGCATTTCGGACCTCTGCGACGCGGCCGAAGCCGGGGGCGACCTGTTCGCCGCCGACGAGACCCGGGCCCGCCGCAGCGAGCGGGCGGTGGACGCCTTGAGGGCGCGCTTCGGCCAGGAGGCGGTGGTGTCCGCGCGGGCCCTCAAAAGCGACGACTAGCAAGGGTTCCTGGCGCGCGGGCGCCGGGCTATGACGACGCCAAAGGAGCCCCCATGTCCGCCGTCGAAGATCGTCTCAGCGCCCTTGGGATCCAGTTGCCCGAACCCGTCGCCCCGGTGGCCAACTACGCGCCCTTCGTGACGGTCGGCGCGCTGCTTCACATCTCCGGCCAAGTCTCCACCGACGCCCAAGGCGGGATCAAGGGCGTTGTCGGGACAGAGGTCGACCTGGAGACCGCCCAGCGCGCGGCCCGACTGTGCGGCCTCAACCTGGTCGCCCAGATGAAGGCGGCGAGCGGCGACCTGGGCCGGGTCCGGCGGGTGGTCAAGCTCGGCGGCTTCGTGCAGGCCGGACCGGATTTCTTCGATATTCCGAAGGTGATCAACGGCTGCTCTGACCTCATGGTTGAGCTGTTCGGGGACGCTGGCCGCCATGCCCGATCTGCCGTGGGCGTGTATCGCCTGCCGCTGAACTTCGCCGTTGAGGTCGATGCGGTCGTGGAGCTGTCGTGAATTTGCCCGACGGCCTGTTCTCTCCGCCGATCGCCCATCGTGGCCTGTGGCGGGCGGGCGAGGCGGCCGAGAACTCCCTGGCGGCCTTCGAGCTGGCCTGCCGCACCGGCTATGGCGTCGAGCTCGACGTGCAGCTGTCGCTCGACGGCGAGGCGATGGTGTTCCACGACGAGACGCTGCAGCGCATGACGGGCGCGCCAGGCGTCGTGTCGGACCTCACCGCCGAAGAGCTTAAGGCCCTGCCCCTGCTGGGCGGCCCCGACCGCATTCCGACCCTCGCCGAGGCGCTTGAGCTGATCGCCGGCCGGGTGTTCCTGCTGGTCGAGATCAAGTCGGGGCCAGAAGAGCGGGGCGCGCTCGAGAGCCACGTCGGCCATCAGCTCAAGCGTTATGCGTTCGACTTCGGAGTGATCAGCTTCGATCCGTCGGCGGTCGCCTGGTTCGCCGTGAACCACCCGGGCTGGCCCCGCGGGCTGGACGCGGCCGGGTTCGCCGACGAGGACATCGAGCGCGACCCGCAGCTTGCGCAGGCCCTTCAGTCCCTGACAGCGGAATGCGACCCGCATTTTCTGGTGCTGGAGACGAAAAGCTCGATCGGGCGCCTGGCAAGGGCGCAGCGCGCCCGGGGCCGCCCGGTGGTGGCGTGGACCGTCCGCTCGACGGAAGACGTGGCGGCGGTGGCCGACCACGTCGACAACTTCATCTTCGAAGGCTTCACCGCCTGATGGCCAGAGCCGCCGTCGTGGAAGCGTACGGTCGTATCGCCGAGATCGGCAAGGCGGCCTGGGACAGCTGCGCCAAAAACCCGGCTTATCTATCCAACCCATTCATATGCTTCGACTTCCTCGAAGCGGCGGAGGCGAGCGGCTCTGCCAGCGAGCGCACAGGGTGGGGACCTCGCCACCTCGTGGTCCGTGAGGACGCCGGGGAGGCGATCGGCGTGATGCCGATCTACCTGAAGGCCCATTCGCGCGGCGAGTATGTGTTCGACTGGTCCTGGGCCGACGCCTATCAGCGCGCCGGCGGCCGCTACTATCCGAAGCTGCTTTGCGCCGCTCCCTTCACCCCCGCGACTGGCCCCAGGCTGCTGGTCCGTGAGGGCGGGGGCGACGAGGTGCGGCGCACCTTGCTGGCCGGCGCCCTGCAGCTATGCGCCCAGACCGAGGCGTCGGGCCTGCACGTCACCTTCCCCACCGAGGCGGAGTGGAAGCTCCTCGGCGCCGAAGGCCTGCTGCAGCGCCAAGACCAACAGTACCACTGGGTCAATCCCGGCTATGCCGACTTCGACGCCTACCTGGCCGCCCTCTCCTCGGGCCACCGCAAGACCATCAGGCGCGAGCGGCGCGAAGCGCAGGCGGGTCTCGCCATCCACGCCCTGACTGGGGCGGACCTCAAGGAAGAGCACTGGGACGCCTTCTTCCGCTTCTACATGGACACCGGCTCGCGCAAGTGGGGCACGCCCTATCTGAACCGGCGGTTCTATTCGCTGCTCGGCGAGCGGATGCGGGACCGGGTGCTGCTGGTGATGGCCCGCCGCGACGGCGAGTGGATCGCCGGCGCGCTGAACCTGATCGGCGGCGACTGCCTCTACGGCCGCTATTGGGGCTGCACCGTCGACGTGCCGTTCCTGCATTTCGAGCTCTGCTATTACCAGGCGATCGAGCACGCCATCCGGCTCGGCCTGTCGCGGGTGGAGGCCGGGGCCCAGGGCCAACACAAGATCGCCCGCGGCTACCTGCCCCAGGCGGTCTATTCGGCACATTACATCGCCGATCCCGCCTTGCGTGAGCCTGTGGCCCGCTACCTCGACCAGGAACGGGCCGCCGTCCGCCAGGAGATGGCCTGGCTCACCGAGGAATATTCGCCGTTCAAGCAGGACGGCTGACCGGTCTAGGAGCGGGCGTGGGCCTGCGCTAGCAGCGCCCTGATCTCGTCGTCGACGGCGCCGGGGGCGGCCACCGCCACCCGGGACTTCAGGCGCTCGGACCAGGACTCGTTCCTGGGCGCCTCGAGGCGTGGACTGACGGCGGGGTCCAGGGCCAAGCCGAGCATCGCCGTCCCGCCCTTCACCGGGCGCAATGCGGCGAACTGCACCTTGCGCGACCCGGCGGTGTAGCCCTTGCGCTGGGTGGGCACGACCTCGGGCAGAGCCTTGGCCGCCGCTTCGACCGCCTGCAGGACCGCCAAAGCCGCGGGATCGGCCCACAGCGCTTCGCGCAGCTGGTCGCCAGCCTCCCAGCCCATGCCGCTCGGAAAGGCCGCCGAAAGCACCTGGGCGGCGCGGTTGACGCCCAGGCCGTGGTGCATCTTCAGCCACTGCGTGCGCGCCCGCGGCCTGGTTTCCGGGCAGGTCCTGGCGATGGCGACCCACTCGTCCAGAGTCTTGCCGGTGTCCCGCTCCAGGCTCGCGCGGACCGAGGCGAACCACTTGCGCTGGCGTTCGGTGATGTTGGGTTCGGCCATGGTGCGCCCCGCCCTGCCCTCTGCTAGGACCATGGCGCCACAGGCTGAGGGCGGCAACATGAGCCTCGATGGGGAGTACGAGCCGGGCAACATCTTCGCCCGCATCCTCCGGGGCGAGATCCCCGCCGCCAAGGTCTATGAGGATGACCGGCTGCTCGCCTTCATGGACGCCTTTCCCCAGGCCCGTGGCCACACCCTGGTGATCCACAAGATTTCGCAGGCGCGCAATCTGTTGGACGCGGAACCTGAAGCCTTGTCCGAGCTGATCGTCGGCGTCCAGACGGTTTCCAGGGCAGTGCGCGCGGCGCTGCGGCCCGACGGCATCCTGATCACCCAGTTCAACGGCGCGCCGGCCGGCCAGACCATCTTCCACCTGCACTTCCACATCGTACCGCGCTGGCAGGGCCAGGCGGTCGGGGCGCATGGCCGCGGCCAGAGCCAGCCCGGGGAGCTGCAGGCCCTGGCCCGCCAGATCGCGGCCGAGATCGGCTGACCCCGCCCGTGCCCGCGCCGATCGTCATCGGGCTGTCGGCGGTGATCATCGCCGTGGAGGCGGGGGAGGCCGTGGTGCTGACCGTGCGCCCGCACGACGCACGCACCAGCCGGCCGTCGGAGCTGGCCGGGCTGCCGTTCGGACCGTTCGACCCGGAGGGCCGGCGCACCTTCGAGCTGGCCTTGCGGGCGTTCGTGGCCGAGCAGACGCGGTTCGACCTCGGTTACGTCGAGCAGCTCTACACCTTCGGCGATCGTGGCCGGGATGCGCCGGTGGCGGACGTGGGCGCAGGCGCGGCCCGGGGGATCTCGGTCGGTTATCTCGCCCTGACGCCTCGGGCGGTGCAGACCCAGGCCCCCGACACCGCCTGGGCGCCGTGGCCGCGCTTCTTTCCGTGGGAGGACTGGCGCCGCGGCCGCCCGGCCGTGCTCGACGAGGCCATCGCCCCGGCGCTGAAACGGTGGGCGGAGGGCGGCAAGGGCCGCGAGGCGGACGCCCGATGGTCGCGGGCGCGCCTGCTGTTCGCCCTCGAGGGCGCGCCGTGGAACGAGGAGCGCGTGCTGGAGCGCTACGAGCTGCTCTACGAAGCGGGCCTGACCGCCGAGGCCGCCCGCGACCATGAGCGCGCTACCGGTGGGTCGGGGGCCGGTCCGGAGGGCAAGCCTGGCTCTGCTTTCGGGGAGCCTATGATCTCTGACCACCGGCGGATCCTTGCGACGGGCCTCGGCCGGCTGCGCGGCAAGCTGAAGTACCGGCCGGTGGTGTTCGAGCTGATGGAGGCGGAGTTCACCCTCTCGCGGCTGCAGCGCACCGTCGAGGCGATCGCCGGCGTCCCGTTGCACAAGCCCAATTTCCGCCGCGCGGTGGAGCGGACCGGCCTGATCGAAGGGCTCGGGCGCTTCGACGCCGAGACCGGCGGGCGGCCGGCCGAGCTGTTCCGCTTCCGCCGCGAGCTGCTGAGCGCCCTGCCCGTTTCAGGCCTCAGCCTGCCGATGCTGCGCGAGGGCTGAAGCGGCGCGCCGGCGGTCCGGCGCGCCTTGCGTCAGTCAGGGGAACTTGCGCACGTAGGACAGGGACCAGACGTTGGCGTGTTCGGGCCCGTGGGTGAACTCCTCGCGGGTATAGTCCGCGCGGATGCCGTCGTTGGCGGTGAAGAAGACCTCGCCGCCGGCGCCGTAATTGACGCTGTCGCGCCCGAAGGTGGTCGAAACCCCCGCGGTGTCGGTGGTGCGGAAGTTGGAGTGGCCGTAGCCGATCCGCGCGAACAGGTCCGCCCGCGGGCCGAGGGGCAGCGCGCCGACCGCATAGGCCGCGTACTGGCTCCGCAGCTTGTCGCGGACGCCGGTGAGGCCGTCGGTCCGGGTGTTGATTCCGAAGGTCGCCTCCCCTTCGGCCCCCAGGAACCGCATGAAGCGGGCTCCCACACGGCCGTTGATCGCGCTGAGATTGGGCCCGGCGTCAACCAGCGAATAGCCGAGGTTGGCGTAGCCAGTGACGGCGTTGTTCAGGTCGGAATTGTTGGCGGTCTGGGCGAAGGCTGGAGCCGATGCGGCGCTCAACACCGCAACAGCACCTGCAATAACGATGGTCTTCATTGGTAAACTCCTCGATGCGCACGCCCCAGCAGCGCCCAAACGCACCAAGTTCGAAGTTGTTGTCCGATTTCTGTCACGGCCGAGCTTGTTGAAGGCAAGGTGAGGATTATCCGCAACACCTAACATCTATCTGAACACGCGGAAGCCATAGTTCGGATACTTGCCTTCCTCTCGACTAAAGTCTGCCTTTTTCTCGCCACCGACGAAAAAGGCGCGCCGGACCAGCCGGCGCGCCTCGATCGAGACCGAAGAGAGGTCTTCGCTTAGGGGAACTTACGGACGTAGGAGATCGACCACACGTTCACGTTGCCCGAATTGTGACGCAGGTCGTGGCGGGTGTACTCCGCGCGAACACCGTCCTTGTCGGTGAAGAAGGCCTGCACGCCGCCGCCGTAGTTGACCGAGTCCTCGCCGACCGAGAACTCGCCGGCCACGGGGTCTTTCACCTTCAGGGTGTCATGGCCGTAGCCGATGCGCGCGAAGACGTCGAACCGCGGGGCCACCGGCAGGAAGCCGACGGCATAGGCGCCCACGGTGCTCTTCACGCGATAGTCGTCGCCGCCGTAGCTCTTGTTGCCGACGCCGAAGCCCCCTTCGGCTTCCACGCCGAGGTAGTTGGCGATGCGGGCGCCGAGACGGGCGTCCAGCACCGAAAGGTTCGGGCCGTTCTGGGTGTCGACGAGCGAGTAGCCGAGGTTGCCGTAGCCGGTGACTTGCGGCGCCGCGGCGCCTTGAGCGAACGCGGGCGCGGCGACGGCGGCCATAGCCATGGCCGAAGCCGCAACAATAAGAGACTTCATACTGATTTTCCTTTGGAATCGCCCTGATCCCCCAGGGCGATCCGGATGTAGGGCCCCGGGGGCCGCCAGCAAAGGCCGCGTGGTTGGTTTGACCCACCCCTGTTGCACTGCAGCAACAACAGGGCGTTGAGCTTCAGCGCGCGCGCAACGCCGCCTGGGCGGCCGCCAGTCGGGCGATCGGCACCCGGTAGGGCGAGCAGGAGACATAATCGAGACCTGCCCGTTCACAGAAGTCGATGGAGGCCGGATCACCCCCGTGCTCGCCGCAGATTCCGAGCTTCACCTCGGGCCGGACCGACCGCGCCCGTTCGGCGGCGATGCGGATCAGATCCCCCACCCCGCCCTCGTCCAATGAGACAAATGGGTCCTTTTCGTAGATCCCCTTGTTCAGATAGGCGGTCAGGAAGCGGCCGGAATCGTCACGGCTGATGCCGAAGGTGGTCTGGGTCAGGTCGTTTGTGCCGAAGGAGAAGAACTCGGCGTGCTCGGCCAGGTCGTCGGCGCGGATCGCCGCGCGCGGCAGCTCGATCATGGCCCCGACCTGGTAGGCGAGTTCCATCCCTCGCTCGCCCAGCACCTGCCTGGCCACCCGGTCGGTGAGCTCGCGCAGATAGGCCATCTCCTCGCCCTTGGCGACCAGCGGGTGCATCACCTCCACCCGGGGAGGCGCCCCCCTGGCCGCGACCTCGCAGGCCGCTTCGAAGATGGCGCGCACCTGCATCTCATAGATCTCAGGATAGGAGACCCCGAGCCGGCAGCCGCGATGGCCGAGCATGGGGTTGGATTCCTGCAGCTCGCGCGCCCGGCGCATCAGCTTGCCGGCGTCCAGCCCGGTGGCCTGGGCGATGGCGACGAGGTCCTTGTCGGAGTGCGGCAGGAATTCGTGAAGCGGCGGGTCCAGGAGCCGGATGGTCACCGGCAGGCCGGCCATGATCTCGAACAGCTCGACAAAGTCGCCGCGCTGCATCGGCAGGATCTTGGCCAGGGCCGCGCGGCGGCCGACCTCGTCGTCCGCAAGGATCATCTCGCGCACGGCGGCGATGCGGTCCTCGTCGAAGAACATGTGCTCGGTGCGGCAGAGCCCGACCCCCTCGGCCCCGAACTGGCGGGCGGTGCGGGCGTCCAGCGGCGTCTCGGCGTTGGCGCGCACCTTGAGCCGGCGGACCTGGTCGGCCCAGCCCATCAGGGTGGCGAAGTCGCCGGTCAGCTCCGGCTCGATCATCGCCGCGGCGCCGGCCAGCACCTCGCCCTTGGAGCCGTCCACCGTGACCACGTCGCCGGCCTTGAAGGTGCGGCCGCGGGCCCGCAGCTCGCGCGCGCCGAGGTCGATGACCAGCTCGCCGGCGCCGCAGACGCAGGGGCGGCCCATGCCGCGGGCGACCACGGCCGCGTGGCTGGTCATGCCGCCGCGGGCGGTGACGATGCCCTTGGCCGCGTGCATGCCGTGGATGTCCTCCGGCGAGGTCTCCTCGCGCACCAGCACCACCGCCTCGCCGGCCGCGCCCAGCCGCTCGGCCTCTCCGGCGTCGAACACCAGCTTGCCCACCGCCGCGCCCGGCGAGGCTGGCAGGCCCGCGGCGATGACGTCGCGCGTCGCCTTGGGATCGATGGTCGGGTGCAGCAGCTGGTCCAGCGACGCCGGCTCGACCCGGCCGATCGCCTCGGTCTGGGTGATCAGGCCGTCGGCGGCGAGGTCGACGGCGATCTTCAGCGCCGCGCGGGCGGTGCGCTTGGCGTTGCGGGTCTGCAAAAGGTAGAGCCGGCCCTGCTCGATGGTGAACTCGATGTCCTGGACGTCGCGGTAGTGCCGCTCGAGCTTGCCGACGACCTCGCGGAACTGGGCGAAGCAGTCCGGCATCGCCTCCTCCAGCGACGGGGAGTCGTCGTTCATCTCCTCGCGCGCCTGCCGGGTCAGGGCCTGGGGCGTGCGGATGCCGGCGACCACGTCCTCGCCCTGGGCGTTGATCAGGAACTCGCCGTAGAGCCGGTCCTCGCCGGTGGATGGGTTGCGGGTGAAGGCGACCCCGGTGGCGGAGGTGTCGCCCATGTTGCCGAACACCATGGACTGCACGTTCACCGCCGTGCCCCAGCTCTCGGGGATGTCGTGCATGCGGCGGTAGAACTTGGCCCGGTCGTTCATCCAGCTGGCGAACACCGCGCCGACCGCGCCCCAGAGCTGAGCCTCCGGCGCCTGCGGGAACGGCGCGCCCAGCTGG
>FTHL01000084.1_pt1 | contig 21498 bp, 23 predicted proteins | sample 1640951 | NCBI WGS metagenome assembly FTHL01 (sample SAMEA3914788, study PRJEB12502) | metagenome | biome: forest; material: soil | place: Canada | collected 2011-07-03 | depth 0.1 m
CGACAGGCAACGGAGGCGGGCGCATGGCCGGCGGGGTGACGGATGTCCGGTATGTCGGCTACGCCGTCAGCGACTTCGAGTCCGAGCGCGCATTCTACAAGGGCGTCTGGGGCCTGGTGGAGGTCGGCTGCGAGGGCGGGCTCGCGTGGTTCGCGGCCGAGGGGTCGAGCGAGCCGTTCGTCGTGCGCATCCGCAAGGCCGACCACGTCGGGATGGACCTGATCGGCCTCGCCGCCGCCAGCGACGCTGAGGTCGACGCCCTGCACGCACGGCTGAAGGCCGACGGGGTCCAGATCGTGGCCGAGCCGCACGCGCTCTCCCAGCCGGGCGGCGGCTACGGCTTTCGCCTGTTCGATCCGGACGGCCATGTGCTCGAGGTTTCCGCAAGCGTGACGCCGCGCCGGGCCAGGGCGCTCGAGCGCGGCGAATCGATCCCGCGCGAGCTGTCGCACGTGGTGATGCACTCGCCCGACCGGGCGCGGCTGGAAGCGTTCTATACGGACAAGCTCGGGTTCCGGGTCAGCGACTGGATCGGCGACTTCATGACCTTCCTTCGCTGCAACGAGGTGCACCACAAGATCGCCCTGCTGCCCGGCCCGCCGGCGCTCAACCACGTCGCCTTCGAGATGCGCAACGCCGACGAGATGATGCGCGGCATGTCGCGCCTGCGCGGCGACGGCCTGACCCTGCATTGGGGCCCCGGCCGCCACACCGCCGGCAACAACACCTTCTCCTACTTCAACAGCCCCAATGGCCACGTGGTCGAGTACACCGCCGAGGTCGACCGGGTTGACGACGCGACCTGGCAGGCCACGCGCTACGAGCCGCGCAAGGACATCATGGACCAGTGGGGCACCGCCGAGGGCGGCCCGGACCAGATGCCCCAACCCCGGCCCGATCCGGCGCTCTGGCGGCCGCTGACGGTCTGAGCCGGCGCCCTTCAAGGCTCGTGCGGCGTTGAACCCGCGCCGCGGGCGATCTATCGCTTCCGCCGATAGGGAAGGGCGGGAGCATGCGGTTTCAGGGATTGGACCTGAACCTTCTCGTCGCGTTGGATGCGCTGCTGACCGAGCAGAACGTGTCCACGGCTGCGGGCAAGGTGCACCTCAGCCAGTCGGCCATGAGCGGGGCGCTCAACCGGCTTCGTGAGTTCTTCCGCGACGAGCTGTTGGTCGCCACCGGCCGGCGCATGGTGCTGACCCCGCGCGCCGAGCAGCTGGCCGAACCCGTGCGGGCGGCGCTGCTGCAGATCAAGAACACCATCACCACCCGGCCAGAGTTCGATCCGGCCGCGTCGGACCGCAGCTTCACGATCGTGGTTTCCGACTACGCCACCATCGTGGCCGTGGCCGCCGGGCTGCGCGTCATCGGCCGTGAGGCGCCGCGGATGCGCTTCCGCCAGGTCCAGGTCGACGCCGTGACCGGCGAATGGATCGACCGCGGCGAGGCCGACTTCCTGGTCACCCTGGAGCCCTACGTCAGTTCCGCCCATCCCAGTACGCCGCTGTTCGAGGACGACTATGTGGTGGTCGCCTGGTCCCAAAACCGCAGGATCGGCGAGGCGCTGGACGAAGACGTCTACTTCGCTCTGGGCCATGTCGGCGTGGAGCTGGGGTCCGCCCGCTCGACCGTGTTCGATGCCTGGTATCTCCAATCGGGCAAGCGCCGCCGTCGCATCGAGGTCACCGCGTCATCCTTCACCGTCGTGCCGTTTCTCGTGATCGGCACGGACCGCATCACCACCATGCACCGGCGTCTGGCGACCCTGTTCGCCGCCACCCTGCCGCTACGGATCTTCCCGGCGCCGTTCGAGCTGCCGCCGGTGCGCCAGATGCTGCAATGGCATCGCCTCAACGAAGCCGACCCGGCTACGCTTTGGGTGCGTGACCGGCTGGTGGAGGCGGCGGGCGGCGGCCAGCCTGGCTAGGCCGTTCGGGCGATCGCCCGCTCCGCCCCGCCGGCGGCTGGCAGTTCCACTACCCCTGACAATGTCCGGGAAATCCGCTTAACCTGCGAAGCAACACCGGCCGCAAGCGCCGGATCGGGCAGGGACGGACCATGAGCGACATCTACCGGGCGGACCACGTCGGCAGCCTGCTGCGCCCCAAGGCGCTGCTGGACGCCTGGGATCGACATGACCGGGGCGAGGTCACCGACCAGGAGCTGGCGGCCATAGAGGACGAGGCCATCGTCCATGCGCTGAAGCTGCAGAAGGACGCCGGCGTCGACGTATTCACCGACGGCGAGTTCCGCCGGCTGAGCTGGCTGTCCAACCTGCACGACACGGCCGACGGCCTCGCCCGCAAGGACGAGCCGGGCTACCCGCCGTTCTGGCGCGGGCCGGGCGAAGACATCGCCAACGCCGAGATGCCGGTGAAGGCGGTCGTGGTGGTCGGCAAGGTCAGGGCGCGGCGGCGGCTCTGCGGCGAGGAGTCCGGCTTTCTGAAGCGGCACGCGCCCGGTCCGTTCAAGACCAGCCTGGCCGCCCCCACCATGCACCTCAACCTCTATGCCGAGGGGGTCTCGGACAAGGCCTATCCCGACATGCAGGCCTATCTGGACGATGTCGTCGCCATCTATCAGGACGAGGTCGACGCGCTGGTGAAGGACGGGGTGAGCTACTTCCAGCTGGATACCCTGCGCTACACCCAGATCATCGCCGACATGGATTTCGCCAGCCACGGGATGAGCCACGCCGACATGGCCGAGCAGACGCTGCAGTCGGACAACGCCGTCCTGGCCCGCGCCAAGGCGGCCGGGGTGACCACCGGCATCCACATCTGCCGCGGCAACCATCGCAGCGCCTGGGCCGCGTCCGGCAGCTACGAAGCGGTGGCCGAGGACCTTTTCAGCCGCACCGAGGCGGACCGGCTCTTGCTGGAATATGACGACGAGCGCTCCGGCGGCTTCGAGCCGCTGCGCTTTGTGCCCGCAGGCAAGACGGTGGTGCTGGGCCTGATCACCACCAAGACCCCGCAGCTGGAGGATCCCGACCTGTTGCGCCGGCGCATTGACGAGGCGGCCAAGTACGTGCCGATCGAGCAGCTGGCGATCAGCCCGCAGTGCGGCTTCGCCTCCACCCACCAGGGCAACCTGCTCACCGAGGACGAGGAGCGGCGCAAGCTGGAGCTGGTGGCGGAGACGGCCAGGCTCATCTGGGGCTAGACTTCCCTCTTTGAGGGAGGGGACGCATGGACCTGGGACTCACCGGCAAGCGGGCGCTCGTCACCGGCGGCTCCAAGGGCATCGGCCGCGCGGCGGCGGCCCGGCTGGCGGAGGAAGGCTGCGACGTCATCTTGGTGTCGCGCACGGTCGAAGCGCTGGAGACGGCGGCGGCCGACATCAGGAGCCGTTTCCAGGTCAAGGCCGAGGCCATCGCCGCGGACCTTTCCAGCCATGCCGAGATCGAGCGGGTGGCCGCCGTGGCCGGCGAGATCGACATCCTGGTCAACAATGCCGGGGCGATCCCCGCGGGCGACCTGGTGTCGCTGGACGATGCGACCTTCCGCGCGGCCTGGGACCTCAAGGTGTTCGGCTACATCGGCATGAGCCGCGCCTTCTACCCCGTGCTGAAGGCCCGCGCCGGCGTCATCGTCAATGTGATCGGGGCTGCGGCGGAGTGGCTGGATCCGGGCTATATTGCCGGCTCGACCGGCAACGCGGCGCTGGCGGCCTTCACCCGGGCGCTGGGCAAGGGCGCGGCCAAGGACGGCTTCCGGGTGGTCGGCGTTCATCCGGGCATGACCGCCACCGACCGCATGGTGAGCCTGCTCAAGGCCCGCGCCAAGGCCGAGCTCGGCGACGAGGCGCGCTGGGAGGAGCTGACCAGGAACCTGCCGTTCGGGCGCCCGATCAAGCCCGAGGAGATCGCCGCCGCGGTGGCGTTCCTCGCCTCGCCCCTCAGCGGCTACACGACGGGAACCATCCTCACGGTCGACGGGAGCATCCGGGGCTAGCTTGGTAGGAAGGATCTTCTCCCTCGGGGGACGTCCGGCCGAAGCCGCAAAGGGGGGCTGACGGCCGCTGGCTTTGTGGGCTGCAGCCTCCTCCGTCCCGGGGTTTTGCGCCGATCCACCTCCCCCAAGGGGGATCAAGCACTGCGCTACTCGAAGAAGGCCACGCTGCGGCACTCGATGGAGGCGCGCACCTTGCGGTCGGGGAAGCTAGGATCCCAGAAGGCCGTGTGCGGCGTGCGCCAGGCGACCGAGTGGTCGGAATCGTGGAACTTGATCAGGATGACCTCGTCCCGGGTCATTTTCGAGAAGTACCACCAGCGGTGGGCGGGGTTGTACCGGAAGATCGCAGCGGCCGGCAGCTCGGCGTCGTTCATGGGCGCGAACATCGCCTCGCCCTCGGGGATCTTGTCGACGATGTGCAGGACGTTGGGCACGCCCTCGTCGTCGCCGACGCTGCGGTGGTCGCAGACCGCCAGCGGACAGTCCTGCGGCGGCTCGGTGAAAGTGCGCCAGAAGCTGGAATAGATGAACCGGCTGTAGCCCGGCCCGTTCGGCCGGAACCGCTCGTAGAGGGCGCGGGCCTGGCGGTCGGCCCGGCTGGGCTCGGTGTCGATGTGGGCCTCGCCGGCCGGGGGTTGCACGCCGCCCGCGTGGACGTAGGGGCCTTCGGGACGCGGGAATTTCGAGATGTCGCCGGAGTTGCGGATCATCCAGCCCATGGGCGCGACGAAGCTGGCGCCGGTCAGGGCCTTCACCCCAGCGATCACCTCGTCCGGATAGAGCCGGTCGACCTCGGCCTTGTCGTAGAAATCCACGACCCTGGACACGTTGTCCGCCAGCACGAAGCCGTGGGTGTCGAGGGTGAAGTGCCTCTTGATGGCCCGGCCGTCGCGCACGGTCACCTTGAACGGGCCATAGGTCCCGGTGTTGAGCTCCACCCCCGCCGAGACGAAGCGCCGGTTGATGTCGGGCCCAGGCAGCAGGTAGTTGATCTCGGCCTCGACCGAGCGGACGCCGTCCTCGACGTCGGCTTCCATCACACTCATCTGCAGATCCTCACTCGAAGAAGGCCACGGTCCGGAACTCGATGCTGCTGCGCGTCCTGGTGTCGGCGAAGCTCGGATCGAGGAAGGCGGTGTGCGGGGTGCGCCAGGGGCGGCTCCTGTCGGAATCGTGGAACTTGACCAGGATCACCTCCTCCCGGGTCATCCCGGAAAAGTACCACCAGCGATGGTCGGGGCTGTAGCGGAAGATGGCGGCGGCCGGGACCTGGTCCTCGTCTGGCATCGGGCCGAGCAGGTCCTTCGGCAGCTCGTCGACGATGAACATGGTGTTGGGCACGCCCTCGTCGGCGCGGACGCTGTTGGACTCGCACACCGCCAGCGGCCAGTCCTGGGGAGGCTCGGAGAAGGCGCGCCAGAGGCTGGAGGCCAGGAAGCGGCTGTAGCCCCTCCCCTCCGGGAAGCTCTTCTCGTAAATCGCGCGCGCCATCCGCTCGGCGCGGTCGGGGGTCATGTCGACATGGGCGTCGCTAGCCGGCGGCTGCATGCCGCCGTGCGGATGGCCGACCTCCTTGCGCCGCGCCGAGAGATCGCCGGAGGTTCGCACGACCCAGCCCAGCGGCGCCACGGAGCTGGCACCTGTCAGCGCCCTCACGGACTCCACCACCTCGCCGGGATAGATGCGGTCGACCTCGGCCCGGTCGAAGAAGTCGCCGACCGCGCTCGGCCGGTCGGCCAGCACGAAGCCGTGGGTGTCCAGGCCGATCCGCCCCTTCAGCGGCCGGCCGTCGCGGATCGGAACCCGGTGCGGGACGAAGGTCCCGGTGTTGACCTCGACGCCAGGCGCCACGAAGCGCCGGTTGATGGTCGAATCGGGCGCCAGATAGTTGATCTCGGCCTCGACCGTCCGGATCGGAGCCTCGGCGTCGAGCCCGCCCATGACCGCCTCCTACTTGACGTGGCCGGTAAAGGTCCGCAGCGCGGGATTGGTGTGGTCGGGCATCTGCAGGGCGGCCGCCACGCCTGGGCGCGCGCGCATGCGATCGGCCCAGGCGAGCAGGCGCGGGCTGCGCTCGGCGTTGCCGATCTCGGGGAACATCCGCGCGATCATCATGCCGCAGTGGGCGAAGAAGTTGATGTCGGCCAGGGTGTACATGTCCCCGGCAAGCCACGGGGACTCGCCGAGCTGGTCCTCGACCTTCTGCACCGCCGCCTCGATCTTGCGCGTGGCGTTGGCGAGGTCGGCCTCGGAGAAGCCGGAGCGGGCGGTCTTCCACTTCTCCCGCTGCTCGTGCAGCGGAATGCGCTCGACCAGCTTCTCGAAATCGCCGCTGTCGATGCCGCGGGCGATCACCCCGACCATCCGGTGCCATCCGTGCATGGAGACGTAGTTCATCACGTGCTCGTCGACGAACTTGTTCCAGTATCGCATGCGCGCCTTGCCGGCCGGGTCCGCGGGGCGCAGCGGCGGCGCGTCGGGGAAGGCATCCTCGAGGTATTCGTTGATCACGGTGGTGTGGGTGACGATGGTCCCGTCGTGGTCCAGGACCGGCACCTGGCCTTCGGGGTTGATGGCGACGAACCAGGGCTCGTGCTGCTCGAACTTGTGCAGGTCGACGTAGCGGCTCTCGAACTCGAGCGCCTTTTCCTTCAGCGGGATCAGCGACTTGAGCGAATTCGCGACCGGCTCGGCGTGATAGAGCTTGAGCATGTGACCTCCGGTCTTTTCTGCTTTGGCGATCTTGTGCCAGCCAATGGGCCGGACCGCCAGCGGGTCGCCTCACCGGTCCGGTCCGGCGTTCAGATCATCCGGCTGTCGTAGGCCCAGTGCAGCAGGGCCTGCCGCTGCCGCGGCCGGCAGAACGGGTCTCCGGGGTCGCAAGCCCGGCGGACCTGCGCGACGTGGCGCGCCATGGCCCGCCAGCGGCCGATCTGGCGCGCGTCCTCTGCGGCAAGCCGGCGGCCGAGATAATAGCGGCAGTACCACTGGAACCAGCCGCGCGGATCCTCCTCGGCGATCCAGCCTTTGGCGCGCCAGACCGACAGGGGCTGGCTCGCCGCCACGCCGAAATAGTTCAGCGAGGGGTCCGGGCGCCCCGGCGAAAGCCTGGCGTGCTCGAACCAGTCGGCGGGAAACTCGCCGGCGCCGTCGGTCATGTACTTGCCGCCGAAGACGCCGAGCTCGAGCATCTGCCTGGGCGTCAGCTCGGGCCTGAAGGCCGGGTCGAAGTCCTCGCCTGCCGACGCGCTAAGGACGTAGCGGTATCCGCACTGCATACGATCGTTGACCACGATCTCGTCGCCCACGTTCATGCCGTGGTCTCCGCGGCCGGCGTCGGCGCGTCGGCCGCCCTCGCCCTCCCCCTCGCCCTGGCGCGGCCTTCGCCCAGCGTGAACCAGGCCACGCCGGCCAGCACCAGGGCAGTGGCGGCGGCGTCGGTCCAAGTCACGCGCTCGTGCAGGATCACCACGGCCAGGAGGATGGTGACGACCGGGCTGATGGTCCCGATCGCCCCGTTGGCCTGGGCCGAGATCCGCTCCAGCGCCATGTTCAGGAAGAAGGAGGGGATGATGGTCGCGCCGATGGCCAGGAATAGCGCTTCGCCCATGGCCTTGGGACCGACCAGCAGGGTCGACGGGTTCTGGGTGCAGACGAACTGCAGCAAGGTCGCCCCCGTTGCGCCGAGCATGGCGGTGCAGGTGAACAGCCGCGCGCCCATTTGCGCGATCACGCCCTTGGCCAGCAACTGGTAGAAGGCGAAGGCGACCGCGGACGCCAGCACCAAAAGGGCGCCGTGAGCCAGGCCCGCGCCCGTGCTCGACAGGTGGGTCGCGAACATCAGCACCAGGCCTCCGTAGCTCACCGTTACGCCGACCAGCGCCGACGCCCGCATCGGCTGGCGGAAGAACAGGGCGCCGAACAGCAGCACGAAGGCCGGATAGGTGAACAGGATCAGCCGCTCGAACTGCACCGAGATGAACTGAAGCCCCAAAAAGTCGGTGTAGCTCGCAAACCAGTAGCCGAGCGCGCCCACCAGGGCGGCCTGGACCATCAGCCGCCAGTCGGGCACGGCGCGGCCGCGCACGAGGGCGGTCAGGCCGATCGCGAGATAAACCGGCGCGGACAGCGCCAGCCGCAGAGTCAGCAGGGCCTCGGTGGTGACCCCGAGCTGATAGGCGAGTTTGATGATCACGCCCTTGCTGGCGAACAGCGTCGCCCCGGCGGCGGCGAGGGCGTAGCCGGACAGGCGGGGTCCTGGCGTAGGCATCGGGCTTCCCTTCAACACAGGGACGCCTAGCGATCGGGGGGCTTGGCGAGCCGGTCCGCGTCGCTGACGCGTCCGGCTCGAGACGTGGTCAGACGCCGTCCGGAGCGCGCGGGGCGCCAAGAAGCTTGAGCCGAAGACGGGCGGCTAGGGTGACCATGGGCGGGCCATAGCAATCGCGCCCGGCCTTGCGCAAGCGGCTGCGGACCTTCAAGAGCGGCCGGTTCGTTAGGAGAATGCATCATGGCGCTGGAGATCATGTCGTCGAGCCGCTGCTTTGGCGGCCGCCAGCTGATCTGCCGCCATGCGTCGGCCGAGACACGCACGCCCATGCGCTTCGCCGCCTACCTTCCGCCTGCGGCGGAAGCCGGAAAGGTCCCCGTGGTCTGGTTCCTTGCCGGACTGACGTGTACGGAGGAAAACTTCACGGTAAAGGCAGGGGCCCAGCGCGTCGCCGCCCAGCTCGGCCTGATGCTGCTGGCGCCGGACACGTCGCCCCGCGGCGAAGGGGTCCCGGACGATCCGGAAGGCGCCTACGACTTCGGCCTGGGCGCGGGGTTCTACCTCGACGCCCTCCAGCCGCCCTGGGCCGTCAACTACCGCATGCGCAGCTACCTCGAGCGCGAGCTTCCGGACATGGTCGGCGCCGAGCTGCCGGCCGACATGGGACGCCAGTCCATCATGGGCCACTCCATGGGGGGCCACGGGGCCCTCACCATGGGCCTGCGCGAGCCGCACCGGTTCAAGGCGGTCTCGGCCTTCGCGCCGATCGTCTCGGCGATGAACTGTCCTTGGGGACGCAAGGCCCTGTCCAACTACCTCGGGGAGGAGGGCGCGGCCTGGCGCGACTACGACGCCTGCGCCCTCATCGAGGACGGCGCGCGCCTGCCGGAGATCCTGGTCGACCAGGGCTCGGCCGACCCCTACCTGGAGAAGGAGCTGAAGCCGCAGCTCCTGCAGCAGGCCTGCGCGGGCGCCGGCATCCCTCTCAGCCTTCGCCTGCGCGAAGGCTATGACCACTCCTATTACTTCATCTCGAGCTTCATCGAAGACCAGCTCCGCTGGCACGCCGAGCGTCTGGGCTGACGCCGGCGCGCCTGCGGCGCGGACCCCGAGCAGGCCCGGCTTATTCGGCGGCGGGCTCTTCCGGCGCGGCCTCTTCGGCCGGAGCTTCGGCTGCCGGCTCCTCGGCCGGCGCGGCCTCCTCGGCCTGAGCCTCGGCGGGCGCCGGTTCTTCGGCGGGCGCGGCTTCCTCGGCCTGGGCTTCGGCGACGGCGGGCTCCTCGGCGGGGGCGGCCTCTTCGGCTTGCGCCTCCACCACCGCGGGGGCCTCGGCCGGGACGGCTTCCTCGGCGGGCGCCTCGGTCACGGCCGGCTCTTCGGGCGGCGGGGGCGGGGCCGCGGCGGCCGCGGCGGCGCGCTCGGCCTTCTGGGCGGCGCGTTCCTCGGCCTTCTTGCCCGGCTTGGCCTTGTTGGGGTTGTTGCCGTGGCTCCACTGCACCAGGCCCTCGGCGGCGAGGAAACGGGCGACGCGGTCGGTCGGCTTGGCGCCCTTCTTCAGCCACGACTGGAGCTGCTCGGCCTTCAGGGTGACCCGGGCCGGGTCGTCCTTCTTCAGCAGGGGATTGTAGGTGCCCACCCGCTCGATGAAGCGGCCGTCGCGCGGAGAATGGCTGTCGGCGACGACGATGGCGTAATAGGGCCGCTTCTTGGCGCCCCCGCGGGTCATGCGGATTCTCAACATCTCAGGTCCTTTCGAGGATCGTTCGGGTTCAGGATTTGGGTTTGCCGAAGGGCAGGCCGGACAGGCCGGGGAGGCCGCCGCCGAGGCCGGGCAGCCCGCCCGCGGGCGGCTGGGGAAGCTTGCGGCCGCCGAGCGACTTCAGCCGCTCGAGATCCTGGCCGGAAAGGCCGGCGCCGCCCATGCCGGGCGGCATGCCGCCGCCGCCCATGCCGAGCATGCCGGCCATGCGTTTGAGGCCCTTGCCGCCGTCGCGGCTCATCATCTTGAAGGCGTCGGACATCTGCCGGTGCTGCTTGAGCAGGCGGTTGATCTCGGAGACCTCCACGCCCGCCCCCGCGGCGACCCGGCGCTTGCGCGAGGCGGCGAGGATGTCGGGCTTCCTGCGCTCCTGCGGCGTCATCGAGGAGATGATCGCCTCCTGGCGCTTGATCATCTTGTCGGAGAGGTCGGCCTCGGCGATCTGCTTCTTGATCTTCTGTACGCCGGGCAGCATGCCCATCAGGCCTTCCATGCCGCCCATGCGCCGCATCTGGGCGAGCTGCTCGGCCATGTCCTGCAGGTCGAACTGGCCCTTGGCCAGCTTGCGGGCCATCTGTTCGGCCTTGGCCTGGTCGACCTCCGCGACGGCCTTTTCCACCAGCGCCACCACATCGCCCTGGCCGAGGATGCGGCCGGCCACGCGACGTGCGTCGAAGGCGTCCAGGGCGTCGATCCGCTCGCCGGCCCCAAGGAACTTGATCGGCAGGCCGGTCACCGCCCGCATCGACAAGGCCGCGCCGCCGCGGGAATCGCCGTCGGTGCGGGTCAGGATCAGGCCGGTGAGCGGCAGCCGCTCGTGGAAGGCCTTGGCGGTGCGCACCGCGTCCTGCCCGGTGAGGGCGTCGGCGACCAGCAGTGTCTCGACCGGGCTCGAGATGCGGGCGATCTCGGCCGCCTCGGCCATCATCGCCTCGTCCAGGGTCGTGCGGCCGGCGGTGTCGAGGATCAGGACGTCGTAGCCGCCGAGCCGGGCGGCGGAGAGGGCGCGGCGGGCGATGTCAGGGGCGGACTGGCCGGCGACGATCGGCAGGGTCTCGACTTCGGCCTGTCGACCCAGCACCGCCAGCTGCTCCATGGCGGCCGGGCGGCGGGTGTCGAGCGAGGCCATCAGAACCCGCTTGCGCTGGCTCTTGTTCAGCCTGAGGGCGAGCTTGCCGGCGGTGGTGGTCTTGCCAGAGCCCTGCAGGCCCGCCATCAGGATCACCGCCGGGGGGCTGACGTTGAAGTTCAGCTCTTCCGGCTCGTCGCCGCCCAGCATCTCCACCAGGCCGTCGAAGACGATCTTGACCACCTGGTCGGCCGGCTTGATCGAGCGGATGACGTCCTCGCCGGCGGCCCGCTCCTTGGCCTTGGCCACGAAGTCGCGCACGACAGGAAGGGCGACGTCAGCCTCGAGCAGGGCCACGCGCACCTCGCGCAGCGCCTCGTCAACGTCCTTCTCGGACAGCACGCCGCGGCCGGTCAGCCGGTCGAACACCCCCGTCAGACGATCGCCAAGGCTCTCGAACATCGCAACTCCATTGGACGCAGCACCTTGAGCCCCCGTGCGCGATCACGCGGACGGGGGTCCTCTCCATCCTCGTCCCGCACAAGCTGGCGCGGGGGTCGTGACGGCGAAGGCGCAAGGCGGACTGGCGCCGGAAGCGGCGGCTTATGCGCCGCAGGGCGGGCTAAATCAAGGCAAGAGCCTCTGGCGCAGGCCGCTTGACCCCTTGATGGAGGTCAAGGCGCGGCCGCACGTTCCAGGCGCCGATCGAGCAGGAGCTCCAACATGCCCAGGCTGCACCGCGAACGACATCTGGTCCACCGCATCGGCTGGCTGCGCGCGGCGGTGCTCGGGGCCAACGACGGCATCGTCTCCACCGCCAGCCTGATCCTGGGCGTGGCCGCCGCGGCCCAGGGGCGCGGCCAGATCCTGCTGGCCGGCGTGGCGGCGCTGGTGGCCGGCGCCATGTCGATGGCCGCAGGTGAATATGTCTCGGTCAGCTCCCAGGCGGACACCGAGCGGGCCGATCTCGCGCGGGAGATGGAGGAGCTGCGGGACCAGCCCGACTCCGAGCTGCGCGAGCTGGCAGGCATCTATGTGCAGCGGGGCCTTGAACCGGCGCTGGCGCGTCAGGTCGCCGAGGGGCTCACCCGTAAGGACGCGTTGGGCGCGCATGCGCGCGACGAGCTCGGCATCTCGGACGTCGTCACCGCCAGGCCGGTGCAGGCGGCCTTCACCTCGGCCGCGACGTTCGGCGCGGGGGCCGCCTTGCCGGTCCTGGCCGCGGTCCTGGCCCCGCGCACGGTGCTGGCGCCCGCCGTCGCCGCCGCGGCTATCGTCTTCCTCGCCCTGCTCGGGGCCGTCGGCGCACGGACCGGCGGCGCGCCGGTGCTGAAGGCGGTCATCAGGGTGACGTTCTGGGGCGCATTGGCGATGGCGATCACCGCCGGCGTCGGGGCGCTGTTCGGTGTGTCCGCCTGACGGCCGTCTCAACGCGCCGCCGGCGAACCCCGGCCCAGCCGTCAGTAACCCAGCGCCTTGGAAGCCAGCGCGGCGCCCTCGCTCAGGGCCTTCAGCTTGGCCCAGGCGATCTGCGGATGGCACCGCAGGCCGAGGCCGCAGTCGGTGGAGGCGATCACGTTCTGCCGGCCGACCAGCCGGGCGAACCGCTGGATGCGCTCCGACACCAGCTCCGGATGCTCGATGAGGGTAGTCGCGTGGCTGACCACGCCGGGGGCGAGGAGCTTGCCTTCGGGGAGTTTCACGGTCCGCCACACCGCATATTCGTGCTCGTGGCGCACATTGGCCGCCTCGATCAGATAGGCCCCGGCCTTCACCGACAGCAGCACGTCGAGGATGTCCTCTAGAGCGATATCGTGGGCGTGCGGGCCGTGCCAGGAGCCCCAGCAGAGGTGGTAGCGGACCTGCTCGGCCGGGACGTTGCGCAGGGCGTGGTTCAGCGCCGCCACCCGCACCGCGCAGTACCGCTTGTAGGCCTCAAGGCCCATCTTCACGCCGATGCGGTCCCACAGGGCGGCCAGCCAGGCGTCGTCCACCTGCAACATCAGGCCGGATGCGGCGATGGCCTCGTATTCGACGCTGAGGGCGTCGGCGATGGCGAAGACGAAGGCCTCCTCGCTCTCGTAGTACCGATTGCGCCGGCCCGGCTCCAGGCTCGCCGGGGCGGTGGAGGTTAGGAAGGCGTCGCCGACGGGGATCTCGCCCAGCGCCGCCCTAAGGGTCGCGATCTCGCGCTGCAGGGCGGCCTGGCCGACGTAGGCGATCGGGCCGGTGCAGTCCCAGTCGAGGGTGCGGGTCTGGACCGGGGCGGAGCGGGTCTGCTCGAACAGCGTGCCGCCGTCGGCCGCGGCCTTGTAGAAGTCGGCGAACTCGACCCAGTCGTCGCTGTCGGCCAGCAGGTTGGAGCCGGGCCCCTGGCGCGGCTCGAAGCCCGTCAGGCGCGCGTTGACGAAGCTGACCCAATTGCCGCCCTTGGTCAGCTCGCCCTCGTTGACGAGGTCGACGCCGGCGTCGCGCTGGAAGCGGACGACCGCCTGCACAGCCTCGCTGAGCCGTTCGGGGCGGACCTCGTCGTTGGCCCAGACGTCGCCGGGCGCGGGCAGGGCGCCCACGTGGGTGGTCAGGATCCTCTCGGTGCTGCGCCTCACGCGCCGCCGCCTGCGCGCCGGAGCGCGCGACGCCCAGCGCTCACCCCGGATCCAGGCCGCGCCTGCGGCGCACCACGTTGTCGAGCGCCCAGGCCCCTCCGCCCGCGGCCGCCAGGTACAGGAAGATCACCGCATAGAGCGCAGCGGCCTCGCCGTGGTTGGCCTGCGGATCGATGGTCATGGGCGTGTTCGGCGGCGCCATGTGGAACAGGTTGAAGGCGTGGAAGCCGAAGAAGGCCGCCGCCATCTCGCCCGAGGCCACGAAGGCCGCGACCTTGGTGAACAGGCCGAGCACCAGCAGCACCCCGGCGACCAGCTCGATCACCCCGGCCACCATCAGCAGCGGGGGCAAATCGCCTGGCATCATGGCCGTGGGAAAATGCAGCAGCTTCATGCAGCCGTGCTCCAGGAAGCAGAGCCCGGCGATGACGCGCAGCACGCTCAGCAGGCGCGGCGACCAGCCGTCCAGGATACCCATGGCGATTCTCCCCAAGCGTCCGCCTCCCCAGGCGTAGCGGCGGAGCTTGGCACGTTTCGCGGGGGAGTCGAGCCTTGGCGAGCGGGGCCTAGGCGGCCGTCATCGGGAAGCCCTTGAAGGCGAAATAGGCTTTGGGGTCGGGCTCGCGGCCGCGGAAGTTCAGCCACGCCTGCGCCGGGTCGACGGTGTTGCCCACCGACAGCACCGTGTCGTGGTAGCGCCTGGCGGTCTTCGGGTTGTAGGGCCCGCCCTCCTCGAGGAAGGCTTCGAAGGCGTCGTGGTCGAGCACTTCCGACCACAGGTAGCTGTAGTAGCCCGCCGAATAGCCGTCGCCGGCGAAGACGTGCCCGAACTGCGGGATGCGGTGGCGCATGACGATCTGCTTGGGCATGCCGATCTCGGCCAGGCAGTCCTTCTCGAACTGGTGCATGTCGAGCGGCGTCTCCCCGGCCAGGTGCAGCCGCAAGTCGACGATGGCGGAGGCCAGGTATTCCACCGTGGAAAAGCCCTGGTTGAAGGTCTGGGCCTTGCGGATCTTGTCCACCAGGGCGGCGGGCATCGGCTCGCCGGTCTGGTAGTGCACCGCGTAGCGGTTCAGCACCTCCGGCGTGGACAGCCAGTTCTCGTTCAGCTGCGAGGGGAACTCCACGAAGTCGCGGGCCACGCTGGTGCCTGACAGGGTCGGATAGTTCACATTCGAGTTCAGGCCGTGGATGGCGTGGCCGAACTCGTGGAACATGGTGACGCCGTCGTCCCAGGAGACCAGGATCGGATCGCCGGCCTTGGGCTTCACGAAGTTGGTGTTGTTGGAGACGATGGGGGTCACCGGCTGCCGAAAGCGCTCCTGCGAGCGGTACTCGCTCATCCAGGCCCCCGACTGCTTGCCGTCGCGGGCGTAGGGATCGAAGTACCACAGGCCCACGAACTCGCCGCCGGGACGGGTGACGCTGAACGCCCGGATGTCGGGCGAGGCGGTGGGGACGTCGTGAACTTCGGTCCAGACGAAGCCGTAGAGCTGGCCCGAGGCCCAGTGCACGGCTTCGCGCAGCTTCTCCATCTGCAGGTACGGTTTGATCTGTGTTTGGTCGAGGTCGTAGCGCGCCTTGCGGACCTTCTCGGCGTAAAAGCGGTAGTCCCACGGCTCGATGGTGACGCCTTGCGCCTCCGCGTCGGCGACCTTCTGCATGTCGGCGACTTCCTCGCGCACCCGCGCCACCGCCGCCGGCCAGACCTGCAGCATCAGCTTCATCGCGTTGTCGGGAGTCTTGGCCATGGCGTTCTCGAGCCGCCAGTGGGCGTGGGTCGGATAGCCCAAGAGCTTGGCCCGCCGCGCCCGCAGCAGCAGGATCTCCGAGCAGATGGCGTTGTTGTCGTGCTTGTCGCCGTTGTCGCCGCGCATGACCCACATGCGCCAGCCCTTCTGGCGAAGGTCGCGGCGGCCCGAATAGGTCAGGAACGGCTCCATCGCCGAGCGGGTGTTGGCGACCACCCACTTGCCGGCCAGGCCCTTTTCCTGTGCGGCGGCCGCATAGCCCTCGATCACCGATTGCGGGAGGCCTTCGAGGTCGCCGGGGCCGTCCAGCACCAGCCGCCAGTCCTCCTCGTCGCCCAGCTCGTTCTGGCTGAACTGGGTGTAGAGCTTCGCCAGCCGCTGGTTGTAGTCCGACAGCTCGGCCTTCTGGGCGGGGCTGAGCCGGGCCCCCTGGCGCACGTAGTCGGTGTAATATTTCCAGGCCAGACGCTGCTGCTCGGGGGTCAGCCGCTTGGTTTCCGGCGCGAGATAGACCGCCTCGATGCGTGCGAACAGCTTGGGGTCCTGCACGATCTCGTCCTGGAAGGCGGCGAACCTCGGCGACCATTCCAGGTCGATCGCCTGCACGGCCTTGGAGTTGAAGGTCGAGGCGTAGACGCCCCAGACGGCGCCGACCCGGTTGTAGGCCCGCCCGGAATCCTCCAGCGCGGCCAGGGTGTTCTCGAAGCTTGGCGGCTCGGGGTTGTCGGCGATCCGCCTGATCTCGGCGCGATGCTGGTCCATGGCGGCCTGGAACGCCGCAGGGAACAGGGCGACATCCACCCGGTCGAACGGCGGGACGCCGCCGTGCGGGCCGCTCCAGTCCTGCAGCAGGGGGTTGGCGGCGGGAGAGGCGGCCAAGGCCTTACCGGGCGCCGAAAGGCCGGACGCGCCGGCGATCGCCGCGGCGCCGGCCGAGGCGAGGAACGAACGTCTCAACAAAACGGAACTCCATGCGCTTCATCGCCGGGGGGCGCTCCAGTCGAGCGCTGCTCTAGACCCTGCCGGTCGGGGGGTCACCTGAACGCGGTGTAATGTTCGGGCGGGCGCATGGACCGATCAGGACGCGGGCGCTAAAGGCGCTGCATGGCGATCGGCGTCTTCGATTCCGGGGTGGGCGGCCTGACCATCCACCGCGCGCTGGTCGACCGCTTCGCGACGGCGGACTTCATCTTTCTCGGAGACCAGAAGAACTGCCCCTACGGCGGTCGGCCCGGGGAGGAGGTGGTGGACCTGACCCGCGCCGGCTGCGAGGCCCTGTTCGAGCGGGGCTGCAGCCTGGTCGTCCTGGCCTGCAACACGGCCGCCTCGATCGCCCTTCGCCGGCTGCAGCAGACCTGGCTGCCCGGCTACCGCCAGCGCCTCGGCCGGCCAGTCAACGTCATCGGCATCATCGTGCCCACCATCGAGGCGGCCACCGGCCTGCCGTGGGAGCACGAGCCGGAGCGGCGTGGCGAGAAGGTCGAGCAGCTCGACATCCTGGGCGTCTTCTCTACCCCCGGCACCACCGGCAGCCGGGTCTATGAGATCGAGATCGACAAGCGCCGCCAGGACATCGCGGTGTTCTCCGAGCCGTGCCCGAACCTGGCGCGGATGATCGAGGCGGGCGCGCCGCGGGCGGAACTGGCGCAGCAGGTGCAGGGCCACGTGCAGGCGCTGACCCGGCGCATCGGACGGGCGCCCGACCGGGCGATCCTGGGCTGCACCCACTACGAGATCATCTCCGACCTGTTCATCTCGGCCCTGCCGCCCGGCACGCCGCTGATCCACCAGCCGCGGGCCACCGCCGACGCGCTGGAGCGGTACCTGGAGCGGCACCCGGCGTATGATCCGGGGAGCTCCGGCGAGCGGCGGTTCCTCACCACCGGCGCGCCGGGCGCGTGCAACGGCTTGGCGGAGGCCTTCTGGGGCGCGCCGCTGCATTTCGAGGCGGCCTGAGACGACGGCGAGGGGGATGAGCATGCGGGCGACTGCGCTGGTTCTGGCCATGGTCCTGGCGGCGGCGGCGCCTGCCGGCGCCGCGGTGGTCGACGCCCAGCCGGGCGGCATCAACGTGGCCTCGACGATCACGGTCGCCGCGCCGCCGGACAAGGTCTACGCGGCCCTGCTGCAATGGGGGCGCTGGTGGTCCTCGGCGCACACCTACTCGGGCGCCGCCGCCAACCTCAGCCTGGACGCCCGCGCCGGCGGCTGCCTTTGCGAAGCGCTGCCCGGCGGCGGCTCGGTGATGCACATGACGGTGGTCTATCTCGACCCGGGCAGGATCCTGAGGCTGCGCGGCCCGCTGGGTCCGCTGCAGGGCATGGGGGCCGACGGGGCGCTGACCTGGACCGTCAAACCGGCCCCCGCGGGCTCGGAGCTGGCGGTCAGCTATGTCGCGGGCGGCTACTTCCCGGGCGGCGGCGTGGCGATCGCCCCGGCGGTCGACCGCGTGCTGGGCGAGCAGCTGGTGCGGCTGAAAGCCTTCGCCGAGACCGGCCGGCCGGGGGCGCCTTAGCCGCCCCCTGGCTAGGGCGCTGGCGAGCGCCTAAATTCCAATCCGCATTCGGGAAGGCGTCATGGCAGCTCTGCTCCTCATCCTCGTCGTCATCGTGGTCCTCGTCCTGCTGGCGGTGGGAAGCTACAACCGCCTGGTGGGCCTGCGGCAACGGGCCAACCAGGCCTTCGCCGACATCGACGTTCAGCTGCAGCAGCGCCACGATCTGGTGCCGAACCTGGTGGAGACGGTGAAGGGCTACGCCGCCCACGAATCCTCCACCCTGGAGGCGGTGACCAACGCCCGGGCGGCGGCGGCCTCGGCCACGGGCGTGGAGGACAAGGTCCAGGCCGAGAACATGCTCACCGGCGCCCTGCGCCGCCTGTTCGCGGTCGCCGAGGCCTATCCGGACCTCAAGGCCAACACCAATTTCGTGAAGCTGCAGGACGAGCTGTCGGACATCGAGAACAAGCTCGCGGCGGCGCGGCGGTTCTTCAACAGCGCGGTGGCCGAGTTCAACGCGGCGATCCAGCAGTTCCCGGCGGTGCTGGTGGCCGGCGCCATGGGCTTCACGGAGCGCACCTTCTTCGACGTCGGCGAGGACCGCGCGGCGGTCGCCGCCGCGCCCCAGGTCAAGTTTTAGTCAGGCGGCGCGCCATGGGGGCCGTCGGCCTTCAGACCTACATCTGGAACAACAACATCAAGTCGGCCCTGCTGCTGCTCGGCTTCCCGGTGCTGTTGCTCGGCCTGCTCTATGCCTTCATGCTGCTGCTGATGGGCATGGGGTGGCTGCCGTCGGCCTACAGCCTGCAGGACGACTTCACCCTCGCCAGCCAGCTGATGCTGCACTACGCCCCCTTGGCGATCGGCGTGTCGGTGATCTGGTTCGTGATCGCCTACGTCTCCTACCAGGGGATCATCGACCTCTCTACGGGGGCGCGGCCGGTCACGCGGCAGGAGCAGCCCAAGCTCTACAACCTGCTGGAAAATCTGGCGATCTCGCGCGGGATGAAGACGCCGACCCTGCGCATCATCGACAGCGATGCGATGAACGCCTTCGCCACCGGCCTGCACGAGGGCCGCTACAGCGTCACCGTCACCACCGGCCTTGCCGAGGCGCTGGACGAGCGGGAGCTGCAGGCGGTGCTGGCGCATGAGATGACCCACGTGATCAACCGCGATGTCCGCCTGATGGTCATCGCCTCCATCTTCGCCGGCGTCATCACCCTGGTCGCCCAGATCATCTACCGCGCCATCTGGTTCGGCGGCGACCGCGGCCGGCGCGGCCGGGGCGCCGGGTTCCTGGTGCTGATCGCCATCGCCGTGGCGGCCATCGGCTATCTGCTGGCCATCGTCATCAAGCTCGCCATCTCGCGTCGCCGCGAATATATCGCCGACGCCGGCGCGGTGGAGCTGACCAAGGACCCCGACGCCATGATCTCGGCGCTGCAGAAGATCTCCGGCCATTCGCACATGGACGCGCCGGGCTCGGTGCGCAGCATGTTCCTGGATGACGACGAGGGGGTGATGAGCCTGTTCGCCACCCACCCGCCGATCTCCAAGCGGATCGACGCCCTGGTTCGCTATGCCGGCGGCCAGGTCGCCGCCGCGCCCGCGGTTCGCGGCGCGCCCGCCCCTGCGCCCGCCGCAGCCGCGCCGCTCACCGGCGAAGAGGGCCCGTGGGGACGCCGACCGGGCCCCTGGGGATGAGCCGGCTGCGCTGGGGCGTCGCCGGGTCCATCGCGGCCCTGCTGCTGATCCTGGTGTTGCGGGTCACCGTGCTGCACGGCTCGCCGGCCTATGGCTCCGGGCGCCATTCGGGGATGCAGGCCCTGTGGCTGATCGTGGGCCTGCTCGTGGCCCTGCTGGCCCTGGTGCTGCTGGCGATCGTCGCCATCGTGGTCTGGGACGCGGTCACTGCGGCGCTGCGCCGGGCGCGCGGGGACTCGGGCCTGGGCCAGCCCTGAGGGGGCTCTAGGGCGTCGGCACGTTGATCGGGCCGGTCGGCTTCGGATTTCCCAGCATCGTCCCGTTGGGCAGGGTCACGGCGTTGAACAGCCCGCCCGGCCGCCCGTCGCGCAGCGGGTTGAGCACCACCGTCGCCTTGTCGCCGGGCTTCAGGGCGGTGCGCTTCCACCCCTGGCGAATCAGGTTGTTGGGGCTGTTGAGCTCGATTCCCCAGACCTTGCCGGACGAATCCTCGATCTCGATCCAGGCGTGCGGATTGGTCCATTGGAACGACTTCACCGTGCCGGTCACCGACACCTGCTTGGTCTGGTCGAACATGGCGAAGGAGTGGTGGGCCAGGGCCGCGCCGGCCGGCGCGAGCGCCAGGGCGGCGAGGGCGATGCAGATTGCGGGCTTGGGCAAGGGGCTCATGCTTTCTCTTTGTCCGGTCCTGTCGCAGGATACCTTACACTGATACCCAAGGCTTTCGTCCAGCCTGCAGCAAGGTGCGGCTTATAGACAGGCGGCGCTGGCGCGGCGAGGATTTGGGCAGGACAGGGAGGGACCCCATCGATGAACTTCAAAGGCGCCATGCTCGCCGCCGCCGCCGCCGTCGCGCTGGCGGGGCTCGCCGTTCCCGCCATGGGCCAGGTCGCGCCGACGATCGCCTCGCCGGTCACCGAAGGGCTGAAGCCGGGGACCGGGGCGCCGTTTCCCAAGGGCCGGTACGGGGCGCTGGACCAGCTGCCCGACTGGGGCGGGATCTGGCTGATCATGCTGCCGCGCTTCGACCAGGGCCAGCGTCCGACCATGCCGCCGCCGCCTCCGCTCAAGGGCAAGTACAAGGATCAGTACGAGGCCTGGAAGGCCGACGTGCGGGCCAACAACGGCGTGGTCAAGAGCGCCGCCTCCCACTGCATGCCGCCGGGAATGCCCGGCATCATGTCCCTGCCCCAGTACCCCTATGAGTTCCTGTTCACGCCGGGCCGGGTGACCATCAACCAGGAAGCCTGGATGACCACCCGCCACATCTGGACCGACGGCCGGCCGCACCCGACCGATCCCGAGCCCGGGTTCTTCGGCCACTCGATCGGCCATTGGGAAGGCTCCACCCTGGTGGCGGACACCATCGGCATCAAGGATTCGGTGCCGCTGGGCATGGGCATGAACCACTCCGACAAGCTGCACGTCACCGAGCGCATCCACCTCAAGGACGGCGACCCGGACACGCTGGTCGACGAGATGACCATCGAGGATCCGGATGCGCTGGAGCATCCCTACACCACCACCGCGACCTATCGGCGCGACCGCTACGGGGAGCTTCTGGAGTTCGTCTGCGCCGAGAACGACCGCAACCAGGTCGACGAGAAAGGCGACACCGATCCGGGCGTCGGCGGCGGGGGCTAGCGCTAGACCCCGTCCTCGTCCGGGGTGGTCAGGGCCGTCCAGGCCTGGCCGCTCAGCACCTCGATCGGACGGAAGCGGGCCTTGTAGTCCATCTTCGGGCTGCCCGGGACCCAGTAGCCCAGGTAGACGTAAGGGATCCCGTGCAGGCGCGCCTGCACCACGTGGTCGAGGATGATGAAGGACCCGAGGCTGCGGCGCTTCAGCGCCGGGTCGTAGAAACTGTAGACCAGCGACAGCCC
>FTHL01000384.1_pt1 | contig 21345 bp, 15 predicted proteins | sample 1640951 | NCBI WGS metagenome assembly FTHL01 (sample SAMEA3914788, study PRJEB12502) | metagenome | biome: forest; material: soil | place: Canada | collected 2011-07-03 | depth 0.1 m
CCGAGCTGATCGTCGTGCGCGAAAGACCGGATCACGAGCCGACCGTCGAGATCGCGCCGGCGAGCTCCGCCCCCGAGCCGGCCGCCGCGCCGCGCCAGCGCAACTGGAAGACGGCGTTGTTCCGGCGCTGAGCCGCTAGAAACTGTGCACGGAACTTCGAGCCCAGGGACCCTAGCTGAGCTCCAGCCGGGCCCCGGTTCCCGCCGCATGCGCGCCGGCCATGGCGCCGACGCTGATCGGATCGGCGTCCTTGTCGACGACGAAGGGCATCTGCGAAGCGGCCAGGCCGATGGCCGCCGGCAACGGGCTGGGAGCGTCCACCACGATGAAAGGCGATGCGGCCGGGGCCGGCGCGGGCGCATTCGCGGCGCGCGTCACGGCTGCCCAGAGCTGCGCCACGGACGCCGCGTTCGACGAGAGCGCGTAATAGCCCACGCCCAGCAGGAGGTAGGCGCCGATGAGCCAGCGGCCCTGGACGCCGGCGTGCACCGTGAGGCTCGCCGCAAGGCCGATCGCCAGCGAGGCGCCGCAGACCGAGAGCACCACCATCGACGGCGTCATCCCGGCCCGAAGCAAAAGGTGGTGCAGATGCTCGCGGTCGGCCGCGAACGGCGACCTCCGCTGCTTCAGGCGCCGCGCCATCAGGACCAGGCAGTCGATCACCGGGGGCGCAATGAAGAACGGGGCCAGGAACGGCTTGACCGGGGGGCTGGCGTTCTGGGTGAGGCGGAAGCTCGCCCAGGCGATGATGAGGCCGAGCAGCGCGCTGCCGGAGTTGCCCAGGAACACGCTGGCGCGCCGACGCCATGGGAAGCGCATGTTGAAAAGCCAGAACCCCCCGATCGCCCCCCCGACGACGATCAGCTGCGCCAGGAGCTCGAGATTGTCGGAATAGATGGCGGCCGCCGAGAGCATGGCGATCGCGCTCAGCGCCAGGGTCCCGGCCAGGCCGTCCACCCCGTCGCACATGTTGAAAGCGTTGATCAGCCCGATGGTCGCCAGGATGGTGAACGGGATCGCGAAGATCCCGAGGTTCGCCTGGCCGAGGCCGGCCACCGGGCCGAGGTCGTGCACGCGGACCCCGCCGATCCAGACGATCGCGGCGGCCGCCGCCGCCTGGGCGAGGATCCTGTAGAACCAGGGCACGTCATAAAGATCGTCCAGGGCGCCGACTAGGATCAGGATCGCCCCGCCGACGCTCAGGCCCACCACGGCGGGAGAGAAGTTGCCGAACATGGCCAGGGACAAGGCGACGCCAAGCGCCACCGCGATGCCGCCGCTGACGGGGGTGGGTACGGCGTGGTCCTTGCGGCCGCCGGGCCGGTCGACCAGGCCGAGCTTTTGGGAGACCGGTCCCAGCGCGAAGATCAGGCTTCCGGCGAGCGCAAAAGCTGCGGTCCCAGACAGAGCAACGCGCACGACAAGGTTAGACTCAATCATTGATACGCCCCGAACCAAACTCACCGAACCCGACTTTCGACGATTTCTTCAGCTCCCAGTGCTCTACGTCACCTGGGCCTCTAAACTTCGGGCAGCGCCGTCATCTCGACGGCTTCCCTCCGCAGCGAGTTGGCGTTGGCGTTGCTGGTCTTTGGCGGTACGGATCCGCCAAGACCGTCACGACGACAAAAGAGCGGTGCAACTTCCCCGCGTGGCGTCGAGACAGGTGCGCTGACTCGCTTTGTCATGACGCCCCCCCATTGGATGCCAATCTCAAACCGGCATCTTTCACACTTTCTTAAGCTTCCATAGTGCGTTCGCGTAACAGGGGAATGACGATGCGGGGTCGTTTGAAGATGACCAAAGATGCGCCGCTGCCGCTCGCCGGACGTGCAGAAATGGTTAAGCGTGGGCGCGGCGGTGGATTTCAGTTTTGGGCTTCGGCCCGGCTTGATAATCGTGGGCGGCGAGGTGGCGAATTGTGGCGCCTCGTGCAGGGTTCTGCGGACGCCGAGTGGCGCGTTTGGTCCGCGGGAGCCTGCGATTGAGGGGCGGATGAGTTCCCGTTCGCCTGTCAGGTGAATCGTGAAGCTACCGGCGAAGCTGGGTGCTAGTTAAGGATGTTCGCTGGTGGTGAGTGTGGCGTGCGGGTGGCCCCGGTCACTTGCGTCGGCATAGCGAATGTGAACAATTTGGAGCCCGGTCCGAGCGACGCTCGACCCCGGGGATGGAGGGTTAAATGTCGATCATCGGTTTCCCGTGCTATGGGAACGTCGGCGGCAGAGGCAACAGCCGGTCGCACTCGGCCCCCACGCCGCCGAAGAGCAGCCGCAGCAACCGTCACAGCAGCCGGCACAGCAAGAGCAACACGCGCAGCCGGTCGAAGCGGTCGCGGAGCCCCTGCTGATCCAGGCCGCGCCTCGCGCGCGGTTTGCGATTGGACGGGTTTGGCCGTGAGGTCCCGTGCGCGTAACCGGCCGGGCCTCGTTGTTTCATTTAATCGCACGGCTGCTGCCCTTCCTGGGCGGCGTAAAAAGCCGTGCGATTGCTTGCGTCTGCATTGGACTCGTTAGAAGCGCCGTCTCCGTCAGCGTCATCTGGCTGGTCAAGGGGCTCGTGGACAATGTGTTCACGGGCGGACATTACGAACGCCTTCCGGGCTATTGCGCCGTATACGCCGCCGTGGTCGGCCTGCGGGTCGTCCTCGACAACGTGTTCGTGCGGCTGGACACCGCCATCACCGAGCAAGTGGCGCTGAACATCCGCAGCGCGGTCTACGACCGGCTGATCTCGGTCTCGCCCTCGTCGATCAGCCGCTTCAACATCGGCGCCCTCTTGAACCACCTGTCGGCCGACGCCTCCCGCGCCGAGACCCTGATCTATTCCGGACCGTTCTCAGCCTTCGCCAACGCCCTGGCGGCGGTGGTGTTCACCGTCACCCTGCTGGTGCTCAGCCCAGCCTTGACCCTGTGCACGCTCTGCGTCGCGCCCGTCCTCGCCTTCATCGCGGTTAGGTTCTCAAAGCGGATGCGGCGCACGGCCCGGATCAACCGCCGCCGCACCAGCGCCTGGATGTCCCTGGCCGAGGAGCGGCTGGCCGCCACCCCGCTGATCCAGATCTTCACCGCCGAACGGTCGGAAGGCGCCCTGTTCCGCAGCCGGCTGGGCATCGCCCGGCGCGCGGCCCTCGGGGCGGCTCGCCAGCAGGCGACCTTGTCGACGGTCACCGAGATCGTGGGCTTCCTGGGGGGCCTCGTCGTGCTCGCCTTGGGGGCGGAGGAGATCCATCGCGGCGCCCTCACGGTCGGTGGGATGATCGCCTTCCTGGGCTCGGCCGGCTCGCTCTACTCGCCGATCCGCAGCCTCGCGCGCTACCGCGGCCGCTTCGAGCGCGCCGCCGCCAGCGCCGAGCGGGTGCTCCAGCTGCTCGACCTGCCCAGCGCCGTGGTCGAGAGCCCGACCGCCCGTCCGCTGCGCCCCGGCCCAGGGGCCGTGGAGTTCCGCGACGTCCATTTCTCCTACCGCCAGGGCCAACCCGTGCTCGACGGCATGTCCCTGACCATCGAGCCCGGCGAGACCGTCGCCATCGTCGGCCCGAGCGGCGCCGGCAAGTCGACCCTGGCGCGCCTGCTCGTGCGGCTGCAGGACCCGAGCTTCGGCTCGGTGCTGGTCGACGGCGAGGACATCCGGGACGTCACCCTCGAGTCCCTGCGCCACAGGGTCTGCGTGGTGCTGCAGGAGCCGCACCTGTTCCGCGGGTCGATCCGCCAACAGGTCCGCTACGGGGCCCCCGAAGCGGACGACGAGGAGGTGGCCGCCGCCATCAAGGCCGCCCACGCCCACGGCTTCGTCGGCGCCCTGCCCGGCCGCCTGTTCGCCCGGCTGGGCCCGCGCGGCAGCGGCCTGTCCGGCGGCCAGCAGCAGCGCCTCTCCATCGCCCGCGGACTTCTGCGCGAGGCGCCGGTCCTGTTCCTCGACGAGGCCACCTCGGCGGTCGACAGCGAGGCGGAGGAGCTGATCCAGGAGGCGATCCAGCGCCGCCGCGGGGACCGCACCCTGATTATCGTCAGCCACCGCCTGTCCTCGGTCCGCCACGCCGACCGGCTCGTCCTTTTGGAGCACGGCCGGGTGGTCGAATCCGGCGCGCCCGAGGCGCTGCTCGCAAGCTCGACCCGATGCGGTGAGCTGTTCGCGTCCCAGCTGATCTGATCACATGGCCAAGAGCCGCCGAATTCGCCGCTTCAAGGTCGGATCGCGCATCGGCGAGGACCTGACGGTGCTGGGGGTGATCGACGACTCCCGGGGCGGCCATCCGGTCTACATCGTCTGGAAGCATTCCTCCTGGTGCCCGGCCGCGTGCAAGGTGGTCCGCAATGCGAGGCGGGCCCGCGAAGAGGCCGAGGCCATGGCGGCGTTCACCCATCCGAACATCGTCCGCCTGCTCGACGCCCACGGCGACATCCTGGTCATGGAGTTCCTCGAAGGCCCCAACCTGGAGATCCTTCGCCGGGAGCGTCCGGGCGGGCGGCTTCCGCTGTCCAACGCCCTGAGAAGCATGATCCACATCGGCGCGGCGCTGGAGCACATCCACGGCAAAGGCTACGTACATCTGGACATCAAGCCCCAGAACGTCATCGTGTCCGGGGGCAAGCCGATCCTGTTCGACTTCGGGACGGCTCGGAAGATCGGCGGCCCCAGGCCGAGCTACGGGGTGGGGACCTATCACTACATGCCGCCGGAGGAAGCTGAGCTCGGAGAGGCCACGCCCGCCAGCGACGTCTTTTCGCTGGGCGTGTCGCTCTACGAGTTGCTGACCGGCAAGCTGCCCTACTCGCGGCGCACCCGCCTCAGGCCCTATCCGCAGCTGACCGAACTGCCGCCGCCGCCACGCGCCCACCTGAAGTCCCTGCCGAGGGCGCTCGACGACCTCATCATGGCGTGCCTGGCGCGCGACCCGGCTGAGCGGCCCCCGCTTCGCCGGGTGCTGCCCGAGCTCAACGGGATGATCCGCAACGGCCCTCGCATGTGGCCTGAAGAGTTCGACCCGGCTGCGGCGCGCCGGCGGCGGCCTCATGCCATCGTCGGGTAGAGCGGACATGGCGCGCGCCTCCCTGTTTCGGCCGGCGGCCACGATCGCCCTCATCATCCTGGCGAGCCTGCTGGCCGTGCTGATGTCATCGCGCAAGCTCGCGACCTACTGGGCGCACTATCATCCCCAGTGGTCCCTGCGGCTGGATCCCGGCGATCCCGACGCGCTGATCCGGAGCGCCAAGCTCGCCGAGCGCAAGCAGGACTTCAAACAGGCCGCCGCCTACGCCCGGCGCTCGCTGCAGCACGACCCGATGCATTACGGGACCTCGATGCGCATCATCGGCGAAGAGGCGGCGTCGCGGAACGACGGGGATCCGGCGAACAAGCTGCTCGACGCCACCGAGACCGCCGGTTGGCGCGACCTCGACACGCTCTATCTGCTGATGGATCGCGCCAACCACCGGCACCAGTACCGAGCGGCGCTGCAATACGCCGACGCGATGCTGCGGCAGGAGCCGGACTATCAGCAGAGCATCATCCCATACTATCTCGACCGCCTGCAGCGGCCGGAGGTCATCTCGGCCATCGTGCTGAAGCTCGCCAGCGCGCCGCCATGGCGCGGAGCGTTCCTCGCCCAGGTCGAGCAGGGCGGCCATGACCCGCAGCTGATCGCCATCCTGCGGGCGATGGGCCGGACCCGGCGGCCGCTGACCTCCGAAGAGCTGGGCCCCGCCCTCACCGCCCTGGCCAGCCGCGGCCAATACCAGACCGCCTTCGAGCTGTGGCGGGCGCTGGCGCCGGACGCCAAGCTGTTTCGGGATTCGCTGGTGGATGGCGACTTCCGGGAGGCGACGGGCACGCTGCCGTTCGCATGGCGCGTGGCCAGCGGCGCTGGCTACTCGGCCGAGGTTCAAAGCGTCGACGTTGGCCAGGGCGGCGCCTTGAAAGCCGACTACGACGGCTTCTCCACAGGCCAGCTGGCGCAGCAGTTGATCATGCTCTCCCCGGGCGAGCACGCGTTCTCCGCCGACGCGGCGGTCAAGAGCGGCGACGGCTCCCACCTGTCCTGGGTCATCACCTGCGGCGAGGGCGGCGATCCCCTCATGACCGTACCTTCTGCGACCGACCGGCCGGCCGACTGGGTCCCCATCGGCGGACGCGTCACGGTGCCCGCCACCGGATGCGGCGCTCAATGGCTGACGCTGGTCGGCAATCCGGGCGAACGCAGGTCCGACATCGAGGTGTGGTACCGGCGCCTGCGCTTCGAGGACGTGAGACCGTGACGAAGTGGACGCCCATCCGCCTGTCGCGGGAACAGACCGCCGTGACCGCCTCGGTGCTCCTGCTGGCGGTCGCCTGCATCTTCGGCGGCGCCAACCGCTACAACGAACTCGGCGTCCTGACGGTCGAGCTTGCGAGCCTCCCTTTCCTGGTGGTCGCCATCCTCAACCTGCCGGGATTGAAGGTTCGCGGCGCGACGGTCCCGCTGCTGATCCTTCTGGCGACCCTGGCGGTTCCGTTGCTGCAGATCGTCCCCCTGCCGCCGGCGATCTGGACCCAGCTGCCCGGCCGGCAGGAGCTGGCGGCCCATCTGGCCCTTGCCGGGCTTCCCATAGGCTGGGCGCCCTTGAGCCTGGCGCCCGCCGAGACCCTCGACAGCGTGCTCTTCCTGATCCCGGCGGCGACCGTCTTCCTGTGGACCCTCGCCGCCCCGCTGCAGACCCGCAGGGTGATGGCGGGCGCCCTGGTGGTGCTGGCCTTGGCCAGCCTCGCCTTGGGCCTGCTGCAGATCGGCGTGAGCATCCACAGCCGGATCTATCTGCACAGCAACTCGAACGCCGGGTCCGCGGTGGGCTTCTTCGCCAACCGGAACCACCAGGCGACCATGCTGCTGTGCGCCACGCCGATGGCGCTGGCGGTGGCGCTGACATCCTATCGCCAGTGGGCGATATCCACCCGGCTCTACCTGGCCGCCCTGATCGTCTTCGTGTTCATCAGCGGGCTGGTGGCGGTGCAGTCGCGCGCGGGCATCCTGCTCGCGGGGCCGGCGCTGCTCGCGGCCATCGGCCTGATCGCCGCGGATCGCAAGCTTGGCACGCGGCGGCGCATCATCCTGGGCATCCTCGGCGGCCTCCTGATCGCCGTCTTCGCGATCGTGAGCGTGGCGCGCCCCGGATTCCTGGTGAGGTTCTCCCAGCCGGTCGCGGACGAGGCGCGACTGACGGTGCTTCCGAGCGAACTGGTCGCCGGCTCGAAATTCAGTCCGCTCGGCGCCGGCATCGGCAGCTTCGAGCCGGTGTTCGCGACCGTGGAGCCATTGGAGACGGTCGATCCGACCTTCATGAACAACGCCCACAACGACTACATCGAGTTGTGGATGGCCACCGGCCTGGTCGGCCCCGCCGTTCTGCTGGTCTTCCTCGTCTGGTTCTTCACCCGGGCCTGGTCCTTGTGGAGCCGCAAGGATGGCGACGCCGACCTGACGCTGGGACGGGCGGGAACCATCGTCATCCTGCTGATCCTCCTTCATTCCGCCGTCGATTACCCCCTGAGGATCCCGACGCTGGCGGCCGTGTTCGCCTTCGCCTGCGGGCTGATGGTGGCGCCGCCCGCGCCGCGCAACGCCCGCCAGCCTTCGGGACGGTGACATAAGCCTCGGCGCCCGCGCGCCTTGCCAGGCCCCGGACGGATGATAGGTTGCTATCGATGGGCGCAGGCCCGGCCGCCAGGGCCGCGGGCGCGACCGGGCGCCTCGCCGATGCCGAAGGCCGCCGGGGGTTCGGGGGAACCATGCCGACCAAGCGCCTCTGGTCCTACGAGAACGGCCTTTTGGCCATCCTCACCCTGAGCCTCGGCTTCACCATCTTCGACCGCGTGGCGCTCAGCCTTCTGTCGCCGTTCATCCTGGTCGACCTACACCTGAACAACACGGCGCTGGGGATCATGTCCTCGGCCTTGTCGGTGACCCTGGCGATCTCCGGCTACATCTTCGGCCGGCTGTCCGACCGCACCAGCAACCGCAAGACCATCCTGTGTCTGGCGGTGGTGCTGTTCTCGCTGTTCTCGGCGGTGTCGGGCCTAGCGGTGTCCCTGGCGACCATGGTGGCGGCGCGCCTGCTGATGGGACTGACCGAGGGGCCGATCCTGCCCCTCTCCTATTCGATCATGGCGATGGAATCCTCGGGCCGCCGCCGCAGCTTCAACCATGGCGTCCTGGCCAATTTCGCCACCTGCCTGATCGGCGGCGTGGTCGGCCCGATCGTGCTGACGCAACTGGCGTCGGCCCACGGCTGGCGTCTCGCCTTCTTCCTCACCGGCGCGCCGGGCCTGATCGTCTCGTTCCTGATCTTCCGCTTCGTGCGCGAGCCCCGCGCCGCCGGCCATCCCGCGGCCGCCGAGCCCAGCCCGCGGCAGGGCGGGGGGCTGACGCGCCTTCTCGCGCGCCGGAACGTCTGGCTGTGCACCCTTCTGATCTGCGGCCTCTACACCTGGCTCCTGGTCACCCTGACCTTCATGCCGATCTACCTGGTGCGGGTGGTGGGGCTGAAGCCGACCGTGATGGGCTACGTCTCCGCCCTGAACGGCGTTTCGGGCTTCACCCTGGCCATCGGCGTCTCCTGGCTGGCGGACCGGATCGGGCGCAAGCCGACCGTCGTGCTTTTCTGCCTGGTGGGCCTGCTCACCCCGATCGGCGCCCTGTTCTTCCACACCGCCCTGCCGGCGATGATCGCGCTGATGTTCCTGGGCTGGTCGGCGATCGGCTGCTCGCCCTTGCTGGCGGGCACCATCCCGTCCGAGAGCGTCAGCCCCGCCGAGGTGGGCCGCACCCTCGCCCTGATCATCGGCGTCGGCGAGGTGTTCGGCGGGGTGGTGATGCCCACCGTGGCCGGCTGGGCGGCCGACCGCTGGGGCCTGCAGGCGCCGCTGTGGATCGTGCTGGCGGTCACCGCCGCGACGGCGGTGCTGGCGCTGTTCCTGCGCGAGACGCTGCCGGCCCGCGCGCCCGCCGCCGCCGCGGCCGGAGGGGCCGCCATCTCCGTGCACTGACGCGCACGGACTATTCCCTCAGGAGCTTGGCCAGGGCCGCGACGCGGGCCTGGAAGGCGCCGACGATGCGCCCGACCGCGGGATTCTTGTAGGCGAGCTCGCCGTCCGGATCTTCGGGATGCACCAGCATGGTGGCGTTGGCCTCGAACACCAGCACGCGCCCATCGTCCAGGACCGAGAAGTCGAGGCCGCAGTAGTCGAGGTCCAGCCGCCGCCCGATCTCGGCCATCGCCGCGACGGCGCGCGGCCCGATGACCGTCTCGGGGCTCGCCAGGAACATCTGCTCTTCGGCTTGGCGGGCCCGGTCCCCGCGCATGCCGGAGGTCTCGTAATGCACCATCCAGTCGTCGGACACCGCCCAATGGTAGGGATAGGGCCGGCGGTCGACGAAGATCATCCGTCCCTTGCGAAACCGGCCGTCCGCGGACCGGTAGTCCCGGTACTGCGTGAGGTAGACGCGCTCGCCGGCCAGCGCCGCGTCGAGTTCGGCGACGTCGCCCCAGGATTCCGCCCGCGCCAGCCCGCGCCCGCCGTGCGACCCCACCGGCCGGACCAGCACCGGCAGGGCGAGGCCCGCGTCCTCGATGGCCCGCCTCAGGCCCCCGCCCCCGACGGCTGCGCCGTCCAGCCGCGCCGCGGCCGGTACGACAACGTGGTCCAGTCCGCCCAGCAGCTCGGGCATCTGATGCCGATGGGTGCGCGCCACCCGGCCAGGATCGTTCAGGACCGGCCGGCGACAGGCCGACAGGAATCGGCGCACCGGCGCGTCGGTGGGTCCGGCCAGGTCCGGATCGCCGATGGCGTTGAACACCACGTCGTAGGGCGGCAGGGCGCCGATCTGGTCTTCGCGGGCATGCTCCATGTACCAGACGAGCCGGCTGTACCGGTTCGGCGGCAACAGGCTCCGGTACGGGATGTTGCCGCTGGCCTGGGTGGCCAGCACCAGCACCGTCAAAAGGCTGTTCCTGGCCGGCTCGAGGAACAGGCTCTGGCGCCGGTACGCTTGGTCGAGCAGCTCGCGCGCCGCCTGAGGCTCGCCGCGTCGCTCGAGGATGGCCGCCAGGGTCTGGCTGGCCACGGCCTGGCCCGCCTCGCCCTGCAGGGCCAGCCGGGCGTGGTGCTCCGCCCCGTCCTCGATGCCGACGCTGAGATAGAGCGCGGCGAGGCTGGCCTGCGCCGCCGCCATCTGCGGTTCCGCCTCCAGCACCCGCTTGAAGCAGCGCTCCGCGTCGGCCGGTCGGTCCAGCTCCACATAGGTGTGGCCGAGCTCGAGCTGCGCGTTCCGATCCTCGGGGTGCAGGGCCGCGGCCAGCTCCAGCGCCGTGAGCGCCGGGTCCGCCGCCTCCAGGGCCTCGACCGCGGTCTTGCGCAAGGCCCTTGCGGCGAGATGTCTGGGGTCCAGCGCCAGCGCCATCTCCACCGCGGCCACCGCCTCGGCGGTGCGGGCCTCGGCCAGGAGCTGACGGGCGAGCACCACCCAGGGCCCGGCCGTCCTGGGGGGCGGTCCGCCGGGGTAAGGAAATGAGGGGCGGTCCTCGTCGATCCGCGTCACGGGCGCACTCGTCGGCCGGCCCCAGCCCCCCGGGAACGGCCTGATCCACCAGCCGCCGTGACGCTTAGCCTGAGTCTCGGGCCGGCGGGCGGCGCGCGTTCGATCGCCCGCCGTTAACGGCTCGAACATAGTTAACGGCGAACCTTCGGGCGTGCGTAGCGAGCCGTGCGGCTCAGCGGAGATCGGCCTGCCAGTGACGGCCCATTCGTCCCTCGACCCACTCGATTGGGAGCCGTTGCGTCGCCAGGGCCACGCCATGCTCGACGACATGTTCGACCACCTCGCGAGCCTGCGCGACCAGCCGGCCTGGACGCCGATCACGGCCGAGCTCCGGCGCGGCTATCGCGACGCGCCGGCGCCCTATGCGGCGACCGAGCTGGCCGCCGTGCACGCCCAGTTCCTGCGCGACGTGCTGCCCCACACCAGCGGCAATGGCCACCCGGGCTTCATGGGGTGGGTGCAGGGCGGCGGCACGCCGGTGGGGATGCTCGCGGAGATGCTGGCGGCGGGCATCAACGCCAACCTCGGCGGCCGCGATCACATGCCCGTGGAGATCGAGCGGCAGGTGGCCGGCTGGATGCGCGAGGTCTTCGGCTTCCCCGAGACCGCGAACGGCCTGTTCCTGACCGGCACGTCGATGGCCAACTTCCTGGCGGTGCTTACGGCCCGCGCCTGGAAGCTCGGCCCCGGCGTGCGCGCCCACGGCCTGTCGGCGACGGAGCCGGGCCTGCGCGCCTATGCGTCCCGCGCCGCCCACGGCTGCATTCCGCGCGCCCTGGACATGGCCGGCCTGGGATCGCAGGCGCTGCGTCTGGCGCCGACCGACGCGCTCGACCGGATCGACGTGGCCGACGTGAGGGCCGCCATCGCGGCGGACCGGAGCGCTGGCCTGACGCCCTTCCTGCTGATCGGCACGGCCGGGACGGTGGACACCGGCGCCATCGACGACCTTGAGGCCCTGGCCGGGCTGGCCGCCGACGAAGGCCTCTGGTTCCACGTGGACGGCGCCTACGGCGCGCTCGGGGTGCTGGCCCCGGAGCTGGCGCCGCGCCTGGCCGGCATCGAGCGCGCCGACAGCCTCGCGTTCGACTTCCACAAGTGGGGCCAGGTCCCCTACGACGCGGGCTTCCTGCTGGTGCGGGACGGCGCGCTCCACCGCCAGGCCTTCGCCAACGAGGCGGCCTATCTGCAGCGCGCCGACCGCGGACTCGCCGGCGGCGACTGGTGGGCGTGCGACTACGGTCCAGACCTCTCGCGCGGCTTCCGGGCGCTGAAGACCTGGTTCACCCTGAAGACCTATGGCCTGGACGCGCTCGGCGCCGCCATCGCCCGCAGCTGCGAACTGGCCCGAAGCCTCGGGCGGATGGTCGAGGCGAGCCCGGAGCTGGAGCTGCTCGCGCCGGTGCAGCTCAACATCGTCTGCTTCGCCTTGCGCCGGCCGGACTCCGACCGGCTGATCCCCGGCCTCGTCGCGGACCTGCACGAGCAGGGGCGCGTCGCCCCATCGACCACGCGGATCGGCGGCCGCACGGCCATCCGCGCTGCCATCGTCAACCATCGCACCGGCCCGGACGACATCCGGGCCCTGGTGCAGTCCACGCTTGGGCTGGTCCGTTCCGCGGACCTGCGCCTCGCATCCTGAGGAGCCGCGCCCGTGCAATTCACCGACGATCCGATCCCGTCCGTCCAGGGCCTCGCCGCCCTGGCGCGGCTGGTCTACGAGGGGGGCGACGCCCCGGGCCTGGGTGCGGCCCTCGCCGCGAGGCTCGACGCGGATGCGTCGGACGCCGGGGCCATGATGGACCTGGCCTGCCTGGTGCAGCTGGTGGGCCAGCGGGAGAACGGCCTGCAGCTCCAGGCCGGCGCGCTCGAGCTGAGCCGGGCCTACGTCACGCGCCATGGCGACGGCTCAGGCCTGCGGGTCCTGGCGCTGATGGTCCCCGGCGATATGATGGCCAACACGCCGCTGGACTTCCTGCTGGTCGGCTCGGACGCCCAGCTCTGTTGCCTCTATCTCGACGCCGACGGGACGCTGCCCGCGCGGATTCCGGACCACGACGTGGCCGTGCTGGCGGTCGGCGAGTCCGCCGAGAACGCCCGGATCCTGCGGAGCCTGCAGCCGATGATCCGCTGCTGGCCGCGCCCCATGCTCAACGCCATTCCGGACCAGATCGCGCGGCTCACCCGCGACGGGGTCAGCGCCCTTTTCGTCGACGAGCCGTCCATCCTGTGCCCGCCCACGCGGCGGATGGGCAGGGCCGCGCTGGCCGACACCTCGGCCGAGCTGGACTACCCGCTCATCGTCCGGCCTGTCGGCTCGCACGCCGGCGTCGCCCTGGAGCGGATCGCCGATGCGGGCGAGATGGGCCGCTACCTGGCCTCGAGGCCGGAGGCCGAGCTCTACGTCTCGCCGTTCGTGGACTACCGCAGCCCCGACGGGCTCTACCGCAAGCAGCGGATCGTCTTCATCGACGGCGCGCCGTTCGTCGCCCACATGGCCATCTCCGACCACTGGATGGTGCATTACCTCAGCGCCGGCATGCACGAGCGCGCCGAGCGCCGGGCCGAGGAAGCGGACTTCATGGCCGGGTTCGACACCGGTTTCCGCCGCCGGCACGCCCCGGCGCTTTCGGCCCTGAACGACAGGCTCCAGCTCGACTATTTCGGGATCGATTGCGCCGAGACCCCCGACGGGCGGCTTCTGCTGTTCGAGGCGGACGTGGCGATGATCGTGCACGACCTCGATGACGAGGCGACCTTCCCCTACAAGAAGCCGGCCATGCGGCGGCTGTTCGCCGCCCTGCAGGACCTGCTCGCCAGGACGGCGGCGACGCCGGGCCTGGCCGTCGGTTCGGCCGCTTGATGGGCGCCCTGCTCAAGACCCTGCAGACCGAACCCCGCGCGCGCTTCGAGGTCGGCAGGCTGCTGGCCGAGGGCGGCGACGGGCGGATCGCCATAGACCCCGCCACGGGCCTGAACCGCTACGGCTGCGCGCCCTTTCCCGCCGAAGGCCCCGCGGCCTTCGGCTCGTCCACCGCCTCGGTGATCTCAGCCTCGGCCTACGCCGCCGTGCAGGCCCTGGCGGAGCGGCTGCAGGCCCATCCCGCTCCGGCCCGCGCCTATGCCGCCGAGACCGGGCGGGGGCGCGAGCGCCTCGCCCGCCTCTGCGGCTTGCCCGCCGAGGCCGCGCGCGGTGTGATCCTGGCCCCGTCCGGCACCGACGTTCACCTGCTGGCGGCGGACCTTGTGCGCGGTTCCAGCCTGGCGCCGCTCACCGCTGTGACGCCCGATCCGTCCGAGACCGGCCGCGGGGTGCCGTCGGCCCTGTGCAGCCTGGCGTTCGACGACTGCACGCCCCTGGGCGGAGCCTGCGTCGCGGGCCGCCCGCTGGAGGGCGCGGTCGAAGGTCGGACCATCGGCGTGGCGCTGCGCGACGCGGATGGGACGCCGCGCCCGATCGGCGAGGTCGACGCGGACGTCGAGGCCGCCTGCAGCCGCGCCGCCCGCACCGGGGGCAAGGTGCTTCTGGTGCTTGTCGACGTGTCGAAGACCGGGCTGATCGCACCCAGCCCGGCCCTGGCGGCGACGCTCAAGACCCGCTTCGGCGAGGGGCTGGAGGTGCTGGTCGACGCCTGCCAGTTCCGCCTGACCGGCGAGAGCCTGCAGGCCTACCTCGCCGCCGGATTCCTGGTGGCCGTCACGGGCTCCAAGTTCCTGGGCGGGCCGGCGTTCTCCGGGGCGCTGCTGTGCCCCGAGGCGCTTGCTGAGCGGCTGCGCGGCCAGCCCCTGATCCACGCCCTGGGCGCCTATTCCGCCCGGCATGACTGGCCCTGCGGATGGGCCGCCGGCGACGGGTTGCCGGACGTCCCCAACTTCGGCCTGCTGTTCCGGTGGGAGGCAGCCCTGCACGAGCTGTCGCGGCTGCGGGCGCTGGACCCGGCGGAGGCGGCCAGCTTCCTCGCGCGGTTCGGCGCGGCCGTAGGCGGCCTTCTGAAGCGCCACGACGCCTTCGCGCCGGTTCCGGGACGGCCCCTCGAGCGGCCGGGACCCGGCGGCTGGGACTCGACCCAGACCGTCTTCCCGTTTCTGCTGCGCCCCGGCGGCGTGACCCTGACGGCCGAGGCGACGGCCGCCGTCTTCAACGCCCTGCGGCGACCCGACGCCGGCGCGGCCGCCGTGAGCCTGGGGCAGCCCGTCAATGTCGGCGCCCGCGACGGCCGGACCCTCGCGGCCCTGCGCCTGTCGGCCAGCGCGCCCCTGATCGTCGAGGCCCTGACCACCCCGGACGGCGCGGCCCAGGTCATCCAGCGGGCGCTGGATGCATTGGCCCTGACCGCCGCGTGCGCGGGAGCCGTCGCCCGGAACTGATCCTCAGGCCGCCTACCCCGGCTGTGACGCCGGCGGCGCGGCCAGCACGGCGCCGCGGCCCATCGGCTGGACGTCGTCGCGATAGATCGAAAGCCAGCCGCTGGTGGGATTGAGCGGGCGCGGCGTCTCGGCGCGCCGCCGCGCGAGCTCCTCGGCCGGCACGTGCAGCTCGAGCGAGCGGGCGTCGACGTCGATGGTGATGCGGTCGCCGTCGCGGACCAGGCCGATCGGGCCGCCGGTGGCCGCCTCGGGCGAGACCTCGGCGATGGTCAGGCCCTTGTTGCACAGGCCCGAAAGCTGGCCGTCCGTGACGAAGGCGACGTCGCGCGAGAGCCCGGCGCCGTCGATGGCGAAGACGATGGCGGCCGCCCCGCCGGCCATGCCGGGCCCGCCCTTCAGGCCCTGGTTGCGGGCGATCAGCACGTGGCCGGGCTTCACCTCCCCGCCGGCGATGCCGTCCAGCGCGCCCGGGCCCGTCTCATAGACGATGGCCACGCCGTCGAAGGTCTCCGGCCGGTCCAGCGTGTTGCGCAGGCCCATCTTGGCGATGGCGCTCTCGGGCGCCAGCGAGCCCTTCAGGATCACGATCGGCGGCTTGTCGCAGAAGGCGCGCGAAGTCGGACGGATCACCTCGGGGTCGGCCACCTCGAAGCCGTCGAGGTTCTGGGCGAGGGTGTTGCCTGTGCAGGTCATGGCCGACGGATCGATCAGGTCCCCGAGCTGCTTGAGCACGGCCCGCGCGCCCCCCGCGGCGTCGAAATCCTCGATCAGGTCCGCGCCGTTGGGCCTGACCGCGCTCAGCACGGGGATCTTCTCGGACAGCTCCTCGAACAGGCCGAACACGTCCACGCCGCTCTCGGCCTCCACGGCGACGGCCTGCAGGTGCTTGACGCAGTTGATCGAGCCGGCGACCGCCAGGACCGAGGCGCAGGCGTTGCGGAAGGCGCCGCGCGAGAGGATGTCGCGCGGCTTCAGATCCTCGTCGACCATCTGCACGATGCGCCGGCCGGCGGCGCGGGCGTAATCGAACATCCGCTCGCTGTTGGCCGCCACCGGCGCGTTGCCGGGCAGGCACATGCCCAGCGCCTCGACCACCACCGCCATGGAGTTGGCCGTGGCCATGCCCGCGCAGACGCCGGGTCCCCGGATGGCGTTGTCGGCCATGGCGTCGAGGTCCTGGTTCGACACGCGCCCCAGCCGCGCGTGCACCGAGGCCAGGAACACGTCCTCGATATCGACGTGCTCGCCGTTCAGCTCGCCGGCGGGCTGATAGCCGCCGATCACCAGCAAGGTGGGGATGTTCAGCCGCGCCGCCGCCATCAGCTGGCCCGGTGGGGTCTTGTCGCACGAGCAGAGGCAGACCATGCCGTCGAGCTGCGCGCCCTCGACCTGGGCCTCGATGTCGTTGGTGACGAGGTCGCGGGAGGCCAGGATGTAGCCGCCGCCCTTGCCGGCCGCGACGATGAAGTCGGACGGCGCGGTGGTGCGCACCTCGAAGGGAAGGCCGCCGGCCTCGCGGATCGCGTCCTTCACGACCTTGGCCACCCCGTCCAAGTGGGAGAAGCAGATGGCGAGCTCCGAGGAGGAGTTCACCACCGCGATCTTGGGCTTCTTGAAGTCCTCGTCGGTGAGGCCGAGCGCCCGCCACTGCGCACGGCGCGGCGCGGACATGGCGGCATTGCTTCTGAGGCTCCGGGCCATCGGGCTCTCCTAAAGCCGGCCGGCCGCGGGCTCACGGCCGCTCTGCGTCGATATCATAGCGCCGGACGCGCCGCGCCGGACAAAAGGGCGGGAGCGCTCCGCGAGGAGCGCTCCCTTGGAGTTGTGACGCCCGCACTCGGCGTCAGGGGAGAGATCAGAAGTCCCTGCGAACGGTGACGAGCCATTGGCGGGGGGGTGCGATGTTCCCCTGCTCGCGGCCGAGCAGGGCGTACAGGGCGAGCTTGCCGTAGAAGTAGGCCTTGTTGGTCAGGTTGGTCACGAGCAGCGACGCCGACCACTTGTCGTCCGCCGAAGCCCAGGTGAGCCGGCCGTTCAGCAGCATATAGCCGGGCTGGTAGCCGAGGCCGCCGGCCGGGTTGGTCAGCCCGCCGGTGGGCAGCGGCGGAGGCACGATATCGGCCGCCGGGCAGGCCGCGCCGGGCGCGACTGCGACCGAGCAGGTGTCGCTGAAGGTCGCGAAGTAGATGCGGGACGTGGCCTGGACGTCCAGCCGCGGCGTCAGGGAGCCCACCGTCCCGACCGGGATCTTGTACTGGACGCCGGCCGAGAAGGTCCACTTCGGGGCCCGGGTCTGGGGACAGGGCGTGCCGTCGGCGAAGGTGGTGCACAGGAGCACGGTCCGCTGCGCCTCGTTGGCCTTCAGCCGATAGCGCAGGTAACCCAGCGACGAGTCGATCTGCAGCCCCTCGACCGGCCGCGCCTGCAGCTCCACCTCGAAGCCTTCATTGGTGGAATCGCCTGCGTTGACCGCGTGGAACCAGGGCACGAACGGCGCGCAGGGCGCGCAGTCGCTCTTGAAGTTCTGCTGGCCGTCATCGGTCATGTAGAAGATGTCGGCGTTCAGGCGCACGCGGCGCTCGAACAGCTCGCTTTTGAAGCCCAGCTCGTAGTTCTTGACGTCCTCCGGTCCGAACGGGGTGACCTGCAGGGCGTCGTTCGGCCGCGGGCTGAAGCCGCCGCCGCGGAAGCCGGTGGAATACTCCGCATAGGTCATGAAGGTCGGCGTGAACTGGTACTGCAGCTCGACCGTCGGGTTCCAGCGCGTGGCCTTGACGTTGACCGGCGTGCGGAAGTCCGCGGCGGGATTGGGCGGCCGGCTGGTGACGCTGACGATCGCGTTCTTCTGGTCGTTGGTGTAGCGCACCCCCGCCGTCAGGCTCAGCTGATCGGTGAAGTGGTAGACGCCGTGGACGAAGACCGCCCAGTCCTTGGTGGTCTGGGTGTCCAAAAGGTCGTGATCGTAGACGCCGCCCGGCAGGCCGGCGACCGGCGGCAGCAGCGCGTCGTAGCCCGAGTTGGAATCGTCGGCGTGGTAGTAGAAGGCCCCCGCCGCATAATCGAGCCGGCCGACCGTGCCGGTCAGCTGCAGCTCCTCGGTGAACTGCTTGTGGGTGGAATCGTCGAAGGTCGAGCTGTTGCCGAGCGGCGACGCGTCCGAGCGCCCGAAGGTGTTCCACCAGTCCCGGTAGGCGGTCACCGACTTGATGTGCAGCATCGGCGCCGCGTCCCAGTCGATCGTCCCGGCGACCCCCCAGTGGTCCATGTTGTTCTCGTTGGGGACGAGACGGCCGTCGGCCGGGTTGGTCCCGTAGCGGGCGTAGCTGGTGTAGGGGCTCGAGGTGACGAAGCGGCCGTCGTAGTCGACGCCTGAGCCGTACAGCCCCTCCGAAACGCCATTCCACAGGCTCTCGAAGCCGACGTTGGTGATGGCGGTGTACTTGTCCGGCGGCGCTTCCTGGCGCTGGCGCGTGTAGTCGCCGACGATGTTGAGCTCCACCGTCGGGCTGGCGAGGATCCGCAGGGCGGCGCGGCCGGAATCCACGCCCTCGCTGCCGAGGTGGCCGGTGACGCAATCGCCGGAGGTCTGGCCGACGGCGGACTGGATGTTGCCGAGGCTGCCGGCGCCGTGCACGCAGACATAGTCGAGCAGGGTGAAGTAGCCGTCGGCGTGCTTGCTGGAGCCGGACACGCGCAGGAACACCTTGTCGGGAACCAGGGAGATGTCCCAGGCGCCGCGCAGGTTGACGCGGTTGAACCGGCCGTAGCTGCCCTCGAAATAGCCGGAGCCGTCGCCCGACGGCTTCTTGGAGATCAGGCGCACCGCCCCGCCGACCGCGTTCTTGCCGAACAAGGTCCCTTGCGGCCCGCGCAGCACCTCGATTCGGTCGAGATCGAGCAGGTCGAAGATCGAGCCCTGCGGGCGGCCGTTGTAGACGTCGTCCACATAGATCGGCACGCCCGGCTCGAACGACAGGATGTTGTCGCCGAGGCCGATGCCGCGGATGAAGGCCGCCTCGGTCGCGCCCCAGCCGGAGCCGAGCGGAGAGATCACCGTGTTCGGCACCGTCGCCGCGATGTCGGTGACGCTCATCTCGCCGCGCGCCTGCAAGGTCTGGGCGGTGATGGCGCTGATCGCCAGCGGCGTCTGCTGCAGCTTGGTCTGACGGAACTCGGCGGTCACCACGACGTCGCCCACCCCGTTGGACGGGGCGCCGGACGCGGACGCCGGGGGCGCGGTGGGCGGGGCCGCGGACTGGGCGTCGGCGCTCTGGCCCAGCCCCCATCCCAGACTGAGCGCGAGAGTCAGAAGACCCGCGCGGCCGCTCGCGGCCAAGACGGAATTCGAGCGTGGATGAAACTTGGTCTGCATTGTCCCCCCTCCTCGGGCCGCGCTCTCGAATTACCCGGAACGGTCCCCACCGGACCGGGTCGCGGCGCAGTATCGTGAGCAATCTATCAGTTAGCGCGATAGAAAGCTATCGCTTGATTTCGCGGGCGGCGGCCGGATCGGGCGGATATGGTCGCTGCGGGGCGTTCTGGGCGGCGCGTTCGGCGCCCGGTTTTTCCTGGCGCCCGGCGAGGCGCCGCCAGCTTGGACAGGCCCGTGGACCAGCAGGACGGCAAGCCGGATCGAGCCGAGAGTCCTGGCGGCGGGACGCCCGATCCGGACATCGAGCGCTTCAACTACAACGACGAGTACCGCCGCCATTACCGGCCGGGCTCGCGGGCGGCCCGGCAATTCTGGTTCACCATGTACGTGGTGCTGGTGTCGCGACGCTGGCGCGCCAGGGTGACGGAGCGCCTGCGCAGCATCGGCCAGACCACGGCCCGCTGGGAAGCGCTGTTCGCGGTCGCCTACGCCGACGGCGAGATCACCCAGAACCGCCTGGCCAAGCGCATGGCGATCGAGGGGCCGACCCTGGTGCGGATGCTCCACAACCTCGAGGCGGACGGCCTCGTCCGGCGCGTCAACAGCGCCCATCACCGGCGCGCGAAGGTGATCACCCTGACCGACAAGGGACAGACCGTCGTCGGGGAGATCGACGACATGACCCGCGAGCTTCGCGACGTCTTCCTGTCCGGGCTCAGCGACGAGGAGATCGAGAGCTCCGTCGCCCTGATGCGCAAGCTCTACCTCCGCTTCGAGGAGGCCTGGCGCGAGACCGAATAAGGGCCGGGCCTGTGGCGCCCCGGCCTGCCAATGGCTAGGCTCGCCGGGTCGGAGCGGAGGGGAAGATGGCCAAGCCCAAGGTGGTGGCGCTCGAAGAGCATTATTCGCATCCCGACCTCTTGGGACCCATGCCGCTGGAGCCCTTGGGCGCGGCCCTGCTCGACCTCGGCGAGCGGCGGCTGCGGGCCATGGACGAGGCCGGGATCGACCTGCAGGTGCTGTCGCATTTCCCGAGCGGCCCCCAGAACCTGCCGCCCGAGCGCGCGGCCGAGATGGCGCGCGCCGCCAACGACCTGATCCGCCGCGCCATCGACGCCCGGCCCGATCGCTTCGCCGGCTTCGCGGCCCTGCCGCTGACCGACCCGGAGGAGGCCTGCCGCGAGCTGGAGCGGGCGGTGACGTCGCTGGAGTTCAAGGGCGCCATGCTGCACGGCATGGCCGCCGGCGCACCGCTCGACGACCGCCGCTTCTGGCCGGTGTTCCAGACCGCCGAAGCCCTGGACGTCCCGATCTACATCCACCCGGACGCGCCGCCGGCGGCGGTGAGCGAGGCCTATTACAAGGGCTACCCCGCCCTGGTCGGGCCGGGCTGGGCCTACACCGTGGAAAGCGCGACCCAGGCGCTGCGGCTGATGATGTGCGGCGTTCTGGACGAATGCCCGCGGCTGAAGCTGATCCTGGGCCACATGGGCGAGTCCCTGCCCTTCTCCATCGTCCGCTGCGATGCGGCGATCTCGGCGCGGGCGCAGCTGAAGCGGCGGCTCAGCGACTATTTCCACGACCACTTCTGGATCACCACGGCGGCCAACTGGTCCAAGCCGGCGCTGGTCTGCACCTTGATGGAGATGGGCGCCGACAGGATCCTGTTCTCGGTCGACTGGCCCTTCGCCTCCAACACCGAGGGGATGGCGTTCATCGAGGCCGCCCCGATCAGCCCGGCGGACCGGGTGAAGATCCTCGGGGCCAATGCGGCCGCGCTGCTGAAGCTCTAGGTCGCCGCAGCGCCTGGGCGGTTGCGCGTGACGGCCTCGGGATTGGTGGAGTTGGGGCCCAGGTAGACCCCCCGCTCCCAGCTGCGCTTCAGCGGGTCGCGGACCTTCAGCGCCATACGCCCGATATGCTGGATGTCGATCTCGACGGTCTCGCCGTCCTGCAGCGCGCCCAGCCCCTCGTGGTTGGTGCCGCAGGAGATGATGTCGCCGGAGTTCATGGTCATCACCTTGGTGGCGAACTC
>FTHL01000075.1_pt1 | contig 21221 bp, 25 predicted proteins | sample 1640951 | NCBI WGS metagenome assembly FTHL01 (sample SAMEA3914788, study PRJEB12502) | metagenome | biome: forest; material: soil | place: Canada | collected 2011-07-03 | depth 0.1 m
CCCCCACCGCCCCCCTGCGGCTGGACGTGACCGAGCCCACGCCTGGCAGCGCCTACCTCGCCTTCGGCCCGGGCGCGCCCTCCGGCGAGCGCGTGTGGAACCTCAGCCCCACCGGCGACCTGGTGGAGGCCGCGAGCCGCCTGTTCACCTGCCTGCGGCTGGCCGACCAGACCGCTCCCGCCGCGATCGAGATCGCCCCGATCCCGCAGCACGGACTCGGCGAGGCCATCAACGACCGGCTGCGCCGCGGCGCCGGCCAGGTCGGCTGAGCGTCCCGGCGCCTAGGCTGCGGCGGCCGGACGGCCTAAATCTCGGCCCATGACCGTGGCCGTCGCCGCCCCCATCTCCGAGGACGTGATCTCGCGCCTGAAGTCGGCGCTGGGGCCGGACGGCTGGAGCCAGGACCCCGAGCGGCTGGCGCCCAAGCTGGTGGAGTGGCGCGACCGCTGGCGCGGCGCCACGCCGCTGCTCCTGCTGCCGCGCGCCACCGCCGAGGTCTCCGCGGTGGTCGGGATCTGCGCCGAGGCGCGCACGCCCATCGTGCCCCAGGGCGGCAACACCGGCCTCGTCGCCGGACAGATTCCGCATGGCGAGGTGCTGCTCTCCCTGGAGCGGATGCGGGCGATCCGCGAGGTCGAGCCGTTCGACGACGTCATCGTCGCGGAGGCCGGCGCGGCCCTCGCCAGCGTGCACGAAGCGGCCGAGGCGGTCGGCCGGCGCTTTCCCCTGTCGCTGGCTTCGGAAGGCTCGGCCACGGTCGGGGGGCTGGTCTCGACCAACGCCGGGGGCACCGCCGTGCTGCGCTACGGGACCATGCGCGAGCTGGTGCTGGGGGTCGAGGCGGTGCTGCCCAACGGCGAGGTGTTCGCGGGCCTGAAGCGCCTGCGCAAGGACAACACCGGCTATGACCTGAAGCAGCTCCTGATCGGGGCGGAAGGCACGCTCGGCGTGGTCACCGCCGCCAGCCTGAAGCTGTTTCCCCTGCTCGCCTCGCGGGCCACGGCGTTCGCCGGGGTCGGCCGCCCGGCCGACGCGGTCGCCCTCCTGAAGCTGGCCAAGGACGTCAGCGGCGGGGCGGTCGAGGCGTTCGAGCTGATCGCCCGCCTCGGGGTCGAGTTCGTGCTCCGCCACGTCCCCGGCGCGCGTGAGCCGCTCGAGGGACGGCCCGCCTGGTACGTGCTGATCGAGCTGGCCTCGGCCGGCGCGGGGGAGGCGGAAGCGGCCATGGAGCGGCTGCTGGCCGCGGCGCTGGAGGCGGGCCTGGTGCAGGACGCCGCCATCGCCCAGAACCAGGCCCAGGCGCGCGCCTTCTGGTCGGTCCGCGAGCACCAGTCCGCCGCCCAGAAGCCGGAAGGCGCGGTATGGAAGCACGATGTCTCCGTGCCGATCTCGGCGGTCGCCCGCTTCCTGGACGAGGCCACGGCGGCCATGCGCCGGCTCGACCCGGCGGTCCGCGTGCTGCCGTTCGGCCACGTCGGGGACGGCAATATCCATTTCGACGTGCTGCAGCCCGAAGGCGGCGACGGGGCCGCCCACTCGGCCCGGCGCGAGGAGGCCGCCCGCATCGTGCACGATCTCGTCGACAGCCTGGGCGGATCGATCTCGGCGGAGCACGGCCTGGGCGCCATGAAGACGGCCGACGCCCTGCGATACAAGAGCCCCGCTGAGGTCGCCGCGCTGCGGGCGGTGCGCGCCGCGCTGGACCCCCACCGGATCATGAATCCGCGGGTGCTGTTCTAGCGTCCAGGGTGTTGCGCACGATGTCGGACCGCCTCGCCTGCATGCTGATCGTCGTGGTGCTGGGCTCGGCGCCGGTCGCCGCCGCCCAGCCTGCCTCACCGGCCCCCGCTTCAGCCGCGCCGCCCGCGAGCATGGGCGCGGTGACCGTCGTAGCCCCTGCGAGCCCGAAGACGATCCGGCAACAGACCCACGCCTTCGTGCAGGGCTACGCCGCCGCCCAGAACCCCGAGATCGATCAGATCGGCCGGTGGCGGGACCCCGTCTGCGTCGAGGTCATGGGTCTGTCACAGGCCAGCCAGGCGGCGATGATCGAGGCGCGGATCGAGAGCGTCGCTCAGGCGGTGGGCCTGCCGGCGGCCCGGCCGGGCTGCAAGGCCAATGTCCAGATCGCCTTCACCGATCAGCCCCAGCGCATGATGGACGCCGTCGCGCAGCATCGCCAAAGACTGCTGGGCTACGACCATTTGCATGACCGCGACCGGCTCAAGCAGGTCTACCGGCCGATCCAGTCCTGGTACGTCACCGCCACCACAGGCGACGGCAGAGGCGGCGCCGTGCTGGCGGGCGTGGGCTTCTCCCAGCCGCTCACCGAGGTGCTCGACGACCCCACGGTCCGGCCACCCAACGGATGCGCCGACAGCCGCATCGGCGCCCGCTGCCTGGAAAGCAAGCTCAAGAACGTGTTCGTGCTCGCCGACAGCAAGGCCCTGGACGGCGAGCCGCTGGGCCTGGTGGCCGATACATGGCCCTGCTGGCCCTGTCCGAGCCGCGGTCGCTCGACGGCTGCAACGCCCTGCCGAGCGTGATCGACCTGTTCGCCAGGTCCGCCTGCGGCCGCGATACGCCGGACGGCCTGACGCCGGCCGACGCCGCCTATCTGACGTCGCTCTATGCGGCGAACCTGCGGGCGAGGAAGCCGGCCGAGCAGGCCGACATCGCCAGCCGCATGGCCAGGATCCTGATCAAGGCCGATGTCGGCGGGCGCGCAGCTCAGGACCCATCCCCGCCATAGCGCCGGCGACCTCGCCTCGCCTCACGAGCGCACGGCCTAGACGAGGGTCTTGGGCCCCGCGGGCGGCGTTCGCGCCGGCTTCATGCGCATGTTCAGGTGCAGGCCGTCGACGACCCAGCGGTGCGGCGCCCCGGCGCTGCTCAGCAGCACGTCGGCGTAGACCACGCGGTCCGGAAAATCATAGGCCTCGCTCAGGTCGAGCATCGCCGGCTTGCCGACGATCACGTTGGACCGGAACGCCAGGCGCTTCACCGACAGCGGCTCTCCAGGCGGGAACAGGCTTCGCATCCAACCGGCGTTGGCCTCCAGCTCCGCTCTCGGCAGGTCCGGTCCGCTTTGCGCCTCAAGCGTCCTGAGGTCGCCGCGCCGCAACGCGTCAACCGCCTGGATGGCGGCCTTGTCATCCTGAGCGTCGGGAAGCGGAACGCCGCAGCCCGTGAGGGCGGCGCACGCCGCCATGCCGAGCAGGATCGATGCTCTCACCGCCTTGACCCTCCAGGCCGCGGCCTCGCCGCCCGCCGAGGTTTGCCCAGGGCCGCGGCCTTGTCCACCGCCGCGCGCCGTGATGGATGGAGCGGCGCCCCGAGGAGGCCGACGCCGTGACTTCGCCGCCCATCCCGACGCCCTGCGCAGGCGTGGTCTGCCTCAAGGCCGGCCAGGTGCTGCTGATCCGGCGCGGGCGCCCGCCGCGCCTCGGCGAGTGGAGCCTCCCGGGCGGGCGCATCGAGCCGGGCGAGCGGGCCGTGGACGCGGCCCTTCGCGAATTGCTCGAAGAAACAGGCGTCAAGGCCGAAATCCTGAGCCTCCTGGACGTCGTGGACGGCCTGTTTGCCGACGCCTCGGGGGCGCTGGAGCGGCACTATGTGCTGATCGATTACGCGGCCCGCTGGCTCGGCGGCGAGCCGCTGGCGGGCGACGATGCGGCGGAGGCCCGCTTCTGGCCGACGGAGGAAGCCCTGCGCCTCACCCCATGGGACGAGACCCGGCGGATCATCGCCCTGGCCCTGCAGCGGCACGGATGAGTGGCGCCCGCCCCCGTGCTAGGATGCCGCGTCCACGGGAGGCCATGCCATGCCCCCAGTCCGGCGCGCGGCGGCGCGCGCCTTGCTCGGCGCCGCGATCCTGGCCGGCGGCTCCGGCGCCGGGGCGGCCGTGAGCGTGGTCGGCGGCGGGCTGGCGCAGGACTGCTACCGGTCCGCCATGCTGGCCTCGACGAAGGCGACCATCCCGCTCAGCGGGCTCGGCGCGTGCGACCTCGCCCTCGATCAGGAGGTGCTCGGGCGTGACGACCTGGCCGGGAGCTACGTCAATCGCGGGGTCATCTACCTGGCTGCGGGCAAATATGCCCGCGCACTCAAGGACTTCGACGTGGCGGTTCGGACTTCGCCTCAGCTCGCGGACGCCTTGGTCAACCGCGGTGCGGCCCTGGTCGGCCTGGGCCGCGACGGCGAGGCGGTGGCCGAGATCGACCGCGGGCTGGCCCTGGACCCCGACCAGCCGGAGAAGGCCTACTTCAACCGCGCCGTGGCCAAGGAGAGGCTGAACGACCTCAAGGGCGCCTATTTCGACTACCGGAGGGCCCTGGAGCTGAAGCCGGACTGGGACATGCCCAAGGTGGAGCTCGCCCGCTTCACGGTGGCGAAGCCTTGAGCGCCGGCGCGGCCATGGCCGCCCTGCTCGCGGCCGTCCTGGCCGGCGCCGCCCCGGCCCCCGGGCGCCCCGGCCTGCCCGACCTCGCCTATGTGCTCGGCGAGAGCCACGCCCTGCGCCAGGCCTGCCGCAGCCGCGAGGACATGTACTGGCGCGACCGGATGGAGCGGCTGCTGGACGCGGAAGGGGCCAGCGACGCCGAGGCCGCCAGGCTGACCCGCGCCTTCAACGCCGGCTTCGCCGCCGCCCGCACCGCCTTTCCCGGCTGCGACGTCCGCGCGCGCGCCGCGGCGGCCGAGACCGCCGGCCGCGGGCGGGCGCTGGCCCAGGCGCTGGCCTCGCCATAGCGGCCGCTCCTCCCGCGCGCTAAGCTCGCCTCGAGGTTGGAGGCGCCCATGCTGTTCACCGTTGCGGTGGTGTTTGTCGTCCTGGCGGTGGTGATGCTGCTGGGATCCATCAAGATCGTGCCACAAGGCTTTGAATACACGGTCCAACGCATGGGCCGCTATACCCGGACCATCAAGCCCGGCATCACCATTCTGACCCCCTTCCTGGAAGGGATCGGCCGGCGCATCAACATGATGGAGCAGGTGCTGGACGTGCCCACCCAGGAGGTGATCACCAAGGACAACGTCATGGTGAAGGTCGACGCCATCGTCTTCATCCAGGTGATGGACGCGGCCGCGGCGGCCTACCGGGTGTCGAACCTGACCTCGGCCATCACCCAGCTCTCGATGACCAACCTGCGCACGGTGGTCGGCTCGATGGACCTGGACGAGGTGCTGTCCCAGCGCGACCAGATCAACTCGCGCCTGCTCAACGTCATCGACGCGGCGACCGGCCCCTGGGGGGTGAAGGTGGCGCGCATCGAAATCAAGGACCTGCAGCCGCCGCCCGACATCACCAACGCCATGACCCGCCAGATGAAGGCCGAGCGCGAGCGGCGGGCCGTCATCACCGAGGCGGACGGCGAGAAGCAGGCCGAGATCACCCGCGCCGAAGGCTCCAAGCAGGCCGCCATCCTGCAGGCGGAGGGCCGGCGCGAGGCCGCGTTCCGCGACGCCGAGGCGCGCGAGCGCTCGGCCCAGGCCGAGGCCTCGGCGACCAAGGCGGTGTCGGACGCGATCGAGGGCGGCAGCGTCACCGCCATCAACTATTTCGTCGCGCAGAAATACGTCGACGCCTTCGCCAAGCTGGCCAGCTCCCCGCAGCAGAAGACGGTGATCGTGCCCGCGGAGATGTCGGCCCTGGTGGGGGCCCTCGCCGGCATCCAGGAGCTGGTCGCCGGCGCCCATGGCCCGGGGAGCAACCCGCAGCCGCCGCGGCCGCGGCCAAACCCGGGTCCGGGCGCTCCGCCGCCGCCCTCCCCGGCCGTTCCGCGGACGGACGCGCCATGACCTCGCTGGACGCCCTCTACCTCGCCCACCCGTTCTGGTCCTGGATCGCCCTGGGCGTGGTGCTGCTGGCGATCGAGGTGGCCACCGGCTCCGGCTACCTGTTGTGGCCCGCCGCCTCGGCCGGGGTCACCGCCCTGGTCACCTGGCTGCGGCTCGGCCTGCCGGTCGAGCTCCTGATCTTCGCCGTCCTGACCATCGTCTCGACCCTGGTCTGCCGCCGCTTCCTGCCGCATCCGTTCCGGCTGAGAGGGCCCGACATCAACGACCCCCACCGCATCATCGGCCGCCACGGCGACGCGGTGGTCGCCTTCGCCGGCGGCCACGGCCGGGTGTTCATCGACGGCAAGGAGTGGGCGGCCGAGCTCGAGGATGGCGGCGAGCTGCCCGCTGGGGCGCGCCTGGAGGTCACCGGGGTGGTCAGCGGCGGCTGCCTGAAGGTGAAGACCGCCTAGAGCGGGCTCTAGAGGTCGATCTGGCGCATCTGGTGCTCGCCGTAGCGTCCGCCGGCGATGGCCCCGGGGGGCAGCGCCTCGTCGATCCGCCGCAGATCCTCGGCGTCCAGCAGGACATCGAGGGCGCCCAGGGCGTCCTGGAGCTGGTCGCGCCGGCGCGCGCCGATCAGCGGCACGACGTGCGGGCTGCGCGACAGCACCCAGGCCACGGCGAGCTGCACCGGCGTGCAGCCCTTGTCGCGGGCGACGGCGGCGAAGGCCTGCACCCGCGGCTCGTTGCGCGCGCGGTTCTCGGGCTCGAACCTCGGCATGTGCGCCCGCATGTCGCCCGGAGCCGGCGTCCGCGCGGAGCCGGTGAGCAGGCCGCGCGAGAGCACGCCATAGGCGGTGAGCCCCGCGCCGATCTCCTCCAGCACCGGGAGCTGGCGCTGCTCGGCGCCCCGCTCGATCACCGAGTACTCGTACTGGAGCGCGGCGACCGGATGGACGGCGTTGGCCGCCCGGATCGTCTCGGGCGAGACCTCCGAGACGCCGAGGTGGCGCACATAGCCCTTGCCGATCATCTCGGCGATGGCCCCCACGGTGTCTTCCAGCGGCGCGGCCGGGTCGCGCCGGGCCGGCATGTACAGGTCGATGTGGTCGGTCCCCAGCCGCTTGAGGGTGTAGGCGAGCGCGGTCTTCACCGCCGCCGGCCGCGCGTCATAGCCGATCCAGGCGCCGGATGGGTCGCGCTGGGCGCCGAACTTGACCTGGATGAAGGCCTTGTCGCGCCGGCCCTTCAGCGCCTCGCCGAGCAGCAGCTCGTTGGCGCCCATGCCGTAGAAGTCGCCGGTGTCGAACAGGCTGATCCCGGCGTCGAGCGCCGCATGGATGGTGGCGATCGCCTCGTCCCTGTCGGCGGGCCCGTAGACCTCGGTCATGCCCATGCAGCCGAGACCGAGCGCCGAGACCTCCGGGCCGTTCGCGCCGAGGCGCCGGCGGATCATCCGCCCGCCCCCATCACCAGCCTGAGGAACTTCTGGCTCTGCTCCTGGCCCGCGGCATAGGCCTGTTGGTCCTTCGGGTCGGTGATCTGGGCCCAGTGGTCGCGCACCGCCTCGGCCGTGAGCTGGTCGCCGAGATAGACCCCTTCGGTCTCGTACAGCCTGGCGACCGCGAAGCCGCCCGCCGCCGCGGTCAGGATCACCCCGTTCGGCGCGTCGTCGGAGACCAGGTAGGCGACCCCCGGGGAGACGTCCTCAGGCTTCAGCCGCTCGGCGATCTGGGCCGGCAGAATGTTGGCGGTCATGCGGGTCGCGGCCACCGGACAGATGGCGTTGACGCGGATGTTGTCGCGCTCCCCCTCGATCTTGAGGGTGTTCATCAGACCGACCAGCGAGAGCTTGGCCGCGCCATAGTTCGCCTGGCCGAAGTTGCCGTAGAGCCCGGTCGAGGAGGTGGTCACCACCACGCGGCCGTACTGCTGGGCCCGCATGATCGGCCAGGCGGCCTTCAACGGCTTGACCGTGCCCATCAGGTGGACCTGCAGCACGGCCTCGAAGTCGGCGAGCTCCATCTTGCCGAACGACTTGTCGCGGAGGATGCCGGCGTTGGCCACCAGGATGTCCAGCCGGCCCCAGGCGTCCACCGCGCGCTTCACCAGATTGGCGGCGCCGGCGTCATCAGCCACCGAGCCGCCGTCGGCCATCGCCTCCCCGCCCGCGGCCTTGATCTCGGCCACCACCTGATCGGCCGCGGCCGACGAGCCGCCGGAGCCGTCCAGCGCCGCGCCCAGGTCGTTGACCACGACCTTGGCCCCCCGTCGCGCGAGCTCCAGGGCGTGCTGGCGGCCGAGCCCGCCGCCCGCGCCGGTGACGATCGCCACCTTCCCATCGAAGCGGATCTCGGCCATGGCCCGTCCTTCCCTCAGGAAGGGGCTAGCACTAGCCGCCCGGGGTCGGCCGTCAAGCCGCCCCTCGGCGGTCAGCGACCGTCGTCAGAGGAGTCGTGGTCGTGGTCGTGGTCGTGATGATCGTGGTCCGAGGCTTTGTCGACCACCGCGCCGCCGGCGGCCCCGGCGACGGCGCCGACCGGGCCGGCCACCACGGCCCCGGCGATGGCGCCGGTGGCCGCGCGCTGCTCCATGTTGTGGCCGCAGGCGGTGAGGCCGACGGCGAAACCGGCCAGGGCCAGGCATCTCGAAATGGCGGGCATCGGAGCCTCCAAAAGCTGCGTCTGCCTAACCGACTTGGGCGGCGCGGGTTCCCGCCACGGCCAGGTTGGAGTCGTTGTGCGCTGCAGCAAGGTGTTGCAGCATAGACACAACTGGGCCATAGTCCCCGCCGCTGAAGCGTCCTGGCCGAGATCGTGCACCGGCCCGGCCGCCTGTCCCGGGAGCCGACAAAAGGGCCCGATGGACGTCGAAGTCGGGGGGCGGGACGCCCTCGCCGAATGGGACGAGAGCATTGTCGGATCTCAGCCGGGGACGCGTTCGCGCGCGCTCGCTGTTCGGCGCGGTCGCCGTCGGCGTGGTCATGGGGGGAATTCTCGCGGGGGCCTACTTCGCCGGGGACTCGGCGCGCGCCAGCGCCGAGCGCGATCGCAACGCCCGCCTTGCCGCCGCCGCCCGCGAAGGCTTCTCCGACGCCGCCCTGCGCGACCAGACCGCGTCCATGGGTCCCGGCGCCCTGGCCATCGCCCGCCGCCACGACCCGCTCGCCGAACCCGGACCGCCCGAGCAGGCGGCCAACGAGCCGGCGCCCAGCGAGGGCGCGGCCAAGCCCGTCAGCCTGCAGGCCGCCGCTCCGCACAAGATCACGCCCCCGCCCGCGCGGCCGTTCCGGCTGGCCGCCGACAACACCCTCTACAGCTCGCGCGAGCTCGATTGCCTCAGCGAGGCGGTCTACTACGAGGCCCGCGGCGAAGGCTCCGCCGGCCAGGCCGCGGTGGCCCAGGTCGTGCTGAACCGGGTCCGCCATCCGGCCTTCCCCAAGAGCGTCTGCGGGGTCGTCTTCCAGGGCGTCGCCTCGCACGCCTGCCAGTTCAGCTTCGTTTGCGACGGCTCCATGCGCCGAAACAAGGAGCCCGCGGCCTGGACCCGCGCCCGCACCGTCGCGTCCCGCGCGCTGAGCGGCTTCGTCATGGCATCCGTCGGCAACGCGACGCATTTCCACGTCGCCGGCCTGGGGCAGACCTGGAGCGACCGGCTTCGCCAGGTGGCGCAGATCGGCTCGCATGTCTTCTATCGCTTCACCGGCCAGGCCGGCGCGCCCACCACCTTCCTGGCCTCCGTGGACGGCCCCGCGGCGGAGCCCCCGGCGGCGGACAAGCCCGCCTTCACCGACGTCTCCGGCCTGAACGCGGCCGGCGCCGGCGACGCCAGGCTGGTGCTCGCGAGCGCCTCGACGGGCCCCGCCCTGCGGCAGGCTCCGGCCTCGCCCGCGCCGCCCGCGGCGGCGCAGGCGAAGCCGGTCGACGCCAAGCCGCCGGCGGCCCGTGCGCCGACGGACTCCGCGGCCGGCTCGGCCGGAACGGACAAGCTGTCCTTCTAGGCTGTCCTAGGCGCGCTGGTTCAAGGTGATCGCGGTGCCCGGGGCGACCCGCGTGCGCGCCCCCGGGCCATAGCTGCTGGTCGCCGTGCGGCTGGCGACCACCTCCTCGGCGATGGCCCTCACGATCCCCTCGGTCACGGTCTTGGCCGCGTAGAGCGCGCGCCCGTGGCGGGCGAGCACGGCGTCGAACGCCTCGCTGGCGCGCACCAGCCGCGTCCGCTGCTCCCTCGGCGCCGCCGCCACCAGGGACGGGTCCTGGCGCACCCGCGCGGACTCGTGGCGGTAGAGGTTGGCGAGGCGCGCGGTCTCCTCGATGCGCGCGCCGGCGTCCTGCGGCCGGCGCGCCTCGAACGCCTGGGCGTCGGCGGCGAGGTGCTCGGTCAGCCGCTCGGTGAGGGCGATTAGGCGCTCGACGTTCTCGCGGGCGTGGTCGGACATGACGGCTCCTATTGCAGGCCCTGCAGCCTCAGCATCTCGCGCATCACCGGCGCGGCGACGCCGATGCCTCCGGCCTTGGCGGTCTGCTTGGCCACGGCGTCGAGCATGAAGGACCGGTAGGTCGACTCAGCTTGGCCGCCGCCGAACGGGCCGTCGCTGGACAGCCCCTCGAACATCGGCTGCATCAAAAGCGAGATGAGCTGGGCCTCGAACCGCTTGGCGGTGTCGGCGATGCGCGCGCGCTGCTCGGGCGTGGCGGACGGCGGCCCAGCCGGGGGCGGCGCGGCGGAGGACGATGCGGCGGCGGCGGCGATCATCACATCACCTGGATGTCGGCCTGCAGGGCGCCGGCGGCCTTGATGGTCTGCAGGATGGAGATCATGTCCCGCGGCGTGACGCCCAGCGCGTTCAGCCCGGCCACCAGCGACGAGAGCGAGGCGCCGGCCTGGACCATCACGAGGCCCTTGCCCTTTTCCTCGTTGATCGAGATCGCCGACTGCGAGGTGACGGTGGTCTGGCCCTGGCTGAAGGGCGCGGGCTGGCTGACCTGAGGGGTCTCCTGCACGGAGATGGTGAGGTTGCCCTGGGCGATGGCGACGGTGGAGACCCGCACGTTCTCGCCCATGACGATGACGCCGGAGACCTCGTCGATCACCACCTTGGCCGGCGCGTCCGGCTCCACGGGGATCTGCTCCACCTCGGTGACGAAGCTGACGAGATCGCGCCCCGGCGGCGCGCGCAGGGTGACGATGGTCGGGTTCTCGGCCGAGGCGGTGTCGCGGTAGCGGCTGTTGACGGCGTCGGCGATGCGGCGGGCGGTGGTGAAATCGGGATTGCGCAGGGTCATCCTGAGCTGGCCCATGCTGGCGAACTGGAAGCCGACCTCCTTCTCGACGATGGCCCCGGCGGCGATCCGGCCCGCGGTCGGCACCCCCTTGACCACGGAGGAGCCCGAGGCGCCCTGGGCCGAGACCGCGCCGGTCTGCACCGTGCCCTGGGCCAGGGCGTAGGCCGAGCCGTCCGCGCCCATCAGCGGGGTCACCAGGAGCGTGCCGCCCAGGAGGCTCTTGGCGTCGCCCATCGCCGAGACCGTGGCGTCGATCTGCGAGCCGGACGCGGAGAAGGCCGGCAGCCGGGCTGTGACCATCACCGCGGCGGCGTTCTTGGTGTTCATGTCGACGTCACGGACGTTGACGCCGAGCCGCTCGAGCATGGCCGCCATGCTCTGCTTGGTGAAGGGCGCGTTCTTCAGCGAGTCGCCGGTGCCGTTCAGGCCGACCACGATGCCGTAGCCGACCAGCATGTTGTCGCGCACGCCCTCGAACTCGACGATGTCCTTGATCCGAGACTGCGCGTGGGCGTGGGCGGGCGCGATCACCGCCAGGGCGCCGCCGAGGATCAGCATCATCAGTGCGAACTGTCGCAGGAACCAACGCATGCCGACCTCACGCCCACCCGCCGCCACGCGACGGCGTGCATCACGCGTGCGAGCTTCGTGCCAGTGCGCGCAGGTCTGAAACCTACTGCGTTTTCAATTGATTAGCCTGGGATTGGCCCAAGGCCGCGAGGCCGCCCGGCAAGAACTGCCGGGCATTAACCATCCCGCAATCGGCGCGACGGAGACTGCCGCCAGGGCCCGCCCAGCGCCGGGTCCCGGCACGCGATGAAGATCACCGGACCCAAATCCCTTTCGAGCGCCCCGGTCGGCCAGGGCGGCGGCCGGCCGGCGGCGGCCGGCATGTTCGCGGTTCCGCACGGCGAGGACGGCGGCGCGGCCGCCCTCGCGCGGACGGCGGGGCTTTCCGGCGTCAGCTCGATCGACGCCCTGATCGCCCTGCAGCAGGTGGAGGAGCCCGGCGGCCGTCGCCGGCGGGCGGTGCGCCGGGCCGGCAAGGTGCTGGACGCGCTGGACGAGGTGAAGCTGAAGCTGATCGACGGCGAGCCGGATGCGTCGGACCTCGAGCGCCTGTCCGAGGCGGTCCGCGAGCAGCGCGCGTCCACCGACGATCCGGGGCTGAACGGCCTGCTCGACCAGATCGAGACCCGCGCGGCGGTGGAGCTGGCCAAGATCGAGGCCCGGCTCCAAGCGGCCTGAGCGGCGCACGGCCAAGCTCTGGCTGCATCCTTCGCGAAGTCCAGGCATTCTCTATGATCGGGCGCCCCTCGCGGGGCGGCGATGGCGCCCGAACACGTCCCCTTGAGGAGGAACGACCGTGAAGAGACTGCTTGCCCTTACGCTCGCCGCCGGACTTTGCGCCGCGGCCCTGCCGCCGGCCGCCGGCGCGCAACCCTACGACCGTCACGACCACGGCGACGGGGGCCGCTGGCATGGCGACCGCCACGGCCACGGCGACTGGAGCCACGGGCGCGACCATTGGGACCGCGGCTACCATCGCGGCTTCGTGGGCGGCGGCTACCTCTGGCAGGGCCGCCATTGGGGCCACCGCAACTGGGAATGCCGCTGGCGCCACCACCAGCGCTTCTGCGCTTACCGATACTGGTGATCGACCTCGCAAGACCGTCGCGCGCGGAAGCCTCCGCGCGCGACGATTTGCGCATTTAAGCTTCAATTGAACCCGGAGAGCTTTCTGCTATAAGCACCGCGCTCGCCATGGGGGGCGGGTGTGGTGGCGTGGGGACGTCGATGAAGGCGGCCGCGGTACTGGTGAAAGAGAGTGTTTATCGTCCTTCCGAGGACGAGCCGTTCATGAACGATCGGCAGCGTGAGTACTTCAGACAGAAGCTGCTCAACTGGAAAGAGGACATCCTTCGCGAGTCACGCGAAACCTTGTCCCATCTCCAGACCGACACCGAGAACCATCCGGACCTCGCCGACCGGGCCTCTTCGGAGACCGATCGGGCGCTAGAGCTTCGCACCCGCGACCGCCAGCGCAAGCTGATCGCCAAGATCGACGAGGCGCTGCGGCGGATCGACGACGGGGCCTACGGCTACTGCGAGGAGACCGGCGAGCCGATCGGACTGGCGCGGCTCGAAGCGCGGCCCATCGCCACCCTCAGCCTCGAGGCCCAGGAACGGCACGAGCGCCGCGAGCGGGTGCATCGGGACGACTGAGCCGCCGGCTGCGGAACCTGCGGCGGCATCAGGCGCAAGGACGGCGGCGCCGGCATTGGCGCCGGCTGCGCACGCCCGCTAGAACCGCCCCATGACCGACCGGCTCACCCTCGCCGCCGTCCAGGCCAATCCGGTCATGGGCGCCATCGACCAGAACGCGGACCGGGCCAGGGAGCTGATCGCCCAGGCGCACGGCCAGGGCGCGGACCTGGCGGTCTTCACCGAGCTCTATCTGATCGGCTACCCGCCCGAGGACCTGGCGCTCAAGCCCGCGGCGGTGCGCGACTGCAAGGCTGCCATCGAGCGGCTGGCCCGCGAGACCGCCGGCCTGTGCCCCGCCATCGTCGGGCTGCTGTGGCCCGGGGACGGCCCGCGCCCGCGCAACGCCCTGGCCTACATCGTCGGCGGCGAGGTGAAAAACGTCACCTTCAAGGTCGACCTGCCGAACTATGGCGTGTTCGACGAAAAACGGGTGTTCGAACCCGGCCCCGAGCCCAAGCTGTTCGACCTCAAGGGCGTCAGGTTGGGCGTGCCGGTCTGCGAGGACATCTGGGGCGCCGGTCCCTGCGCCGCGCTGAAGGCCAAGGGCGCCGAGATCCTGGTGGTCCCCAACGGCTCGCCCTATCGCCGCACCGCCGACGACGAGCGCATCGCCGTCGCCAAGGCCCGCGTCGCAGAGACCGGCCTGCCGATGCTCTATGTCAATCAGGTGGGCGGCCAGGACGAGCTGGTGTTCGACGGCGGCTCGTTCGCCCTGCAGGCCGACGGCGAGGTCGCGATGCGGCTGCCGATGTTCGAGGAGGCCCTGGCGCTTTCGCGCTGGGAGCGCGCAGCCTCAGGCTGGCGGTGCGCCGAGGCCCCGGTGACGGCCTGGCCGACCGGGCCCGAGGAACTCTACCGGGCCATGGTCCTGGGCCTTCGGGACTATGTGGACAAGTCCGGCTTCCCCGGCGTCGTGCTCGGCCTCTCCGGAGGCATCGATTCGGCCCTGACCGCGGCGGTGGCGGCGGACGCCCTGGGCGCCCGGCGGGTCCACTGCGTGATGCTGCCCTACCGCTACACCTCCGGCGACAGCCTGGAGGACGCCGCGGCCTGCGCGCGGGCGATCGGGGCGCCCTATCAGACCATCCCCATCGGCCCCGCGGTGGAGGCCTTCGCGGCCATGCTGGCCCAGCCGTTCGAGGGTCTGCCCGCCGACACCACCGAAGAGAACCTGCAGTCGCGGGCCCGCGGCGTGACGCTGATGGCGCTGTCCAACAAGCTGGGCCTGATGGTGCTGACCACCGGCAACAAGTCCGAGATGGCGGTGGGCTACGCCACCCTCTACGGCGACATGTGCGGCGGCTACAACGTGCTGAAGGACCTCTACAAGACCGACGTCTATGCGGTGTCGGCGTGGCGCAACGCCAACGCGCCCTATGGCGGCCCGCTGGAGGTGATCCCGCGGCGGATCATCAGCAAGCCCCCCAGCGCCGAGTTGAGGCCGGACCAGACCGACCAGGACTCCCTGCCCCCCTATGACGTGCTGGACGGCATCCTGCACGGCCTCGTGGAGGAGGAAGCCACCCTGGACGAGATCGTTTCGCGCGGCTTCGACGCGGACACGGTGCTGCGCGTGCAGCGCCTGCTCTATGGGTCGGAATACAAGCGCCGCCAGGCGCCCCCGGGCGTGAAGCTGGGCCCGCGCGCCTTCGGCCGGGACCGCCGCTATCCCATCGTCAACGCCTACCGCGACCGGGTCTGATCCGAGCGGCCTGGATCGGGGCGACTGGACGGCGCGGCTGCGACGGCTATCCTTGGCCCGGGCGGGCGTGCGCGTCCGCTCCAACATGCGCGAAGCCGCAGACCAGGGGAGAAGCGTCGGTGAAGCTGTGCATGGCCGCTGCGGCGGCCTGTCTCGCATGGAGCGGCCTGGCCGCCGCCCAGGCCCCCGCCCAGGACCTGCCTCGCGCGGCCTCCGACGTGAGGAGCAAGTCGGCCCAATGGCCCTCGCCCCAGGGCGAAAGCTGGGACGCGATCAAGCAGCTTCCCGACTGGAGCGGCGTCTGGCAGGGCTCGATCAGCAGCTTCAAGCCGCCGCCCCCGCCGCAGCTGACGCCGGCCTACGCGGCCAGGATGGCCGCCTACAACGCCGCCAAGGCCCGCGGCGAGAACCTGCAGACGGCCCACGCCAACTGCATGCCGTTCGCCTTCCCCTCGAGCATGGGCATCTATCCCGTCGAGTTCCTGTTCACGCCCGGCAAGGTGACGGTGGCGATCGAGACCGACAGCCAGATGCGCCGTATCTTCACCGACGGCCGCAAGCTGCCCGAGGACCCGGACCTCGCCTTCCAGGGCTATTCGGTCGGCCACTGGGAGGGCGACACCCTGGTGGACGACACCACCGGCCTTGTTCCCGCCCCGCAGATGGAGATCATGGACGGCCTGGGCCACAGCGACAGGCTGCGCATCCACGAGCGCATCCATCTGGTCGGACCCGACAGCCTGGAGGTCAGCTGGACCTACGACGATCCCGAAGTCCTCGCCCAGCCCTGGACCGTGACCCGCGTCTATCAGCGGCATCGCGACTGGGACCTGGAGGAATACAACTGCAGCCAGAACAACCACGACGCGGCCGACGACAAGGGCCGGCCGAGCATGCGTCTGGATCAATGAGAGCCATGGAGCCGAGTATGAAGCGCAAGTGGGCCGCCGTCGCGGCCGGAGTCGTCCTCACCGCCGCCGGGAGCGCCCAGGCGCACCATTCCACCGCCATGTTCGAATGGGGCAAGGATTCCGTCATCCAGGGGACGGTCGAGACCGTCGAATGGACCCAGCCCCACGTCTGGTTCAACATGATGGTGCCCAACGCCAGCGGCGGCGCCGACCGCTGGGGCATCGAGGGCATGAGCCCGAGCTATCTGAACCGCGCCGGCTGGAACAAGCACACCCTCAATCCCGGCGACAAGATCACCATGGTGATCTACCGGCTGAAGGATGGCCGCAAGGGCGGCTTCTGCGCCGAGGTCGACTGGCCGGACGGCCGTAAGCTGCGCCACGTGCCCTCGCGCGCGGGCGCGGAGATCGCCAAGACCGGCGGCAACTAGGCGTCTAGATCACGGTCAGCGGGAGGGTCTCGCGGCCTTCCGCCTCGGCCGCCATCGCGTGCAGGACCGGCAGCACCTCGCCGACGCTACGAACCGCGCGGTAGCAGCCCTGGAACGCCGGCGGGGTGAAGCCCTGGCGCACGGTGTGCCCGATCAGCTCGAACAGCGGGCCCCAGAAGCCGTCGGCGTCCAGGAACACGACCGGCTTGCGGTGCAGGTCGAGCCGCGCCCAGGAGAGCAGCTCGATCACCTCCTCGAGGGTGCCCACGCCGCCCGGCAGCACGACGAAGGCGTCGGCCTCGGCGAACATGCGGGCCTTGCGCTCGTGCATGGAGGACACCACCACCAGCTCGGCCGCCTCGTAGGCCACCTCCGGCAACCGGAGAAACTCGGGGATGACGCCCAGCACCTCGCCGCCGCCGGCGATCACGGCGCGCGCGCAAGCGCCCATGAGGCCGATCGCGCCCCCGCCGTAGACCAGCCGCAGCCGCTCGGCCGCCAGCGCCGCGCCGAATGCCGCGGCGGCCTCTTTCCACTCGGGCGACACGCCGTCGGACGAGCCGCAGAAGAGGCCTATCGAATTCAACGCCCGGGCCTCGCCGCGCGCGCCAAGCCTATCGCTCATGATGGGCGCTCATATATCAGAGCGGCATGACAGAGCGCACACCGATGCGGTCGGCCGCCTGGACCCTGCTTGCGGCGGCCGGGGCGTCCGCCGGGATCGCCGGCTGCAGGCCCGCCAAGCCCACCGCCGGGCCGGAGGCCGCGGGCTCGGCGCTGGACTACGCCGCCCCGCCCGAGGTGAAACGCGCCGCCGCGGGCGCCCCGGGCATGATCCAGTTCTCCGGCACCAGCCGGCCCGGCGCCTTGATCCGCCTCGCCTCGCCCGACGGTTCCGCCGTCGGGGCCACCGCCAGCTCCGCCGGCGCCTGGACGCTTTCGGCGCAGACGGGCGGGGAGCCGCGCCTGCTGTCCCTGTCGGAGGATTTTGGCGGCAGGCCGCTGAGGGCGCGGGGCTATCTGCTCGCCGTGCCCTATCCGGCCGGTGAGGCGGCGATGCTTCGTCCCGGCGCGGCGACAGCGCCGCTGCGGCCCCTGCACCGTCTGGAGATTTCCGCCGTGGACTTCGATGCAGCCGGAGCGGCGGTGGTCTCCGGCGGCGCCAAGCCGGGCGAGACCGTGCACCTACTGCTCGACGGCGCCGACGCCGGCGACGATCGCGCCGATTCCAAGGGCGCCTTCGCCGTCTCGGTGGCCGAGCCGCTTCGCCCCGGCCCGCACCTGCTTGCCGCCGTGACGCCCGAGGGGCGCAGCGAGACCAGCTTCCAGGCCGGCCCGGCGGCCCCGATCGCCCAGCCGCCCTTCGCCGCCGCCCGCGCCGGCGCGGCCTGGCGCGTCGATTGGATGACCCCGGGCGGCGGGGTGCAGACCACCCTCCTGTTCGACCCGCCCGGGACGCGCAGTTGAGAGGTCCGGTCCGAACCCGTCCCGCCGACCGGGAGGTCGCGCCGCGCGACGTGCAGCTCAGGACCCTGCCGGCCCTCGCCGACCTGTGCCGCCTGGTGCTGCGGGCCCGCGCGCCCGGCCTGCGGGTGCGCATTGGCGCAGCCCTGGCCTTCACCATCCTCGCGTCGTTCACGGGCGTCTATGCGCCGGTGCTGCTGGGCAAGGCGATGAACGCCCTCGCGCGCCACCACGGCCCCGGAACCCAGCTCAGCATCGGTTTCGCTGGCCTGGCCATCGGCTGGGCGTTCCTCCGCTTCCTGGCCGCGGCCGCTCCCCAGGCCCGCGACGCCATCTTCACCCCCGTCGGCCAGGCCGCGGTGCGGCGGGCGGCGGCGGAGTCCTTCGAGCACGCCCTGTCGCTGTCGCTGGACTACCACCAGACCAAGCGCACCGGATCGCTGGCGCGCACCATCGACCGCGGCGCCCGCTCGGTGGACTATCTGATGCGGATCCTGATCTTCAACATGGGTCCGACGGTGCTCCAGCTGCTGATGGCCGCGGGCCTGCTGGCCAAGGCCTACGACTGGCGTTTCGCCGCCACGGCGGTGGTCACCGTACTGGTCTACGGCGCGCTCACCTTCATGATGTCCGACTGGCGGATCGAGCACCGCCGCGCGCTCACCGTCGCCGATTCCGAGGCGGCCGGCCGCGCCGTCGACGCCCTGCTCAACTACGAGACGGTGAAGAGCTTCGGGGCCGAGACCCGGGCGGTCGCCGGCTATGACGAGGCGCTCGGCCAGTACGCGCGCGCCGCCGTGCGGGCCAACACCTCGCTGGTGCTGCTGAACGTGGTGCAGGCCGCGGTGATGAACCTGGGGCTTGGCGTGATGGCCGTCCTGGCCGGCATCGAGGCGGTCCAGGGGCGAATGGGCCCGGGCGACGTCACGGCCGCCATCCTGATCCTGATCCAGCTCTATCAGCCGCTCAACATCCTGGGCTTCGCCTACCGCGAGGTGCGCCAGTCGTTCATCGACATGGAGGCCATGTTGGCCCTGGCCCGCGAAAAGCCCGACGTGGCCGAAGCCCCGGACGCGCGCGATCTGCCCCCGTCTCCCCATGGCCGCGGGGGCGAGCTGGTGTTCGAGCAGGTGAGCTACCGCCATTCCGCCCGCACCGAGGGGCTGCGGGACGTCAGCTTCCGTGCCCTGCCGGGCACGACCGTCGCGCTGGTCGGGCCGTCAGGCGCGGGCAAGACCACCGCCGTCCGCCTGGCCCTGCGGCTGCTGGATCCGCAGAGCGGCCGGGTGCTGATCGACGGCTGCGACCTGCGCCACGTGCGGCAGGCCTCGCTCAGGCGGGCGGTGTCCCTGGTGCCCCAGGAGGTCGCCCTGTTCAACGACACGCTGAGGGTGAACATCGCCTTCGCCCGACCCGACGCGGCGGAGGAGGAGATCTGGGCCGCCGCCGAGGCGGCCGAGCTTGGGCCATTCATCCGCGCCCTGCCCGAGGGGCTGGAGACCAAGGTCGGCGAACGGGGTCTGAAGCTCTCGGGCGGCGAACGTCAGCGCGTGGGTCTCGCCCGCGCCTTGCTGGCGGATCCCCGGGTCCTGATCCTCGACGAGGCGACCAGCGCGCTGGACGGCAAGACCGAGGCCGCCATCCAGGCCACCCTGCGCCGCGCGCGCAAGGGCCGCACCACCCTGGTGGTGGCCCATCGCCTCTCCACGGTGGCCGACGCCGACGAGATCCTGGTCCTGAAGGCCGGCCGTATCGTCGAGCGCGGGAGCCACGCCGATCTGCTCGCCGAAGACGGAGACTATGCGGCGCTGTGGCGGCGGCAGGTGCGCGAGGCCTGACCGCGCGGCCCGGCCCAAAAAGAAAAGCGGCCGCGCCTTGGAGGAGACGCGGCCGCCTTGGCTGACCAGGAGGGAGGGTTGGTCAGCGGTACTGCTGGATACGCGTGGTCCTGAGGCCTGGCAGGCCGTATCGATCGATCGACTGTTGCCAGGCGAGGAACTCCTCGTTGGTCAAACTGTAGCGCGTGCACGCCTCGTCGAGCGTGAGCAGCCCTCCGCGGACGGCCGCCACCACTTCGGCCTTGCGCCGGATCACCCATCGCTGGGTTTCCGGCGGCGGCAGGTCAGACAGCGTCAGGGGCGCGCCGGTTGGACCGATCACGTATTTCTCCCCTTTGCCGTTGACCCGTTGCTGATGCTGCAACATAGCCCTACGCCTTTCCCACCATCATCGTTGGCGTGGAACATAGCGCCCCCCCGATAACAGCGACTTAATTCGAATAGTAAAGATCCTCCTAACCACTGATGGCTCCCCGGCGGGTGTTAACGACTGTTTGGACGCTGCAAAGCTTTCCCTTTATTAAGCGAAGTTATCACTGCTTAATATTTAGAAGTTCTTGCAGCATCTGGTCTGCGGTCGTGATGATCTTGGACGAGGCGGAATAGGCCCGCTGGGTCGTGATCAGCCCCGTGAACTCAGACGAGAGGTCCACCGTCGAGGCTTCCAGGCTCGAGGGCGAGATGTTCCCGGCCCCGGCGGATCCCGCCGTCTTGAGGGTGTAGGAGCCGCTGTCGTTGGAGACCTGATAGGCGTCGCCGTTGACCGACTTCAGCCCGTCTGGGTTGGGGAAGGTCGCCACCGCGATCTGGGCGATGTTGCGGGTGGTGCCGTTGTCATAGACCGCCGTCACCATGCCCTTGTTGTCGACCGACAGGCCGGCCATGCCGCCGAAGGCGGTGCCGTTGGTCTGCACGGCGGTGACGCTGGACACCGCCGAGAACTGGGTCATTCCGGACAGGTCGATCGACATAGTCTGCGCCTGCACGCCGAGGGCGTTGGCCCACTGCACAGCCGGGGCGGTCGGCGCCGTGGTGCTGGAGGCCCCGAGGGTGATGCTGGACGGCAGGGTGGTGTTCGTCGTGTCCAGGCTACCGTCCGGATTGAACGCGACCACGCCGCTGGCGATCAGCCCTGGCGTGGCGCTGGTCGCGGTGTCCAGGTCGGTGATCGGATCTGTGCGGACTTCCGCGTCCCACTGGTTGGGCGTCGTCGACTTCAGGAAGTCGACCACCACATTGCGCTGGCCGCCCTTGGAATCGGAGACCGGCAGAGTGATGGAGAAGTCTGGCTTGAGGCCGGTGGTGGAGTCGGCCGCGTACTTGGCCATGTCGCCCGAGGCATAGGTCCCGATCGCCGCGTTGGTGGTCTGGTCGGTATCGAGATTGCCCTGGACCGCCGCCTTGGTGGTCGGCTGGGCGGTGTTGGCGACCGCCAAAATGTTGATCGGCGACAGGCTGGAGAGGTTGGCCGAGTCCGGGGTGACCACGCCGTTGGCGTCGGCGGTCCAGCCCTGCAGGTAGAGGCCCGCGGCGTTCTTCAG
>FTHL01000088.1_pt1 | contig 20384 bp, 16 predicted proteins | sample 1640951 | NCBI WGS metagenome assembly FTHL01 (sample SAMEA3914788, study PRJEB12502) | metagenome | biome: forest; material: soil | place: Canada | collected 2011-07-03 | depth 0.1 m
ACCTGGACCCACCTGGAGCGACAGCGCGGCGGCTTCGGGGTGATGGGCGGCCCGGGCGAAACCCAGATCGAGACCGACCGGCGGCTGCTGGCCGAGCGGATCATCAAGCTGAAGAAGGAGCTGGAGGAGGTGCGCCGCACGCGCGGCCTGCACCGCTCGGCGCGCAAGCGCGTGCCGTTCCCGACGCTGGCGCTGGTCGGCTACACCAACGCCGGCAAGTCGACCCTGTTCAACCGGCTTTCCGAGGCCGAGGTCGACGCCCGCGACATGCTGTTCGCCACGCTCGATCCGACGCTGCGGGCGGTGAAGCTCCCGGGCGGCCGCCCCGCCATCCTGTCCGACACCGTGGGCTTCATCTCCGACCTGCCCCACGAGCTGGTGGAGGCCTTCCGCGCCACGCTGGAGGAGGTGCAGGAGGCCGACGTCATCCTGCACGTGCGCGACATCTCCGCGGAGGAAACCGACGCCCAGGCCGCGGACGTGTCCGCAGTGCTGGAGCAGATCGGCGCAGGGCCCGAGTCCGGCCGCGCCGTGGTGGAGGTCTGGAACAAGATCGACCTCCTGCCAGAGGCCGAGCGGGCCGAGCTGCTGGCCCGCGTTCCGCCGCGCGAGGGCGGAGCAGCCGCGCCGGTGGTCCCGGTCTCGGCCGCCACCGGGGAGGGCTGCGATCGGCTGCTGCAGTTCCTGGCCGGCTTGGTCGACCAGGGCGCGCCCATCGTCGCCCGCCTGGGGCCGGAGAGCAGCGAGGCGATCGCCTGGCTCTACCGCCACGGCCGGGTGGTCGACCGCGATGACGAGGAGGGCGGTTCGGTCCGGCTCTCGGTGCGCCTGGACGCCCAGGCCCTCGGTCGCTTCGAGCGGTTGTTCCCCGACGCGGCGCTGCGCGAAGCGGCCCAATAGCTGCGACCGCGCGTCACTTTACGGACATCCAAAGCTTTGCTGTTCTCTGCGCAGCTTAGGGTTGCCGGGGGTGTGGATGAGGGTCGGATCGCGTTTCGGCGCGGCGATGGCGGCTGCGCTGGGGCTTTGCCTTTCGGCAGGGCCCGGCCGGGCTGCGCCGGCGCCCCCGCTCGAGGTCTACGGTAAATTGCCGGGCGTGGAACTGATGGAGCTGTCGCCGTCAGGCGAGTTGTTCGCCACCGTGGCGACCGTGGGCGAGCAGCGGCGGCTGATCGTCGCGACCATCAAGGGCCAGCTCCTGATTGCCTCCCCGGTGGGGGACGCCAAGGTTCGCAAGCTGACCTGGGCCAACGACCAGCATCTCCTGGTCGTGGCCAGCGCGACCTATGACCTGCGCGCCGACTTCGGCTTCAAGTACGAGCTGGACAAGGTGCTGGATGTCGACGTCCAGAAGAAGTCCGCCCAGATCGTCTTCGACAAGATGCTATCGGTGGCCAAGGTGGTGCGCGGCGTGTTCGGCGCCGCGAGTTCGGGCGGCCACGACTATGGCTACTTCGGCGCCATCACCTTCACCCGCACCATCGGCGGAGACTTCACCTTCGATCACGGCTGGCGCGACCTGTATCGCGTCGACCTCGACAGCGGCTCCGCCACGCTGTTCGCCAACGGGGATGAGCAGAGCAGCGACTGGGTCCTGGCCGCCGACGGCAGCGTCGCGGCCCGGGCGGAGTACAACGAGAAGTCCGGCCGCTGGCGGCTGTTTGCCCGCGACAGCGTGCTGGGCAAGCCCCTGGTGGACCGCAGCTCTCCGAGGGACGACATCGAGCTGGTCGGGCTGGGCCGGGCGCCAGGCGCGGTGATCATCACCGACAACAGCGGCGACCGCTCCACCCTCGAGGAGGTTTCGCTCGCCGGCGGCGACGCGACCCGGCTGCTCAAGGACAGGTCGATCAGCCGATACTGGTTCGATCCGCAGAGCCGCCTGTTCATCGGGGTGGAGAGCCCGGCCGACCCCGGCGAGGTGTTCTTCGATCCCCAGCTGCAGGCGCGCTGGGAGCTGGCCCGCAAGGCGTTCCCGAGGCGCAAGCTGCGCCTGCAGTCTTACACCAGCGGGCTGCAGCGGATGATCGTCAAGTCCGAGGGGGACGGCGATCCTGGGACTTACTGGCTGGTCGACACGCTGGCCAAGACCGCTAACCAACTGGGCGAGGACCGGCCCGAGATCCCGTCCGACGCGGTCGGACAGACCAGCCTGATCAGCTACAAGGCGGCCGACGGTCTAGAGATCGAAGCCGTGCTGACCCTGCCCCCCGGGCGTGACCCGAAGAAGCTGCCGGTGGTGGTGATGCCGCACGGCGGCCCGATCGACGTCGGGGACGAGGTCGGATTCGACTGGTGGGCTCAGGCCTTCGCCTCGCGCGGCTACGCGGTGCTGCAGCCCAATTACCGCGGCTCCAGCGGCCGCGACGTCGCCTTCCGCGAGGCGGGCTATGGCGAGTGGGGCCGCAAGATGCCCAGCGACATCGCCGACGTCTCGCGGCGCTGGCGGCCAGGGGCGTGGTCGACCCCAAGCGGGCCTGCATCGTGGGCGCCAGCTACGGCGGCTACGCCGCGCTCTATGGCGTCACCCTTCAGCAGGGGCTGTACCGCTGCGCGGTCGCCTATGCGGGAATCGGCGACCTTCACCGCTTCCTGAGCCAGCGCGTCCAACAGGACGGCGAGAAGAGCAGCACGGTCCGCTACTTCCGAAAGGTGACGGGCCAGGACGCCGGCGGCGACAAGGCGATCAAGTCGATCTCGCCGGCCGAGTTCGCTGAGAAAGCCGACGCGCCCATCCTATTGATCCACGGCAAGGACGACACCGTCGTGCCGATCGACCAGAGCTTGCAGATGGCCTCGGCCCTGAAATCGGCGGGCAAGCCCTATGAGCTGGTGACGCTCAAGGGCGAGGATCACTGGATGTCGCGCCAGGAGACGCGGCTAGCCACCCTGAAGGCGTCGGTGGATTTCGTGCAAAAGAACGATCCCGCCGACTGATCGGGGGCTCAGTCCTTGGTGTCGACCTCGGGCGCCCTGGGGGCCGCGCGGGTCAGGAAGGCCGGGACGTCCGAGCCGAAGCCGACCACGCCGGAGTCCTCGCGCTCGGCCGTCTCGCGGGCCGGCCGCTCCTGCGAACGGCCGTCCCTGCGCGGCTCGGCGCGCTGCTCTCGTCGATGGTCGCGCCGGTGGTCCGGTCGGCCGCGTAAGTCCTCGCGTGGCAGAGCGTCCACGAGGGGCGTCGGCGCAGGGCCGGGCGTAGGCGTGGGGGCAGGCGCGGCGGCCGCCGGCTCAGGAGCGGGTGCGGATTCGGTGGCCTCGGGCGCGGCGGCATGGGACTGGGGCGGGGAGGCCGACCGCGCCGGACGATCGGGTCGGGTATGGCGCTCGCCGCGCCCGCGCCCGCGGGGGCCGGAGCGGTCGTCGCGGCCGGAGCGCTCGTCATCGGCCGCCTGCGACCAGTCGAGGTCCAGCTTCACCTCGTCCGGCTTCTGGCCGATCAGCTTGACCACCTTGTCGAACGAGCGGCCATCGGCGGGGGTGACGATCATATAGGCGTCCCCCTTCTTGCCGGCGCGGCCGGTGCGGCCGATGCGGTGGACGTAGTCGTCGGCGTGGTGCGGGACGTCGAAGTTGAAGACGTGGCTCACGTCCGGGATGTCGAGCCCGCGTGCGGCGACGTCGGAGGCCACCAGCAGCTTCAGCTCGCCCTTGCGGAAGGCGTCCAGGGTGCGGGTGCGCATCGACTGGTCGAGATCGCCATGGATCGGCGACGCGTCGAAACCATGCTTCCTCAACGACTTGGCGACGACATCCACTTCGCTCTTGCGGTTGCAGAAGACGATGCCGTTCCGCACGTCGGCCATGCCCACCAGGGCGCGCAGGGCCATGCGCTTGGCCTTGGGGTCCGAGATCGGGATGCGCGCGATGTGCTGGGTGATGGTGGTCGCCGCGGTCGCCGGGGGCGTGGCCTCGACCCGGACCGGGTCGTTCAGGAACTGCTTGGTCAGCCGGGTGATCTCGGGCGGCATGGTGGCGGAGAAGAACAGCGTCTGCTTCTTCGCCGGGGTCAGCTTGAAGATCCGCTCGATGTCCGGGATGAACCCCATGTCGAGCATGCGGTCGGCTTCGTCGACCACCATGATCTGCACGCCGGTGAGCAACAGCTTGCCGCGCTCGAAGTGGTCCAGCAGCCGGCCCGGCGTGGCGATCAGCACGTCGACCCCGCGGTCGAGCTTCCTCAGTTGGTCGTCGAAGGAGACGCCGCCGATCAACAGCGCCCAGGTCAGCTTCTGGCCCTTGGCGTATTTTTCGAACGACGCGGCGACCTGGTCGGCCAGCTCGCGCGTGGGTGCAATCACCAGCGAGCGCGGCATGCGCGCCTTGGACCGGCCGGCCGCAAGGCGGTCGATCATGGGAAGGGTGAAGCCGGCGGTCTTGCCGGTGCCGGTCTGGGCGATGCCCAGCACGTCGCGACCCTGCAGGGCGAACGGGATCGCCTGCTCCTGGATCGGGGTGGGCGTCTCATAGCCGGCGTCGATAACCGCCTTGAGGGTTTCGGCGCTGAGGCCGAGGTCCGCGAATGATGTCATGTCTTGATGAAAAGGAGCTGCGCCGGCGCAAATGCCTCAGCGCGCTCAATACGAGCCGAATCCGGCCCGCGAAACATAGGAAGTCGCCGCCCCATGTCAACGCGTGGCGGCGGCTAAAGGCCTTCGACGGCCGCATTGGGCTGGGCTAGGCTGCGGCGGCGCGGCCCGGCGGACGGCGCCCAGCGACAAAAGCTCGGGAGGGAAGATGAAACGCCTTGCAACCTCGCTCGCGGGGACCGTCCTCTTGCTGGCCGGCGCGGCCCTGGCCCAGACGCCGCCGGACATCGCCGCCAAGGTTCGCGCGGCCGGACCGGTTATGGACCCGTCCTTCGGCAAGCTCTACGCGCCGATGTTCCCCAAGGAGCCCTATCCCGGCGTAAGCGTGACCCGCGACATCGCCTACGGCTCCGATCCCCTGCAGAAGCTCGACGTCTATGCCCCCACGCCGTCCCGGGGAAAGCGCACGGTGCTGCTGTTCGTCCACGGCGGGGGCTTCACCCGCGGCGACAAGCACCAGCCGGGCGGCTTCTATCCCGACAACATGACCCTCTGGGGCGCCCAGCACGGCATGGTCGGCGTCAATATCGACTATCGCCTCGCCCCGAAGGACCCGTGGCCCGCCGGAGCCAAGGACTTGGCGTCCGCTATCGCCTGGACCCACGCCAACATCGCCAGATACGGCGGCGATCCGAACCGGATCATCATCTGGGGCCATTCGGCCGGCGCCAACCACGTGGCCGACTACGTCGCCCATCCCGAGGTCCGGGGGCCTGAGGCCAGCAGCGTCAAGGGCGCGGTGATCCTCTCGGCCTTCTACGCCGCCAACTCGACCGGCGACCCGCCCAACGCCTACTATGGCGCGGACCCGAAGCTGCAGTCGGCGGGCGCCTCGATCGAAAGCCTGAGCCACAGCCCGGTCCCGCTGTTCGTGGCGGGCGCCGAGTTCGATCCGGAGCCGTTCAGGCTCTATGCGGCCTCGATGCGCGACGGTCTTTGCAAGGCCGGCCGATGCCCGACCTTCGTCTATCTGAAGGACCACAACCACTTCACCGAGGGCATGGCCGTGGGCACGTCCGACGTGGCGCTCACCAATCCATTGCTCAAGTGGATCCAGGCGCGGCGATAGGGAGGAACAGATGATCCGGGCGCTGATCTCAGGCGCGGCGGGGACCTTGCTGGCGGCCGGCGCAGCCAGGGCCAACATGTCGGGGCTGGCCGACCAACCTGGTGGTCGGCAGCACGCCCGACAACCTCACCCGCAGGATCCAGCTGCACGCCGACGGCGCCTTCAGGATCAGCGTGTCGGACGGCACGGTGGTCAGCGGGCGCTGGTGGGAGCAGGAGGCTCTGCTACGCGCGCAGCGATCCGCCCGACAAGCCGGGCGTCGCGCCGCTCTGCGTGCTGGGCTTCGACGGCCACAAGCTCGGCGACCAGTGGACCATGCCCGGCCGCAACAATCTGACCATGACCGCGACGGTGGTCTCCGGCCAGGCGCCCTGATCAGACGTCAAGATCGTCCGCGGCGAACTCGGCGTTCTCCTGGATGAAGCGGAAGCGCAGCTCGGGCTTGCGCCCCATCAGGGTCTCGACCAGCTCCTCGACGTGCTCCTCGGCCCGCGGCAGAGTGACCCGGGCGATGGTCCGCTTGGAGGGATCCATGGTGGTCTCCTTCAGCTGCGCCGGCATCATCTCGCCCAGGCCCTTGAAGCGGCCGATCTCGGGCTTCTTGCCCTTGAACTCCGTGGCCAGGAGCTCGTCGCGGTGAGCGTCATCGCGGGCGTAGACGGTCTTGCCGCCGTGGCTGAGGCGATAGAGCGGGGGCAGGGCCAGATAGAGCCGTCCGGCCCGGACCAGCTCGGGCATGGTCCGGTAGAAGAAGGTGATCAGCAGCGAGGCGATGTGGGCGCCGTCCACGTCGGCGTCGGTCATGATGATGATGCGCTGGTAGCGCAGGTCTTCTTCCTTGAAGCGCGCGCCGGCCTGGACTCCCAGGGCCAGCATCAGGTCCGAGAGCTCCTGGTTGCCGCCGGCCTTGTCCTTGGCGGCGGAGGCCACGTTCAGGATCTTGCCCCGGAGCGGCAGGATGGCCTGGGTGCGGCGGTTGCGCGCCTGCTTGGCCGAGCCGCCGGCGGAATCGCCCTCGACGATGAACAGCTCGGTGCCCTCGGCCGACTGTTCGGAGCAGTCGGCCAGCTTGCCCGGCAGGCGCAGCTTGCGGGTCGCCGAGGCGCGGGCGACTTCCTTGTCTCGCCGGCGCTTCAGCCGTTCTTCCGAGCGCTCCACCACGAACTGCAGCAGGGCCCCGGCGGCCTTTGGCGAGGCGGTTAGCCAGTGGTCGAACGGGTCGCGCAGAGCGATCTCGACCAGCCGCTGGGCGTCGGCCGAGGAGAGCCGCTCCTTGGTCTGGCCCTGGAACTCCGGGTTGCGGATGAACACCGAGATCAGGGCGCCGGCGCCGGCGATGACGTCCTCGGCGGTGATCTGGGCGCCGCGCTTGTCGCCGGTGAGTTCGGCATAGGCCTTGAGGCCGCGCGTCAGGGCGGCGCGGAACCCCGCCTCGTGGGTGCCGCCCTCGGGCGTCGGCACGGTGTTGCAATAGGACTGCATGAAGCCGTCCGCCTCGCCGAAGCCAGCGCCGGTCCAGGCCACGGCCCATTCCACCGCTCCAGCCTCGCCCTGGCGCTCGATGCGGCCGACGAAGGGCTCCGGCGTGACCGTCTCGGCGTCCTTCATCCGCTCGGCCAGGAAGTCGGCCAGGCCGTTGGGGAAGTGGAAGGTCGCCCGCTCGGGGGTGTCTCCGGCGCGCTCTGGGGCGCAGGCCCAGCGGATCTCGACGCCGCGGAACAGATAGGCCTTGGACCGGGCCATGCGGTAGAGCCGCGCCGGCTTGAACGCCGCGTCCTCGCCGAAGATGGCCGGATCGGGCAGGAAGCGAATCGCGGTCCCGCGCTTGCGCGAAGGAGTGACCTGTTCCAGCGGCCCCAGCGGACGGCCCCGGGCGAAACTCTGCCGCCACTCGAATCCGTCCTTCCAGACCACGGCCTGCAGCCGCTCGGACAAGGCGTTGACCACCGAGATGCCGACGCCGTGCAGGCCGCCGGAGGTCTCGTAGGCCTTTCCGGAGAACTTCCCCCCCGAGTGGAGGGTGGTCATGATCACCTCGAGCGCCGACTTGGTGCGGTCCTTCGGGTGCGGATCGACCGGGATGCCGCGGCCGTCGTCGCGGACCGTGAGCGCCCCATCGGCGTCCAGGCTGACCTCGATCAGCTTGGCGTGGCCGGCCACGGCCTCGTCCATGGCGTTGTCGAGCGCTTCGGCGAACAGGTGGTGCAGCGCCCGCTCGTCGGTGCCGCCGATGTACATGCCGGGCCGGCGGCGAACCGGCTCCAGCCCCTCCAGCACCTCGATATCCTTGGCCGAATAGCTCGACTTGGGCCGCGGCTCGTGCGCCTCGGCCATCGGCGAGGCGGGCGCCGGGGCCAGGGCGTCGTCGAACAGGTCCATGGAATGGGTCTGGGGCTTGGCCATCGGGCTTCAATCTGACGCGATTCGAAAACCGGTACGCAGTGGGCCCCGTATGCAGCGCGCGGATGGGCGCGGCAACGCCGCGCAGGCCGCCCTCGGCCGGCGGCCCCGCCGACGCCGGCGGGCTCAGGGCTGGCGTGGTCCAGCCTGGGCGAGCGTCAAGCCTTGCGCCCGCCTTGCCCGTGGCCTGGCTTTCCCCTAACCCTCCGCGCCGGATTCATCGGGCCGGAGCGCGACATGAGCCTCGCCTTCACCTTTCCGGGACAGGGCAGCCAGGCGGTCGGCATGGGGGCCGAGCTGGCCCAGGCCTTCTCCTCGGCGCGCGAGGTGTTCCAGGAGGTGGACGAGGCGCTCTCCCAGAAGCTCTCGAAGCTGATGCTCGACGGCCCGATCGAGGACCTCACCCTCACCGAGAACGCCCAGCCGGCTTTGATGGCGGTCAGTCTGGCGGTCGTGCGGACGCTGGAGCGCGAGTTCGGCGTCGAGGTCACCCGCGCGGCCTTCGTCGCCGGCCACAGCCTCGGGGAATATTCCGCCCTGGCGGCCGCCGGCGCGCTCAGGATCGACGACACGGCGCGGCTTCTGAAGCTGCGCGGCCAGGCCATGCAACGGGCCGTGCCGGTGGGCGAGGGGGCCATGGCGTCCCTGATCGGGCCCAAGGCCGACGTGGCCTTGGCCGAGGCGGCGGCGCTGGCGGGCGCCGCGGTCGGGGTCTGCGTGGTGGCCAATGACAACAACGCCGGCAATGTAGTGATCTCGGGCGACAAGGCGGCGGTGGACAAGGCCATGGAGGCGGCCAAGGCCTTGGGCGCCCGGGCGATCCTGCTGAATGTGTCGGCGCCGTTCCACTGTCCCCTGATGCAGCCTGCCGCCGACGAGATGGCCGAGGCCCTCGGCAAGGCCGCGGTCGCCGCGCCCCGCGCCCCGCTGGTGGCCAACGTCACCGCCCGGCCGACCCTGGATCCCGAGGCGATCCGGCGGCTCCTGGTGGAGCAGGTCACCGGCCGCGTGCGCTGGCGCGAAAGCATCGAGTGGCTGGCCGGGGAGGGGGGCGTGACCCGCTTCGCCGAGCTCGGCGCGGGCAAGGTCCTCACCGGGATGGCCAAGCGAATCGCACCGGACGCCGAAGCGGCGGCGCTCAATGCGCCGGCGGACCTGGAAGCCTTCGCCGCAAGCCTTTAGGGAGCCGACCATGTTCGACCTGAACGGCAGGACCGCGCTGGTGACCGGCGCCTCGGGCGGCCTTGGCGGCGCCATCGCCCGCGCGCTGCACGCGCAGGGCGCGCAGGTGGTCCTTTCCGGCACCCGCGCCGAGGCGCTCGCGGGGCTGAAGGGCGAGCTGGGCGAGCGGGCTCATGCCGTCCCCTGCGACCTTTCGGACGGCGCTGCGGTGGACGCCCTGTTCGGCCAGGCCGAGGCCCTGGCCGGCGAGGTGCACATCCTGGTCTCCAACGCCGGCCTCACCCGCGACGGCCTGCTCCTGCGCATGAAGGACGAGGACTGGGAGACGGTGCTCAAGGTGAACCTCGAGGCCTACTTCCGGCTGTCCCGCGCGGCCCTGAAGGGGATGATGCGCCGCCGCTGGGGCCGAATCATCGGCATCAGCTCGGTGGTGGGGGTGACCGGCAACCCGGGCCAGGCCAACTACGCGGCCTCCAAGGCCGGCATGATCGGCTTTTCCAAGGCCTTGGCGCAGGAGGTGGCCAGCCGCAACGTCACGGTCAACTGCGTGGCCCCAGGGTTCATCGCCAGCCCGATGACCGACGCCCTGAACGAGGCGCAACGGGAGGGCATCCTCTCGCGCATCCCGGCCGGACGCCTCGGGCAGGGATCGGATGTCGCCGCCGCCTGCGTTTTCCTCGCCAGCGAGGAGGCCGGCTACGTCACCGGTCAAACCCTGCACGTCAACGGCGGCATGGCTATGATCTGATGACAGAAGTGTTCGCCAGCGGACGTTCGGGCGCCTCGTCCTGGTCCATAGTCGCTCGCTGGCATCGCCAAAATTTCCATGCTAGGCGAGCAGCGAGTGCCAAGGGGCTAGGCGCAACCGCGGCCAGGCCTGGATGTTTTTCCATTTTGACCGTCGCAAGGCTTTGCGGCTGTCGCCCAATAGAAGGGGCCTAAAAGCGTATGTCCGACATCCTTGAACGCGTGCGCAAGATCGTGATCGAGCATCTGGACGCGGATCCGGAGAAGGTCACCGAAAAGGCCAGCTTCATCGACGACCTCGGCGCCGACAGCCTCGACAACGTCGAACTGGTGATGGCCTTTGAAGAAGAGTTCGACATCGAGATCCCAGACGACGCCGCCGAGCACATCCAGACCGTCGGCGACGCGGTGAAGTTCATCGAGGAACGGCTCAACGGCTGACCGCCGTCTATCGACACCATTGTCCGCCGCGCCGCGCCCTGAGCTAAGGCCGCGGTCCGGCGAGGAAGCCTGATGCCTCAGCGTCGCGTCGTCATCACCGGCATCGGCCTTGTCACTCCGCTTGGCTGGGGCCGCGAGCTCACCTGGAGCCGCATCCTTGCTGGCCAGTCCGGCGCCGGCCGGATCATGACCTTCGACGCCGCCGACTATGCCTGCCAGGTCGCCTGCGAGGTGCCGCGCGTGGATGGCCGGGGCGGCGGGGGACCTGACGTCGAAGGCTCCTTCGACCCGGACCTCGTGGTCTCCCCCAAGGAGCAGCGGCGGATCGACGATTTCATCCTCTACGGCATCGCCGCCGCCGACGAGGCGGTGAGGGACGCCGGCTGGACGCCCGAGGACGAGCCCTCGCGCGAGCGGACCGGGGTGATCATCGGCTCGGGCATCGGCGGCCTCGCCACCATCGAAAGGACCGCAGTCGAACTGCACGAGAAGGGGCCCCGGCGGGTGAGCCCGTTCTTCATCCCGTCCGCCCTGATCAACCTGGTGTCCGGCCAGGTCTCGATCCGCTTCGGCTTCAAGGGCCCCAACCACGCCGTGGTCACCGCATGCGCCACGGGCGCGCACGCCATCGGCGACGCCAGCCGCCTGATCCAGGCCGGGGATGCAGACGTCATGGTGGCCGGCGGGGCCGAGGCTTCGATCTGTCCCATCGGCATCGCCGGCTTCATCGCCTGCCGCGCCCTGGCGACGGCTTTCAACGAGGCCCCGGCCAAGGCCTCCAGGCCTTGGGACAAGGACCGCGACGGCTTCGTCATGGGCGAGGGCGCGGGCATGCTGGTGCTGGAGGAATACGAGCACGCCAAGAGCCGCGGCGCGAAGATCTATGCCGAGGTGATCGGCTACGGCCTCTCGGGCGACGCCTACCACATCACCGCCCCGGCTCCCGACGGCGACGGCGGCTATCGGGCCATGGAGGCGGCCCTGGCCCATGCCAACGTCGGGCCCGGGGACATCGACTACATCAACGCCCACGGCACCTCCACGCCGCTGGGCGACGAGATCGAGGTGCGGGCGGTGGAGCGCATCCTCGGGCCGCACGCGGCGCGCACGGCGATGTCCTCGACCAAATCCGAGATCGGCCACCTGCTCGGCGCCGCGGGCGCGGTCGAGGCGGCCTTCACGGCCCTGGCGATCCGTGATCAGGTGGCGCCCCCGACCATCAACCTGGACAATCCGTCGGTGGACACGCGGCTCGACCTGCTTCCCCACACCGCCAAGCGCCTGCCCATCAGGACGGCGCTCTCCAACAGCTTTGGTTTCGGCGGGACCAATGCGTCGCTGGTGCTGACCCAGGTCTCGTGACCAGGCGCCGCCAGGAGGGGCCGTCCGGCCACCTGCCACAGCCGACCATCAAGCGGCGGCTGGCCGTCATGGCAGCGAGCGGCCTGGGGGTCTTCGCCCTGCTCGTCGTCGCCTTCGCCGTGTTCGGCGTCTGGGTGTTCAATAGTCCCGGCCCGGCGGCCCGTCACGGCGCCCAGACCACGGTGATCCTTCGCCACGGGGCGAGCCTGCCGGAAATCGCGGGCGTGCTGCAGGTGCAGGGCGTGGTGCGCTCCAGCTCCATCTTCATGGCGGCCGCCCAGGTCACCGGCGCGGCGCGGGCGCTGAAGGCGGGCGAGTACGCCTTTCCCTCGCGCACCCCGCTGTCGAAGGTGCTGACGATGATCCGCACCGGCCAGATCGTGCGTCACTACGTGACCATCCCCGAGGGCCTCACCTCGCAGCAGGCGGTCGACATCCTCCAGGCCAATCCGGTGCTCACCGGCTCCGCGCCGACGCCGCCGGAAGGGTCGCTGTTGCCGGAAACCTACGAGGTGGAGCGCGGGGCCGACCGGGCGGCGGTGCTGCAGCGGATGATGAACGCCCGCGACCATCTCCTGGCCGAGCTGTGGCCCCACCGGCGCGCGGACCTGCCGGTGAAGACGCCGGAGGAGGCGGTGATCCTGGCGTCGATCGTCGAGAAGGAGACGGGCCTGGCTGAAGAACGGCCTAGGGTGGCGGCTGTTTTCGTCAATCGCCTGGTCAAGGCCATGCCGCTCGCCTCGGACCCGACGATCATCTACGGCCTGACCAAGGGGCTGCCCTTGGGGCGCGGCATCCGCGAGTCCGAGCTGATGGCCGCCACGCCCTACAACACCTATCATTTCGCCGGTCTGCCCCCGACGCCGATCTGCAATCCGGGCCGCGCCTCGATCGCCGCTGTGCTCGACCCGCCGCGCACGGACGAGCTCTATTTCGTAGCCAACGGCTCCGGCAGCCACAGCTTCGCGACGACCGCCGCCGAGCACGCAGTCAACGTCGCCCGCTGGCGCAAGATCGAGCATCAGGAGCAAGAGCGGCAGCAACCCCCGGCGCCGGCCAGGGCCATGGCGGCGGTCAGGCCGGCGACGTCCGCGCCGACGGCCACGGACAGCGGGGGCCTGCGGCGTGGCGGCTGAGGCGCGCCAGCCGCGGCGGGGCCTGATGCTGGTGATCTCCAGCCCGTCGGGTGCGGGCAAGACCTCGCTCAGCCGGCGGCTGATCGACCGCTTCCCGGAACTTTCGCTCTCGGTCTCCTGCACCACGCGCGCGCCCAGGCCCGGCGAGACGGACGGGCGGGAATATCATTTCCTCTCGCCCGAGCGGTTCGAGGCCATGGTCCGCGACCAGGCCTTCCTGGAATTCGCCCTGGTGCACGAGCACCGCTACGGCACGCCGCGCGAGCCGGTCATGCAGGCCCTGGCCGAGGGGCGCGACGTGCTGTTCGACATCGACTGGCAGGGGGCCATGAGCATCGCCTCGGGCGCGCCCGGCGACGTCGCGCGGGTGTTCATCCTGCCCCCCAGCATGGCGGAGCTGGAGACGCGCCTGCACGCCCGCGCCCAGGACGCCGGAGACGTGATCGAGCGCCGTCTGCTGCGCGCGCGTGACGAGATCCGCATGTGGGGCGAGTACGACTATGTGCTGGTCAACGAGGATCTGGACGAGGCTTTCGAAGCCCTGGCGGTGATCTATCGGGCCGAGCGGGAGCGGCGTGCGCGCAATCTCTGGCTCGGGCCGTTCGTGCAACGGCTGTTGGACGAAGTCTAGCCGCGACGGCGGGCGAGCGGCTAGTCCTCCAACGAGGCGGCGAGACGCAGGAAGCCCTCCACCGTCACCGCTTCGGCCCGCAAGGCGGGGTCGATTCCGGCCGTCCGGCACAGGGCCTCGCCGCCCAGGCTCTTCAGGCTGGAGCGCAGCATCTTGCGACGTTGGCCGAAGCCGGCCTGGGTCACGCGCTCCAGCCGCGCCAGAAGGGCGGGGGCCGGCTGGCTGGCGTGGGGGACCAGCCGGACCACCGCGGAATCCACCTTCGGAGGCGGGGTGAAGGCGCGGGCGGGAAGGGCCATCACCGCCTCGGCCGTCGTGACCGCCTGGGCCAGGACGCTCAGCCGGCCATAGTCCGCGGTGGCCGGCGCCGCGACGATCCGATCGGCAACTTCCTTCTGGAACATCAGCACCATGCACTCGAAAGCTGATGCGGTCTTGAGCCATTTCACCAGCAGCGGCACGCTGACGTTGTAGGGCAGGTTGGCGACAATGGCCCGCGGCGCTCCAGGCGCCATCGAGGCCAGCAACAGGTCCTCGTCGACATCCAGGGCGTCGGCTTCGACCACCCGTAGGCGTCCGCCGCCGGCCTCCGCCAGATCCTGCAGTAACGGCAGGAACCGGCGGTCCTTCTCCACCGCGACCACCCGCGCGCCGGCTTCAAGCAGCGCCCGCGTCAGGCCGCCCGGGCCGGGCCCGACCTCCAGTACGGCGCGGCCCTCGAGCGGCCCGGCAAGCCGGGCGATCTTGCGGGTGACGTTGAGGTCCAGGAGGAAGTGCTGGCCGAAGCTGCGCCTGGCCAGAAGCCCGTGCGCGGCGATCACCTCGCGCAGCGGCGGCAAGGCCTCAAGGCTCATGGCGTTGCGGTGCGGCGCGCGGCGATCTCTGCGGCGGCGTGCACGGCGGCGATCAGGCTGTCGGGCCGCGCCAGGCCCCTGCCGGCGATGTCATAGCCGACGCCGTGGTCCGGCGAGGTGCGCACGATCGGCAGGCCGAGCGTGATGTTCACCCCGCCCCAGAAGTCGAGCATCTTCACCGGGATCAGGGCCTGGTCGTGATACATGCAGACCACCGCGTCATAGGTGGCGCGCGCCGCGTCATGGAACAGGCTGTCGGCGGGCCTGGGCCCGATGCAGCGGACTCCCCGGGCGCGCAGCTCTTCGCAGGCCGGGCCGATGACCTCGGTCTCCTCGCGACCGAGCGCCCCGCCCTCGCCGGCGTGCGGGTTCAAGCCGGCGACCGCCAGCCGCGGCTCGGCGATGCCGAAGTCCCGCCGCAGGGCCTGGGCGGTGACCAGTCCCGTTTCCACGATCCGCGCCTGGGAGATCAGGCCGGGGATGGCGGACAGGGGCTCGTGGATGGTGACGAGGGCGGTCCGCAGCCCGGACGTCGCCAGCATCATCACCGGCCCGTGCGGCCACGGCAGGTCGCTGGCGCGCGTGAGCTCGCCCAGGAACTCGGTATGGCCGGGAAATTCGAAGCCGGCCTGATAGAGCGGCGCCTTGGCGATGGGCGCGGTGACCAGGCCGCCGACCGCTCCTCTCAGCGCCAGGCCCGCGCCGGTCTCGATCCAGCGGATGACGGCGGTCGCGTGGGACGGGGAGGGCTTGCCGGCGACCACCTGTCCCTGGGCCGGCAGGTCCAGCACGGGCAAGACGTCGGGGAACAGCTTGGACGCTTCTTCCGGCGAGGCGATCCGGCGCATCGGCGCGCCGCCGGCCTCGGGCGCCGAGCCCAAGAGATCGAGGTCGCCGACCACCAGGAAGGCGGGGCCGCTCTCGCGCAGCGCCCTCCAGGCTTTGACAATAATCTCGGGTCCGACTCCTGCCGGGTCGCCCATGGTGACGGCTAGGGTGGGGCCCCTCACGGCGTCTCGATGGTCGCCGAATTCCTGAGGTCACGCAGATAGCGGCGCGCCAGCATGGCCATCTGCTCGCCGCGGAGCCTGTTCATAACCTGGTCCTTGTCGGGAACCTTGGCCTGCACCTGCTTGCGGTCGCAGACGATGATCAGGTGCAAGCCGACCTCGGTGCGGACCGGATCGCTCAGCTGATTCACGGGCAGCGTCTGGGCCGGGGTGCGGAACTCGGGGCCAAGGTCGTTGATGTCGGCCTGACCCAGGTCGGTGGCGACGAGCCCCGGGAAGCCGGCCGCCTTGGATTCCAGGTCAGAGCAGGTCGCCGCGGTCGTTCGGAAGGCGTCGAGGGTCTTGCGCGCGGCCTCGACCTGGTCGGCAGGCGCGCTGGCCGGCAGGCGCACCGCGGCCTGCTTCAGGCTGACCACAGTGCTGCCGCCGCCGACCTGCCGGTCGCGTAGCTGCAGGATGTAGACGCCGTCACTGACCGCGACCGGGTCGGACATCTGCCCAGGCCGCATCTGCTCCACCGCCGCGGCCAGCTCGGGCGGCAATTCGGTGCTGGCGACCCAGCCCATGTCTCCGCCGTTGGCGGCGCTGGGCGCGCTCGAGAACTGGCGCGCAACCGCGCCGAACGGCGCGCCCTGCTGGATCTGGCTCACCAGTTGGCGCGCGCCGCTCATGGCCTCGTTCATCCCGCCGGCGTGGGCGGCGTCGATGAAGATCTCGCTGACCTGGTAGCGCGGCTTGTCCAGGCTCGCCTTCAGCCGGCGGATCGCCATGGCCACCTGGCTCTCGCCGACCCGAACCGATCCGTTGAAGCGGGCGTGGATCAGGTTGGACCAGCTGATCTGGACCCGGATCTGGTCGCGCAGGGTCTGGATGTCGAGGCCGACGCGGCCGAACTGGTCGGACAGCTGGGCGACGGTGAGCTTGTTGTCGTTGGCCAATTCCTGCAGGGCCTGGTCGACGTCGGAGTCCTCGGCCAGGAAGCCGGCCTTCTGTTCCTTCTCGACCTTGTGCAGCTCCTGCAGCTCCAGGTGCTCGTCGATCAGCGCGCGCAGCGCCTCCTGCTGGATCTGCGGCATGTTCTCCTGGGTCGCGGGCACGCCGGACGTCAGCAGGAAAAGCAGGGTGCGCTGGCGAAGGTCGTAGGTGGAGATGACGTCGTCGTTGACGAGCGCCGCCACCCCGCCGCTGAGCGGCTCGACCGGGGGGGGCGCAGGCTGGGGGGCCGGCGCGGGCGCGCTGACGGTCTGGGTCTGGGCCAGGGCCGGCGCGGCCCCCGCGCCCAGCAGAACAATGGCCGTCGCCGCCGCGAGCCGTTTCACGCAACGCGTCGAACTCATAGGTGAAGCGAATCCTCTCATGCGGCGCGCGCGCGCGTCAGCGCCGATCTTCGTCCCTGTACCCTTGTTCCCCCAGTGTGGCGAGGGTTAGGCGGATCTGGACCGAGTTGGAGGGGCCGCCGAGGCGGGCGAACGCGGCTTCGTGGTGATAGACCAGCTCGATCTTGGCGCACTCGTCCTGGTAGAGCAGGCCGACGTCGCGCCGGGCCCAGATGCCGTTGCGCAGGTCGCGCACCCCATAAAGCACCATCCCCCAATGCTTGGTGACGAAGATGTCGCTGGCCATCTCCACGTTTTCGATCTCGCCCGAAGGCGACGTATAATCATGCAGATAGCGCACGTAGCCCTGGATGAACTTCAGGACCACGTTGGCGCCCGCCTCTTCGCGGCTCAGCCGCAGGTCGTTGCCGTCGAGCAGGGTGCGGCTGTACAGGGTCAGGCCGCGTAACGGAGTGGCCGAGGCGGCGAGCACGAAGTCCGACGACCTCTGCGTGTATCCGGTGGTCACCGGCAGGGTCTGGTCCTGGGCGGTGCGGAAGCTGCGGCCAACGAACGCACGGGCCTGGCGGCCGTTGCCCCAGTCAATGGTGGCGCGTGCGCCGACGTTGAACCGCACGCCGCTGTCGTAGACGTCGAAGCCGGGCGCCCGATTCGGATCGAACAGGTTGGTCTCGTCGAACACGAAGTCGGCGCTGTCCTGGTTGGGGATGTCCGGGTCGGGCTTGGCCCGGGGTGAGACGACGCCCTCGACCAGCGGCTCCAGGATGATGGTGGTGTCGTCGGTGCGGCGCACCAGCGGCCAGCTCGCGTCCAGGCCGAGGGCGCCCACGGTGCGCCCGGCGGTGTGGGACGCCTGGTTGGGCAGGTCGGACACGCTGTAGAGGTCGAAGCGCCCATCGCCGAACGGCTCCAGGCGCAGGCCCGGCCCGACCGTATAGGCTCCCCGCCAGTCCGCCTCGGCGGTGGCGCGGCGGCTGTCGACCCCGGGCTGCAGGGGATCGATGGGGTCCTGGTCGCGCTGCAGCACCACCGCGCTGCCGGTGAAGCGCAGCCGGCCGCCGAGCACCGGCCCTTCCGGCGACCACCGCGCCTCGATCAGGGGCGCCACCACCGGCATGGCGGCATTGACGTCGCCGATGCGCAGGCCCTGGAAGTCGAGCGCCGAAATGGAAACGTAGGAGTCCTGGTCCTGGCGGACGGCGTAGACCTGGGACAGCAGCCGGCGGGAGTCGGTCTCGAACAGGCCGCGCCGGTCGTAGACCCCCTGGATGTCGTAACGGTCGAACAAAAGGTCGTCCGACACCCGCTCGGCGGAGAAGCCATAGGTCCAGTCGCTGTTCGGCTGGAAGGCGCCGCTGGCCAGCACATAGCTGCGCGAGGTCAGGGCGGAGCCCGGGATGGGGTCGCCGGAATTGTCGAACTCGCGCTCGTAGGTGTAGCCGAAGCGGGCGTCGATCTGGCCGGTGGCGAACTGCTTGCGCCACCTCAGGTTCAGGAACGGGTTCACCTCGGTCGAGATGATCGGGCTGATCACCAGGTCCTGCGAAGGCGAGAGCACCCACAGGTAGGGCTGCTCGAAGGACAGGCCCCGCTTGTGCGAAATGTCGATCTGCGGCGCCAGAAAGCCCGAGCGCGACTTCACGTCGCTGTCGGGGTTCCAGAACACCGGGGCGTAGAACACCGGCACGCCCAAGATCTTGATGACCGCGTGCTGGTAATAGATCACGTGGTGCTGGCGGTCCTCGACCACCTTGTCCGCCTGGATCGACCAGGTCGGCTTCTTCGGGGCGCCGGACTTGGTGCAGATGTCGCACGGCGTATAGATCGCCCGGTTCAGCTCGTTGACGTCCTCGCTGCGGCGGATCGCCGAGTCCGCGGCGAGCTTGACGTTGTGCTGCAGCCGCGCGGAAAAGCCGAGCGCCACCCCGGCCTGCATGTCCTTCTCGAGCGCGATCTCCTTGGCGAACTCGGCGGTGCCGTCCGGATTGACCATCACCACGTCGCCCTTGGCGGTGACCTCGCCGGTGTCAGTCCGGTAGGTCAGCGTTTGGGCGCGCAGGGTGCGACCGCGCGAGCGCACCTCGACGTGCCCGGTGGCTGTGACGGTCTTGGCGTTGTCATCCTGGGTGACCGCGTCGGCCTCGAGATAGAAGCTGTTCTGGTCCAGCCCTTCGGCGGTCGACATGGCCTGGTCCGAGGCGGGCGAGGAGATCAGCGCGGGCCGCGCGGCGAGGGCGGGGGTCGCGGCAAGCGCCAGCACCGCACCGCCGGCCAGAAGGCGGGTGCGTAGAAGGCGGGCAGCAACAAACCCTCCCGGCCGGAACACTGCCGTCACCCCTCGCACGCCGATCCTCTCCGCAGCGGATTCGTCTTAGCCGTCTTCCGTATAGAAGAGCAGCGTAAAAGCCGACAGGAGCGCGACCAGAGGCGCGATCCACGCCGCGACAGTCGGAGGCAGGACATCCGCCTTGGCCAGGGAGCCGCAGAGCTGGTCGAAGAAGAAGACGCCGAATCCGGCCGCCACGCCGGCGGCGCCGAGCCGAGCCAGTCCGCCCAGCCTGGCCAGCTTCAGCGAGAAGCCGGCGGCCATGATCGCCATCGCCGAGAACAACACCGGGGCCGCCAGGAGCTGCTGCAGCCGCAGGCGGTAGTTCACCGCCGAGAACCCGGCTTCTTCGATCCGCGCGATGGCCCGGGGCAGGACCCAGAACGAGATCGACTGCGGCGACGCGTACCGCTCGAGCGCGGTGCGGTCGTCCAGGTTCGAGGGGATAGAGAGGGTGTCGTAATGCATGGCCCGCGACCCCGGAGTCGCGTCGATCGCGTTGGACAGCCGCCAGGATCCCTTCAGCAGGCGCGCCCGGCCGGCCTCGATCCGGCGGGTGAAGTCGAGCGATCCGTCCTCGGCCACGGTGTAGACGAACACGCTCGCATCCTTGAGCTGCACGCCGCCGACGCCGGTGCGCGAGGCCGCCCCGATGATCACCTGGGTGTGGCTGTCGCCCTGCCTCAGCCAGATCCGGCGCGGCGCCGGGGTGTCCTGCGGGCTGATCTCGGCGCGCCAGGATTCGAAGGCGGAGTTCATGCCTGAGGCGAGGGGATTGAACACGAACAGGGTGAACAGGCCGAGCCCGAAGGCGGCGCCGGCCGCGGGCAGGATGAAGCGCCAGGCCGAGACGCCGGCCGCGCGCATGGCCACGAGCTCGCTGCGCCGGTTGAGGGTGACGAAGGCCGCGAGCACGCCGAACAGGAACACGAACGGCAGGAGCTGCAGGATCACCGCCGGCGACTTCAAGAGGGTCAGGCCGAGCTGGCTGAGGAAGCTGATCTCGCTCTTGGCGGCCAGGTTGCGGGACAGGTCGACGAAATTGATCAGGATCACCACCGAAGCGAGCAGGGCGGCGGCGGCGCCAATGCCCATGACGCTGTGGGCCAGCACGTAGCGCTCGATGCGCCCGGGCCTGGGTGTCATGCGCGGGCTCCGGCCAGCGCCGCGGGATGCCCGGCGACGGCCACCGGCCGAGCCGCCGCCCGGCGCCGGAATAGCAGGTTGAGGGCCAGGACGAAGACGGCCGCCGGGACCAGGTATTGCAGCAGATTCAGCCACTCCAGGCGGATCGCCAGGGCCT
>FTHL01000387.1_pt1 | contig 20358 bp, 23 predicted proteins | sample 1640951 | NCBI WGS metagenome assembly FTHL01 (sample SAMEA3914788, study PRJEB12502) | metagenome | biome: forest; material: soil | place: Canada | collected 2011-07-03 | depth 0.1 m
CGTGACCCCGTGGGCGTTGAGCGTGGCGGCGGTGGTGACGATGATGAACAGGGCCACGGCGTTGGAGATGGCCATGCCGACATAGGTGTCGATGCGGATCCTGCGGAATTCGGTCTTGGCCTGCTGCGGCGCGCGCGCGAGCGGCTTGGCCTCGGGGCGCTCCTTGACCTCCTCCACCTCCTCCTCGGCCTGCCAGAAGAACAGGTAGGGGCTGATGGTGGTGCCTAAGATCGCCACCACGGCGGTCAGGTACTGGGTGCTGAAGGTGACGTGCGGAACGATCAGGCTATGGCCCACCGTCCCCCACGGCGTATGCACGACGAAGGCCACCGCGACGTAAGCGAACAGCGACAGGGTGAGCCACTTCAGCACCGAGACGTAACGCGAGTAGCGGGAGAACACCTCCAGCAGGACCGTGACGAGGCCGAAGCCGAACACATAGACCAGGGCCGGCCCGCCGACGATCAGCTTGAGCGCCGCGCCCATGGCGCCCAGGTCCGCGCCGATGTTGATGACGTTGGCCACCACCAGCAGGGCCACCACGCCGTACACGACCGGCGCCGGGTAGTGCCGCTTGAGATTGCCGGCGATGCCACGGCCGGTCACCCGGCCGATCCGCGCGCTGATCTCCTGGATCGCGCACATCAGCGGCCAGCTGAACAGCATCACCCAGCTCAGGCCGTAGCCGAACTGCGCGCCGACCTGGGAGTAGGTGGCGATGCCGCTGGGATCGTCGTCGGAGGCGCCCGTGATCAGGCCGGGCCCGAGCACCTGCAGCAGCTTGGGCCGCTCCGGCTGCTTGACGGCCTCAGACATCACACCACCCCCGAGCTCGCGCCGCGCCAGCCGACTCGGGGCCGCGACCTCAGCATTATCGGCTAGAGTGTCTGAAAAGCGACCGCCGCCGGCGCCGGCGGCGCTGGAGGGCCGATGCCGATCACCGCGGACGTGGAGCTGGGCGCCGGGGTGGTGATCCGCCAGCCGGAGCTGGTGAACCTCTACGGCTGCCGCGTCGGCGCAGAGAGCTCGATCGGCCCCTTCGTCGAGATCCAGACGGGCGTGGTCGTGGGGGCCCGCTGCAAAATCTCTTCGCACAGCTTCCTCTGCGAAGGCGTGGTGCTCGAGGACGAGGTCTTCGTCGGGCACGGGGTGATGTTCGTCAATGACAAGACCCCCCGGGCCGCGGTTGACGGCCGGCGCGCAGGCGCGGCGGACTGGTCGGTGACGCCGACGCGGGTCGAGCGCGGCGCCTCGATCGGCTCGGGCGCGGTGATCCTTTGCGGCGTCACCGTCGGCGCGGGGGCCCTGGTGGGCGCGGGGGCGGTGGTGACGCGGGACGTGGCGGCGGGCGCCGTGGTCGCGGGCTCGCCGGCGCGGGCGCTCAGGTGACCGCGATCGGGGCGCCGCGGGCCCGCAGGGATCGCTCGGCGTGCTCCAGCAGCCCGATCAGCCGCAGGGCCATGGGCGCGCCGGTGATCGGCGCCGCCCCCTGTTCGATGCAGTCCAGGAAGTGCTCCGCTTCGCGGGCCAGGGGCTCGGGCCCTTCCGTCGCCAGCGCGACCGCCTCGCCATTGCGGTAGCCCAGCCCGGGCGCCTGCAGGCTCACGCCCTTGTCGTGGATCCGAAGCTTCGCGTCGGGCTGCATCTCATCATGCACGATCATGCCGCCGGACAGGCCGACGATGGTCCGGCGCAGCTTGATCGGCGCGAGCCAGTTGACGTTGACGTGGGCGATGGCGCCGCCGGGCAGGAACAGCGTCAGGTAGGCCAGGTTCTCCGGCCAGCCCTCGACATGGCCCGCGCCGGTCGCGCTCACCGCCTCGGGCCGCGCCCCCAGCACATGGTCGAGCACGGCGAGGTCGTGGATGGCCAGATCCCACAACACGTTCACGTCCGGCCGGAACAGGCCGAGGTTGACCCGCACCGCGTCCCAGTAATGCACTTGCCCGAGCCGGCCCTCGCGCACCACGGCCGCCATCGCCTGCACCGCCGGGGCATAGACGAAGGTGTGGTCGACCAGCAGCACCAGGCCTCGGCGGCCGGCCGCGTCGATCAGGCGTTGCGCCTGGAGCGAGGTCTCGGTCATCGGCTTGCAGACCAGGACATGCCGGCCCGCGTCGAACGCCTTCATGGCCAGCTCGAAGTGGCTGCGGGCCGGTGTGGCGACCACCACGGCGTCCACGCCGGGCGCGCGCAGCAGCTCCCCCGCGTCGTGGGTCGTCTCGGCCTGTGGATGCTGGGCGGCGGCCAGGGCCAGTCGCGCGGGATCCGGGTCGCACACCACGGCGACGCGGGAGCGGCCCGGCAGGTCGAACTGGCGTGCGAGAAGCGGGCCCCAGTAGCCGAACCCGATCACCCCGATGCCGATCACCCGCGCCCGCCCCTCGCCTGTCCGGCCTGTCGCGGGGTGCTGCGGCCGAGATCCAGCCCGTCGGCCAGCTCCCCGAGGGTCACGAAGCGGTGGCCCGCGGCCAGGATGCCGGTCAGCGCCTCGACCAGGAAGGTCCCGGCGCCGGCGCCGGAATGGCGCAGGCCGGCGGCCTGGGCGGCCGTGAGAGTCGGGATCAGGGGCTTGCAGCGTGCGTAGGCGGCCGCGTCCGGGATGTTGAGCGCGACGAAGAAGGGATGCACGTCCAGCACCTTCAGGCCGGAGCTGAAGAAGACGGGGGCGCAGTCCGCGAAGCGCCAGCTGCGGCCCGCTTCCCAGTGCAGGTCGTCCTCGAAGAACACCGGCAGGCGCAGCAGTCCGGACGGCAGCGGCTCGGGCCTAAGGTCGGGCGCCAGCAGACGGCACCCGTTGCTGTCGAGGGTCAGGCCGCGGCTTGCGGCCGCCCGTTCGATCTCCGGGCTCGTGTGGTGGCGATGGCCGCGGATCGAGCGGGCGCCGGGCGCCAGGGCGAGCACATGGTCGAGCACCGCCTCGATGCTGTCGCCATGGGTGGACCCGGGCAGGAAGTTGGGGTGCACGCCGACTTCCGCCCGCCGCGCGTCGGCCGCCCGCCGGACCGCCGCGCTCTCATGGGTGACGAACACGGTCGGCCGCACCCCGAAGCGCGCCGCAATGGCGAGCAGGGTCTCGATGCAGGGCTCCGACGCCCAGTCGAGGTCGCAGGTGAGGACGAAATCCATGATGCCCCGCCGCCGCTAAGGCCGAGCTTAGGCGGCTGCGTCGCGGTTTTCCAATCGCCGCGGCCCCGCTATCGTGGAGCGGGCGCGATAAGGGAGATGCGGGCTTGGCGAGCCTCGCCGGCAAACGGGTGCTGGTGACCGGCGGGGCGGGCTTCGTCGGCTCGCACCTGGTCGACCTTCTGGCGCGCGAGGGCTGCGAGAGCGTGACGGCCGTCGACAATCTGGTCCGCGGCGGCCGCGCCAACCTCGCCGAGGCGTTGCGCCGTCCGGGCGTGGTCCTGGTCGAAGGCGACATTCGCGACCGCGAGCTGATGGCCGAGCTGGTGTTCGGCGCCGACATCGTCTTCCACCAGGCGGCGCTCAGGATCACCCAGTGCGCCGCGGAGCCCGAGGCCGCGTTCGAGGGCATGGTCCGCGCCACCTTCCAGCTGGCCCAGCTCTGCGCCGAGGCTGAGACCGAAAAGCTGATCTACGCCTCCTCCGCATCGATCTACGGCGCGGCCGAGGTTTTCCCGACGGCCGAGCGGCATCACGGCCACGCCGACCGCACCCTCTATGGCGCAGCCAAGCTGTTCGGCGAGGGGGTGCTGCGGGCGCTGGGCGTGCCCCACGTCGCCTTGCGCTACTTCAACGTCTACGGACCTCGCATGGACATCCACGGGCGCTACACCGAGGTGCTGGTGCGATGGATGGAGCGGATCGACCAGGGCCTGCCTCCGGTGATCTTCGGCGGGGGCGGCCAGACCATGGACTTCATCGACGTCCGCGACGTGGCTCGCGCCAACCTGCTCGCCGCCAAGAGCGAGGTGTCCGGCGAGGCCTTCAACATCGCCAGCGGGACGGAGACGAGCCTGCTGCAGCTCGCCTCGGCCCTGGCCGCGGCCATGGAGCGCCCTCGGCTGGAGCCGCAGCTGGAGCCGGCGCGGCTGGTCAACCCGGTGGAGCGTCGGCTGGCCGACGTCGGCAAGGCGCGGCGGGCGCTGGGCTTCTCGGCCGGCATCGGCCTTGCCGAGGGCCTCCGCGACCTGGTCGCCTGGTGGCGGGCGCAGAAGCGGGCCGCGCCGGTCGCCGCAACGCTGCAGGCCGCGCCATGAGCGGCCACGGGGGCGGCGTCGCATGAGCCTGATCGAGGTGATGATCCCCTGCTTCAACTACGGGCGCTTCCTGCGCCAGTGCGTGCGCAGCGTGCTCGACCAGCCGGGCGTGAACCTGCGCGTGGTGATCCTGGACGACGCCTCGACCGACGAGACCCCTGCGGTCGCGGCCGAGCTCGCTGCCGAGGATCGGCGGGTGACGGTCGACCGGGCCCCCAGGAACCGCGGGCATATCGCCACCTACAACCACGCCATCGCCCGGGCCCGCGGCGACTATCTGCTGCTGCTTTCGGCCGACGACTTCCTGCTTCCGGGGGCCCTGGGGCGGGCGGTGCGGGTGCTCGACCGGGCGCCGGGCCTGAGCATGGTGTTCGGCGGCTTCATCACCTATGCCGACGGCGACCCCGTGCCGGATACGGCCGCCGAGCCCGCGCGGCCGGTCCTGACCACTCCCCACACCTTCGTCGAGACGCTCTCGCGGGGAAACAAGATCGCCACCGCCACGGTGGTCGTGCGCACACTCGCCCAGCAGGGGCTCGGGCCCTATCGCGCGAACCTACCGCACGCCGCTGACCTCGAGATGTGGCTGCGCTTCACGGTGAACACCCGGATCGCCTACATCCGGGCCCGCCAGGCCGCCTACCGCCGGCACGACGCGAACATGTCCCTCGGGTACAGCCGGCTCGAGGACGCCGACGAGTGCATCTGCGCCTTCGGACCGCACCTCGTGGCCATATCCCGGATGCCGGACGGGGGCCGGATGGTCTCGCGCATCCACGACCGGCTGAAAACCAGGTGGCAGGCGCTGAAGGCGGAGGCGGACGCCGCCGCGGACGCCGCATGAGCGATGCTCGGCCGCGGCAAGTGCCGGCGGTGCACGCCGCGCGCCCGATCACGGCCGATCCGCTGCACGAGACCAGCCTCGCCATGCACCTGAAGGCGACCCTCGCGCCCGAGGCCATCGCCGAGCTCTACGGCCGGTTCTGCCAGGGCCGCGGGCCCTTCGACGCCATGATGCGCAAGGTGGTCTGGCGCGCCCTGGCCCGCGACTGCGGCGACGCCCTGGTGGTCGCCCCCGGAGCCGGGTTCCGTCATCTCGAACGGATCAGCCTCGGCGCCGGCGTGTTCGTGGGCGAAGGCGCGATGCTGCAGGGCCACGCGCACGGCGAGTGCGTGATCGGCGACCGCGTCTGGATCGGGCCCCAGGCCTTCCTCGACGCCCGCGCCCTCACTGTGGGCGACGCGGTGGCGATCGGCCCCGGCGCCAGGGTGCTCACCGCGGAGCATACCGGCCTGCCGACCGAGGCCGCGGTGATGGCCACCGACCAGGTGCTGGGTCCGGTGCGGATCGGCGACGGCGCGGATGTCGGCGTCGGCGCCGTGGTGCTGCCCGGCCGCAGCATCGGCCGCGGCGCCATCGTCGGCGCCGCTGCGGTGGTCGCCCACGACCTCCCCGACGGGGCGGTAGCGGTGGGGTCGCCCGCGCGTGTGCTCCGGCTGCGGGGCGAGGGCCTGGGGCCAGGCGGTGAAGGCCGCCGGGGCAAGCTCCGCGTCCCGCCGTGGTTCGCAGGCTCGGCGCCGCGATCCCGATCGGCGGCGCGTGACAGCCGACCTCAAGGCGAATAGTCCCGGCTCGATGCGCGCCGCCGTGAGCGCGGACGTCCGCCGTCGTTCAGAAAGGGGCACTCATGCCTGGCCAAGACCTCGATCCTTCGACTCCGCCACGGCCCGTGCAGGCGGCCGTGTCCCGCTGGGACGACGAAGGAGGCGCCACGCGGCTGGGGCCGCAGGAAGCCCTCGCCCCGCCCGAGGCCAGGGCCGCGGAGCCTCAGCTCAGCAATGCCGAGCTGGTGCAGCTTCGGGTCCGGCTGATCGCCCTGGAGAACCTGGTGATCGCCCTGCTCTGCGAAGGCTCTGAGCGGCAGCTCGAGGTCGCCCGGCAGATGGCCGCCTACATCTCGCCGAGGCCAGGGTTCACCGAGCACCCCCTCACCGTCCGCGCGGCCTCGCGCATGATCGACCTGCTCGAGCGGGCGGAGCCATTCAGGTCCGCTGGGCGGGACCGGCCGGCCGAAGGAGCCTGAGGGGTCGCGAAGGCGCCGGGCTTCAGACGCGCGGCCCGGCCAGAGCGCGTTCCGCGCTGGCCAGCATCGCGTCGATCACCCGCTCCACCTCGCCGCGGTCCAGGCCGTCGAGCAGCTCCGTCTCGTGCGCGGACGCTACGGGAGAGATCTGCCGGGCCAGGTCCACGCCCTTGGCTGTCAGCGCCACCAGCGGCGCGCGCGGATAAGCTGGATCGGCGAGGCGCTCGACCAGCCCGCGCGCGACCAGCCCCATCACCGTGCGGCTGATCCAGGCCTTGTCCACTCGCGTGCGGCGGCTGAGCTCGCTGACCGCGACGGCATGGTCGGCATGCGCCAGGATCACCAGGATGCGCAGCTCGGTGTTCTTGACCCCGAAGCGGGTCTCGAAGGTGCGGCTGGCGCGGCGCTCGATCATCTCCGCCAGGCGCACGAGCTTCACCGGGACCAGGCGGTCCATGGCCGACAGCTCGTCGGCGGGCCCCTGCCCTCGCCCGCGTCCGGTTGGTCCCCTGGCCATCGCCACGAACTATGCCGGGCGGTGTTGTCATCGACAACAGATTGTCCAGACAACGATGTCTTGACAACAACAAGCGCTTGGCGGCTAGGCTGCGCAGAGGTCCGCAGGGAGGCCGGGATGTCCGCGTTCGTGCGCAACGTCTGGTATGTCGCCGCCTGGGCCGAGGAGGTCGGGCGCGGGCTGTTCGCACGCCGGTTGCTGGACACGCCGGTGGTGATGTTCCGCCGCCAGGACGGCTCGGCCGTCGCCCTGCACGACCGCTGTCCGCACCGCTTCGCCCATCTCCACAGCGGCCGCCTCGTCGGCGACGCGGTCGAGTGCGGCTACCACGGCCTGCGCTTCGACGGCTCGGGCGCGTGCGTGCGCAGCCCCTACAGCGACCGCATCCCGCCGAACGCCCAGGTGACCGCCTTCCCACTCGCGGAGCGGCATGCGGCCCTGTGGATCTGGATGGGCGACCCCGGGCTCGCCGATCCCGCCCTGATCCCCGACCACGGCCACCTGACCGATCCCCGCTACGGCCAGGTCAGGGGCTGCGACAGGTTCGGGGCCGACTACCAGCTCTGCGTCGACAACCTGATGGAGCTGACCCACCTCTACTTCCTGCATCCGTCCAGCATCGGCGGCGGGCGGGGCGAAGATCCGGGTCCATTGGCGGGCGAGACCTATTCGGTCCGGCAGGTCAGCGACGACCACATCGTCACCACCACCCTCACGCCCAACAATCCGCGCTCGACGGTGATCCACGACGGCGTCGGGCCCGAGCATCCCCTGATCGACCGGTGGAACGACACCCACTGGCATTGCCCCTCCAACATGCGCTTCGACATCTGCGCCACCCCGGCCGGCGGGCCGCGCGAGGTGGCCCCCTACATGGTCCAGTCGCACCTGATCACCCCGGAGACGGAGTCGTCGGGCCACTATTTCTGGGCCGCCAGCCGCACCTTCGACCTCGGCGAGGAGGCCGACCGCCGCTACGCCAAATTCTTCGGCGACATCTTCCGCGCCGAGGATCGGCCGATGATGGAGGACATCCAGAAGGTGATGGGCGGGGAGGAGTTCTGGTCGCTGCGCCCGGTGATCCTGCCGCGCGACGGCGGGGCGGTGCTGGCGCGGCGGCTCGTCGCCAAGAAGCTGGCCCGGGAGGCCCGGACCACCGGGACGATGGCGGCGGAATGACCCGGCTCTATCAGGGGAAGACCATGGCGGCAGGCATATCGGAGACGGCGTTGGACGGACCCTTCGGCGTGGAGCTCGGCGGGGTCGACTTTTGCCGTCCGCTGGAGGACACGGAAACCTCCGCGATCGCCGACGCCTTCCATCGGCATCAGGCGCTGCTGTTCCGGGCCCCGGGGCTTGGCCCCCGCGAGTTCCTGCAGTTCGTCCGCCAGTTCGGCGAGCCCGACGCCTCGGCCCCCCAGCACGAGCCCGTCGACGTGGACGGCTTCACCGGCCTGCGGCTGGTGTCCAACATCCAGGAGGCCGGCAAGCCCAAGGGCCAGTTCGGCCACGACGAGATGGGGTGGCACCAGGACCGCTGGACCGACGCGGCCCCGCCGCCGGCCACCATCCTCTATGGCGTGGAGATCCCGCGCGTCGGCGGCGCGACCGCCATCGCCAACCTCTGCGACGCCTATGACGCCCTGCCGGAAGCGCTGCGACGGCGCGTCGAGGGGCGGACCATCCACTTCCCGCTGATGGTGCGCGATCCCGGGAACACCCTGGCCGGCGCCGACATCCACGACGAGGCCCTGTTCCGCATCGTGCCCTTGGTGCAGACCCACGCGGTGACCGGGCGCCGGTTCCTGTTCCTGGGGGCGCGGCGGATCCTCTCCTACATCGACACCAGCCCGCGCGTGTCGGGCCTGGACCCGCAGGCCGGCTCGGCCCTGCTGGACGAGATCTATGCCCACATCTCCAGTCCGGCCTTCGAGTACCGCCACCGCTGGCGGGTGGGCGACCTGCTGCTCTGGGACAACCGCTGCTGCGCCCACCGGCGCGAGGCCTTCGACAACGCTGAGCGCCGGCTGCTCTACGCCATGCCGCTGGTGAGCTCCGAGGTGCTCTGGGCGCCCAAGGGACAGCCGCTGGCCGCCTGAGCCGCCGCGCCAGAATTGTGCAGTTGACGCCGGCCCGCGCCGGACGGTCCTTTCCTCGGGCCGGGACGGGCCCGGGCCAGAGGTCGCGTGTCATTCCAAGCTGAAGCCCAGGGGCCCGCCGCGCGGGACGACCGCGCCTTCTTCGGCCATCCCAAGGGTCTGGTCTTCATCCTCGGCGCCGACATGGGTTGGGCGTTCGGCTACTTCGGCATGCAGGTCATGCTGACCCTCTACATGACCCAGCAGCTGCTGAAGCCGGGGCATGTGGAGCACGTGCTGGGGTTCGCCGCCTACCGCGGCCTGCTCGAGCGGATCAACGGGCCCATGACCCCCCTCGGCCTGGCCTCCCAAACCTTTGGCATCGCCACCTGCCTGATCTACGCCCTGCCTATCCTGGGCGGCCTGATCGCCGACCGATGGATCGGCCAGCGCAGGGCCATCATGGCCGGGGTCCTGATCCTCACCTTCGCCCACGTCATGTTGGTCGGCGAGCGGACCTTCCTGATCGCGCTGGCCCTGATGGTGGTGGGAACCGGGCTGGTGAAGGCCAATCTGGTCAGCCAGATTGGTCGGCTCTATGCGCCGACCGACGACCGGCGCACGCGCGGGTTCGGGCTCTATCTGATCGCGCTCAACATCGGCTCGCTGACGACGCCGCTGATCGCGGGGACGCTCGGCGAGCGGCTGGGCTGGGCCTATGGCTTCGCGGCGCTCGCCGTCGGCGTGGGCCTCGGCGCGGCCTTCTACATCTCCGGGATCCGCCATACTCCCCCGGATACGCCGAGGACCGCCGGCCCGCGGGCCGCGCGGCGCCAGCTGAGCGCCGGCGAGGGCGGCGTTCTGGCCGTGATCGGGCTGTTCATCGTCGTGGACGGCCTTTTCCTTGGCGTCTACGACCAGGCCTTCAACATCTTCCCGGTGTGGGCCGACACCCACGTGCAGCGTCACGTGCTGGGCTTCCTGGCGCCGGTGACCTGGTTCAGCACCCTGGACGGTGTGTTCACCATCCTCGGCACGGCGTTGGCGGTGCGGATCTGGACCTGGCAGGGGCAGCGCGGCGGCGACGCCACCGACATCCGCCGCATCACGCTCGGCTTCGTGCTCGCCACGGCCGCGTTCCTGGTGCTCGCGGCGTCGTCGGCCTTGGCCAAGGGCGCGATATCGCCGCTGTGGCCGGAAGTGCTGTTCTTCCTGCTGATCGATTTCTCGATCCCGTGGGTCGACACGGTGGTGATGACCACGGTGTCGCGGGATTCCCCGGCCGGACTCACCAGCACGATGCTCGGCGTCTATTACCTGGCCGGGGCCGGAGGAAATTTCCTCACCGGCTGGCTGGGCGGCTTCGCCGACCGCATGAGCATGCCGGCCTTCTGGCTGATTCACGCCGCCATCTTCGGGGCGATCGTGGCGCTGATGCTGGTGGGTGGCAGGCGGCTGAGCCGGCTGCTGGCCGCGCGCCGGCCGACGGTCGAGACTCCATGAGGCGCCGCCGGCGTCAACCCCACGCTCCGACGGGTCCAGTCCCGGCCCTGGCGATCAGGCCTGTGCAGTTGACGGACCGCCCCGCCAGCCGTCCCATGTATCCCGCCACCGGGGAGCGGAGATGAGCCTTGCGTCTGATACGGCGTCAGCGGCGCCTGCCCGCCTGCGCCTCGGCCAGATCGCGGCGGTCACCGCCGGCAACGGCCTCGAATTCTACGACTTCCTGATCTACTCGAACTTCGCCATCTACATCGGCCGCGCCTACTTCCCGGTCCATGGCGAGGTGGCCAGCCTTCTGCTGTCGCTCGCGACCTTCGGCATCGGCTTCGCCACCCGGCCGCTCGGCAGCGTGGTGCTCGGGCGGCTCGGCGACCGGATCGGCCGCAAGCCGGCGATGATGGCGTCCTTTGGCCTCATGGCGTTGGGCCTGCTCGGCCTGGCCGTGACCCCGAGCTACGCCAGGATCGGCGTGGCCGCGCCGATCCTGGCGGTGATCTGGCGGCTGGTGCAGGGATTCGCGCTCGGCGGCGAGGTCGGGCCGTCCACGGCCTATCTGGTCGAGGCCGCGCCGCTCCACCGCCGCGGCCTGATCGGCGGCCTGCAGACCTTCAGCCAGGGCCTCGCCATTCTCGTGGCCTCGACCATCGCCGTGCTGCTGGCCCGGGCGCTACCGGCCCAGGCCCTGGCGGACTGGGGCTGGCGCGCGGCCTTCCTGGCCGGCTTGGTCATCGTGCCGTTCGGGCTTTGGATGCGGCGCGGGCTCGTGGAGACTCGACCGGAGCCGGCCAGGGTCCCGGTGGCCGGGACTCCGCGCCGGCCGGTTCCGTGGGGGCTGGTGGGGCTGAGCGTGATGCTGGTCGGCTGCGGCACCATCAACACCTACGTCAACACCTATATGGTGACCTACGCCATGGACACCCTGCACCTGAGGGCGGGGACCTCGTTCGGGGCCGGGGTGGCGGTCGGCGTCAGCGCCGTTGTCGCGGCGCCGCTCGCTGGCTGGCTGTCCGACCGTCTCGGCCGCCGGGCGGTGATGGCGCCGGCCGTCGTTGCGCTGATCGTGCTGCCGGCGCCGGCGTTCGGCCTGCTGATCGCCTACCCCTCCGCGGCCAGCCTCTACGCGGCGACCGCCGTGCTCACCTTCGCCACTGCCATGGCCACGGCCGTGATGCTGGTCGCCATCACTGAAAGCCTGCCGGCGCGCCTGCGCTGCCTGGCCGTTGGCCTGGCCTATGCCGGCGCCGTCGCGGTGTTCGGCGGGACCACCCAGCTGGCGGTGGGCTGGCTTCTGCACGCGCTGCACCAGCCCCTGGCCCCCGCCTGGTACCGAATGGTCGCCTCGGCCGTGGGCCTGCTCGCCGTGCTGCTCCTGCCGGAGTCGGCGCCGTCGAAGGTGCGCCAGCTCCCCGCCGCCGCGACCGCGCTGGGAACCGCCTGAGGCGACAGGTTCGGCCGGCCGCCGGCCTGGGTCAGGGCGCGCCCTGGCGACGCTCGCGGGCCGCCGCCAGCCGGCCGAGCGCGTGGGCGAGGGAGAGACGCAGCTCCACCGGAACCCCCTCGGGCGTGAGCTCGGCGGCGATCCTCCGCATACGTCCTTCCAAGTCCTCGTCCTGCCGCTTGTCGAAGACTCCGCGGCTGCCTGTCGGCGCGACCTCGCACATGACGCTTCTCCCTTGACCACGGTCTCAAGCGACCTAGGCGAGGATGTTGTCGACCGCCTCTGCGGCAAGACTTGGACGATGCGAAGTTGGACGCGCCGCTATCGCCGCATCCGGCGGCGCCGTGCAGGCGAAGATCTCGGCAGACGCCGGGCCGGCTTCGGCTAACCCATTGAAGGGAATGGTGGACGCGGCTGGGATTGAACCAGCGACCCCCTCGATGTCAACGAGGTGCTCTCCCACTGAGCTACGCGTCCGCCCGGGAAGGGCTCGGGGTATAGGGTCGAACCACGCAAGCATCAAGGCGCGCCGCAGCGCGTCGCCGTCTTCACGGCGGGCGGCCTCCGGCCCCGTCTGCGGCGGGCGCCCTTCCAGGCGGCTGACCGGGGCTCGGCGCGGGCCTAGCCGGGGCCGGCGCCAGTCGGGGCAACCCCCCTCTAGAAGCGCAGGGTCTCGACCTCTCCGCCGGCCGCGACGGCCGGGTCGTTGGGACGGCGGCGGATCAGGGCGTCGGCCTGCGCAAGGGCCTTCTGCGAGCCGGAGTCCTGGTCCGAGAGGGGCTCCAGCCCCGCTGCGGTCAGACGGCCCCGATAAAAGGTCTCGCGGTCGCCGGCGCCGGCGAGGCTGGCCGCCAGCGGCGCGAAGAACCAGGCGGCGGCGCGCCGCGCGTCGTCTCCGGCGAGGCCCGCCAGCAGGGGCGCCAGGAACAGCCGGCCCGTCACCATGGCCGAGGTCGGGTTGCCCGGAAGGCCGAGCACGAGCCGACCGCGCGCGCGGCCGAGCCAGACCGGCTTGCCCGGCTTCATCTCGACCTTGGAGAAGACCAGCTCCAATGCCTCGTCCTCGAACATGGCCCGGGCGAAGTCGCGCTCGCCCACCGAGGCGCCGCCGGTAACCACCACCACGTCCGCATCGTCCAGCGCCTCGCGCGCCGCGGCCTTGAGCAGGGGCAGGTCGTCGGTGATGCGGCGGCGGCCGACCGGCACGCCGCCCCAGGTCTCGGCCAGGGCGGCGACGCCCAGCGACACGCTCTCGGCGATGCCGAAGCGGCTGAGATGGGCCGTCCCCGGCTCGTGCAGCTCATCGCCGGTGCCCAGCACGACCACCTTGGGCCTGCGGAACACCTCGATCTCGCCGAGGTCGGCGCCGCCGGCGGCGACCATGGCCCGCGCGTCCAGCCGGCGGCCCACGGGCAGCAGGGTGTCGCCCGAGGCGAAGTCCGAGCCCTGGGCCCGGATGTGGGTCGGTCCGGACAACGGCTGGTCCAGATAGCCCAGGTCGCCTTCGCGGCGGATCACTTCCTGGATCAGCACCCGGTCGGCGCCCTGGGGCACGGGGGCGCCCGTGAAGATGCGTACGGCCTGACCCTCGCCTACGGTCCCCGGGAACCCCGCGCCCGGCAAGGACTGGCCGATCACGGTGAAGGCGGGCGCCGCGGACGTCCTCACTGCGTAGCCGTCCATGGCCGAGACGGCCGTGCGGGGCGAGTCGACCCCGGCGACCACCGGGGCCGCGAGGATGCGGCCGGCGGCGCGGGCCGTCGGCACGGTCTCGGGGCCCAGGGGCGTGGCGAGCGCCAGGACCCGGCGGACGGCCTCGTCGAAGTCGATCATGCCTTGTACGCGCCCGAGCGGCCGCCGGACTTTGCCGTCACCCTGACGCCCATGATGGTCATCGACTTGTCGATGGCCTTCAGCATGTCGAACAGGGTGAGGCAGGCGACCGCGACGGCCGTCAGGGCCTCCATCTCCACGCCGGTGCGGGCGGTGGTCTTCACTTCGGCGCGGACGCGGAAGCCCGGCAGGGCCGGATCCGGCGAGATGGCGACCTCGACCTTGGAAATCGGCAGGGGATGGCAGAGCGGGATCAGCTCGTGCGTGCGCTTGGCCGCCATGACCCCGGCGATCTCGGCGGTGGAGACCACGGCGCCCTTGGGCGTCTTGCCCTCCAGCACGGCCTTCAGCGTTGCGGCGGCGCAGATCAGCGCGCCCTCGGCGACGGCGATGCGGGCGGTCTCGGCCTTGGCCGAGACGTCGACCATGCGGGCCCGGCCGGACTCGTCGAGGTGGGTGAGGTCCTTCAAGCGCAGACGTTCCTCAGCCGCGGCACCTGGCCGGCGAGGGAGCAGGGCTTGTGGCGGCTGTCGAGCTCCAGCGAGAGCACCTTGTCCCAGCCGTCCCGGCAGGCGCCGGTCGAGCCCGGCAGGCAGAACACGAAGGTGTCCTCCGCCTGGCCGGCGAACGCGCGGGACTGCAGGGTGGCGACCCCGACCGTCTGCAGGCTGGCCTGGTGGAAGACCACCGAGAAGCCGTCCATCTCGCGCTTGAACAGCGGCTTGACCGCCTCGGGCGTGACGTCGCGCGGCGCGAACCCGGTGCCGCCGGTGGTGATCACCACCTCGACCTCCGGGTCGTCGATCCAGGTCTTGAGCTGGCGGCGGATCTCGGGGACCTCGTCCTTGACCATGGCCTGGCCCGCCAGGGTATGGCCGGCGTCCTTGAGCCGCTGCACCAGGAGCGGACCGGACTTGTCGGTGTCCTCGTCGCGGGTGTCGGAAATGGTGAGGACGGCGATCTTCAGGGGGTAGAAGGTCAGGCTCTCGTCGATCCCGGGCATCAGTCGCTCCATCGGCTGCGGCGCTGCCGGTCCAGATCGGAAGGCTCGATCCAGCGGGCGGCGCCTTGGCCCTCCTCCCGTTTCCAGAAGGCGGCCTCGGTTTTCAAGCGGTCCATGAGGTAGTCGGCGCAGGCGAACGCCTCCGCCCGATGGCGCGAGGCGGCGGCCACGAAGACGATCGCCTCGCCCGGCAGGATCTCGCCGCAGCGGTGCACGACCAGCACGTCGGAGACGTCGAAGCGTTTGACGCCCGCCTCGGCGATGTCTTCGATCGAGCGTTCAGTCATGCCCGGATAGTGGTCCAGGACCAGTTTCTCCACCGCCTCGCCAGAGGACGCCCGACCCCGTGCGATGCCGACGAAGCTGGCCACAGCGCCATCGTCCTGACGATCCTGGAGAAAGACGTCCAGCTCCGCGGCGGCGTTCAGCGGCGAGGTCTGCAGGCGGGAGATCACGGCCATGGGTCAGCCCCCCGAGAACAGCGAGAAGAAGGCCACCTCGGCGCCGCGGGGAACGTGGGCGTGGTCGTCCACCACCTGCTTGTCGATGGAGGCGCGCACGCCGGGTTTCAGCAGAAGGCCGGCGTTGTGCTCCGCGGCCAGCCTGCCGCGCAGCTCGGCGATGGTGCAGCCGGCTTCGGGCAGGTCAAGACTGAGCTCGCGGCCGAGGACGTCCGCCACGCGCCCGAAGAACAGGATGCGGGTCATTGTCCCTGCGGTCAGCCGCCTGTGGCCGACATGGGGCGGGCCACCGCCGGCCGCTCCCCGCGGCGCTCGATCTTGAAGTCGTGGCCCTTGGGCTTGCGGCTGATCGCCTCGCGGATGGCGGCGAGCAGAGGCGCATCGTCGCCCGGATGGCTGCGCATGGGCGCGCGCAGGTCCGCGGCGTCGTCCTGGCCGAGGCACATGTAAAGCGTGCCGGTGCAGGTCAGGCGGACCCGGTTGCAGGATTCGCAGAAGTTGTGGCTGAGCGGGGTGATGAAGCCGAGCTTGCCGCCAGTTTCCTCCACGCGGACGTAACGGGCCGGCCCTGAGGTTCGGTCCGGAAGGGGCGTCAGGCTCCAGAACGACTGCAGCTCGCGGCTGACCTGCGAGAGCGGCAGGTACTGGTCGGTGCGGTCTTCCTCGATCTCGCCGAGCGGCATGGTCTCGATCAGGGTGAGACCGAGGCCCTGGCCGTGCGCCCACTCGATCATCGCCGGGATCGCCGTGGCGTTGTCCTGCTTCAGGGCGACGGTGTTGATCTTGACCTTCAGGCCGGCCGCCTGAGCGGCGTCGATCCCCGCCAGCACCTTCTGCAGGTCGCCGCCGCGGGTGATGCGCCGGAAGGTCTCCGGCTCGAGGCTGTCCAGGGAGACGTTGATGCGGCGCACGCCGAGCCGATGCAGATCCGCCGCGAACTCCGCCAGGCGCGTGCCGTTGGTGGTGAGGGTCAGCTCCTGCAGCTCGCCCGAGCGCAGGTGGCGGGAAAGGTCCTCGACCAGCTGCATGAAGCCCCGCCGCACCAGGGGCTCGCCTCCGGTCAGCCGCAAGCGGCGCGTGCCGAGCCCGACGAAGGCGCTGCACAGCCGGTCCAGTTCCTCGATGGTCAGCACCTCGGCCTTGGGCAGGAAGGTCTGGCGCTCGGCCATGCAGTAGACGCAGCGAAGGTCGCAGCGGTCCGTCACCGACACGCGCAGATAGTCCACCGTCCGGCCGAACGGGTCGACCAGAGGGCTCGCCTGCGGAGCGGGAGCGGGAACGTCGTAAGGTGTCATGAGATCGGTAAAGCCAAGATGGGCCTAGATTCCCGCGTACCAAGCGTAGCCGCGGTCTTCCCAGAAGCCGCCCTTGCCTTGGCCGATCCCGGCGTAGCTGTCCACCGCCTCCACGCGCATGACGTATTTGGCCATCTTGTAGCCGAGCTGGCGCTCGACCCTCAGGCGCAGCGGCGCGCCGTGGGCTACCGGGAGCGGCTGACCGTTCATGGCCCACGCCAGGATGGTCTGGGGATGGAAGGCGTCGTTGAGGTCGATGCTCTCATAATAGAGACCGCCGGGGCCTGCCCCGCCGAGGTTGTCGGCGCAATGGAACACCAGATAGCGCGCCTGCGGCAGCAGCCCCGAGCTCATCAGCAACAGGCCGAGCGGAACGCCGGTCCACTGCCCGATGGCGCTCCAGCCCTCGACGCAGTCGTGGCGGGTGATCTGGGTGCGCGACGGCAGCGCCTTCAGCTCCGCCAGGGACAGGCTGAGCGGCTGGCGCACGAGCCCGTCGATCCTCAGCCGCCAGTCGGCGAACCCGCTGTCCAGCAGCCGCGCGTATTCCGGCGAGTTGGGATGGATCGAGCCGTTGGCCTTGAACACCTTCGACATGTCCGAGGGCGCGAACTCCCGCGCGAGCGGGGTCCCGGGCATGATCAGGCGCTGGGTCTTCAGGTTCAGCCGCTCGGCCGTGGCCAGCACACGCTGGAAGCTCGGGCTCGCGTTGAGCTTCTCGCAGCCGGTGAGCAACAGGCCCCCTGCCCCGGCCGCGCCCAGAATGGCGTTGCGGCGCGACAGGATCACGGCTCGCTCCGTTCCGGCTCGACCACGTAGCGGCCGGTGATCATCGAGCGGATCTCGTTGATCGGACCGGCGGCCAGGATGGCGATCAGGTGGATGGCCACGAAGGCGACGATGCCCCAGGCGAAGATGAAGTGCAGGCTGCGCGCGGATTGGCGCCCGCCGAAGACGTCGAGCAGGGCGGGAGCCGCGCTGTCCACGCCAGGGGACATGGTCAGGCCGGTCAGCAGCATCAAGGGCAGCAGGATAACCACTCCGATATAGGAGATTTTCTGCAGGACATTGTATTCCTTGGACTCCTCGCCCTTTGGAAAGCGCAGGCGCAGGTGGTCGAAGGTGGTGCGGCCGATCTCGCGCAGCTGTCGCCATCGCGGCAGGAAATCCCGCCTGAAGTGGCCGCTCAGTACGCCGTGGACGAGGTAGACCAGCCCATTCAGCAGGAACAGCCAGGCGAAAAAGAAGTGCCAGAGCCGGCCGGCGGCGAGGTCCTGGTGGGTGGGAATGGTGGCCCAGTGCGGCAGGCCCCGCGGGATGGCCAGCCAGGACGGGTCGGCGTCGGCCCCCTTCTGGCCCCAGTAGAGCGCCGGATGTGCATTGAAGATCTGGAATCCGCTCATCAGCAGCGCGGTCAGGCAGACCACATTGATCCAATGAGTGATGCGCGTGATCAGGGCGTGCCGATGGATGATCTCTCTGGGCGGTTCCTGCATGGCTCCAGCATACACCAGCCTGGCGTCGCCGTCAGTCGAGCAGGGGATAGGCCGGCAGGGTGAGGAACTCCTCGAACGCCGGGGCCAGGCTCATCTGCGAGAACAGCGCGATCGCCTCGGCGAAGCGGCCCCTGCCATAGGCGTCCGGGCCGAGCGCTTCACGCAGAGTCGTCATCTCGTCGTCCAGCACCTGCCGGAACAGCGGCTCGTCGACGACGCGGCCATCGTCGAGTCGCGCGCCAAGCCGGATCCATTGCCAGATCTGGCCGCGGCTGATCTCCGCCGTCGCGGCGTCCTCCATCAGGTTGTAGAGCGGCACGGCCCCGCGGCCGCCGAGCCAGGCCTCGATGTACTGGACCCCGACGCGGATGTTCTCGCGCAGCCCGCGCTCCGTGCGACCGCCCTCGTGCACCTGCAGCATCTGCCCGGGCGTGACCTCGATGTCCTCGCGCAGGCGCTCGAGCTGGTTGGGGCCGGGCATCAGCCGGTCGAACACCTCGGTGGCCAGCGCCACCATGCCCGGGTGGGCCACCCAGGTGCCGTCGTGGCCGTCGCTCGCCTCGCGCTCCTTGTCCGCGCGCACGCGGGCGAAGGCGGCTTCATTGGCCGCCTCGTCCCCCCGCACCGGGATCTGCGCCGCCATGCCCCCCATGGCGAAGGCCCCGCGGCGATGGCAGGTCTGGATCAGCTTCAGCGAATAGGCGCGCAGGAAGGCCTGGCCCATGGTCATCACCGCCCGGTCGGGCGTGAGGAACTCCGGCCGACGGCCGAGCCGCTTGATGTAGGAGAAGATGTAGTCCCAGCGCCCGCAGTTGAGGCCGACGATGTGGTCCCTCAGCTCGAACAGGATCTCATCCATCTCGAAGGCGGCCGGCAGGGTCTCGATCAGCACGGTGGCGCGGATTGCGCCGGCGGGCAGGTCCAGGGCGGCCTCGGCGTGTTTGAACACGTCGTTCCACAGCCGCGCCTCGAGACGGCTCTCCATCTTCGGCAGGTAGAAGTAGGGCCCCGACCCCTGGGCCAGCGCCGTCCTGGCGTTGTGAACGAGGTAGAGCGCGAAATCGAACAGGGCGCCGGAGACCTCCTGGCCGTCGACGCGCACGTGGCGCTCGGGCAGGTGCCAGCCGCGCGGGCGCACCATCAGCACGGCAGGCTTGGGCCCCAGCGCATAGGCCCGGCCGGTGATGGGATCGGTGAAGTCTAGAACGCCGGCCCAGCGGTCCTTCAGGTTGACCTGTCCCTCGATCAGGTTGGCCCAGGTGGGCGAGGTGGCGTCCTCGAAGTCGGCCATGAACACCCTGGCGCCTGAGTTCAGGGCGTTGATGATCATCTTGCGGTCGACCGGACCGGTGATCTCCACGCGGCGGTCGGCCAGGTCGGGCGGGATCGGGGCGACTTTCCAGTCGCCGGCGCGGATGTCGGCCGTCTCCGCCAGGAAGTCCGGACGCTCCCCGGCGTCGAAGCGGGCCTGGCGCGTCTGCCGCGCCCGCAGCAGCTCCAGCCTGTGGGTGTCGAACCGGCGGTGCAGAGCCGCGATCAGGCCGACCGCTGGTTCCGTCAGCACTTCGGCGGCGCGGTCGACGCGAGGCCCCGCGACCTCGGCCGACCCGAACGTCATGCGCCCGTCAGCGTCATCCATGCGTCGAGCTTGGCAAACTCTCCCGTCCGGGGCCAGCGCTCAGTGCTCGAGTTCGATGACCGTGTCGGGCAGCTCGTTCGTGTCGTCGGGTCCGCGAGGCGCATGCACCGCGAGCAGGTCTCCGGCGCGGACGATGGCGTCGGCGAAGCCGGCGCCGCAATCCTTCGCCTTCATGCCCGCGATCAGGGCCTGCAGGACCCCGTGCCAGGCCTCCTGCGGCACCTTGGCGGCTATGGCTTGGCCGGCCACCACCTCGGCGCGCCGTTCGGCGAGGGAGGCGAAGATCAGCACGCCACTGCGGCCTTTGGTCAGGTGCAGGGCGCGCGCAGCGAACTGCTCCTCGGCCCGTCGCCGGACCCGCTCGTGCTTCAGCGGCCCCGGCGTCAGGGCCCGGCGCACCACCGGGATCGACACCAGCAGCAGCACGACGATGAACAGCACCGCCTGCACGATCAGATACGCCGTCATCGCCTGGCCGACGGCGGCGTCGACCGCCGCGACATGCGCCGCTGTCCAGCCGCCGCCAAGGCGAGCCAGCCGGTCCGGCCGCCACCCGAGCAAGAGGCCCACGGCCGGGACGATCAGCGAGATCCCCGCCGCCCAGGCGAGGGGGACCTCCCAGTAGTCGGAGCATTCGCGCGCCACGACGCCGATGATCTCGCCGGCGGTCTTGCGCTCGGCCGCCTCGATGGCCGCGGCGATACGCTGGTGGTCGGCAGGGGTCAGCAGCATGTCACCAGCCTCCCGAGGCGCCGCCGCCTCCGAAGGAGCCGCCGCCGCCGCTGAAC
>FTHL01000368.1_pt1 | contig 20315 bp, 22 predicted proteins | sample 1640951 | NCBI WGS metagenome assembly FTHL01 (sample SAMEA3914788, study PRJEB12502) | metagenome | biome: forest; material: soil | place: Canada | collected 2011-07-03 | depth 0.1 m
ACGAAGAGGCTTTTCAGGACCGTTCGGCCTTCCCTTCAGCGGCCCGTTCCCGGGCGCCAACTTCGGCGGGCCGCTCGACAATTCCGCGCCGGTGATGAAGGGGCCGCCGCCCGGCACGCAGCCGCTGGCGGTGGACATGTTCACCTCCAAGAACTTCTACAAGGACAAGGCGTCCTGGTCGGACCCCCGCTACTACCGCTGCAACACCCCTCGCGAGATGGTCGAGGCCATGTGGGAGCAGGGGCGCATCGGCAAGACTCCGCCGACCTCGGCTTCCTGGGGCGACTGCGCGGCGGACTATCCGCGCGAGAAGATCATCAGCCCCTATCCGTACCGGAGCGCGAAGACCCACTACGAGGCGCTGCTGGCCGCCGCCAAGGCCCGCGGCGGTCCGACCGTCTACACCAAGGCCACGACCCCGGACTGGGACGGTTACTATTCGCGCGACCCCTATGCGAGCGACACGCCCATCGGCGAATACCGGCCAGACCGGCGCAACGGCGGCCCCGGGGTGGGCGAGCGCTGGATCTGGGGCGGGATCAACCAGGCGTCCACGGTGGTGTCGCTGCTGACCCCCGAATACCAGCGGCGGTACGTGCAGATGCTCTACCACGAGACCGTGGACAACTCGAAGCAGTGGAACGCCTCGTTCTGCTATCCGGAAGGGTTCATCCGCTGGTGGGCGGGCGCGTCCCAGGCCTCGAACTTCGAGCTGACCATGACCCCCTACAAGGTGCAGTTCCTGGGGGGCGTCGCCGACAACTTCCTGCGCGAGGTGCTGATCGGCCGCCAGCCGGTGCAGAAGGTGCCGCAATGGTACGGCGAGACGGTCGGGTTCTGGGACGGCGACACCCTGGTGACCTGGACCTCCAACATCCAGGCCTGGACCCAGCACACCATGTTCGAGACCAGCCCGCAGATGGAGGCCGTGGAGATCTTCAAGCCGGCCTATGACGCGAACCACAAGTTCGTCGGCATCGACCACGAGGCGGTCTGGTACGACTCCGAAGCCCTGGTTCAGCCGGTGCGGCTGGTGGAGCGTTACCTGCGGGTGGCGCCGCCGGATGACCCCGTGGCCCGCTTCACCTTCATCGAGTGCCTCTCCAACATCAAGAACGTGCAGGGCCGGCCCAAGCAGCTGACCCGCACCGATCCGGACTACGTCGACTACTATGGGCGCCCGTGGGCCCAGAACTGGGAGACCTGGCTGGAGAAGGGCTGGGACAAGCCCGACACCGACGCCGCGCCGGCCGACGTGCTGGACCTGTTCAAATGATCACCGCGGCCCGCAGGCGCGAAGCGCCGGCCGGACCGAGACGAAGGGGACACCCATGAAGAGACTTTCGATCGCACGTGCGTCGCTCGCGGCGCTGCTGGGGGCGGGAGCGCTGGCCATCCCGGCGGGCGCGGCCTTGGCCCATCACTCCTTCGCCATGTACGACCAGACCAAGACCCTGACCTTCACCGGGGTGGCGACCCAGTTCATCGCCCAGGCCAACCACGCCGAGCTGCACTTCTACATCGTCGGCGCAGACGGAAAGCTGGTGAAGGACAAGGACGGCAAGAACGTCGACTACGGCGTCGAGATGATGGGCGCGGCGGCCATGGCGCAGGAGGGGGTGAGCGCCGCCTCCTTCCCCGCCGGCACCATCTTCAGCGTCAAGGTCAACCCGATGCGCGACGGCTCGAACTTCGGCTCCAAGGCCGGGTCCACGGGCATCGCCAAGTGCCCGTGGAAGACGCCGCCGGCGCCGGGCAAGACCTGCGCGACGGTGAAGGGCTCAGAGCTGCTCGGCGCGACGAGCTTCTGACGTGTCGGGCGGGACGGCCCTGAAAGGGTTCGCCGACTGGCTCTCGAGGACGGCGCCCAGCGTCTTCATCCAGCAGCACGAGGCCTGGATGATCCCGACCATCCAGTCGGCGCACATCGTCGGCATCGGGGTGGTGCTGGCCTCGGTGCTGATGATGACCTTGCGCATCTACGGCCTGGTTGGCGTGGACCGGACGCTGCAGCAGACCCGCCGCCGCTTCGGCCCGTGGCTGACCGGGGCCCTGCTGCTGCTGCTGGCGACCGGCCTTCTGATGGTGGTGGGCGAGCCAGAGCGGGAGCTGGTCACCTTCTCCTTCTGGCTGAAGATGGCGCTGGTCGCGGTCGGCGCGTCGGTCGCCTTCTGGTTCCAGGGATCGCTGCGCCGGCATGAGGACGACTGGGAGGTGCGGCTGGCCAGGCGCGGCTCAGTGCGGCTGCTGGCGGCCATGACCTTCCTGATCTGGCTGGCGGTGATCTTCCTCGGGCGGTTGATCGCCTACGACCATGTCTGGGGCCCGCTGTCGCCGGCGACGAAGGCCTAGGGGATGGATCCGGTCCCCGCCCTGCAGGCGCTGCAGAACTCCGGCCTCGCCGCCGCCATCCGCAACTCGCTGCTGATCTTCCCAACGCTGGAGGCCGTGCACGTGATCGGCCTGACCCTGGTGTTCGGCACGATCATGATCGTCGACCTGCGCATTCTGAGGGTGGCGTCCAGCGAGCGCGCCTTCAGGCGCGTGTCGCACGACATGCTGAAGCTGACCTGGGCCGCCTTCGCCCTGACCGCGGTGACCGGCGCCCTGATGTTCATCACCAACGCCCGGGTGTATTTCGAGAACCCGTTCTTCCGGGCCAAGATGGCGCTGCTGGCGCTCGCCGGGCTGAACATGCTGACGTTCCAGCTCACCGCCGGCCGCAGCGCCCGTCACTGGGACGAGGGCAAGCCGGCGCCGGCGGTCGGCCGGACCGCGGCCATGCTGTCGCTGGTGCTGTGGATCGCTGTGATCGGCATGGGCCGCGCCATCGGCTTCAGCACCACCGGCGCGGCCGCCAAGGAGGCGCCGCCGCCGCCGGCCGGGGTGAATTTCGACGACTTCCTGAACAGCAGCTCCGCCCCGCCGAAGGGCCCCGCCGCTCAGTAGGTCAGGTTATCCTCGCGCGCGGCCTGCTTGGCGCGCAGGTCGCGGGGATAGAAGTAGCGCAGGTGGCAGCTCTCGCAGGCCTTGTCGACGCCGTCGAGCGCCCGCATCAGCGCCGCCGGATCCTTGGCGTCGACGGCCGCCAGCGCGGTCTGGGCGGCGGCCTGGAGCCGGTGGGCGCGAAGGTTGAAGTCGCCCCGGTCGGCGTCCACCGCCGCCTGGATCTCCGCCGGCTCGCTCTCGATCGCGGGGTGCTCGGACTTGAAGCCCGGAGGAGCCGCCCTGAGGCCGTCGGCGGCCAGCACCTTGGGCGCATCGCGCAGCACCACCAGGCGGTCGCGGACCTCCTTCCAGTCGTCGTCGGTGCGGGGGGCCTCCAGCCGGGTCCCCTTGGCGTCGGAGACCTGCCGGACCGACCTGAACAGGAACTCTCCGGCCGGGTTGATGTCGTTCTCCATGTACTGCTGGATGGTGGGGCCCGACGCGGCCGGCGGCGCCGGCTTCGAGCAGGCCGCGGCCAGGATCAGCCCGGCCGCCGCCGCCAGGCCGAGCCAGAGCCCGGATGCCCGCACCGCCATCACGCGAATTCCACCAGCACTTCGTCGGCCGCGATGCTGTCGCCGGCCTTGGCGCTCACCGCCTTCACCACTCCGTCGCGCTCTGCGCGGATGATGTTCTGCATCTTCATGGCCTCCACCACGGCGACCGCTTCGCCGGCCTTGATCGCCTGGCCGGCCTCCACGGCGATGGAGACCACCAGTCCCGGCATCGGCGAGAGCACCCGGCGCGAGGTGTCGGCCGGCGGCCGCTCGGGCAGCTTCTCGTGCAGCTCGGCCGAGCGCGGCGTCAGCACCAGCACCCGCGCGCGGGCCGCGCGGTGGCGAACGCGATAGCCCTCGGCGGCGGGGGCGAGCTGCACCGCGAAGGGCTGGCCGTCCAGGCGCGCCTCAAGCAGCCCCAGGCCCGGCCGCCAGTCCACGTCGTCCAGCAGTATCCGCCGGGCCTCGTCCGGCAAGTCGACGCGCAGCGCGCCGTCCTCGGGCTGCAGCGCGATGCGCCGCTTGGCCTTGCCCGCCAGCACGATGAACTCCGTGCGCGGCGGCCTCACGCCCGCATCGAAGCGGCGAAGCTGCTGGCGCCGGTGCAGCCAGGCCGCAGACGCCGTCATCAGATCGAGCTGCAGAGCCGTCGGCTCCAGGCCGTGGAATCCGTCCGGGAACTCTTCGGCGATATAGGCGGTCGAGAGCCGTCCCTCCACGAACCGCGGCTGGTCCATCACCGCCGACAGGAACGGAGTGTTGTGCTCCACGCCCTGGATCACGAAGCGGTCGAGCGCCGACGCCATGGCTGCGACCGCCTGATCGCGCGTTGGCGCGTGGGTGCAGAGCTTGGAGATCATCGGGTCGTAGAAGATCGTGATCTCGTCGCCCTCGCGCACGCCCGCGTCGTTGCGCACGACGACCTCGCCAGCCGCCCCGTCGGGCGGCGCCCGGTAGCGCGACAGCCGGCCGATTGAGGGCAGGAAGCCGCGGTAGGGATCCTCGGCATAGACCCGGCTCTCGATCGCCCAGCCGCGGGGCGCAAGCTCGGCCTGGCGCAGCGCCAGCGGCTCGCCCGCCGCGACGCGGATCATCTGCTCGACCAGGTCCACGCCGGTGGTCAGCTCGGTGACCGGGTGCTCCACCTGCAGGCGGGTGTTCATCTCCAGGAAGAAGAAGTTGCGCTGCTGGTCGACGATGAATTCCACGGTGCCGGCGGAGTCGTAGGCGACCGCCCGGGAGAGGGCGATGGCCTGAGCCCCCATGGCCTGGCGGGTTGCGTCGTCGAGGAAGGGGGAGGGAGCCTCCTCGATCACCTTCTGGTTCCGGCGCTGGATCGAGCATTCGCGCTCGTTCAGGTGCAGGATGTTCCCGTGCTTGTCGCCGAGCACCTGGATCTCGATGTGCCGCGGCGAGGCGATGAACTTCTCGATCAGAACCCGGTCGTCGCCGAAGCTGGCGCTGGCCTCGGCGGCCGCGGCCGGGAAGCCCTCCTCGACCTCCGCGCGGGTCCAGGCGATGCGCATGCCCTTGCCGCCGCCGCCGGCGGACGCCTTGATCATCACCGGATAGCCGATCCGCTCGGCGACCCGGACCGCTTCGTCCGCGTCGGCGATGGCGTCGGGATGGCCGGGCACGGTGGAGACGCCGGCCTCGGCGGCGAAACGCTTGGAGGCGATCTTGTCGCCCATCGCCTCGATGGCGTGCGCGTTGGGGCCGATGAACGCGACGCCGGCGGCTTCGAGCGCCCGCGCGAACCCGGCCCGCTCCGAGAGGAAGCCGTAGCCCGGGTGCACCGCCTGGGCCCCGGTCGCCTTGGCGGCGGCGATGATACGGTCGGCCTGCAGGTAGGACTGGGTCGCCGGGGCCGGGCCGACCAGCACCGATTCGTCGGCCAGCTCGACGGCCAGGGACGCGGCGTCAGCCTCCGAATAGACCTGCACCGTGCCAATCCCGAGCCGCCGGCAGGTGCGTTGGACCCGCACGGCGATCTCGCCGCGGTTGGCGATCAGGATCTTGTCGAACAACGGCGCGGCCTAGCGGCCCTGGAACTCCGGCTTTCGCTTCTCGACGAAGGCGGCCATGCCCTCCTTCTGATCCTGGAAGGCGAACATGGAGTGGAACAGCCGCCGCTCGAAGGTCACCCCCTGGCTGAGGGTGGTCTCGTAGGCGGCGTCGACCATCTCCTTGGTCAGCATCACCGCGAGCGGCGCCATGCCGGCGATCTTCTTCGCAGCCGCCATCGTTTCCTCCATCAGGGAGGCGGCGGGCACGACACGGCTGACCAGCCCGGACCGCTCGGCCTCCTGGGCATCCATCATCCGCCCTGTGAGGATCATGTCCATGGCCTTGGACTTGCCGACGAGGCGGGTAAGCCTCTGGGTTCCGCCGGCGCCTGGAGAAATGCCCAGGGTGATCTCGGGCTGGCCGAACCGGGCGTTGTCGGCGGCGATGATGAAGTCGCACATCATGGCGAGCTCGCAGCCCCCGCCCAGGGCATAGCCGGCCACCGCCGCGATCACCGGCTTGCGGCAGCGGGTCACCCGCTCCCAGTTGCGGGTGATGAAGTTCTCGCCATAGACCTGGACGTAGTCCTGGGCGGCCATCTCCTTGACGTCGGCGCCGGCGGCGAAGGCCCGCTCCGAGCCGGTGAGCACGATGCAGCGCACCTGATGGTCGGCCTCGGCCGCGTCGAGAGCGGCGGTGAGCTCGTCCATCAGCCGGTTGCTGAGCGCGTTGAGGGCCTCGGGCCGGTTCAGGCGGATCAGGCAGACCGCGTCAGCGGTCTCGACGATCAGGGTCTCGTACGACAAGGACAGCTCCTGCAAGGCTCAAGGCGCGGCCTAGCATCGGTCCGCTGCGGCCGCGACCGCAAACTGGGCCCGCCGGCGCCGATCAGGCTCCGGAGGCGCGGGGTTCGTCCCTCAGCAGCAGCAGCGCCGTCCGGGCGAGCAGCGCCCAGATGGCGCCGAGGGTCCATCCGGCCAGCACGTCGGTCGGCCAGTGCACGCCGAGGTAGACCCGGCTGAAGCCCACGGACACCGTCAGCAGGCCGGCGACGGCGAAGAAGAACAGCTTTGGCCGGGCCCGGGGCTCCAGGGTGGCCAGGATCACCGCCAGGGTGAAGTAGGTGGTCGCCGACAGGGTCGAATGGCCGCTGGGGAAGCTCGCTGAATAGACGTAGCTGCCGTGGGGCACGAGATCGGGCCTCGGCCGGTGATAGACCAGCTTCAGAAGGTCGCTGGTCGCCTCGGCCAGCAGCACGGTCGCCACCAGCACGATCGCCTGCAGGCGCTTGCGGTAGAATAGCAGGCACGCCGCGCCGACCACCACCATGAACGTCAGAAAAGTGAAGCCGCCCAGCGCGGTGACGTCGCGCATGGCCTCCTCGAACCCGGGCGGGCCGATCGGATCGGCGGGATCGCCCGGGGTCCTCAGGGCCAGCAGGAGCCGATGGTCGATCGGCAAGGTGGCGCGCTCTGAGACCTCGTCAGACAGCACCAGGAAGGCCCACAGGGCCGCGCTCGCGGCCATCATGGCGACCAGGACGCGGTATTCGCCCCGGCCGCGGATCCAGGCGAGAGCGCTCGACAGGCGTGCGGGCAGACCGGCGGAGCTCACATCACACTCTCCTGGTCAACGCGTCCTGACCTGCAGCACGGCCGCGACCTTCGGATCGGCGGCGATGTCGCCGGGCCCGATGAAGCCCAGGCCGTCCCACGCGATCTTGACCCCAGCCTTGGCGTAGGCGCGCGCGACGAACTCGGAGCAGATGAACTCGTCGTGGGGCCCAAGGCTCCGCGGCATCTTGCGATTCAGCCGGCCGAACAGGACCCGCAGGACGATCTTGAGCATCTCGCGGTTCGAGAACGGGTCGCCCAGACGGCTGAACCCGAACTCGGCTGCGGCCTTCATGCGTCGGGTCGCCGAGGGCCCATGAAAGGCCTCGTGGCGGGCCAGCAGGATCCTGCCCGGATAGGGGCTGACCCCCGAGCTGGTGGTGCGGATGAAGCTGCTCAGGGGAACGGTGCGCACGCCGAAGTGCTCGACGCTCTCCAACACCATCACCCGGTCGATGCTCTGGATGCGGAACGCCATCGCGACATGGCTCCATTGGGTCCGCGTCGCCCAGCGGATCACCTTCGACATCGGATCGTGCGCCGAGCAGAGCAGGAGGTCCCCGTCCTGCACCTCGGCGCGGACGCGGCTGTAGGGCGTGGGCTTGAGCGTCGACAACGCGTCGTCGGGAACGGTCATGGGCCACTAACGCGCCAGGTGCGGACAAGCTCAAGCTGCGGTCGCGGCCGGCTTAGAGGCCGAACGGCCAGGTCTCGTCTTCGCCGGGGGTGTGCGGGCCCGGCAAGGGCGTGATCGCGCTGGTCTCGTCGAACCAGATCCAGCCGTCGAACTGGCGCGACAGGGAGGCGTCGGCGTAGTGGCTGAGCCTCTCGGTCTCGGGCCGGTAGATCACGCCGATGAACCGCTCGGCGCGCGGCTCCAGCAGCCGCGCGCGCAGCTCCGGATGGCGGCCTTCGCGCAGGTCCAGGAAGAAACGCCCGACGCCGGTGTCGTGCGAGGCGCGCTCGATCGAGCCCTCCAGCGAAGGCCGCAAGGTCTTGACCTGCATCGGGCCGTCCCAGTCGCTGGCGGCCGCCACCGCGCCCGCATGAGTTCCGAAGCCGACCAGGGCCGCGCCCGCGCCGAAGCGCTCGCGGCAGAGCTGGCCGAGGTTCAGCTCCTCTCGCGCCACGCCCATCTCGGTGAACCTGGCGTCGCCGATGTGGGAGTTGTGGGCCCAGACCACTGCCCGGGCGTCCGGCCCGCGCGCCTCGATGAGCTGCTCGAGCGTCTCGAACATGTGCCGGTCGCGCAGGTTCCAGGAGTCGGCGGCGCCATAGTACATGGCCCGGTAGTAGGCCTCGGCGTCGCGCACCAGCCGGGCGTTCTGCGTCGCATCCAGGAAGCGGTCCCCATCGCTGGCCGCATAGTCGAGCCGACGGGCGAGCAGGGCCGTCAGCGTCTGCACCACCGCGCTCTCGCAAGGCGCATAGCCGGCCGACAAGGCCATGCGGCCATAGGCCTGCGGCGCATGGCTCCAGGGCGTCAGGCAACCGTAGCGCTCGCGGGCCACCTCGGCGGCTTCGGGATCGGTCTCGTCCAGATAATCCAGCACCGCGCGGATGGAGCTGGTGAGGCTGTAGAGGTCCAGGCCGTGGAAGCCGGTCCGGCGCTCGGCGGCCAGGCTGGCGTTGTGCGCCGCGAGCCAGCCCGCGAAGGCCGCGACCTCGGCGTTGCGCCACATCCAGGTCGGGAAGCGGCTGAACGGCGGCTCGGCCGGCTCGGGGCCCGGCAGGCCCCGCACCCGGCGGTCGATCACGGCCGCATCCGGCCAATCCGCCTCGACCGCGACGAGGCGGAACCCGTGCCGCTCGATCAGGCGGCGGGTGAAGGCCGCGCGGGCGCGGTAGAACTCCGAGGTCCCATGGCTGGCCTCGCCGAGCAGCACCACCCTTGCCGATGCGTAGCGGTCGATGGTGGCGGCGAAGTCCTCGTGCTCGACGGGCGGCAGCGGCTCGGCCGCGTCGGCGATCAGGCGCGGCAGGGGCCTCGGCTCGGTCCAGCTGCGCGTTTCCGGCCGCGGGCGGGGCGGTCCGCCGTCGGCCGACCAGCCGTCCTTGCCGATCAGGGGCACGAAGGCGACGGGACCGAGGTCCTGCTGGTGGAAGCTTTGCTCGCCCGTGCGCACCAGCTTGATCAGCGTCTGGCTGCGCGCGCTCTGGCCCACCGGCATCACCAGGCGACCGCCGATCGCGAGCTGGGCCTTCAGGGCGTCCGGGACGAAGGGGCCGCCGGCGGCCGCGAGGATGGCGTCGAACGGGGCCTGCTCGGGCCAGCCCAGGGTGCCGTCGCCGGCGCGGACCTCGACGTTGCGGCAGCCGAGCGCGGCGAGGCGCTTGGCCGCGGCCTCCGCCAGGGCCGGGTGGCGCTCGACGGTGAACACCCGTCGGGCGATGCGCGCCATCACCGCGGCGGCGTAGCCGGAGCCGGCGCCGACCTCGAGGACCTTGTCGCCGCGGTCGATCGCGGCCGCCTCGGCCATCAGGGCCACCACATAGGGCTGGGATATGGTCTGGCCGTCCTCGATCGGCAGGGCGGAGTCGTCATAGGCGAACTGGCGCAGGAGGCGCGGCACGAAGGCTTCGCGCGGGGTCTGACGCATCGCCTCCAGCACCCGGGGATCGCGAACGCCCCGGTGGGCGAGCTGCCGCTCCACCATACGCTCGCGCTGGGTGGCGAGGTCGGGCATGCCAAGCAAACGGAAAGGCGTCGAGCGCCGTTCCCTCAGCCGCGCGCGAGATCCGCCGGCAGGCCGTAGAACCGAGGCTTGAAGGGCGGGAACCACAGCACCTTGCCCAGGCCGCGGGCGGCGCGGTCCATGGCGAAGGCGCGGTCCGGCCGCCGGGCCGCCCAGGTCAGGGCCGCCAGGGCGCCGAAAACCAGGGCCTGGGCCACGCCCACCGCCATCCAGCGCACGGCGCCCAGCCGGTCGGGCGGGCTCTGGCCCATGCAGTGGAAGGTGGGCCCCTGGCCGTAGGCGAAGGCGCGGTGCAGGGCGTAGCGCAGCCGCAGCCGGCGCGGGTCAGGATGCTCCCACACCCAGGCGTCCGCCGCCCAGGCGAAGCGCGCGCCGCGGGCCTGCATGGCCTGGAACAGGCGGTCGTCCTCGCCGCCGAACTCGTTGTGCTTCATGTCGAAGGGCGCGGTGGGATGGGGCAGGGCGGCGCGGCGGATCAGGCTGTCGCCGCAACCGTAGTAGTGGTCCAGCAGCTGGGTCTCCTTGGGGCCCTCGCGGGCGAAGAAGCGCTCGAAATAGGGGCGGTGGCGGCGCACGTGGTCGGGCAGGCTGGTCCGCACGGGGCCGAACACCGCGTCGGCGTCGAAGCGCGCCTGGGCCTGCAGCAGCGCCGCCAGCCAGCCCGGCGGGGCCTCCTCGTCGTCGTCGAGGAAGGCGATGAACTCGGCGGTGATGTTGGCTACGCCCCGGTTGCGGGTGGTGGCCACGCCCGGCACGGGCTCGCACAGGTAGCGGACCGGGAACGGCGCCTCCGCCCTGAGGGCCTCGACGGTGGCCTCCGCCCCGCGGCCGGCGTCGTTGTCGACCACCAGCAGCTCGACGCCGCCTTCGGGCAGGCAGGTCTGGGCGAACACCGATCGCGCGGCCCGGGCGAGCGATTGCGGCCGCCCGCGGGTGGGGATCATGACGGTGACGAAGGGCGGCACGGATCAGGCCTGCTCGGCCGTGGCGTCGGCGCGCGGCTGCTCACGGCTCGAGGCGCGGCGGCCCTGTCCGGCCACCGCCTCGATCAACCCCAGCACCCGGCCGCTGATGGAGAGCTCGGCCGCGTCGATCTGGTCCAGCCGGCGGCGCAGCCGGCCCACCGCGTCGATCCGCCCGCCCGCCAACGCCCAGGCCCCTTCCATGGAGCGGGCCGCCAGGTTGGCCGAGCCCGCCGCCAGGGCCACGCCTTCGCCGAGGCTGACCTGGCCGGTGGCGAAGGGGGCCTTGTAATGGGCGTGGCCGGGACCGAGGTCATAGACCCTCAGGCCCAGCGCCTGCATCAGCTCCGGCGCGTGCAGCATCAGCACCTGGCCGGGACCGCCGGCCACGCAGTCGGGATCCATGGCCGAGATCCAGACGTGGCAGACGCCGGCCGAGGCGACGCCGAAGTGGCCGGCCACCAGCCGTCCGCCGGCGCGCAGGGTGGTCATCACGCCGCAGAGCTCGCTGGAGCGGGCCGCGAAGGCCGCGGCGAACAGGGCCTGGGCCCAGGCCGGCCGCAGCACGTCGTGGGCGCCCGTGCGGCGGAACTGCTCGCGCTTCCAGTCCAGCAGCTGGGCGAAGGCGGCGGGGTCGCGATCGCCCGGGCTGACCGACACGGCGCCGAACTCGCGCTCGAGCTTGTTCTCGAGCCGCCGCCAGTTCTTGTAGCGCTTGGGATTGGCCGCCCGCAGGGCGTCGTGGCGGGCCTCGGGAGAGCCGGCGAGGGCGATGAGGTGGCCCTGCATCGGGCTCGGCCGCGCCAGGGGACAGGCGCCGGCGGGATCCACCAGGCCGGTGAAGCGCAGGGCGCCGACGCCGGCCGCCCGCATCGCCTCGGCCAGGTCCGGCCGCTCGCCGGGGGCCGAGACCAGGGCGTGGTAGTCGGAAAAGGCCGCGCCGATCGGCCGGGCATAGCCAGAGCCGCGCTTGTGGAACGGCAGGAAGCCCACGGTGGAGCCGCGCCGGCGCAGCACCGCCACGCGGGCGTCGGTCCGCACCTCGCCCACGAGCCGGGCGAAGTCGGGGCCGAGCAGCGGATTTCGGAACGCGGGCTCGGCGGCGCAGAAGGCGCGCCACTGGGCGATATCGGCGTCGCTCAGGGCCGAGGGATGCTTGACCTCGGCCTGGATCTGGGGGGCTCGCGCGGGCACGGGGCGCACTCTCGCCCCACGAGGTTAGGGAAGCGTTGTTTCCGCGCGCCCGGCGAAGGTGTCGGCGAGGATGGCCTCGAGCCCCCTGGCGTCGGCGTCGTCGAACGCGCCCAGCTCGGCGCTGTCGACGTCCAGGACTGCGATCAGCCTGCCCGCGCCGTCGAGCACCGGGGCCACGATCTCGCTGCGCGAGCGGGAGTCGCAGGCGATGTGGCCGGGGAAGGCGTCCACGTCTGAGACGACCTGGGTCCGGCGCTGCTCGGCCGCGGCGCCGCAGACCCCCTTGCCGAAGCCGATGCGAAGGCACCCGAGGGTCCCCTGGTAGGGCCCGACCACCAGCTCGCGCGGGGAGGCCGGGTCGACCACATAGAAGCCGGTCCACAGGAACTGCGGGAAGGCCTGCGCGAGCATGGCCGCCACCGTGGCCATGCGGGCGACTAGGTCCGGCTCGCCCTCGAGGACCGCCGCGATCTCCGCCCTCAGCGCCACATAGCGCCGCGCCTTGTCCAGCGGCAGGCCGGCGGCGTCGAACGCCTCGGCCATCTCAGCGGGCGACGCCGAACGCCTGGGCCAGGGTCCAGACGCCCAGCACGGCGAAGATCAGGCCGGCGCCCAGCCGAACCCATTTCAGCGGCACGACGCGGGTGGCGGCCTCGCCGAGGAACACCGCCGGCACATTGGCCAGCATCATGCCGGCCGTGGTCCCCGCCGCGACCCAGAGGATGGAATGGAAGCGGGCGGCCAGGGCCAGGGTGGCGAGCTGGGTCTTGTCGCCGATCTCGACCAGGAAGAAGGCCACCGCCGTGGTCCAGAACACACCATGGCCGCTGCGCACCTTGTCCGCGTCGTCGGCCTTGTCGGGGATCAGCGCCCACACGGCCATCGACAGGAACGAGACTCCAAGCGCGACCTTGAACCAGAGGCCCTGGACCAGCCCGGAGAGGAAGTAGCCGGCGGTGGCGGCCAGGGTGTGGTTGGCGATGGTGGCGACCAGGATGCCGGCGATGATCGGCCAGGGCCGCCGGAAGCGGGTGGCCAGGATCACCGCAAGCAGCTGGGTCTTGTCGCCGATCTCGGCAATGGCGACGACGAACAGCGAGACGAGGAGGGAATGCATGGGCTCGCCGGCTCTAGCGGCGGCGAGAGCCGGCGGCAAGGCCGCAGAGTGATTCGACGATTACGAAGATTAACTAAATTTCATCTATATTCGACTCGCCACATAAGTATTACATTCTTGTAATCCAGGTAAATGACTCCGATTTAACTTGGATCCTCCTGGCGCTGTGAGCATCGTCCGGCTGCGTGAAGCTGTGGAGGAGGACAACATGCGTACTTTGGCGGGACTGATGGTCGTGGCGGCGACCCTCACGGGCACTGCGGCTTCGGCCGAGCCGCGCAAGCTCAGCGACGTCGACTTCCTGGAGGCCGCGCGCTGCGTCGGCATCGCCAGCTCGGGCAAGATCGGCTCAACCGACGTCCCGGCGCTGAACGGCTGGCTGCGGTCGCAAAGCACCGGCCGCTCGATCTATATCGCGGAGCGGGCCGACCAGGTGCAGCACGACGCCAAGATGGAGGCGAGCCGCGCCGGCGAGTTCCAGAAGCAAAGGCTCATCAACGAGCTGAACGGCGTCTGCGCCACCCTCAGGGGCTGAGCCCAGGCGACCGGCCGGTCGGCGCCGGCGGCGGCCCTCGTGGTTGCCGCCCGCCGCCGGCGGGCTTAGATGCCCTCCCGCAACCATCGAGGAGGGCGCCGATGATCGGCCTTATCGCCAGGCTCAGGGTCGAGGATGGCCAGTCCGAGGCGTTCGAACGCGCCTTCGCCGCCCTGGCCGCGAAGGTGACCAGCAGCGCCGAGCCGGGCAATCAGCTCTATCAGCTGTGCAAGAGCCGCTCGGAGCCAGACACCTATGTCGTGATGGAGCTCTACAGCGACCAGGCAGCCGTGGACGAGCATCCGAAGACCCCCCACTTCGCCGAGCTGTGGCCGGCGGTGGGCGCGTGCCTCAAGCCGGGCCGCCCCGAGTTCGAATTCGTCGATACGGTCGGCTGAGCCATGTCAGCCGACTCCCTGTTCCGCCCCTTCGAGCTCAAGTCCCTGAAGCTGAAGAACCGCCTGGTCATGGCGCCCATGACCCGTTCCTTCTCTCCCGGCGGGGTGCCGGGCGCCGATGTCGCCGCCTACTATGCGCGGCGAGCCGCCGCCGAGGTCGGGCTGATCGTGTCCGAGGGCACGGTGGTCGAGCGGCCAGCCTCGAGCAACGACCCTAAGGTGCCGCGGTTCTGGGGCGAGGACGCCCTGGCCGGCTGGAAGCGGGTAATCGACGAGGTGCACGCCAAGGGCGGCGTCATGGCGCCCCAGCTCTGGCACGTCGGGGCGGTGCCGGGCCGCGACCCGGCGTTCCAGCCTGGCCCGCCGGACAGCCCATCGGGGCTGCTTTCGCCGGACCAGAAGATCGGCGAGCCGCTCAACGAGAGCGAGGTGGCCGACATCATCGACGCCTTCGGCCGCGCGGCGGGCCACGCCAAGGCGCTCGGATTCGACGCGGTGGAGCTGCACGGGGCGCACGGCTATCTGATCGACCAGTTCTTCTGGGACGGGGCGAACCAGCGCGAGGACCTGTTCGGCGGGCCGGCGCTGCCCGCGCGCGGCCGCTTCGCCGCGGAGGTGCTTAAGGCCGTCCGCGCCGCGGTAGGCGAGGACTTCGTGGTGATCCTCCGGCTCTCGCAGTGGAAGCTGCAGGACTACAAGATCCGCCTGGCCCACACGCCCCAGGAGATGGACGCGTGGCTGCAGCCGTTGGCGGACGCCGGCGCCGACATCTTCCACTGCTCGCAGCGCCGATTCTGGGAGCCGGAGTTCGACGGCTCGGACCTGAACTTCGCCGGCTGGGCCAAGAAGCTGACCGGCAAGCCGACCATCACCGTGGGCTCGGTGGGGCTGACCGGCGAGTTCATCGGGGCGTTTGGCGGCGAGGTCTCAAAACCCGCCTCGCTGGACGATCTGCTGCGCCGGCTCGACCGGGGCGACTTCGACCTGGTGGCCGTGGGTCGGGCTCTGCTGGCCGACCCCGAGTGGGCGCTGAAAGTCCGCGAGGGCCGCCGCGAGGAGCTGCAGGACTTCACCCGCGAGACCATGGCCACCCTGGCCTAGGCCTGTCCTAGCCGTTGAAGGCCAGCTTCAGGCCCGGGCGCGGCCAGCGGCATCTGTAGAGCTTGCCGGTGGAGGACGCCGTCACCCAGGCGTCGCGCATGTCCGCCCCACCGAAGCAGATGTTGGTGACGATCGGGTCGGGGAAAGCCGTCTGCTCATAGCCGCCGGTGTCGGGATCGATTGCCGAGATCGCGCCGGAAAACAGGGTGGCGACGCAGACCTTGCCGCCCGCCTCCACCGCCAAGCTGTCGAACCACTGCAGGCCGGGCAGGTTGACCACCACCCGCCCGGCGGCGTGGCCGGCCTCGCCCGCCGCCCTGCCGGGCCCGTCCAGGTCCAGCGCCCACAGCCGTTGCAGCATGGAGTCCGCCCAATAGACCGTACGGCCGTCCGGCGAGAGGCCGACGCCGTTGGGCGAGATCTGCTCGCCGCGCACGCGGGTGATCGCCGAGCCGTCCGACCGCGCGTAATAGAGCCCGCCCAGCCGCCGGTGCTCGCCATCGGAGAAACCGAAACAGGTGAACCAGAGGCCGCCGGTTTCGTCGAAGACGATGTCGTTGGGCGCGTTCAGCGGCTTGCCCTCGCAGGCGTCGTAGAGGGTGGAGAAGCGGCCGGTCTTGAGGTCCAGCCGCTGGATCGAGCCGCCGACGTAGTCGTCCGGGATCAGCATGCGGCCGACCTCGTCCCAGTTGTCGGGGTATTTGAAGGCCTCGCCGTTGTTGCAGACATAGAGCGCGCCGTCCGGCCCGATGGCCGCGCCGTTGGGCCCGCCGCCCAGGTCGGCGACGATGTCATGGCGGCCGTCCGGCCAGACCCGCGTCACCACCTTGCGGGCGATCTCGACCACCACCACCGAGCCGTCGGCCATCGCCACCGGCCCTTCCGGGAACAACAGCCCCTCGGTGACCAGCTCCATGTCCATGCGCCATCCTCCCGCCGCCGGCGGCATAAGAGGCCGGGCCGCCGCCGGGGCGCAAGCCGTCAGCGGCGCTCGAGCACCCGGAAGGTGTAGGGATAGTCGTCGCCCTCGCCGGCGGGGTGACGCTCGCGGCGCACCTCGGTCCAGCCGGTCTCGTCGAATGGCGGCAGCACCACGTCGCCCTCGGGATCGCCCTCGACCTCGGTCAGGTAGATGCGGGTGGCCTTGGGCAGGGCGGCCTCGGCCACCGCGGCCCCGCCGATGACGCACACCTCCTCGGCCCCGTCCTCCTCCGCCTGTTCGCGGGCGATCTGCACCGCCTCGGCCAGGGTCTCGCAGACCAGCGCCCCGGCCGGCGCGAACGAGCCGTCGCGGGAGAGCACGAGATTGGTGCGGCCGGGCAGGGGCTTTTTCGGCAGGGAGTCCCAGGTGCGCCGTCCCATGATCACCGGCTTGCCGAGGGTGAGCTGCTTGAACAGGGCCATGTCGCTGCGCAGCCGCCAGGGCAGCCCCCCCTCGCGGCCGAACACCCCGTTCCTCGCGCGGGCGATGGGCCCAAGGGTGAGGCGGATCAAACGGCTATCGGGGCGCGGATCGCCGGGTGGGCCTGGTAGCCCTCCAGCTGGAAGTCCTCGTAGGCGAAGCCGAACAGGTCGGATTTGGGGGCCAAGCGCATGACCGGAAACGGCAGGGGCTCGCGCGCGAGCTGCTCGCGGGCTTGATCCAGATGATTAAGATAGAGGTGCACGTCTCCGAAACTGTGCACAAATTCTCCGGGCTCAAGCCCCGTCGCCTGGGCCACCATCAGGGTCAGGAGCGCGTAGCTGGCGATGTTGAACGGCACGCCGAGGAAGAGGTCGGCCGAGCGCTGGTAGAGCTGGCAGGACAGCCGTCCCTCAGAGACGAAGAACTGGAACAGGCAGTGGCAGGGCGGGAGCGCCATGTCCTCCACCTCGGCGGGGTTCCAGGCGGTGACGATGTGGCGGCGGCTGGAGGGATCGGCGCGGATCTGCTCCAGCACCCTGGCCATCTGGTCGATGGTGCGCCCGTCCGGCGCCCGCCACGAGCGCCACTGCTTGCCGTAGACCGGTCCGAGTTCGCCCTCCGCGTCGGCCCATTCATCCCAGATGCTGACGCCCTGCGCTTGCAGCCAGCGGACGTTGGTGTCGCCGCGCAGGAACCAGAGCAGCTCCAGCACGATCGACTTCAGGTGCAGCTTCTTGGTGGTGAGCAGAGGGAAGCCCTGGGCCAGGTCGAAGCGGATCTGGCGGCCGAACACCCCGAGCGTGCCCGTGCCGGTGCGGTCCTCACGGCGCACGCCGTTGGCCAACACGTCCGCGAGCAGGTCCAGGTACTGGTGCTCGGGGTGGCGGGCGGCGGGGGGCGCGGCGAAGACGGCGGGAGCGTTCATGCGGGCTCTGGGATTCGGCCGATTGTCCGCCAGATCGGGCGGCCCGCCAAGCTCAACCGGCGAACCCGCCCTGGTCGAGGAAGGCCTGCTCCCCGGCCGTCATCGGCCGGCCCAGGCAGGCGTTGCGATGGGGGAACCGGCCGAAGCGGACGATGATGTCACGGTGCATGACGGCCCACCGCAGGGTGTCCTCGTCGCCGGTCGCGTCGCGATGGGCCCGGCTGAGGGCGACCGAGCGGTCCTGGTCCTCGAGCAGCTCGGAATGCTCGAACGGCAGATAGAAGAACGGCCTCAGCCCGGGCTCCACCTGCTGGTCCAGGCCGGCCTCGATGGCCGCCGCCGCCACGGCGTGGGCGAGCGGGTCGGTGGCGAAGGCGTGGGCCGAGCCGCGGTAGAGGTTGCGCGGGAACTGGTCGAGCAGGATCAGCAGGGCCAGCGCCCCCTCCGGGCTGGATCGCCAGCCCCGCAGCTCGCCGCGGGAGGCGGCCAGGTGCGCCGCCTCGAACTGGACCCGGATGGCCCCGTCGAACGCCTCGTCCTTGCGGAACCACTTTTCCGGGCCGGCCTTCCGCCAGAACGCGAGGACGGGCTCGGGCGTCAGGACAAAGGTCAAATCGAGATCCTTTCGGGGACTTCGCGGAACAGGCGAATGCCGCTGCGTCCCGTTCAAGAGGGGTTCATGTCGCAAGGTGGTAAAGATGGTCACACGAGAAGCATCGGGCGCGAAGTCCGAAGTAGGGAGCTTTGAAATGAAGCATATTCTGCTCGCGGCGGCTGCTGTCAGCCTGCTCGGAGCGACGGCCGCCACGGCGCAGGACCACTGGCGTGGCGGCGGAAACGGCGATGGCGCCCCGCCACAGCCGGCGCCTCAGGCGCAACCCCAGCCGCACGCCCAGCCTCGGGCCCCGGCCCAGCCGCAAGCCCAGGGCGGCGCCGGCTGGCAGGGCCGCGGCGACGTCGGCCGGGGCAACCGGGGTCCGGTCAACGGCGCGACGGCGCAGGGGCAATGGGGCGGCCGCGCCGCCCAGGGCCAATGGAGCGGGCGCGCCGTCCAGGGCGATCGCTTCCCTGCCGATCGCGGCCAGGTCGATCGGGGGCAGTGGCGCGGCGGCGACAACCGCTTCGCGGGCGACCGGGGCCAACTCAACGGCTATCGCCAGGGCCCTGTAGACCGGGGCCAGTGGAGCGGCGATCGCAGCCGCTATAACGGCGGCGCGGACAACCGGCGTTACGACAACGGTCGCCAGTGGAGCGGGGCCCGCGACTGGAACGGCCGGGTCTGGCAGGGGCGCGACTACCGGCACAACTGGAACGCCGAGCGGCGCTACCGGGTCGGCGGCTACGACTGGCCGCGGGGCTGGGGCTATCGCCGCTATAGCTACGGCCAGTTCCTGCCGAGCATCTTCTTCGGTGAGGATTACTGGCTCGACGACTGGAACGAGTTCGACCTTGCTCCGCCGCCGCCGGGAACGGTCTGGGTCCGCTACGGCCCGGACGCGGTCCTGGTGGACGAGTATACCGGCGAGGTGATCCAGGTCGTCTACGGCATGTTCTACTGATCCTTGCCCGAGGATCCCAGGCTATGGCCCCGGAAGGCGACTTCCGGGGCCTTTGTCATGGCCGGCCGGCTTGACCCAGGCCGACAAAACGTCCCATAGGGCCGCCCTCGCCGCGGCCAGTCCAGAACGCCCCGGCGCCAAGACCACGCCGGAGACCAAGACATGCGCGTCTACTACGACCGCGACGCCGACCTCGCCCGCCTGCTCGACAAGAAGATCGCCATCGTGGGCTACGGCTCACAAGGCCACGCCCACGCCCTGAACCTCAGGGATTCCGGCGTGAAGCAGGTAGCGGTCGCGCTCAGGTCAGACTCCGGCTCGGCCAAGAAGGCGCAGGCCGAGGGCCTGGAGGTGAAGACTGTGGCCGACGCCGCCGGCTGGGCCGACGCCATCATGATCCTCGCGCCCGACGAGCTGCAGCGGCAGATCTACGACGCCGAGATCGCCCCCAACATCCGCGATGGCGCGGCGCTGCTGTTCGCGCACGGCCTGAACATCCATTTCCGCCTGATCGAGCCCAAGCCGTCCATCGACGTGCTGATGGTCGCGCCCAAGGGCCCGGGCCACACCGTGCGCGGCGAATACCTCAAGGGCGGCGGGGTTCCGTGCCTGCTGGCAGTCCACCAGAATGCGTCGAGCGGCGCCCACGAGCTGGGCCTCGCCTATGCCGCGGGGCTCGGCGGCGGCCGGGCCGGCATCATCGAGACCACCTTCCGCGAGGAGTGCGAGACCGACCTTTTCGGCGAGCAGAGCGTGCTCTGCGGCGGGCTGGTGGAGCTGATCCGCGCGGGCTTCGAGACCCTGGTCGAGGCCGGCTACGCGCCGGAGATGGCCTATTTCGAGTGCCTGCACGAGGTGAAGCTGATCGTCGACCTCATCTACGAGGGCGGCATCGCCAACATGAACTACTCAGTGTCCAACACCGCCGAGTACGGCGAGTACGTCTCGGGCCCGCGGATCATCACGCCGGAGACCAAGGCGGAGATGAAGCGGGTGCTGGACGACATCCAGTCCGGCCGCTTCGTGCGCGACTGGATGGCCGAATGCGCCGTCGGCCAGCCCTCGTTCAAGGCCACGCGCCAGCGCGCCGCCGAACACCCGATCGAGGACGTCGGCGCCCGCCTGCGCGGCATGATGCCCTGGATCGGCAAGAACCGCCTGGTCGACACCAGCCGGAACTGAGAAGGCCCATCCTCCCCCGCGCGCGGGGGAGGTGGTTCCTTGGGCCCGGAGGCGGCGAGTCGGCGCACGGCCCTGCGCCCCCTCCGTCGCTCCTCGACACCCCCCCCCGTTGCACGGGGGAGGATGAGCGCTAAAG
>FTHL01000058.1_pt1 | contig 20216 bp, 14 predicted proteins | sample 1640951 | NCBI WGS metagenome assembly FTHL01 (sample SAMEA3914788, study PRJEB12502) | metagenome | biome: forest; material: soil | place: Canada | collected 2011-07-03 | depth 0.1 m
GGCCGGCGCCGCGGGCCGCGCGGCGGCCGGCGCGGGCTGGGCCGTCGGCGTGGGCGCCGGCGGTTGCTGCCGGGCGAACGGCGAGTGCAGCAGCGAGGATTCCAGGTCCGGCCGGCTTTCGTGCAGGGGCGGGACCGGCGCACGGGCGGCCTCGTGCAGGACCACCGGCGGCACGCCGATCGCGCTGGCGTCAAGCGGCGGCTCGCCAGCGTAGAGGCGGTCCTCCACCTGCTGGGTGAAGCGGTTGAAGGCGTCGAACAGCTCGCCGAACTCGTCCTTGCGATGGTGCGAGATGCGGAAATCGAGGTTGCCCTTGGTGGCCTCGTTGAACGCCGCCTCCAGCCGCCGGATCGGCTGCGCCAGCAGCCGCGTCAGGGTGTAGGTGGCGGCCAGGATCACCGCCAGCACCACGATCCCCAGCATGATCATCACCCCGCGGGTGATCAGGGCGGTGGACTGCAGCTGGGCCTTCGAGATGCTGACGTCGACCTTGCCGACGCTGCGGCCGTTGTAGACGATCGGCCCCGCGAACCGGAACGCGTCGCCCTTGGCGGTGTGGGTGTCGGTGATCACCATGTTCTGGCGCGAGCTGATCACGCTCTCGCCTAGCGGCGCGCGATAGGGCCGGTTGACCAGCGACGGGTCGTTGGCGGCGCGGATCACCCCGTCGGAATCCACCACCAGCATCTGCAGCACGTTCTTGTCGTCCGACGCGACCCGGACGAACGCCTTAACCGGCTCCCAGTCCCGCTGCTCAGGGGGCAAGGTGGAGTTCTCCGCGGCGCTGAGCGCGGCGTTGGAGGCCACGAAGGACGCCACCGCCGAGCCGGAGGTGATCGCCATGTTGCGGATCGCCCGGTACTGGCTCCAGGTCGCCGTGCCGATGGCGCCCAGCAGCACCACGGCGGTGATCGCCCCCAGCATCAGGGTCATGCGCACCTGCAGCGGCAGGTATTTGCGCTTGGAGGCGGCCTCGGCCATCAGCGACTCGTAGACCGCCTGCTCTCGGCGCAGGGCCGTGGCCAGCTGGCCGCCGTCGGCGAAGCGGCGCTCGGGCTTCTTCGAGAGCAGCTTGTTGACGATGAACTGCAGGCCGCGCGGGCTGTCGGGCGCCAGGCTGGCGATGGCCTCGGGCTCCTGCTGGGTGATCTGCAGCGCCAGGGTGGCCGCGCTGACGCCCGAGAACGCCTTCTTGCCGGTGAGCAGCTCGTACAGGATCACCCCGACCGAGAAGAGGTCCGAGCGCCCGTCGAGCTCCAGTCCGAGCGCCTGCTCGGGGCTCATGTAGCGGGGCGTGCCCAGCACCTGGCCCACTTGGGTCTTGATGCTGTCGGCCTCCAGGAGCCCTTCGGACTCGGTCATCCGGGCGATCCCGAAGTCGAGGATCTTAATCGACCCGAAGCTGTCGAGCATGATGTTCGACGGCTTGATGTCGCGGTGCACCACCCCGAGGGTGTGGGCGTAGCGCAGGGCCTCGGCGAGCTGCAGGCCGATGCGGATCACCTGCTCGGGCGGCATCGGGCCCTGCTTGGCCATCACCTCGTTGACGGGCTTGCCTTCGAGCAGCTCCATCAGGATGTACGGATAGCCGTCGACTTCGCCCACGTCGTAGATGGTGACGATGTTGGGATGCGACAGCGCGCCGGCGGCCTTGGCCTCGCGCAGGAAGCGGGCGGCGTATTCGGGGTTCTGGCGGAACTCCGCCTTCAGGATCTTGATCGCCAGGGACCGGTTGATGCTCGGGTCGTGCGCCCGATACACGTCGGCCATGGCGCCTTCGCCGATCCGTTCCTGGATCCGGTAGCGCCCCACGAGCTCAAGCACTCGCCAACCTCCCCGACGTCGTCCCGCCGACGCTGCGCTACCAGAAAGCTCTACAATTGCACAGCGTAATCAATGCACAAGGGAGGCGTCCCTGAGACTGCGGCAAAGCCCGTTGTATTGACGGCAGAACCTTGGTCGGCCATCTTTCGTCCAGCGAGAGGGGGCAGTGGCGTACCAGGATCTTCCAAGTATGGAGGCGCTGCTTGCGCCGGTCGCCGATGACGCGTCCGGCATCGGCGCCGACCTGCGCGCTGGCGGCGAGACCTATTTCACCCTGAAGGACCTGCGCAACGACGCCCGGCTGGCCGAGCGCGAGGCGATGAAGGCCGAGGAAGCCGAGGAATCGCCGCTCACCGCGGCCCTGCGCGAATGGACCGCCCTGGTCGACACCGGGTCCGAGACCCTGGCGGCCGCCTCCAAGGACCTGGAGATCGCCTGCTGGGTCTGCGAGGGCCTGGTGCGCACCAACGGCTTCCCGGGGCTCGCCTTCGGGCTCGAGCTGCTCGCCAGCCTGGTGGAGGCCTACTGGGACGCCGGGCTCTATCCGCCGGAGGAGGAGGAGGGGGTCGAGGACCGCATCGCCCCTCTGGGCGGCCTGCTGGGCCGCGGCGGCGCCGGGGTGCTGGTGCAGCCGGTGAAGATGCTGGCGCTGTCGGACCGCTCCGACCTGCCGCTGGCGGCGCTGTGGACGGTGGAGCTGGCCAACGCGCCGGTGCCGGTCACCGACGACGCGGATGCGCGCGAGCGGCTCCTGACCCGTCAGAACGAGCAGCTCGACGCCATCAACCTGGCGATCAAGACCTCGAGCCCTGCCTTCCTCAAGGAGGTGCACCAGAGCGCGCGCAGCTCCCTGGCGGCGCTGGATCGGCTGATGGACGTGGTCGACGGCCGCACCGGCCTCGGCCGCTTCGGCTCGCAGGTGAGCGGGCCGCTGCAGGCGGTCATCGACCTTTTGGAGCAGAAGGTCGGCCATCTGTTCGTGGCGGAGGCTCCCGACGAGGCGCCGGGGGAGGCGGCCGGCGGCGCGGCGGCCGCCGACGGCGGCGGGCCCAGGGCCAACGGGTCGGGTGGGGCGATGAGCCGCACGCAGGCGCTGGAGACCGTGCTGCAGATCGCCGACTTCTTCGACCGCAGCGAGCCCCAGTCGATGGTGGCTAAGAGCCTGCGCGACGTGGTGCGCCGGGCCCGGCTGCCGCTGGAGGACCTGCTGGCCGAGCTTTTGCCCGACGCCATGCAGCGCGCCGACTTCCTGAAGCGCGCCGGGATCAAGGGCGAGGTGCAGAGCGATGGCTATTGATGAGGTTCCCGGCAGGGTGGCCGGACGAGGCGGATTAAGCGCGACAATGGAGCAGATGCTGGTTTAGCATCCGGATGGGACGGAGGGTCTTTCCCTATGGCGAACAGCGTACATGACAAGCTGAAGAAGGTCCGCAAGCCGCGGGTCCACATCACCTACGACGTGGAGACCGAAGGCGCCGTGGAGGTGAAGGAGCTTCCCTTCGTGGCCGGCGTGATGGGGGATTTCTCCGGCGATCCCACCGAGCCGCTGAAATCGCTCAAGGACCGCAAGTTCATCCAGATCGACCGCGAGAACTTCGACCAGGTCATGCGCCGCATGTCCCCGGGCCTGAAGCTGCGGGTCGAGAACGTGCTGAAGGGCGACGGCAGCGAGATGGGGGTCAACCTGAAGTTCGAGTCCCTCGAGGACTTCGAGCCCGGCCGGGTGGTCGAGCAGGTCGAGCCCCTGCGCAAGCTGATGGAGACCCGCAACAAGCTTCGGGACCTGATGGCCAAGGCCGACAGCTCCGAACAGCTCGAGACCCTGCTCGAGCAGATCCTGCAGGATGGGGCGCAGATCGAAGGTCTGCGCGATGAGCTCGGCGGCGCCGAGCCGGCCAAGGAATAGTCATCATGGCGGACACCAAGACCAGCGCGAGCCCGGCCGCGGCGGCAGTCGAGACCGTCGAGAAGGTCAGCCTTCTCGACCAGGCCATCAGCGCCACCCGGCAGACCGAGCCGGAACAGGTTCAGGAGCTGCTTCGGACCCTCACCGAAGAGGCGATGAAGGGCACCGTCACCTTCTCCAAGAACCTGACCGTGACCATGCGCAAGGCGATCGAGCAGATCGACCAGCAGCTCTCGCGGCAGCTCGCGGCCATCATGCACCACGAGAAGTTCAAGCAGCTCGAAGGCAGCTGGCGCGGCCTGCACTACCTCGTGGCCAACACCAACACCGGCAAGGACATCAAGGTCCGGGTGCTCAACGTCTCCAAGCGGGACCTGGCGCGCGACCTGGAGAAGGCGATCGACTTCGACCAGAGCAACCTGTTCAAGGCGATCTACGAGAGCGAGTTCGGCACGCCGGGCGGCGAGCCCTATTCCTGCCTGATCGGCGACTACTACTTCGGCAAGGGGCAGGAGGACACCGACCTCCTGCGTAACATCTCCAGCGTCGCGGCGGCGGCCTTCGCGCCGTTCATCGCCGCGGCCGGCCCCAGCATGTTCGGCTTCGAGTCCTTCGAGGACCTGTCCAAGCCGCGCGACCTGGCGAACATGTTCCAGGCCACCGAGTACAACAAATGGCGCGGCTTCCGCGACACCGAGGACAGCCGCTTCGTCACCCTGACCATGCCGCGCGTCCTGGCCCGTCCGCCTTACGGGAAGGAAACCCGCAAGATCGACGAGTTCGACTACGAGGAAGCGCCGTACGACGCCGCCGGCAATCCCAAGAACATGGCGCACGACGACTACTGCTGGATGAACTCGGCCTACGCCATGGGCGTGCGCATGACCGAGGCCTTCTTCGACTCCGGCTGGTGCACCGCCATCCGCGGGGCCGAAGGCGGCGGCAAGGTGTCCAACCTGCCGACCCACATCTTCCAGTCGGACGACGGCGACATGTCCGAGCAGTGTCCGACCGAGATCGCCATCACCTCGCGCCGGGAGAAGGAGCTGTCCGACCTCGGCTTCCTGCCGCTCTGCCACTACAAGAACACCGACTACGCCGTGTTCTTCGGGGCCCAGACCTCGCAGCGGCCGCGGAAGTTCGATCGGCCCGAAGCCACCGAGAACGCGGCGATCTCCGCTCGCCTGCCGTACATCATGGCGACCAGCCGCTTCGCCCACTACCTGAAGGTTATGGGTCGCGACAAGATCGGCTCGTTCATGGAGGCGGACGACTGCCAGAAGTGGCTGAACCGCTGGATCATGAACTACGTGAACAGCGCCGAGGGCGGCGGCCAGGAGCTGCGGGCCAAGTATCCGCTGCGCGAGGCTCGGATCGAGGTCGCGCCGGTTCCGGGCTCCCCGGGCAGCTACAACGCCGTCGCCTACCTGCGGCCCTGGCTGCAGATGGAAGAGCTCACGGCCTCCCTTCGGCTGGTGGCGCGCATCCCGCAGAAGGCCTAGCGCTTGGACGCAGGCGATAGCCTCACGCTTGAGCAGCCTGCGGACGCGAGCGGAGACGGACAAGGCCCTCAACCGCTCCGCAGCGGGATCCTGAGGCGCCTTGCGCCGTCGCGGGACGAGCTGGCGCCGTCCGATCCGGTGGTCGAAGCCTTCCTCCAGGCGGGGGAGGCCGAGGCGCTGGAGACCTGGTTCGGCGCCGAGTTCCTGCAGGGCAAGGAGCCGGCGCGCCTGCGCCGCCTGATCGACCGCGACATCGCCGAGATCGACGACGTCCTGTCGCGCTGGGCCAACTCGGTCCTGCACCATCCCCGGTTCCAGGCGCTCGAGGCGGCCTGGCGGGGGGTCTACTGGCTGGCCGGGGCGCTCGGCGCCGACGGCATGACCGCGATCCGGGTGCTCAACTGCAGCTGGGCCGAGCTCGCCCGCGACTTCGACCGCGCGCTGGAGTTCGACCAGAGCTCGCTGTTCCAGAAGGTCTACAACGAGGAATTCGACATGCCGGGCGGGGTCCCGCTGTCGATGATGATCGGCCTTTACGACGTGCAGCACCGGCCCACCCGCGGGCGGGGGACCGACGACGTGGCGGTGATGCGCAAGCTCAGCGAGGTCGGCGCCTCGGCCTTCTGCCCGGTGCTGCTGGGGGCCGCGCCCGGCCTGTTCGGGATCGACCAGCTCGGCGAGCTGGACATGCGCCAGAACCTCGCGGCCACCTTCCGCCACGTCGAGTACCAGCGGCTGCAGTCGTTCCAGCAGACCCCGGATTCACGTTTCATCGGCCTGGTCGCGCCCCGGGTGCTGATGCGCATGCCCTACCGCCACCGGTCCGCCGGCGACTGCGGCTTCCGCTTCGAGGAGGTCTGCGAGACCGACCAGGATCAGCTGTGGGGCAACGGCGCCCTGGCCATCGCCCATCTGTCGATCAGGGCCTTCAACGAGTACCGCTGGCTGGCGACGATCCGCGGCACTGTCGCCGACACCATCGGCGCCGGCGTGATGGACGTTCCGGTGGAGGACTTCGAGACCGACGCGCCCGGCACCGCCCTGAAATTCTCGGTGGAGGTCAACGTCTCGGATTCGGTGGAGCGGGAGATGACCGACGCCGGCCTGATCTGCCTGCGCCGGTGCAAGGACACGCCCTATCTGGCCGTCTACAACCTGCCCAGCCTGCACCGCCCGCGCGGCGCCTATCTCAGCGAGATCGCCCGCGCCAACGAGCAGCTCGGCGCCATGCTCAACTACATCCTCTGCGTCGCCCGCTTCGCCCACTACATCAAGATCATCGCGCTCAACTGGGTCGGGTCCTACAAGTCGGCCCAGGACTGCGAGACCAAGCTGCAGAAGTGGCTGCACGGCTTCTGCGGGGGCGATCACCTATCCTACGAGATGAAGGCGCGGTATCCTTTGTCCGAGGGGCGGATCAGCGTTCGCGACGTGCCGGGCAAGCCAGGGGCCTACGAGTGCGCCCTCGTGCTGAAGCCGCACTTCCAGCTGGACCAGGCGGTGTCGGAGTTCCAGCTGGTGACCACCGTGGGCGATCGGCGCGAACAGCTCTGAAGGGGGACGGGGATGGACGCGAAGGAGCTGATCCGGGCCGGTGACCTCGACGGGGCGAGGCAGGCCCTCACCGCCATCGTCAAGGCCCAGCCGGCCAATGTCGAGCGGCGTTACGAGCTGGCCGAGCTGATGCTGGTGCAGGGCGACTTCGAGCGCGCCGACAACCACCTCGACCTGGTCAGCAGCCAGGACACCACCTGGGCCCTGCCGACCTCCCTGATCCGCCAGCTGATCCGCGCCGAGGCCGACCGGCGCGAGGTGCTGGAGAAGGGCCGCACGCCCGAGGTGGTGGGCGAGGCGACCCCCGAGATCGCCGCAATGCTGCGCATCCTGGTGGAGCTGCGCGAGGGCCGTGACGCCGGCGCCCTCAGGGCCGCCGCAGACGAGGCCGCCGCGACCGTCAGCGGGACCCTGAACGGCGAGCCCTTCGAAGGCATCCGCGACCTGGACGACCGGGTGGCCGACGCGCTCGAGGTGCTGACCTCGACCGGCAAGTACTATTGGATTCCCTGGGGGCGGGTGACCAGCCTGACCATCGACCCGCCTGAGCGGCTGCGGGACTTGGTCTGGCGCAAGGCCGAGCTCGAGGTGCACGAGGGCCCCAACGGGGTGGTCTACATTCCCGCGACCTATCTGGGGGGCGCCGGCGAGCCGAGCGACGCCCAGCGGCTGGGCCGCGAGACCGAGTGGGTGGAGGAGGGCGGCCTCACCCGCGGCCTGGGCCAGCGCTGCCTCCTGGTCGGCGATGAGATCGTCGCCCTGGCCGACATCAAGAGCCTGGCGATCGCGCGGTAGATGGCCGACGCCGAGCTCAACTACGGCGCCCTGCTGGACCGTCTCATCGACGAACACAGCGATCGCGCCGGCGACGACCTGCCGTCGCTGAGCCGGTTGAAGGAGGGGCTGCGCCGGGACCTGGAGAACCTGCTCAACACCCGCCGCCGGTTCCTGCGCCCGCCGTCCGACCTCGATCAACTCAACGAGTCCCTGCTCAACTACGGCATGGACGACCTGACCAACGAGAGCGTCAATTCCCCGCAGTTCCGGCACGACTTCGTCATCATGGTGGAGGACGTGCTGCGCCGCCTGGAGCCGCGGATCAGCCAGTTCGAGGTGGTGCTGCTGGACAATCCGGACCCGATCGACCGGACCTTGCGCTTCCGCATCGTCGGCAACGTCAATATTGGCGGCGATCGCCAGGAGCTGCAGTTCGACAGCCACGTTGATCCGGTCAGCGCCGGGATCGTGGTCCGGGAGTAGCCGGTGCTCGACGACCTGCTTCCCTATTACAACTCCGAGCTGCGCTTCATGCGCGAGCTGGCCAAGGAGTTCGCCTCGGCCAATCCCAAGATCGCCGGCCGGCTCAGGCTCTCGGCGGAATCGATGGACGACCCGCACGTCGGGCGGCTCATCGAGGCCTTCGCCTTCCTCAACGCCCGCCTGCGGCTGAAGCTGGACGACGATTTCCCCGAGCTCACCGAGTCCCTGCTCGGCCTGCTCTATCCGCACTACCTGTCGCCCTTCCCGTCGATGTCGGTGGTCCAGATGACCCCCAGCGACGCGGTGATGGAGCGCAAGCACGTGCCGGCCCAGACCCTGATCACCACCGAGGCGGTGGGCGGCGAGGCGGTCACCTATCGCACTGGCTATCCGGTCGAGATCTGGCCGGTCAGCCTCAGCAACGCCTCGTTCAGCGGCCTTCCGCTCACAGCCCCGCCCAACCCCAGGGCCAGCCGCGCGGTGGCGGTGCTGCGGCTGACTCTGTCGTGCCTGAAGCCCGACATGACCATGTCCCAGCTCGGCCTGGACCGCATGCGCTTCTACCTGCACGGCGAATCGCGGACCGCCCAGATGCTCTATGAGCTGGTGCTGGGCGGTGTGATCTCGGTGGCCCTGGCCGATTCCGCGGTGGACGACGAGCCGGTCATCCTCGAGCCCGGCTGCGTGCAGGCGGTCGGCTTCGAGCCGGAGGAGGTGCTGCTGCCGCTGCCGCCGGCGGCGGAGCCCGGCTATGCCCTGCTGTCGGAGTTCTTCGGCTTCCCCGAAAAGTTCCTGTTCTTCGATATCGACAACCTGAGCGCCAAGACCCTGATGGACTCGGGCCGCACCCTGGACATCTTCCTCTACCTGGACCGGCACGACCCGACCCTGGAGCGCGTGGTCAGCGCCTCGGAGTTCCGGCTGTTCTGCACGCCGATCGTGAACCTGTTCCCGATGCGCGCGGACCCCATCCGCTTCAACCCGGGCCAGTACGAGCACAGGGTGGTCCCGGACGCGCGCCGCGAGAGCAGCCTGGAGGTCTATTCCCTCGACAAGGTTGTGGTCTCCAACCAGTCCGGCGACGAGCAGCTCTACCGCCCGTTCTTCTCCCTGGGCCAGCGCCAGCAGGGCCGCACCCGCGTGCCGCGGTTCTGGCACGCCTCGCGCCGGGCCAGCCCCTACGAGGGCGGCGGCGACGACGTCTTCATCTCCACCGTCGACGACGGGGGGCGGGCGGTGGTGGACGCCGACTACGTAGCCTCCGTCGACATCACCGCGACCAATCGCAACCTGCCGTCCAGGCTGCCGTTCGGCGGGGGCCGGCCGGAGCTGACCATCAGCGAGCACGGCGAGGTCGACAGGCTGGAGTGCCTGATCGCCCCGACCCGGCCGCTGCGGCCGCGGCGCGGGCACAGCGCGCTCTGGCGGCTGGTCTCGCACCTGTCGCTGAACCACCTCTCGGTCAGCGAGGACGTGATCGCCACCGACGTGGTCAAGGAGATGCTCTCGCTCTACGACCAGGCCAACTCCGCCGGCAACCGGGCCATCGTCGAGAAGCTGGTCGGGGTGGATAGCGCGCCCGGGGTCGCCCGCGCGCCCAAGGCCGGGCGGATCGCCTTCACCAGCGGCACCGACATCGACCTGAGCTTCGAGGACTCGCGCCTGTCGGGCTCGGGGACCTTCCTTCTGGGGTCCGTGCTGGAGGCCGTGTTCGCCTCCCTCGCGGCGGTCAACGCCTTCAGCCGCACGCGCCTGCGGCTGAAAGGGGAACGGGGAGTGTGGCACGCGTGGCCCGCAAGGACAGGAACGCGGCGGCTGATCTGATCGGCTGGGCCGCGCGTCAGCGCGGGCGCGTCAGCTTCTTCCAGATCGTGCGCCTTCTGAGCCGCCAGGTCCGCCGCCCGCCGGCGGTGGGCGGGGACGCCCGCCTGGCCGAGGAGCCGGTCCGCTTCCGCGCCGCGCCCGGGATGCGCCGGCCGCCGGGAGAGCTGGTCGAAGCCAGCCTGCGCGAGAGCGACCAGAAGGCCCAGCTGACCGTCAGCTTCCTTGGCCTGACCGGGCCGTCCGGCGTCATGCCGGACCATTACACCGAGCTGCTGGTCCAGCGCCGCCGCGCCCGCGACACGGGCATCGTCGACTTCTTCGACCTGTTCAATCACCGGGTGATCAGCCTGTTCTACCGGACCTGGGCGAAGTACCGGCTGCCGGTCCGCTTCGAGGAGTCCATGCGCCGGCTGGGCGATCCGCACAGCCAGGCCCTGGCGGCCCTGATCGGCCTGGGCTTCAACGCCCAGGAGCGGGCGCTCTCGGCCCAGGACGGCGAGCTGCTCAGCATGGCCGGCCCGCTGTCGCGGCGGGTCCGGTCGGCCGGGGCTTTGCGCAGGGTGCTGGCGGCCCTGTTCGATTTCCCGGTGGAGGTGCGCGAGCTGGAAGGCCGGTGGATCGACATGGCCGCCTCGGAACAGTCGCGCCTGGGCGCCGGCTCGGGCGGCTTCAACCGGCTGGGCGTGGACGCGGTGGTCGGCTCCAGCGTCTGGGACGTGCAGAGCCGCTTCAGGGTGCGCATGGGGCCGATGGGCCTGGAGGATTTCCGCAGCTTCTTCAGGCCGGACGGGCCCCGCCGGTCGATCGACCAGGTGATCCGCCTCGCGGTGGGGCCGGCGATGGACTACGACCTGCAGCTGGTGCTGCGCAAGACGGAGGTCCCCTCGCTCTCCCTTGGCCGGGCCGACAGCCCGACCCTGCTCGGACAGTCGAGCTGGGTGATCGCCCGCACACCTGAAAAGGACGTCGAGGACGCCGTCCTGCCCAGCGGCGCGGGGCCCTCACATCATGCCAAGGCGTCGCCAGAAGTCCTGCCGGCCTGAGGCGATCTCTTCCAGCGGTTTCAGGTCGAAGCCGGCCAGGCTCTGGGCCTGGCCCGAGGCCAACAGATAGGCGAGGCACTGGGGCAGGGGGGCGTCGAAGCCAGCCCCCGTCACCCCGCTGGCCAGGGTGAAGCGCAAGGCGGCCTGCTCGCGGTAGGATTCCACCACCGCGGCGTTGAAGCGGCGGATCGCGCCCACGTCCGGGTCGGTGCGGACCACCGGCGCCGCCGCCCCGCAGCCGACCAGCACCGCAATGATCTCGAGCGCGGAGACCCGGGCCCCGACCCCCTTGGCCAGCTCGATCAGCTCGGCGACGGACGCCGGGCCCCCGGCGATGCGGGCGATGATCGGGCCATAGACCTTGGCGTCAAGGTCGAGCTTGCCGTTCAGCACCGTCAGGGTCATCGGGAACTCTTCGGGCGTGACCGCGAGCACGATCTGCACCGCGTTCATCAGCTCGGCCTGGCGCGAGGCCGAGAGCCGAAGGCCGCCCCGCACGAACAGGTCCCTGCGGAAGGCGACCGGCGCGATGATGTCGGTCTGCAGCTCCAGCAGCACCGGATCGGCCGTGTCGGCCACCACCTCGCGCTGGCGATCGTTCAGCACCAATGGCGGCAACACCTCCAGCAGGTGCGAGCGGCCGACGAATTCCAGCTTGGCCTCGGCCAGGTCGCGCGCCACGTCGGTGATGAAGAGCGGCCGCCAGTGCTCGTTCAGGTACTCGTGGGCGAGGTAGACCAGCATGGCCAGGGGCAGCTTGCCAGGGTCGGCGCCCTCGCCCTGCAGCTCCTTGGGCAGCATGCTGGTGTCGAACGTCCTGGCGCCGGCGCGGTGCAGCTCGAGCATCAGCTCCAGCGCGGCGCGCATGCGCGAGGTGCTGTCGCCGACATGCCGGCGCGCCTGCTCGATCAGCAGCTTCTGGCCGGCGATCATGTCCTGGAAGCCGGCCATGTTGTTGTAGCCGAAATAGACCAGGCCGCCGGGCGCCAGGGCCCCGTTCAGGATGCGGACGATCGCCTGCTGGGCGGCGGGCGAGACCCAGGTGTAGACCCCGTGCACCGCGGCGAACTCGAACTGGCCCAGGCCGTCGCCCTCGGCCAGGGCCTCGAACGAGCCTTCGAACACCTCGATGTTGGCGAGGCCCGCGGCGGCGATCAGCCGCCGCGCGGCGGCGACGTGCGAGGGCATGAAGTCCACGCCGACGAACTTCGCCTGGGGATTGGCGGCGGCCAGGGTCGCGAGGCTGACGCCGGTGCCGCAGCCCAGTTCGAGGTAGCGGAACGGTCGGGACGGGTCGGGCGGCGCGACGCCGGCGACCAGGGCGGCGAGCGCCTGGTGGGCCGGCGCCATGTCGCGATAGTAACCGCTGGTGTACGGCACGTCGGCCACATAGCCGTTCGACCAGCCCATCGAGACCCCCCTTGGCCACCGCTATCGGCGCGGAGTCTTGCAGGCGGGCCGCGGGTTGAGCAAGCTGCCGCCGCGAGGGCGTCATGCCGGGCTACACGCGGGTCATCACCCTGAGGCTGAAGGAAGGCGGCGTGATGCTGGTCGCGCCCGCCACCATCCTGCCGTGGCCGCGGGTGCTGAGCCGCAACGCCCGCCACCTGCAGGCGGCCGGCCTGCGGCGGGCGCTGAAGGATCCGAGCGCCATGCAGCAGCTGCGCGCCGAGTATCCGCAGCTGCTGAACCTGCCGGCGGCGCGCGCGGCGGGCCTGCTGTCGGACTACCACCTGGTCGAGGCCTATCGGCGGGCGTCCGAGCGCGGCTTCGTCACCATCATCTTCGGCCACGCCGAGTCCTCCTATGGCGAGAAGGACATGGGGTTCGGCCTGAAGATGAAGTTCATGGGCAATCCGGCGATCGCCAAGGCCATCCGCAACATGCGGGCCCCGCAGATGACCAAGGACGAGGCGCTGCCGCCCAAGGGCACGCCCATGCCCAACACCTACGACGAGCGGCTGACCTGGTCGGTGGCGCGCTCGGCCCAGTACATCGGCCCCGGCGACTTCCAGCGCTTCGAGGAATTTTACCAGGGCGAGCAGTTCGCGGTCACGGTGAAGATCCTGTCGGTCTGGTCCGCCAGCCACGTGGTCGGCGTCGGCTTCGTGGTCGACGCGGCCCTGTTCGCCCACGCCCTGCAGGAGAACGGCTCGGCCGCCCTGAAGGCGTTCGACGAGCTGAAGACCTTCTTCGACCTCAACGCCAACCCGGGCAGCTGGGTCGAGATGGACGAGTCCGCCAGGAGCCTCGCCGTCGCGGCCACGACCATGGGCCCCAAGACCTTCCGCGAGCTGCTGCGGCGGGTCGGCCATGGCATCCAGGTGCAGGGCGGCGACGACAACGGCCCCGGCGGCGACGTCTCCGACGCCGATCCGGACGAGCGGCCCTCGTTCGCCTGACCCTTCCGGGCGGGCCGAATCACATCGTTGTTAAGCGGAGCTGTCGGGATTAGCATCCGTCCTCGGGGCGAGGTTGCTGGCAAGCTTCCACCGCGCTCCACGACCGTTCCGCGCCGCGCCCCAGGGCAGGTTGCTGGCCGGCCGGGGCCATGGCGGCCGAAGCTGGGCCGGATTGCTCATCCGCCCGTTGGGTTTGGGGGATGGCATGGATCTGAAGGCGCTGGTGGGTCGGCTGGACCCGCTCTGCCGCGAGGCCCTCGAGGCCGCCGCCGGCCTGACGCTGTCGCGCACGCAGTACAATGTCGAGATCGAGCACTGGCTGCTCAAGCTGCTCGAGCACGACGACGGCGACATTCCGGTCATCCTCAAGCATTTCGAGATCGACGCCGGCAAGGTCTCCAGCGACCTGAACCACGCCCTGGACCGCATGCAGACCGGCAACGGCCGGGCCCCGGCGCTGTCGCCGCAGCTGGTCAAGCTGGTGCGCGAGGCCTGGCTTCTGGCTTCGCTCGAGCACGAGACCGGGCAGGTCCGGTCCGGCCACCTGCTGCTGGCGCTTCTGAGCGACGACGAGCTGTCGCTGCAGGCGCGCGAGGCGTCCAGCCAGTTCCTGAAGATCAGCCCGGAGACCCTGGCCAACAACTTCCACGGCATCACCCAGGGCTCTCGTGAAGCCCAGGCCGCGGCCGCGCCGGGTCAGGCGGCGGGCGGCGGCGGCGGACAGGCCGCCCCGGCGGGCCCGGCTCCGGGGCCGGGCGGCGCGCTCGACAAGTTCTGCATCGACCTGACCCAGAGGGCGCGGGCCGGCGAGCTCGATCCGGTGCTCGGCCGCGACCCGGAGATCCGCCAGATCATCGACATCCTGACCCGCCGCCGGCAGAACAACCCGATCCTCACCGGCGAGGCGGGGGTCGGCAAGACCGCGGTGGTGGAGGGCTTCGCCCTCAAGATCGTGGCCGGCGACGTGCCCGAGGCGCTGCGCAACGTGCGGCTCCTGGTGCTCGACCTCGGCCTGCTGCAGGCCGGCGCGGGGGTGAAGGGCGAGTTCGAGAACCGGCTGAAGGGCGTGATCGACGAGGTCCGCCGCTCGCCCACTCCGATCATCATGTTCATCGACGAGGCCCACACCCTGATCGGCGCCGGTGGCGCGGAAGGGCAGGGGGACGCGGCCAACCTCTTGAAGCCCGCGCTGGCGCGCGGCGAGCTGCGCACCATCGCCGCCACCACCTGGGCCGAATACAAGAAGTACTTCGAGAAGGACCCCGCCCTGACCCGCCGCTTCCAGGTGGTCAAGGTCGAGGAGCCCAGCGAAGAGGATGCCATCCAGATGATGCGCGGCGTGGTCGAGACGCTGGAGCGTCACCACAACGTCCGCATCCTCGAGGAAGCGGTCGACGCCTGCGTGAGGCTGTCGCATCGCTACATCGCCGGCCGGCAGCTGCCGGACAAGTCGATCAGCCTGCTCGATACGGCCTGCGCGCGTGTCGGCATGAGCCAGGGCGCGACGCCCGGCGCGGTCGAGGACGCCCAGCGGCGCATCGACCAGATCGCCACCGAGAGCCGCATCCTCGAGCGGGAGCAGGCCTCCGGCGCCGACCACCTCGCCGCGCTCGACGGCCTCGCCGCCGCCAAGACCGAGGCGGAGGCCAAGCTGGCCGCCCTGCGCGAGCGCTGGGAGCAGGAAAAGGGCCTGGTCTCCAGGCTCGCGGAGCTCCGGCAGGCCGTGGAGACGGCCCATTCCAGCGACGACGTGGGCGCCTACGAAGCCGCCCGGGCCGACATGAAGGCGGTGCGCGCGGAACTGGAGGCGCTGCAGGGCGAGCAGCCCCTGGTGTTCGACGTGGTCGACAAGCAGGCGGTGGCCGACGTGGTGGCGACCTGGACCGGGATCCCGGTGGGCCGAATGGTCTCCAACGAGATCGCCAATGTGCTCAACCTCGAGGCCCTGATGGGCGAGCGGATCCGCGGGCAGGACCAGGCGCTGCAGGCGATCTCACGCACCATGCGCTCGGCCCGGGCCGGTCTCACCGACCCAAGAAAGCCGCTCGGCGTGTTCCTGATGGTGGGGACCTCAGGGGTGGGCAAGACCGAAACGGCCCTGACCCTGGCCGACCTGGTCTACGGCGGCTCGCAGAACATGACCGTCATCAACATGAGCGAGTTCAAGGAGGAGCATAAGGTCTCCATGCTGGTCGGCTCGCCGCCGGGCTACGTCGGCTACGGCGAGGGCGGGGTGCTGACCGAGGCGGTCCGCCGCAAGCCCTTCAGCGTGGTGCTGCTGGACGAGATGGAGAAGGCCCATCCGGGCGTGCAGGACGTGTTCTACCAGGTGTTCGACAAGGGCCAGCTCAAGGACGGGCAAGGCCGCGACATCGACTTCAAGAACACCATGATCATCATGACCTCGAACGCCGGCACCGACGCCATCGAGAAGCTCTGCGCCGATCCGGAGACCATGCCCGACGCGGCCGGCCTCGCCGACGCGCTCCGGCCCGAGCTGTTGAAGACCTTCAAGCCGGCGTTCCTGGGCCGGCTGACCATGGTCCCCTATTTCCCGCTGGCCCCGGAGATCATCCGCGAAATCGTCGAGATCAACCTGCGGCGCGTGGCCGACCGGCTCCGGCGCAACTACAACGCCGGCTTCACCTGGACGCCCGCCGTGGTCGACGCCATCGCCGCGCGCTGCACGGAGACGCAGAGCGGGGCGCGCAATATCGAAAACATCATGAACCAGTCCATCATCCCGGAACTGGCGCGGCGAATCCTGACCGAGCTCAGCGAGGGCCGCGGCGTCAAGGCCGCTGGCCTCGATATGGACTCGGCCGGGGACTTCATCTACGACATCAACTTGTCGGCGGACCCGGGGGGGACAAGCTCTTCCACCAGGCAAGGCGCCCAAACTCTAGTGTCTTAGTGCGTGGTTACTTTGCCAATGGAGCAATAGATGCCCGTCTATCTGAAATATGGATCGGTCCAAGGGGCTGTCACCAACGCCTCCTTCCCGGGATGGATCGAGCTCGAATCCTTCTCGTGGGGTTTCTCGGTGGCGGTCTCGACCGCGGTCGGCGCCGCGGGCAACCGGCTGGGCGCGGGCAAGGTCACCCCGTCTGACGTGGTGATCAGCAAGATGCTCGACGATTCGAGCATCCAGATGGTCAAGGACTCGTTCGAGGGGAAGATCACCCCGACGGTCCAACTCGCCGTCGTTCAGATGGCCGGCGACCAGCTGGCGGACAAGTACGTCGAGTACACCCTGTCCAAGGTGATCGTGTCGAGCCACCAGATCAGCGGCTCCGGCGGCGGCGCCGACGACCGGCCGCACGAGACCTTCACCCTGAACTTCTCGCAGTTCCAGTCGTCCCAGGAAATCCGCGACGCCAACAACCAGCCGCGCAAGCTGGTGGCCGGCTACGATTTCGAAGCCGCGAAGAAGATGTAAGCTGCGTCGGCGCCCCCGAGCCGCTCGGGGCGCGCCGGCCGTCCGCCGCCAGATCTCCGGCGTTCCCTTTGCACGCGCGAAGGGGCGCTGAGGCGCCCGTGACGCGGCGACGTGGAGCGTTTGATGCCGCGCGACGCCAATAACTTCCTGGAAATCGAAGACGCGCCGGGCACCGTCGACAATTACAGGCTTTTCCGCGTCGACGGCCGCGAGATGCTGTCGACCCCCTTCGAGTTCCGCCTGAGCCTGCGCTCCAACGGCGAGATTCCGGCGCCCAAGGACTGGATCGGCTCTTCCATCACCTTCGTGATGGGCGCCTCCGACCCCGACTATTTCCGCAAGATCAACGGCGTCTGCTCCCGGTTCGAGCACGCCTACCAGAAGGGCCAGTACGTCGAGTTCGTGATCGACGTCACGCCCAGCATGCTGATCACCCGGCTGAGGCGCGACAGCCGCATCTGGCTCAAGAAGACCGCCAAGGAGATCATCAACGAGATCCTCGGAGAGCACGGAATCGTCTTCGACGACACCAAGGTCAAGCACGTCACGGACGTGCGGGAATATTGCATCCAGCATCAGGAAAACGACTTCGACTTCATCAACCGGCTGATGGAGGAGGAGGGGATCTTCTACTATTTCCGCTACGACCAGGGCGCCGGCCGCTACCGGCACAAGATGTACTTGGCCGACGATCCGGCGGGCTATTTCGACGACCCCCTGGTCACCAAGCTCTCGTTCCGCCAGGACCACCTGCTGCGGGGCATGCGCACGATCGAGAAGGCCGAGACGCACGCCACCGCCGCCTGGATCACCCACGACTACAATTTCAAGACGCCCAAAAGCCTTCAGCCCATCAAGACCCCCACGCGGCTGTCTTGGGCCGAGGCGGGCACGCACTACTACGACTGGCCCGGCGGCTACGACAACACGAACTCCGGCAACCGGCACTCCAAGCTGTCGATGGAGGAGAGCGAGGCCACCAACCTCGTCCTGGAAGGCACCGGCTCCTACCTCGCCTTCACCCCCGGCGCCCGCTTCGAGATCGACGACAACCGGCTGACCGCCAAGGAAAAGCGCATCGCCATCCGCTCGGTGATCCACTCCGCCTGGGACCCCGTCGGACTGGATGAAGGCGGCGAGCCGACCTACCAGCAGCAGTTCACCGCCGTGCCGAGCCACGAGTCCTACCGGCCCCCGTCGATCACTCCGCCGGCCATCGTGCGCGGCCCGCAGACGGCGGTGGTCACCGACCACGTCGACCCCGAGGGCTTCGGGCGCATCCAGGTGCGCTTCCACTGGGACCGCTTCGGCGCCAACACCTTCTGGGTGCGCGTGGCCCAGCAGTGGGCCGGCCGGTCCATGGGCTCGCAGTTCGTGCCGCGCACCGGCATGGAGGTGCTGATCGACTTCCTCGACGGCGAGGCGGACCGGCCTGTGGTGGTCGGCTGCCTCTACAACGGCGACAGTCCGTTTCCCTTCAAGCTGTCGGACAACCTTTCCCAGTCCGGCTGGCGCTCGGAGACCTATCCGAGCGGCGGCGGGGTGACCCAGGAATTCATGTTCGAGGACAAGCCGGGCGGCGAAGAGATCTACACCTACGCCGGCCGCAACTATCGCCGGGTGGTCGACAACGACGAGACGGTGGACATCAAGGGGCTGCTCAAGAAGCACGTCGTCAAGGACTCGAGCTATAAGTACGACCAGAACGTCGACACCAACATCGACAAGAAGAAGACCCTGCACGTCGGAGACAACTCCGAGACCAAGATCGACAAGACCATGAAGATGGACATCGGCCAGGATGCCGAGTTCAAGGTCAAGCAGACGGCGAAGGTGGAGATCAACGACAGCATCGAGATCACCGGCAACACCACTGGGACCATGAAGGTCACCGGGCCGCTGACCATCGAGTCCACCGCCAAGCTGACCCTCAAGGTCGGCGGCAACACCATCGAGCTTACGCCGGCCGGCATCGCCATCACCGGCACCATCGTCCGGATCAACAGTTGACCGACACCTATCCCCGCCTGAGGCCGCTTGACCTCGGCGCGCTCAGGAACCTCGGCCTGAGCGCAGGGCTGGCCGCCGCGGCCGGCGAGCCGCCGGCCTGGCCGTCGCTGATCCAGGCCCTGAGGGCCGATCCCAGCCACCGGCTCGAGCTGCTGCGCGCGCTGGCGTGGGGGATGGACGACCTGGACCGCCTATGGTGGACTTGCATCGCCGCCCGGCTGGAAGAGATCGCGAGCGGCCGGGGCGAGCGGTCCCAGGCGCTGGTGCTGTCCGAGCGCTGGCTTCGCGAGAAGGATGATTCGGTGCGTTACGAGGCGTTCCGGCGGAGTCGGGAGGAAGGCTCCCGCGGACCGGCCTCGATGGTCGGCATGGCGGCGTTCGTGGCCGGGCCCTCGCTCGCGCCCCCCGACAAGCCGGTCGAGGCGCCGCCGCCCAGTCTGCCGTTCGAGGCGGCGCTGGGCGTGCTGGTCGCCACCGCCGCCGCCCCTGCCATGGGCGAGGACGGCTTCACCCACGTCAACGCCATCGGCCTGGACGTCGCCTCCGGCGCAGACGGGCGCGAACCGGCCCGCAACGCTCTCGCCGCCCTGCAGACCCCGGCCGCACCCGCAAGCCCGGCGTCAGACCCGGGCCCGCCGACAGACCAAAGAGCGCCCGTTTGATCTCGCTTCGCCTGTTCCATCAGAAGGATCCCAGCCGCCAGATCGAGGCGAGGACGCTCGAATCGGGCGACCTCGTGATCGGCCGCGAGCCGCCGCCGTCCGGCTGGCGCATCACCGATCCCGACCGGCAGCTCTCGCGGACCCACTGCACGGTTTCGATGCGCGGCGGCCAGCTCAGCGTGCGCGACACCAGCTCCAACGGCCTGCAGGTGGCCAGCCTCGGCGGTATGGCCCCCAAGAACACCCCGGTGCCGATCCAGGCCGGCGAGACCCTGCGCTTGGGCCCGTTCATCATCGTGGTCGAGGCGGCCGCCTCGGACGCCCAGGCCCGGTCCGATCCGATGAGCCAGAGCCTGGGCCTTGGCCCCGCCCGCGACGGCTTCGCGGCCGACTCGCCTTTCGCCCCGCCGGCCGGCATGAACGCCGATTTCGGCCAGCGCCGCTCGGCCAATCCGTTCGGGTCGGAGCTGAAGGCCGATCCGCTCCGGCTCGACGACGGCCCTTCCGGCCAGGGCCTGGGCGGCCCTCCGCCGGGGCCGCTTGCCACTTCCGACTTTCCCGAGGACGCCTGGGACCGCAAGGTCGCCCGCAAGGCCGGCGACTGGGACGCGCCGTCCCACAGCCTGCCGCAGGGCCACGAGCACCTGATCGGCTCCGAGCGGCACTGGAGCGCGCCGCCTCCGCCGCCGAAGCAGGAGGTGGGCTTCGGCTTCGACACGCCGTTCGAGCGGCCGATCCTGAAGAAGATGGAAGTCAGCCGCGGCGATCTGGAGATCCCGTCGGACTGGGA
>FTHL01000345.1_pt1 | contig 19990 bp, 20 predicted proteins | sample 1640951 | NCBI WGS metagenome assembly FTHL01 (sample SAMEA3914788, study PRJEB12502) | metagenome | biome: forest; material: soil | place: Canada | collected 2011-07-03 | depth 0.1 m
CGTGCTGCGCTCGCGCAAGCTGATGCGGGAGAAGATCAAGGCGATGTCGTCCGAGGCGACGGCCTCGGCCCTGATCATCGGCTCCCTGCCGCCGGGGGTGATGATCCTGATCTCGATGACGACCCCGTCCTACCTGATGATCCTGTTCACCGAGTCCACCGGCCAGCTGATGCTGATCGGCAGCGCTCTATGGATGGCCACGGGCGTCTTCGCCATGCGCAAGATGATCAATTTCAAGCTGTGATGCGTACGCCGTGAGCCTGTCCTCCACCCTCACCGAGCCGGAGACGCTGGTCGGGGCCGCCGCGGCGGCCCTGGGCTTCCTCACGATCATCACCCTGGCCCAGCCGTTCCTCAAGCGCGACAACCTGGAGGGCCGGCTGAAGGCGGTCGCCAACCGCCGCGAAGAGCTGCGCCGCCGCGCCCGCGAGAGCCTCGCCAAGAGCAAGGAAGGCTCGCTCCGCCGCCGCGACGAGGGCATGTTCAAGGACATCGTCGAGCGCTTGCAGCTCTCCAAGCTGCTCGAGGATCCGAAGGTCGTCGACAAGCTGGCCGAGGCCGGGTACCGCGGCCCGCGGCCGGTCAGCGCCTTCTACTTCTTCCGCTTCTGCCTGCCGTTCGTCTTCGCCGCCCTGACCGCGGTGTGGATCTTCGCGATCGCCAAGTTCAGCCTTCCGTCGATCACCAAGTTCGCCATCGTCTTTGGCGCCTTCGCGTTCGGCTTCTATGCGCCGAACCTCTACGTCAGCAACGTGGCCAGCAAGCGCCGCGGCAGCATCGTCGGCGCCTTCCCGGATGCGCTGGACCTCCTGCTGATCTGCGTCGAGGCCGGCATGTCCATCGAGGCGGCGATCCAGAAGGTCAGCCAGGAGATCGGCGGCGCCTCCATCGAGCTCGCCGAGGAGCTCTCGCTCATGGTGGCCGAGCTGTCCTACCTGCCCGAGCGGCGCCTGGCCTACGAAGGCCTCGCCAAGCGCGTGAACAACCCCGGCATCAAGTCCGTCGCCACCGCCATGATCCAGGCGGAACGCTACGGCACGCCGCTGGGCACGGCGCTGAGGGTGATGGCCAAGGAGAACCGCGACCTGCGTCTGGCCGCCGCCGAGAAGAAGGCCGCCGCCCTGCCCGCCAAGCTGACGGTGCCGATGATCGTGTTCTTCCTGCCGGTGCTGTTCGTGGTGATCATGGGACCGGCCGTGATGCGGGCCATGAAGGTCTGGCACTAGCGGCGGCGTCCGGACACCGCGTCTTCAGCCGGCGGCGTCGCGGCCGGCGGGCGCCCTGCAGGACCAGAAGCTCAGTTGGCCGCGGCCTGGGCGCCCTCGACCGCCTTCCACGAGCGCGCGTCGGCGGCGCCGGTGGCGGCCTTCAGATAGGCCAGGTTGTTGGAGGCGATCTCCGGCGGCAGGTCGATCCGCGCCAGCTTCTCCGCCTCGCCGAGCTTGCCCTCCATCCCCAGGATCAGGACGAGGTTCTGTCGCACCTGGACCGTGGCTCCGGGTTGGGCGGCGGCCTGGCGAAGCAGGCCTTCGGCCTTGGCGGCGTCGCCCTTGGCGGCGAAGTGCATGGCGAGGTTGGAAAGCACTGCCGGGTTGTTCGGCGAAAGCTGCAGCGCCTGCCGCCAGGCCGCCTCGGCGTCATCGCCGCGCGAGACCTGGTCGTAGGCCACGCCGAGCAGGGACGGCAGCCGCCAGTTGGTCGGATCCTGGGCCTGCAGCCGGGTCAAGGGCTGGATGGCGTAGAAGCCCTGTCCGCCCGCCAGATAGTCGCGCGCGGTCTCGAGCAGGGCGTCGCGATCGTCGGGGTGCACCACCAGCACCACCTGCACCGCCTGCAGCGCTTCCTCGTTGCGGCCGATCGCCCGCAGGGCGATGGCCAGCCGGATGCCGGCCTCCGCGTCGCGCGGATCGGCCTCGACCTCGTGGCCCCAGAAGGCGGCGCGCGCCAAGGGATCCAGGCGGTCAGCCTCCGCGCGCTCCTGGGCCGTCGCCTTGCGGGGCGGCGCCGCCGGCGCCGCGGCGCCGGGCTGGGCCGCCGCCGTTGCGGGCGCGGCGGGCTGGGCCGGGTCCTTGGACTTGGCGAGGGCCGGCGAGCCGAAGGCCAGGGCCATCGCGGTGGCGGCAAGAAGGACGGTGCGGGACACGGGCGCGCTCCTGGAGGGTCTCGGCGCGAGTGTGGCGGCCGCCCGTCAACGAAGCGTTAAGCTTGACAAGACCTTACCATGGCCTTCGGCGCGGAAAGCGCGCCGCCCCTGGACTTCCGGCCCGCGACGCCTTTTCTGCCCCGATGAGCGAACTTCTGATCCAGGCCTCCGGCGACGAGGCCACGCCCATCCACCTCCTGCGCAAGCCCGAGCTGGACGAATTCCTGGCGCGGCGGCGGCCGGCCGTCGGCGCCCAGGCGGCGGCGCAGGACTTCACCGCGGCCGCCGGCCAGGTGTTCCTGGCGCCCAGGCAGGACGGACGCCTCGAGCGGGTGCTGCTCGGGCTGGGCGACGCGGCCGAGCCCGATCCCATGGCCTGCCGCGCCCTGGCGGCGAAGCTTCCTGACGGGGATTACCGCATCGCCGGTCCCGCCGGACGCGACCGCGGCCTGCAGCGGGCGGTGGCCTGGGGCCTCGGCGGGTACGGCTTCGACCGCTACAAGCCCAAGCCCCATCGGCGCCGGCCGCGCCTTGTGGTGGGCGACGAGGCGGTGCTGGCCGAGGCGCGGCGCATCGTCCACGCCTGCGCCCTGGCCCGGGACATGATCAACACCCCGGCCAACGACCTGGGCCCGCTGCAGGTGGAGACCATCGCGCGAGAGGTGGCGGAGGCCTACGGCGCCCGCATCTCGGTCACGGTCGGGGACGAGCTCGCCGACGCCGGCTATCCGGCGGTGCTGGCCGTGGGCCGGGCGGCCGCTCCCTACCGTGCGCCGCGCCTGATCGAAATCGGCTGGGGCGAGCCGGGCCGACCCCTGATCGCCCTGGTCGGCAAGGGCGTGGTCTTCGACTCCGGCGGCCTGGACATCAAGACCGCCGCGGGCATGCGGCACATGAAGAAGGACATGGGCGGGGCCGCCCACGCCCTGGCCCTCGGACGCATGATCATGGACGCGGGACTTCCCGTGCGGCTGGTGGTGCTGCTGGCGGTGGTCGAGAACGCGATCTCCGGCGACGCCATGCGTCCCGGCGACATCATCCAGACCCGCAAGGGCCTGACGGTCGAGATCGGCAACACCGACGCCGAAGGACGGCTGATCCTGGCGGACGCCCTGGCGCGCGCGGCGGAGCTGGAGCCCCGGCTCACCATCGACCTGGCCACCCTGACCGGCGCGGCCCGGGTCGCCCTCGGACCGCAGCTGCCGGCGCTGTTCGCCGCGGAAGACGATCTCGCGCGCGAGGTGGAGGCGGCCGGCCGGGCGGTCGCCGACCCGATGTGGCGGCTGCCCCTGTGGAAGCCCTATGGCGAGGCGGTGGACGGCGACGTCTCCGACCTCAGGAACGATCCGGACGCCTGGTCCCAGGCCGGCGCCATCACGGCCGCCCTGTTCCTGCAGCGGTTCGCCCCCGTGACCGGCTGGATCCACTTCGACATCTTCGCCTGGAACGGCAAGTCCCGGCCCGGCTGGCCGGTCGGCGCCGAGGCGCAGACGATCCGCGCCCTCTATGCCTGGCTGAAGGCGCGTTTCGGATGAGCGACGGGCGCATCACCCTGGCGCGCCCCGACCTGGCGGACCAGCGACTGGAGGGATTGGTCCGCGCCGTCCGCTTCGCCGAGGTCCGCGCCATGACCTGCCGGGCCCCCGCGGCCGGCATCCGTCGCCGCCCCTCCGACGAGGCGGCCCTCGACGACCAGCTGCTGTTGGGCGAAGGCTTCGACGTGCTGGAGACGGCCGACGGCTGGGTGTGGGGCCAGGCCCGACGCGACGGCTACGTGGGTTTCGTGCGCCTTGAGGCCCTCGCGCCTGCCGGGGAGGCGCCCACCCACCGGGTCGCCGCCCTCAGCACCTTCGGCTTCGCCAGGCCGGACCTGAAGAGCCCGGCGCGGGGACCCTATTCCATGGGGGCGATGGTGACCGCCGGCGAGGAGATCAACGGCTTCGTGGACGCCGGCGCGGCAGGCTTCATCTTCGCGGCGCACCTTTCGCCCATCGGCCGGTTTGAGACCGATCCCGCCTCTGCGGCCGAACGTTTCCTCGGAGTCCCCTACCTGTGGGGCGGGCGCAGCGCCCTCGGCCTGGATTGCTCGGGCCTTGTGCAGCAGGCCTGGCAGGCCTGCGGCCGCGCCTGTCCGCGCGACGCAGACCAGCAGCTGGCCGCCTTCCCCGCCGAGCCGGGCGGCGCGCTCGCGCGAGGCGACCTCGCCTTCTGGCGCGGCCACGTGGGCGTCCTGCTGGACGGCGATCGGCTGATCCACGCCAACGCCCACCACATGGCCGTGGCGATGGAGCCTCTGGATCAGGCGGTTGAACGGATCCGGCCGCTGGCCGGCGAGCCGGCCTTCCGCCGGCCGTAGGGCTCAGCCCGGCGAGGAGCCCGGGCCTGGATTGGCCGTGGCCGGGGCGGCGGCCGCGCCGCTCTTGGGCGTCTGCGTCGGGGCGGCGACGTTGGAAGAAGGGCCGGCCGAGCCCACCACGGCAGGACCGGCGGCGCCCTTGCCGGCGACGCTGGCGGGAGCGGGCGCCGGGCCCGCCTTGGCGGCGGCCTTGGGGTTCGGGGCGGGGATCGCCGGCGGCGAATCGTTCTGCGTCCTCAGCCAGGCGATCAGATTGATCCGATCCTCCGGCTTCGGAATGCCCACGAAGGTCATCTTGGTGCCCGGGATGTAGCTCTGGGGCGACTTGATGAATTCGTAGAGGTGCTCGTAGTCCCAGGCGGGAACCTTCTTGGCGAAGTCGGTCATGGCCGACGAATAGGCGAAGCCGGGCGAGCCGGCGGGCTTGCGGCCGATCAGGTTCCACTGGTTCGGCCCGGTGCCGTTGGCGCCGCCCTTGTTGAAGGTGTGGCAGGAGACGCACTTCTTGGACTGCTCCTCGCCGGCCTGGACGTTGGCCGTGGGCAGCACCGAACCCCAGTCCGGCGGAACGTCCGCCACTTCGCCGCCGCCCGGGGCGGCTTCTTCCTGGACCTGGATGGCGTAGCCAGGCTTCTTGGCGACGTCGGGGTGGTAGATGCCGTCCGCCAGCTCGCGCAGGCCCAGGATGGCGAGGCCCGTCGCCAGGGCGGCCCCGGCGATCTTGTTGAAACCCAGGTCGCTCATGTGTGCCGGCGATCCCTCGTCAGAGCCCGAAGAATGGACGGATCCGCCGCCGGCCCGCCCAGGTTTAAAGCGCGTGCGTCTCTGGCATGGCCTCCGCGACAGTGCAACCCGCCGCGGGGCGCCGCCTAGCCTGCGTCTGTCCAGGCCTTCATCAGCTGATGAGCGACCGCGAACGGCGGGGGGACGCCCAATCCGTCGACGTCGCCCTGCAGAAGCCGCCGCATCTCTTCGCGGCTGAACCAGCGCACCTCTTCGAGCTCGGTCTGGTCGGGACTCGCCTCCTGGTTCGACACCTCGGCGATGAGGCCGATCATCAGGTTGGTCGGGAACGGCCAGGGCTGGCTGGAGTGGTAGCTGACGGCGACCCCCTCCAGGCCCGCCTCCTCCTTCACCTCGCGCGCGCAGCCCGCCTCGATCGATTCGCCGGGCTCCAGGAAGCCGGCGAGGGTCGAGAAACGCCCTTTGGGCCAGACCGCCTGGCGGCCGAGCAGGCAATGGTCCTGGAACGTCGGCAGCATGATGGTGACCGGGTCGGTGCGGGGGAAGTGCTCGGTCTTGCAGGCCGGGCAGGTGCGCTTCCAGCCGGCCTCGGCCACCTCCGAGCGCTGGCCGCAGGCCGAGCAGAAGCGGTGCCGGCGCCGCCACTCGAACACGGCCCTGGCGGTGGCCGCCACGCCGGCGTCCTGCGCCGACATCTGACCGCCGGACATGCGCAGGTCCTTGAACGCTCCGAGCCCTTGCAGGGGGCCGGCGGCGGGGTCCGCCTCGCCCTCCAGGTCCAGCGCATAGACCGGCCGTTCGCCGTCGAGCCCCAGGAACAGCAGGTGTTCGTCCGAGCCGGCCAGGCTGAAGCCGAGCCCGGCGTCGACGCGCGCCAGGCGAAGGCCGCCTTCCCGGTCGTTCAGCAGGGGTTGGCCGTTCCACAGGACGATCACCTGCGTGGCTGGGTCGCGTCGGCTCGCCGCCAGCCATTCGGGCCGGGTGCGCAGGTCGCTGCGCCGGTCCAGGGCGTTGCCCGCGAAGGTGTTGACGAAGAAGCGAGGCGCCATGCTGCGCTCTTAGCGGCTCGGATGGCCGCTGTCCCATGCGGCCTGCCTCGAGCGCGCCGGGTCTTGCGCCATGTCTGTGCCAAGCAGCGGCAAAGCCGCTTGACAATGTAACCTATAGGTTACATTGTCCTCACTGGATCAGGAGGCCGGGCGATGAGCGAGCGACATCATAGCGAAGAGGCCGTGCTGGCGCGAATCCGCCGGGCCGAGGGCCGGCGCAAGGGCCTGCTGTTCGTGCTCTCGGGCCTGTTCTTCGCCCTGGCGGCCGGTCTCTTCCTCACCCAGGGCATGGCCGCCGGGCCCCGGTTGCTGGTGGGCGTCGCCGGCGCGGTGATCATCCTGGCCGCCGTCGTGGTCGGCCTGCGCGTGAGCCGGACGCCGCCCGAGGCCTCGCACCCGGCCATCGTCCCCCGCCGCAGCGAGGCGCTGCAGCAACGCCGCCAGCTCGTGCTGGTGATGCTGCCCCTCGCGGTGCTCTGCGAAGTGCCGGGGGCCATGGAGGCGGTGGGCGGCCTCGGCCACGCCGTCGCCGGCGCCCCCAGGGCGACGGACCTGGTCAAGGCGGGCGCCTTGGTCGTGCTCGCCGCCTTCGCCCTGCAGGCGGCCTGCGGCTCGGGCCTGTTCCGCCGCTACGCCATAGTGATGGACGACGAGCTGTCCCGCAGCCACCGCGACAGCGCCCGCGCGGCCGGTTTCTGGACCGCGACGGGCGCCCTCGCCGCCGCCTTCCTCGCGGCCCTTTGGCGGCCGGACCTGGCCCTGCAGGCCCTGCCGGGGCTGATCTGGGCGGTGGTCGCCGTCGCCTCCGGCCGCTTTCTCTACCTCGACTGGCGCGCCCAGCAGGATGGCTGAGCGCCGCCTCGGCAATCGGCTGAAGGCGGCGCGCGCCCGGCTCGGGCTGACCCAGGCCGACCTGGCCGCGCGGGCCCTGGTCACCCGCAAGACCATCAACACCATCGAGAACGAGGTGTTCACGCCGTCCGCCACCTTGGCCCTGATCCTCGCCCGCACCCTGGGCATGACCGTCGAGGAGCTGTTCTTCCTGATCGAAGAGGAGTGACAGCGCCTCTCGGGCGCCGCAATTGGCTGCGGTCTGGAGGCGGTAGCGAGCAAGGGAGGCCCTGGTGTTGAGGCTGGCGGCCGCAGGCTTGGCGCTTTTGTTGTGCGCGTCGTCCGCCGCGGCCGAGCCCCCCGCCGCACCCGAGCCCGGCCCGCAAGCGCCTGCACCTCCGGCGGAGACGCCGGCCGAGGCGTCGCCCGCCGCCGCCGCGACGTCCCCGGCGTCCCCCGCGCCGGCGCCGGACGGCAACGGGGGGCTTCCCTCCAACCTGGCCGACCGGTTCGCGGCCTTCGACCAGGCGGCCAAGCCGGACTGGCTCCCCGCCTTCCCCGAGCCGCTGGTGCGCGAGGTCGCCGCCAGCGAGAACGACGCCGTGCCGATGCAGCTCAGCGCCGGCGCCTACATGATCGTCGCGCTCTGCGACTGCGACCTGATGGACGTCACCCTGGTGCGGCCCGACGGTTCCGTGGTCCAGCCTGCCCGGGTGAGCGACCAGGGCGCCATGTACAGCCTCGAGGCAACCGCCTCCGGCTCCTACCTCGCCGGCATCGACATGGGCGCCTGCGAGGAGCCCACCTGCCGGGTCGCCGTGAAGGTCTATCGGAAGAAGTAGGCGGCCTCCCTTGCCTCCGGGGTCCGCGGTCGCGATATTGGAGGCGGAGACTGGCGGCGGGCGAAGCCCTCGCCAACCCGGTCAGGTCCGGAAGGAAGCAGCCGTAACGAGTCCGCTTCGGGTCGTCGTCCAGTTTCCACCCTGCCTTGCTCATCGCCATGGCCGACACCGACCTCACGCTCGATCAAGATCCGCCCGAGCGTGACGAAGCCGAGCGAGACCCGGCCACCACAGACATGTTCGGCGCGACGCCCGCCCCGCAGAAGCCGGCCGGCGCGGAAGACGCCTATGTCGTGCTGGCCCGCAAGTACCGCCCGCGGACCTTCGAGGACCTGATCGGCCAGGAGGCCATGGTCAGGACGCTGAAGAACGCCTTCACCTCCGGCCGCATCGCCCACGCCTTCATGCTGACCGGGGTCCGGGGGGTGGGCAAGACCACCACCGCGCGGTTGCTGGCCCGCGCCCTCAACTACGAGAGCGACGCCGTGCACCAGCCCACCGTCGACCTCGCGGTCGAGGGGCGACACTGCCGGGCCATCATCGAGGGGCGGCACATCGACGTGCTGGAGCTGGACGCCGCTTCCCGGACCAAGGTCGACGAGATGCGCGAGCTGCTCGACGGGGTCCGCTACGCCCCGGTGGAGGCGCGCTACAAGGTCTACGTCATCGACGAGGTGCACATGCTCTCGACGGCGGCCTTCAACGCGCTGTTGAAGACCCTCGAAGAGCCGCCGCCGCATGCGAAGTTCATCTTCGCCACCACCGAGATCCGCAAGGTGCCGGTGACCATCCTCTCGCGCTGCCAGAGGTTCGACCTGCGCCGGGTCGAGCCCGAGGTCATCGTCGGCAACCTCGAGCAGATCGCCGCCGCCGAAGGGGCCAAGATCGAGGCCGAGGGACTGCTCCTGATCGCCCGCGCCGCCGAGGGCTCGGTGCGCGACGCCCAGTCCCTGCTCGACCAGGCCATGGTGCAGGCCGAGCGCGGGCAGGTGGTCACCGCCGAGGTCGTCCGCGACATGCTGGGCCTGGCCGACCGGGCCCAGACCATCGCCCTGCTGGAAGAGGTCGTGCGCGGCCACACCGCCGGGGCGCTGGAGCTCTTTCGCACCCTCTACGGCTTCGGCGCGGATCCGGCCCAAATCCTCGCCGACCTGCTCGAGCATGGCCATGGCGCCGCCCTGGCCAAGGCGCTCGGGCCGTCGGCCCTGACCCTGCCAAAGGACCAGGCCGCGCGTCTCACCGCGCTCGGGACCGAGCTCTCGGCCGGGGTCCTCTCGCGCCTGTGGCAGATGCTGCTGAAGGCGCACGAGGAAGTCCGCCGCGCCGGCGACGCCAAGGCCGCCGCCGAGATGGCCCTGATCCGGCTGTGCTACGCCGCCGACCTGCCCGGGCCGGAGGAGGCCTTGCGCGCGCTGCAATCCGGCGAGGCGCCCCCGGTCGGGCCTTCCGCGAGCTCCCACGGCGGCGGAGGCGCGGGCGGCTCGGCGGCGCGCGCGGTCCAGGTCCAGCCTCAGGCCCAGCCGGCCGCTCCCGCCCTGCCGGTGCTGCAGTCGTTTGAGGACGTGGTGGCGCTGATCGACGCCCGGCGCGACGTGCAGCTGAAGCTCGACGTGGCAAAGTTCCTGCGGCCGATCTCTTTCCGCGCCGGCGCCATCGAGTTCGAGCCGGCGCCGGGCTGCCCGGCCAACCTCGCCCACCGCCTGTCGAGCCGGCTGAAGGATTGGACGGGCCAGGCCTGGCTGGTGGCCGCGCTCGGCGGGGGCGGGGCGGAGAGCCTCTTGGAGCGGAATGAGCGCGAGAAGCAGGAGGCCCGGCGCACCATCGAGGCCGACCCGTTCGTGCAGTCGGTGCTGCAGGCCTTTCCCGGGGCCGAGATCGTCGGCGTGCGCCAGCACCACATCGAGCCGGCCGGGGTTCCGGCCGAGGACGACGCCGACTAGGGCTTCGGCGCTAGCGCCGCATCACCACGGTCACGTCGACGCGCCGGCGGACCGGCTCGACCACGCCCGATGGCCGCACCGCCCCGACATCGCCGTTGGCCGCCAGGGTGAACCGCTGCACCGGCAGGCCGTCGCGCAGGAAGGCGTCGCGCACATGCTCGGCGCGCCGCTTGGACAGCTCGAGATTGGCCTGAGCCTGGCCTTCAGGATCGGCCAGGCCGAGGATGGTCAGCTCCTGCACCGGGCACCCCTTCAGCCGGCGCGAGGCCTCGCGCACGATCTCGCGCCCGGTGGGGTCCAGATTGTCCTCGCCGGGACCGAAGTAGAGGGTGACGGTCGTGTCGCTGCAGGCGGTCGAGGGCAGCACCTTGGGGTGACCCATGTGTCCGCAGCCGCCCAGGGCCGCCGCCGCCAACACCGGCAGCGACAATGCCCTCAAGACCGAACGATTCATCTGCGCCCCACTGATCACCTGGACACCATAGAACGAACGCCCGCGCCCCGCTATGAGATGCGCCCGGTCCAACAACTCCGTGCGCCCGCCCATGAAAGACCTCGGCTCGCTGATGAAACAGGCGCAGGCCATGCAGCAGAAGCTGCAGGAAGCGCAGGCCCGGCTGGCGGCGAGCCTGGTGGAGGGAAGCTCGGGCGGCGGCATGGTCAAGCTCACCCTCGCGGGCACGGGCGAGATGAGGGGCGTGGTGATCGACGAGACGCTGATGCAGCCGGGCGAAGCGGAGGTGCTGGCCGACCTGATCGTCGCCGCCCACGCCGACGCCAAGCGCAAGCTCGACCAGGCCCAGGCCGAGGCGATGAAGGACGTGGCGGGCCCGCTTGCGGGCATGGGCCTGCCGGGAATGAAATTCTGATCTGAAGGGAAGGGGACCACGATGGCGATGAAGCTGTTCGCATTCTACCAGAAGCCGGCGGACGAGGCCGCCTTCTGGAAGCACTACAAGGAGGTGCACACCCCGCTGGTGAACAAGCTGCCGGGGCTGAAGTCCTTCACCGTCAACCGGGTGACCGGATCGCCCATGGGAGAGCCTCCGCACTGGCTGGTGGTCGAGATGGTCTGGGCCGACGCGGAGAGCTTCGGCAAGGCCATGCAGTCGCCGGAGAACGCCGCCGCCGCCCAGGACGCCGGCAAGATGGCGCCCGGCCTGGTGAGCCTGGCGATCGCCGAGAGCGACTAGGCCCTCCTCCGCCCTGGCGGGAGGGGAGAGCCGTCAGAACGCGCTTTCGCCGGTGATGGCCCGGCCGAGGATCAGGGCGTGGACGTCGTGGGCGCCCTCGTAGGTGTTCACGGTCTCGAGGTTCATCAGGTGGCGCATCACGTGGTGCTCGGCGGTGATGCCGGCGCCGCCGTGCATGTCGCGCGCCTCGCGCGCCATCGCCAGGGCCTTGCCGCAGTTGTTGCGCTTGAGCATGGAGATCGCCTCGGGGACCCAGGCGCCCTCGTCGAGCAGGCGGCCCAGCGCCAGGGCGGCGTTCAGGCCGAGCGCGATCTCCGTCACCATGTCCGCCAGCTTCTTCTGCACCAGCTGGCGTCCGGCCAGCGGGCGGCCGAACAGCATGCGCCCGCCGACGTAGTCCCGAGCGGCGTGCAGGCAGAACTCCGCCGCTCCCATCGCGCCCCAGACGATGCCGTAGCGCGCCTTGTTCAGGCAGGAGAACGGGCCCCTCAGCCCCTGGACGCCCGGGAGCAGGTTCTCTTCCGGGACGAACACCTCCGACAGGCCGATGTCGCCGGTGATCGAGGTGCGCAGCGAGAGCTTGCCGGGGATGATGGTGGCGGAGAAGCCCTCCATCCCCCGCTCCACCAGAAAGCCCCGGATCACGCCGTCGAGCTTGGCCCAGACCACCGCCACGTCCGCCACCGGGGAGTTGGTGATCCAGTACTTGGCCCCGTTCAGCACATAGCCGCCGTCCACTGCCTGGGCGCGGGTGGTCATGCCGCCCGGATCCGATCCGCCGTCCGGCTCGGTGAGGCCGAAACAGCCGATCAGCTCGCCCCGCGCCAGCGGCGGCAGCCAGCGCTGCTTCTGGTCGTCCGAGCCGAAGGCGTGGATGGCGTAGGCGGCGAGCGAGGCCTGCACGCTCATCATCGAGCGGTAGCCTGAATCCACCGCCTCGATCTCCCGCGCGATCAGGCCGTAGGCGACGTGGGAGGCGCCCGAGCCGCCGTACTCCGGGGGCAGCATCACCCCCAGGAAGCCCAGCTCGCCCATCTCGTTGAAGATCTCGCGGTCGAACCGCTCCTCGTCGAAGGCGGAGACGACGCGGGGCAGCAGCCGCTCGCGGGCGTAGTCGCGCGCCGCGTCGGCGATCAGCCGCTCCTCCTCCGAGAGGCGGCCCTCCAGGTCCAGGGGGTCTTCCCAGCGGAAGGTCTTGGTCGGCGAACCGGCGTCGAGCGGCATGGCGTCCTCCCCGCCTGCGGTTTAGACCCCGCCGCATCGGCCATCAAACGGGGCGGGCATGACGGAGTCCAAGGCTGGACCGCTCGACGGCGTGCGGGTGCTCGACCTGTCGCGCGTGCTGGCCGGTCCCTGGGCGACGCAGACGCTCTCCGATCTCGGGGCGGAGGTGATCAAGATCGAGCGGCCCGGCTCGGGCGACGACACCCGCCGATTCGGTCCGCCGTTCCTGGACCGCAAGGACGGCGGGGCGGGCGAGGCGGCCTATTTCGTCTGCGCCAACCGCGGCAAACGCTCGGTCACCGTCGACATCTCTGACCCGGAGGGCGCGGCCCTGGTGCGCGGCCTGGCCGGCCAGTGCGAGGTCCTGGTCGAGAACTTCAAGGTCGGCGACCTGGCGCGCTTCGGGCTGGACTATGCGGGCCTCAGGGCGGCCAACCCGGGGCTGGTCTATTGCTCGATCACCGGCTTCGGCCAGACCGGCCCCTACGCGGCGCGGGCCGGCTACGATTATGTGATCCAGGGCATGGGCGGCCTGATGTCGGTGACCGGAGAGGCCGGCGGCGAGCCGGTGAAGGGGGGGGTGGCCGCCGCCGACCTCTACGCCGGCCTCTACGCCTCAACCGCCATATTGGCCGCGTTGCTGCACGCGCGGGCGAGCGGCGAGGGCCAGCACATCGATCTCGGCCTGTTCGACGTGCAGACGGCGATCCTGGCCAACCAGGCGATCAACTATCTCAACACCGGCGAGGTCCCCGGCCGTATCGGCAACACCCACGCCAGCATCGTCCCCTACCAGACCTTCGCCGCGGCCGACGGCGCCCTCATCGTCGCCGTGGGAAACGACGCGCAGTTCAGGGCGCTGTGCGGGGTCTTGGACGCGGCGCAGCTCGGACGGGACCCGCGCTTCGCCGGCAACGCCGACAGGGTCGCCAACCGGGGCGAGCTGACGCGCCGGCTGCAGGCGATGATCGGCGCCATGCCCCTGGCGCATTGGCTGCCGCGCCTGGAGGCGGCCGGCGTGCCCAGCGGCCCGATCAATAGCATCGACAAGGTGTTCGCCGAGCCGCAGGCGCTGGCGCGGAGCCTGGTCGTCGAACAGGTCCGCGAGGACCTCTCGGGCCCGGTCCGCACCGTCGCCAGTCCCCTGCGGCTGTCTGAGACCCCGGTCGCCTACCGGCGTCCGCCGCCGGCCCTGGGCGCCGATACGGACGAGATCCTGCGCGAGCGCCTCGGGCTGTCCGAGACGCGGCTCCAGGCGTTGCGCGAACGGGGCGTGATCTAGGACGGCGCGCTGAGGTCGAGGTAGCGCATGCGCTTCAGCTCCCGGCGCCCCGAGGCGACCGCGTTCAGCACGAGGCCGCAGCCGAAGCAGAGGAAGGAGAGCTGCGCCAGGCCCATGGCCAGGACCGCCGTCGGCAGCCGCGGCACCAGGCCGGTGCGCATGAAGCCGGCCACGATCGGGGTCCCGAGCGCGAGGGCGACCAGCATGACCAGGCCGGCCAGCGCCCCGTAGAAGCGGAACGGATGCAGGGCGCGGTACATCTTGGCCACCGCCCACATGATCCGGGCCCCGTCGCGATAGGTGCGCAGCTTGCTCGTGGAATTCTGCGGCCGAGAGCCATAGGGCAGCGGGATCTCGATGCAGGCCAGCTGCAGGTCCAGCGCGTGCACGGTCAGTTCCGTCTCGATCTCGAACCCGCCGGACGCGGCCGGGAACGATTTGGCGAACCGCCGGGAGAAGGCGCGATAACCCGACAGGATGTCGGTGAAGCCCTCGCCGAACAGCTTGGCCACCACGGTGTTGAACAGCTGGTTGCCGAAGCGGTGCCCGAAACGGAAGGCGTCCTTCTCCTGGCTTATGCGCACGCCCACGGCCATGTCGACGTTCTCGGTGACGACCGCATCGATCAGCCGGCCGGCGGCGGTCGGGTCGTAGGTCAGGTCGCCGTCGGCCAGAAGGTACACGTCCGCGTCGATGTCGGCGAACATGCGTCGCACCACATGGCCCTTGCCCTGGCGACGTTCGCGCCGGACCACCGCCCCGGCGCGGCGGGCCTCGGCGGCGGTCTCGTCGGTGGAGTTGTTGTCGTAGACGTAGACCTTGGCGCCGGGCAGGGCGGTGGAGAAGCCGCGCACCACGTCGGCAACCGTCGCCGCCTCGTTGTAGCAGGGCAAGAGCACGGCGATCGAGCGGTTGCTGACCAGGCTCGCCGTCGGGAAGGCGGCGGCCAGGGCCGCGCGGATCTGTTTCGGCTCAGGCGGCAACGGCTCTCTCCAGAGTGAGGCTGGGCGCCGCGCCGCCGGCAGGCTGCAGGCCGCGCCGCAACACCATGGCGAACAAGGTCAAGGTCGCGATCAATCCGACCGGGATCAGCAGAGCGTGCGCCGATTCGCGCGTGATCGCCGGGGCGAAGAAGACGAAGGCCAGAAGGCTCGCCTCGAACGGCCGGAAGCCGCGCTCCAGCCCGTAGGCCGCGTAGAGGGCGAGCGCCGGGCCCAGCAACATCAGGTCGTAATCGAGGCAGTAGGGCGTCGCCAGCAGCGAGCCCGCGAGCAGGGCCGCGCCCTTCAGGCGGGCGTCGGCGGGCCGGCGCCAGAGCACGATCAGGCCGACGCCCGCCGCGAGAGTCACCGCCGCCTGGGCGACGTAGGCGAGACCGATCGGCCCTTCCCACAGACGCACGGCGGCGAACACGCTCTGGATCTTGTGGAAGCCCGTGCCGCCCTGCTCCAGCACCTCGTGCCGGGTGAAGGCCATGTTGCCGATGAACGCCGGCCAGATCTGGGGGCCGAAGGCGAGGGTCGCCGCCCCGGCGAGGCCCAGGACGGTGGCGGCGGCCGCGGCGAAGGCGCGCCAGCGGCCGGTGGCGAGCAGAAGCAGCGGCAGGTAGACGCCGAACTGCGGCTTGTAGGCGACCAGGCCGAACAGCATCCCCGCGACCAGCGGGCGCCGGTCCAGCAGCAAAAGCCCGCCGGTGATCAGGGCCGCGGAAAGGAAGCCGTTCTGGCCGTGGGTGAGGTTCAGGTAGACGCCGGGGAAGGCCAGGGCCATCAACAGGGTCTCCCGCCGCGGCGCGGCGGCCCGCATGGCGAGCAGATAGAGCGGCAGCGTGGCCGCCTGCCAGGCCAGCACCGCCGCCGCATAGGGCAGCCGGGCGAGCGCCGAGGCGGCGAGCAGGAAGAACGGCGGATAGTGCCAGCCGTAGTAGGGTGCAGCCCTGCCGAAGGCCGCCTGCTGGGTCGCATAGTGCGCCGGCGGATCGTAGGCCAAGGCGGGGTGGCCGCTGATGGCGAGCTTGCCCGCGGTCCAGACGTCGGCGAAGTCGGTGCCCAGCGGCCGGCCCATGAAATCGAGGTTTCCCGTCGCCGTGAAGACGAGGAAGCCCAGGGCGCCGGCGTAGGCGAGCAGCAGGATGATGGCGTAGCCGCGCACCCGGCCGGGAGTCAGCCAGGATCCCTCCCGGACCGCCGCCATCAGGCGTTGGCTGTGCGCCGGCGTCTGCATGGCGGGCAGTTGACCCCGCCCGCTTGAATTTTCCTTTAAGCCGGCGCGGGCCGGCGCCCGCCGCGCCATCCCGGCCGTCCATGCCGACTCGCCAGGCGGATGGCCAGGCTGACCCAAGTGCGCTGGCGCGCCAGGTCCCCGCCGGGGGGCTGACAAGCGCCATGGTTGGTCCTATATAGGCGCCTACATCGTCCGTTAGCGCTGGATGGCGCTTTCGAGCGGCGGCCCAAAAGGCCCGCCGCTTTTTTCTTGGTTTCGGAAGGCCCCGCTTGCGCGGCAAGACATCTGAGGATCTGAGGCTTCTCGAGCTGCTCGACCCCGTGGCGGAGGCCATGGGCTATGAGATCGTCCGCCTTCGGCTGATGGGCGGCGGCGTTCGCCGGCTGCAGGTGATGGCCGAGCTCCCGGACGGGCACATGGAGATCGAGGACTGCGCCGGGCTGTCGCGGGCGATATCCGAGGTGCTCGACGCGGCCGATCCGATCTCCGACGAATACACGCTCGAGGTCTCCAGTCCGGGCATCGACCGGCCCCTGACGCGGCTCAAGGATTTCGAGGCTTACGAAGGCTTCGAGGCGCGCCTGGAGCTCGACCGCGTGGCCGAGGGCCGAAAGCGCTTCCGCGGCAAGCTGGCCGGGACCGAGGGCAAGGACGTGCTGATCGACCTCGAGGGCGAGGACGGGACGGCGCAGGTCCCCTTCGGCTGGATCCAGGAGGCCAAGCTGGTGCTCACGGACGATCTGATGAAACGCGGCGCCGCGGAGCGGGAAGCCCGTCTCGCGGCCCAAACTGAACCCCAAACGAAAGTGTCCCAAGAGGAGGACGTCTGACCATGTCCCTGTCCGGCATTTCCGCCAACCGCCTCGAGCTGTTGGCCCTCGCCGACGCCCTGGCCCGCGAGAAGGCGATCGAAAAGGAGATCGTCATCGAGGCGATCGAGGACGCCATCCAGAAGGCCGCCCGCGCCCGCTACGGCGCCGAGCACGACATCTCGGCCTCCATCGACGTGAAGACCGGCGAGCTCACCTTGAAGCGCAAGGTCACGGTGGTCGAGGACGACGCCGAGGTCGAGAACCCCGATGCAGTGATCCGGCTCTCCGACGCCAAGAAGAGCGACAAGCAGGCGGTCGTGGGCAAGGTCTACGAAGAGATCCTGCCGCCGTTCGACTTCGGCCGGGTGCAGACCCAGATGGCCCGCCAGGTGGTGACCCATAAGGTCCGCGAGGCGGAGCGGGAGCGGCAGTACGAGGAGTTCAAGGACCGCGTCGGCGAGATCGTCAACGGGGTGGTCAAGCGGGTCGAGTACGGCAACGTCATCGCCGACCTGGGACGGGGCGAGGGCGTGATGCGCCGCGACCAGTCGATCCCGCGCGAGATGTTCAACGTCGGGGACCGCATCCGCTGCTACATCTACGACGTCCGCACCGAGACCAAGGGCCCGCAGATCATGCTGTCGCGCGCCCACGGCGGCTTCATGGCCAAGCTGTTCGCCCAGGAGGTGCCGGAGGTCTACGACGGGGTGATCGAGATCCGCGCCGTGGCCCGCGACCCCGGCAGCCGAGCCAAGATGGCGGTGGTCTCCAACGACTCCTCGATCGACCCGGTGGGCGCCTGCGTCGGCATGCGCGGCTCGCGCGTGCAGGCGGTGGTGGCCGAGCTGCAGGGCGAGAAGATCGACATCATCCCCTGGTCACCCGACGAGGCGGCGTTCATCGTCAACGCTCTCGCGCCTGCGGAAGTCTCCAAGGTGGTGATGGACGAGGAGGAGGAGCGGGTCGAGGTGGTCGTTCCCGACGAGCAGCTGTCGCTGGCCATTGGCCGGCGCGGCCAGAATGTGCGGCTCGCCAGCCAGCTGACCGGCTGGCAGATCGACATCATCACCGAGGCCCAGGACTCCGAGCGCCGCCAGCAGCAGTTCGCCGAGCGGACCCAGCTGTTCCAGGAGGCGCTGGACGTGGACGAGGTGATCGCCCAGCTCCTGGTCACCGAGGGCTTCGCCACGGCGGAGGAAGTGGCCTACGTGGACGCCCAGGAGATCGCCTCCATCGAGGGCTTCGACGAGGACACCGCCGAGGAGATCCAGGCGCGCGCCCGCGACTACCTCGACAAGGAAGCCGCCGAATACGACGCCAAGCGCAAGGAATTGGGCGTGGAGGACTCCCTGCTCGAGATCGAGGGCGTCACCCTGCCCATGAGCGTGGCGCTGGGCGAGAACGGCGTGAAGACCGCCGAGGACCTGGCGGGCCTGGTGCCCGACGACCTGCGCGGCTGGTTCGAGACCAAGGACGGCGAGCGGGTGCGCGAGGCGGGGATGCTGGAGAGCTTCGGCCTCACCGCCGACGCCGCCGAGGCCCTGATCATGCGTGCGCGCCTGGCTCTCGGCTGGATCGAGCCTGAGCCTGAGCCCGAGCCTGAATCGGAAGCCGACGCCGCAGAGGGCGAAGCGGCCCCGCAAGCCGAGGAGGTGACGGAAGAGGCGTGACCCAGTCTGGATCTTCCCCGTCCGGGGGAAGTCCGCCCGAAGCGCGCGAAGCGGACGCGCAGGCCGAAGACGGCCCTCCCCCCTGGCGAGCGTCCACGGATCGGACCCGCAAGTGCATCGCCACCGGCGAGGTGCTGCCTGAGGAGCGTCTCATCCGCTTCGTGGCCGGTCCGGGCGGCGAGGTGGTCCCCGACCTGGCCCGCAAGCTGCCCGGGCGGGGGCTGTGGGTTCGCGCGGAGCGTCCGGCGGTCGAGCTCGCCGCCCGAAAGGGCCTGTTCTCGCGCGCCGCCAAGGCTCAGCTCAAGGCGGCGCCGGACCTCGCCGACCAGGTGGAGCTGCTTCTGCGCTCGCGGATTTTGAGCAGCCTTGGCCTTGCGCGGCGCGGCGGCGAGCTTACCTGGGGCTCCGACAAGGTCTCCGCCGCGATCGCCGCAGGCCGGGTCGCCTGGATGATCGAGGCCAGCGACGGCGCGGCCGACGGACGCGGAAAGCTGGTCCGTCTAGCCTCCCACCAAGCCTCGCCGCCGCGTCTTCTTGGGGCCTTCTCCTCGACCGAATTGGGTTTGGCCTTGGGGTTGGAAAATGTGATACACGTCGCCCTCCTTGCGGGGCGAGGCGCCGGACGCTGGACCTTCGACGTCGAGCGTCTATCGGGCTTCTGTCCGCTCCTTCCTCAGAGTTGGCGCGAGGAGCCTTGAGCCGGGCGGCGCCGAAGGGCGTCGTCGCGGGACTGATGAATTGCGTGGGCCGCCAACGCGGCGTGATGAGTAAAGCGAGCGGATGAGCGATCCGAACGACAATGAAGGCAGGGGCCGCGCGCCGCTGACGCTGAAACCGCGCCCGGGCGGATCTGTATCCGCCGGGACGGTCAAGCAGAGCTTCAGCCACGGTCGGTCCAAGACCGTGGTGGTCGAGACCAAGCGCCGCCGCTTCGATCCGCCGGGCGGCCCGTCCGCGCCGGCCGAGAAGCGTCCCGCATTCGAGGTCAAGCGTCCCGAGACGCCCGAGCCGCCGCGTCCGGCCTCCCCGCCGCCCGCGGACGCCGCCGCCTCCAAGCTGAACCTTTCGGCCGAAGAGGCCGCTCGTCGCCAGCGTGCGGTCGAGGTCGCTCGCGAGCAGCAGGAGCGCGCCGCCGCCCAGCAACAGGCCGAAGAGGCAAGCCGGGCCGCGGAAGCCGCCCGCCGTCAAGCCGCCGAAGCCGCCAGCGCCGCTGCAGCAGCCGCCGAAGCGGCGCCTCCGCCCCCGTCCGCCCCCGTGGCCGAAGCACCTCAGCCGGCGCCTGCGGCCGAAGCGGTCGCCGCTCCCGTGGCGACGCCCGCGCCCGAGCGTCGGCCCGAGCCCGCTCCACGCCCGGCGCCGCCGCGCCAGGATTTTCAGCCCCAGGCGCGCGACGCCCGTCCGGAACGGGAAGGCTTTCGCCGCGACGAGCGTTCAGGTCCTGGCGTCTATCGCCCGGCGGCGCCGCGCACCGACGCGCCGCCGCGCGAAGGCTATCGCCGCGACGACCGCAATCAGGGATTCGCCGGCCGCAGCGACACCGTCTACCGCCAGGGCCCGCGCACCGACGCGCCGCCACGCGCGGGCGACCGCCCGCCGTCCCGCCCAGGAGAGACGGTCCGCTATTCAGCCCTGACGCCCCGGCCGGCCGGGCCCCGTCCAGGCGGCCCCCGCCCGCCCGGAC
>FTHL01000339.1_pt1 | contig 19961 bp, 19 predicted proteins | sample 1640951 | NCBI WGS metagenome assembly FTHL01 (sample SAMEA3914788, study PRJEB12502) | metagenome | biome: forest; material: soil | place: Canada | collected 2011-07-03 | depth 0.1 m
AATCCCAGCCTGCCGGCCCTGCACGGCGGCGTCATCGGCGCCTTCATGGAGATGACCGCCCTGCTTCAGCTCTCGATCCTGGAGAGCCTGGCGCGCCAGCCGCGGCCGGTCGACGTCTCCATCGACTACCTGCGCTCGGGCCGGCCGCTCGACACCTTCGCCCGCGCCCTGATCAAGAAGGTCGGGCGGCGGATCGCCAATGTCCAGGTCGAGGCTTGGCAGGAGGCGCGCGGCGCGCCGATCGCCGCCCTGCACGGTCACTTCCTGCTGACCCCGCGCGAAGGCGGCTGACGCTCCAGGCCGCGGGCAGCACAGCCGCCTGCGCCTGAGGATTACACGCCTGTAATATCTGAATGAACTTTCATTAATTTAAATCGAAGTCATGACAGAGACTTAACGTGTATAGTCGAGATGACATCTGTATCTCCAAATCACACCGAGTTCACACGCCCAGCCGCCCCGGAGATTTACAGATGTTCAAGCTCATCGCCCAAACCGCTTCGTTCGGCACCCTGATGCTGGGCGCCCTGCCGATGCTCGCCCTGGCCACGGCCCACGCCGAAGCCGCCGACGGCCGCAGCCTCCACGCCGCCGCCCAGCGCCCCGCCTACGTCGCCGCCGCGGCGACGACCCCGGCGACGATCCAGCTGGCCAGCCGCTGACCCCCACGGGCCGGCGGGCGGCCCCAGCCCCTAAAGTCCCGTCGGCCCCAAGGCCGGCCATCCGCCCGGGATGGCCGGCCTTTCCTTTGCCCTTCCCCGGACAAGTCGGCTAACCTCGGCAAAACGCTCCGGAGGAACCGCCGATGTCGGACGCAGCGACCCTGGGCGCGGACGAGGCCGTGCGCACCGTCGAGGGGGTCATCAACTACGTCGCGCCGATGGACGAGCGGCCGCGCTACTACGCCAACGACCACTCCCGCGACGTCCTGAAGCTCGAGCCTCACGCCGTGCGAATCGAGGACGCGCGCACCCGGCGCGATCCGCCCACCCTGCACCGCGAGGGCTTCCACCTGTTCGCCCACAGGAGCGCGGTGGCGGACTTCCGCGACGCGGACGAGGTGGCGCGGATCCATCCGGCGGAGATCGAGCGGCTGCTGCTCGGGGTCACCGGGGCGGACCGGGTGGTGGTCAACGGAACGGGCGTGCTGCGGTTCGGCGAGCGCTCCCCCGACGCCGGCCGGTTCAACAACTCCTTCCCCGCGCGTTTCATCCACATCGACAGCTCCGCCCCGACCGCCCGCCAGTTCGCCGAGCGCTCCAAGCCCAAGGACGTGGACCGGCCCATCCGCCGCTACTGCCACTACAATGTCTGGCGGGTGCTGGGCGCGCCGCCGCAGGACGTGCCGCTGGCCGTGTGCGACGCCCGCAGCTTCACCCGCCGCGACCTCGTCGAGGCGGACGCGGTGTTCGACGTCCCCGGCCAGCCGGAATGGGGGTTCGAGGGCTATGTGGTCCGCTACAGCGACACGCACCGCTGGTCTTATTTCTCGAACATGACCCGCGACGAGGTCCTGATCTTCAAGACCAACGACTCAGACCCGACCGAGGCGCACAACGTGCCGCACTCCGCCTTCGACGACCCCTCCTGCCCCCCGGGCGTGCCCCCGCGCGCCAGCATCGAGATGCGCGGCTGCGCCTACTGGTTCGATTGAGGCGACGGCGGATCGTTGCCCGCCGGCCCCGGCTCCTGTAGGGGCGGGGCCATGTTCGAAGGCCTGTCCCACGCCGCCCGAGAGGCCAAGGCCTGGCCGTTCGAGCAGGCCCGCAACCTGCTCGCGCGGATCCTTCGGCTCCGCCTGAGCGACGCCGAGCGGGACCTGGCCTCGAGCCTGATCGCCGCGGGCAAGGCGGGTGAGGCCGCCTCCACCTTCGCGGTCCTGGCCCGCCCGGTGATCCTGGAGACCGGCTACGGCCCCTCCGGCCTGCCGCACATCGGCACCTTCAACGAGGTGGTCCGCACCACCATGGTGCGCAACGCCTTCCGCGCCCTCACCGACGACGCCATCCCGACCCGGCTGATCTCCTTTTCCGACGACATGGACGGCATGCGGAAGGTCCCGCCCAACGTGCCGAACCCGCAGATGCTGGAGCGCCACCTGCACCAGCCCCTGAGCGTCGTGCCCGATCCCTTCGGCGCGCATGGCAGCTTCGCCGAGCACAACAACGCGCGGCTGCGGGCGTTCCTGGACGCCTATGGCTTCGACTACGAGTTCCTGTCGTCCACCGCCTGCTACCGCGCCGGCCGCTTCGACGAGACCCTGCTGAAGGCGCTGGAGCGGTTCGACGAGATCCAGGCCGTGATGCTGCCCACGCTCCGCGAGGAGCGGCGCGCCACCTATTCCCCCTTCCTGCCGATCAGCCCAAGGACCGGCCGGGTGCTGCAGGTCCCGACCCTGGAGCGCCATCTCGATCGCGGCACCATCGTGTTCCAGGACGAGGACGGCTCGCTCGCCGAGGTGCGGGTCACCGGCGGGGCGGTGAAGATGCAGTGGAAGCCCGACTGGGCGATGCGCTGGGCCGCCCTGGGCGTCGATTACGAGATGTCGGGCAAGGACCTGATCGACTCGGTGAAGGTGTCGAGCCGGGTCTGCCGCATCCTCGGCGCCGAGCCGCCGGAGGGCTTCAACTACGAGCTGTTCCTCGACCAGAACGGCGAGCGGATCTCCAAGACCCGGGGCAACGGCCTGTCGCTGGAGGAGTGGACCCGCTACGGCACCCCCGAGAGCCTCGCCTACTACATCTTCGGATCGCCGCGCTCGGCCAAGAAGCTCTACTTCGACGTCATCCCCAAGGCGGCCGACGAGTACCTGCAGCAGCTCGACGCCTACAACCGCACCCGGGCCGAGGCGAACGGGGCGCCCCCGCTCGACAACCCGGCCTGGCACGTCCACCAGGGCCGCCCGCCCGCGCAGGGCTCGCCGGTGTCCTTCAGCCTGCTCCTGAACCTGGTGTCGGCGGCCAATGCCCACTCCAAGGAGATCCTCTGGGGCTTCCTCTCCCGCTACCTGCCGGGCGCCACGCCGCAGAGCCAGCCCATGCTCGACGGCATGGCCGCCTTCGCCCTCAACTACTACGAGGACTTCGTGCGGCCGGCCAAGCGCTTCCGGCCGCCGGACCCGCGCGAGCGGGCGGCGATGGAGGACCTCGTGGCGCGGCTCAGGGCCCTGCCCGCGGGCTCCCAGGACGCCGAGGCGATCCAGAACGAGGTCTATGCGGCCGGCAAGGATGCGGGCTTCGAGCCCCTGCGCGGCTGGTTCCAGGCGCTCTACGAGGTGCTGCTCGGCCAGAGCCAGGGACCGCGCTTCGGCTCGTTCGCGGCCATTTTCGGGCTGGAGGAGACCATCGGCCTGATCGAGCGCACGCTCGCCGGCGAGACGCTGGCGCCCGCCGACTGACCGTGGCGCTCCAGGTCACGCGGCTGGACGGACCGGGCGCGCTCGCCGAGGCGGCGGCGCTCGGCGCGGTGCTCGCGGACTGCGTGGAGGGCGGCGCCTCGGTAAATTTCATGCACCCGTTCGGCCCGGCCGACGGCGAGGCCTTCTTCCGTGAAGTCGCCGCCAAGGTCGCCCAGGGCAAGATCGCGCTGCTCGCCGCGCGCCTGGACGGCGAGCTGGTCGGCACGGTCCAGCTCAACCTCGACACCCCGCCCAACCAGCGCCACCGCGCGGACGTCAACAAGATGCTGGTGCGCCGCCCGGCCCGCAAAGCCGGCGTCGGCGCGGCCCTCATGAAGGCCGTCGAAGACCTCGCCGCCTCGCTGGGACGCACCCTTCTGGTGCTCGACACCGTCCAGGGCGAGGCCGGCGAACGGCTCTACGAGCGGATGGGCTGGCGGCGGGGCGGCGCAATCCCCGACTACGCGCTCTATCCGGACGGCCGGCCCTGCGCGACGGTGCTGTTCTGGAAGCGCGTGGGGATCTGATGCCGGCCCCGGGCCATCGCGGCGACCGCCCGCTCCCGTGACCGACGTCTTCACGCCGGAGCAGCGCTCGGCCGTGATGCGGCGGGTCAAGGACCGTGGCACCTCGCCGGAGCTGAAGGTGCGAAAGCTGCTCACCGCCATGGGGGTGCGCTACCGCCTGCACCGCAAGGAGCTGCCGGGCGCGCCGGATATAGTGCCGGCCGGCCGCCGGCTGGCGATCTTCGTGCACGGCTGCTTCTGGCACGGCCACGACTGCGCCCGCGGCGCGCGGGTGCCCAAGCAGAACCGCGATTACTGGACCGCCAAGATCGGCCGCAACCGCGCCCGCGACGCCCAGGCCCGCGAAGCGCTGTCGGCCAAGGGCTGGACTGCGCTGGTGCTCTGGGAATGCGAGCTGAAGGACGCGGCGGGCCTTCAGGCGCGGCTGCGCGCCGCGCTGGACGCGACAGCCCGTTAACCAATCTTTCGGGCGGCGCGCGCTCATGCTTGCGCGGACGGGAGGCGCGCATGGACTTCGGCGGCGGCTTGGGCGCGAGCGCGGTGGAGGACGTGCTGGTCAGCGGCTTTCACCTCCTGGGCGAGGCGGTGGATGCGGCGCAGGCGACGGCCTTGCTGGCCGACATCCGCGCCGTGCGCCGGTTCGACCATTCGCTGTTCCTGAGCGAGGCGGCGTTCGACGCCAACCCGGTCCACAAGGGCGTCAATCCCGAGCCCGGCCGCAACCTCTTGGAACGGTTCGAGCATCGGCTTGGACTGGTCGAGGCCCAACCGCGGATCGTCGCGGCCCTCTCGGCCCTGCTTGGCCCCGGCTACCGGATGCTGAACCGCAAGCTGGTCTGCGGCGTGCCGTCCCGCTCGGTGCCCGCCTGGCTCGAGCGCCGCATCGCCGGAAATCCGGTGAACAACCTCGGCGCCTACGTCAGACCCGAGTTCCGCGACGTGACCTACTTCTACGGCATCGACTTCCACCAGGACCTGATCGACTTCAAGGGCCGCGAGGCGGACTTCCTCACCCTCTACGTCTACCTGCACGAGGTCGGGCCGCACGATGCGCCGCTGTTCTTGCTGGAGAACAGCCACCGGCTCGGAGCGACGGTCTTCCCGCACCAGCTCCGCCGCACCGGACCCGACGGCTTCCTCTATGGCGACGGCCGCGGCGGCGAGACACGGGTGCGGCAGGTCATGCTCACCGGCGGGACGGGCTTTGCAGCGCTGTGGCACGGCTGCACCCTGCACGGCACCCAGCCTGACGCCGCCGATCGGGAGCGGATCTCGCTGCGTTACCTGTTCGCCAAGGCCCCAGGGGTCGCCGCCGGCCTGGACCGGGTCAATGTCGCGCTCGAAGGCCCGATCCGCCTGCAAGACACCCGCGTCGACCTCGCCGCGGACGGCTCGGCGCGACTCAGGGGCAATATCGTCAACCAGGCCTGACCGGCGTCAGCCGGAACCAGGGCTCGATGTCCGGAAACACGGTGATGATCGACAGCGGGGTCACCGGGCGGTCGTCGTCGAGCTCCAGCCGGAACTGCGACAACAGCGTCGACAGGATCACGATCGCCTGGGTCAGGGCGAAGGTGGCGCCTATGCAGATGCGCGGGCCGGTGCTGAATGGGATGTAGGCCCCGCCGCTGAGGTGCTCCTGCTCCCGGCCGGTGAAGCGCTCGGGGATGAAGGCCTCCGGGCGGTCCCATAGCTTGCGGTGCCGGTGCATCACCCAGGGGGCGACGATCACGCTGGCGCCTGCCACGACGTCCACCTCGCCCAGCCGGTCGGCGTGCACCGCCTGGCGGTACATGGCCGGGATCGGCGGGTAGAGCCGCAAGGCTTCGAGCATGGCCCGGTAGAGGCGCGGCCAGCGCGACGGGACGATGGCGCGGTCGGGACTGTCGGGGGGGTCGGCGGCCAGCTCGGCGCGGATCCGGTCCTGCTCGCGCTGGTCGTGAGCCAGAAGATACGACAGCCAGAACATGCTGCGCGCGGTGGTCTCGAAGCCGGAAATCAGCATGGTCCCGCTGTGGTCGCGGATCTCCTCGTCGGAGATGTTCTCGCCGGTTTCCGGATCCTTGGCCTTCAACATCAGGTCGAGCAGGTCTTCCGGCTCTCCCTCCGGCCTGGGCTTGGCGCGCCTCGCCGCCACCAGTTGGGCGACGTGCTTCATCCAGGCCCGCTTGAACTGCTCGCGGCTTGGCGTGAACCAGGCGAAATCGTCCTCGCTCTGGGCCAGGGCGTCGAACAGGTTTGGCCGGCCCGAGCCAGCGCCATAGCGCCGCGACAGGTCCAGGAGGCGCGGGCCGTGCTCCTCGAACGGCAGCGAGAACAGGGAGCCGAACACCCCTTGCAGGGCGGCGTGCTGCAGCGAGCGCGACAGGTTGACCCGCTCGGGCCGGGCCTGGGCCCGCTCGACCAGGGCGCGACCCGCGGCGGCGAAATGCGGAACCAGCCGCCGCGCATGGGCGGGCGTGAAGCCGGGCGACAGCATCCGGCGTTGCCGCCGCCACGGGGCGCCGGCGGCCAGCAGCAAGCCCTTGCCCATCATCGGCCGCGACAGCCGGTAGCCGACCACGTGCCGCTCGTAGTTGGCGACGTTCTCCATCATCACCCGCCGCACCGCGGAGGGGTCGCTGACGATGACGTAGGGACGCCCGAACACCTCGCCCGGGACGATCAGGCGGTCGAACACCTCCTCGCTCCAGATCGACAGCATGCTGGTCCGCGCGGCGCGGATCAGCCTCAGGCCGTGCAGCGGACGCTTGGGCGGCGTCGGCGCCGGGGCGACGATCGGCTCGGCCAGGGGTTCGACGGCGCCGTCAAGCATGAGGCCACCGATGCCGCCGGACAAAACCCAATCCTCGCATGGAGCGTCCCCGCGGCCGCCGAACATCTGGCGGCCGGCCCAATTTCAGCACGTCTGGCGCTGTTATGGCCATACAATCGTCGCGCGCGCCTGGGTCAATGTCGCCGCAGCCTCGAATCCGGGCGTCAGGCGGCCGGGAGCGGCTGCAGCCGGAACCAGGGTTCGATGTCGGGCAAGGTGGTGAGCACCGACATCGGCGTCAGCGGCCGCGGGTCGTCGAGCACAACCTCGAACCGCGACAGCAGCTCGGCCATCACCACCGCCGCCTCGGTCATGGCGAAGCTGGCGCCGATGCAGATGCGGGGGCCCGCCCCGAAGGGAATGTAGGCGCCGCTGCTCAGGTGGTCCTGAGCCTTGCCTTCGAACCGGTCGGGGATGAAGGCCTCCGGCCGGTCCCAGAGCTTGCGGTGCCGGTGGATGATCCAGGGGCTGATCAGCACGGTCGCGCCTTTGGGAACCTCGACGCCGCCCAGGCGGTCGGCGGCCTGGGCGGTGCGGATCAGCAGCGGCGCCGGCGGATAGAGCCGCATGGCCTCCAGCATGGCGCGCCGCAAGCGCGGCCAGCGGCGGGGCGTGTCGGCCCCCGCCTGTTGCGGGGGGTCGGCCCTGAGCTCGGCGTGGATGCGGCCCTGCTCGGGCCGGTCCAGCGAGAGGAGGTAGAGGGTCCAGAACATGGCGCGCGCCGTGGTCTCGAAGCCGGCCGTCAGCATGGTGGAGGTCTGATCGCGGATCTCGGCGTCGTCCAGGCCCTCGCCGGTCTCCGGATCGCGGGCCTTCAGCATCAGGTCGAGCAGGTCGTCGAGCTCGCCCTCCGCCCGCGGCTGGGCGCGGCGCTGGGCCACGATGGCGTCGATCTCCCGCCGCCAGAGCTTGCGGAAGCGGGGCCGCCCGGGCGTGAACCAGGCGTAGTCGCCCTCGCGCCTGGCCACGGCGTCGAACAGGGTGGGCCTGCCGGGACCGGCGCCATAGCTGCGCGCCAGCTGCGCCAGGCGGCCCCCGCGGCCGCCGATCGGCATGGAAAAGAGCGCGCGGGCGGCCGCGTCCAGCGCCGTGGCCTGCAGCAGCTGGGCAAGGTTCACCCGCGGCTCATCCTGCACCCGCGCCACAAGGCCCCGCGCCGCTTCGGTGAAGTGCGGGACCAGCCGCTCGACGTGGGCCGGGGTGAAGGCCGGCGAGAGCACACGCCGCTGGCGGCGCCATTCGGTCCCTTCGGCCAGCAGCAGGCCGTCGCCGACGATCGGCCGGGTCAGGCGCGAGACGTTGACGTGCTTGAGGTAGTTGGCCGCGTTCTCGACCATCACCCGCCGCACCGCCGCGGGATCGGAGACCACCAGGTTGTCCCGGCCAAAGCTGCGGCCCTTGATGATCAGCAGGTCGTAGGCCCGGTCGCCCCAGATCGAGAGCATGCTGGTGCGCATGGCCCTGACCAGGCTGAGGCCCCGCAGAGGCCGGGTCTGCAGCGGGGCCGCCGGCGGGACAAGGGGCCCTGGCGCCTCCAGGGCGGCCTCAGAAAGCATCGGCCGGAAGCGCCATAAGGCTCGCCGCACCGGTCTTCAGCTTGGCCAGGTGCACGCCCGCCTCCGGCAGGATGCGCTCCAGGAAGTAGCGGCCGGTGGCGAGCTTTCCGCCATAGAACGGATCGGCCGCGCCTCCGGCGAGCTTGGCCTGCGCGACCCTGGCGATCTTCGCCCACATCAGGGCAAGCCCCGTGAGCGCCATGAGGTTCAGGTAGTCGTGCGAGGCGGCCGCCGCGTTGTCCGGATCGGCGACGCCGTTCTGCATCAGCCACAGGGAGGCGTCCTGCAGCTGGGCCTTGGCCGCCTTCAGGCCGTCGACGAAGGGCTGCACCTGCGCATCCGCCGGCTCGGCGGCGAAGGCGTCGATGTCGGCCAGGAAGGCCAGGACCGCGCGGCCTCCGTTGGCCGGCAGCTTGCGTCCGACGAGGTCCAGCGCCTGCACCCCGTTGGCGCCCTCGTAGATCATGGCGATGCGGGAATCGCGCAGGTACTGGGCCGCGGGGAAGTGGGTGGTGTAGCCCGAGCCGCCGTGCACCTGCAGGGCGTCCGAGCAGACCTGGAAGCCGCGCCCGGTCAGGAAAGATTTCAGGACCGGCGTGAGCAGGCCGACCATGTCGTCGGCCTTCTGCCGCTCCGCCTCGTCGGCCGACCCCTTGGCGATGTCCTCCTGCAGGAAGGTCCAGAACAGCAGGGCCCGGCCGCCTTCGAGCACCGCCTTGGAGTCCATCAGCATGCGCCGGACGTCGGGATGCACGAGGATCGGGTCGGCCGGGCCGGCGGGGTTCTGCGGCCCCTTGAGCGCCCGGCCCTGCAGCCGGTCCCGCGCGAAGGCGGCCGCGGCCTGGTAGGCCGCCTCGGCCTGCGCCAGCCCCTGCACCGCAACTCCCAGGCGCGCCTCGTTCATCATCACGAACATCTGGCGAAGGCCCTTGGTCTCCTCGCCCAGCAGCCAGGCCTTGGCGCCCTCATAGGCCATCACGCAGGTGGCGTTGCCGTGGATGCCCATCTTCTCTTCGAGCCCGGCGCACTTCAGGTCATTGCGCTCGCCGGGCGCTCCGGCGCCGTCGGGCAGGAACTTCGGGACGATGAACAGTGAAAGGCCGCGCGTGCCCGCCGGCGCGCCCTCGGTGCGGGCGAGCACCAGATGCACGATGTTCGGCGTCAGGTCCTGCTCGCCGCCCGAGATCCAGATCTTCTCGCCGCTCAGGCTGTAGCTGCCGTCGCCCTGGCGGACCGCCTTGGAGCGGATCAGGCCGAGGTCGGTGCCGCACTGGGGCTCGGTGAGGTTCATGGTGCCCGCCCACTCGCCGGTCGCCAGCTTGGGCAGGTAGAGCGCCTTTTGGGCGTCGTCGCCGGCGGCGCGGATGGCGGAGAAGGCGCCGCGGGTCAGGCCCGGATACATGGCGAAGGCCATATTGGCCGAGGAGCTCATCTCGCTGAACGCCAGGTTGAGGACCAGGGGCAGCCCCTGCCCGCCCCATTCCGGCTCGAGCGCGAGCGCGCTCCAGCCGCCCTCCACCATCTGCCGGTAGGCGTCCTTGAACCCGCTGGGGGTGGCCACCTCCGCCGCGGCGGGGTCGTAACGGCAACCCTCCCGGTCGCCCACGGCGTTCAGCGGCTCAAGCACGCCCTCGCAGAAGCGCGCCGCCTCGTCGAGCACCTGGCCGACCAGCTCGGGGGTTGCGTCGGCGAAGCCGGGTAGGTTGGAGCGGCTGTTCAGGTCCAGCACCTCTTCCAGCAGGAACAGGTGCTCCTTGACGGGCGCCTTGTAGGCCATCAGAGGCCTTCGAACAGTGCGGTCGAGAGGTAGCGCTCGGCGAAGCTCGGCACGATCGCCACCACCAGCTTGCCGGCGTAGTCGTCGCGGGCGGCCAGGCGGAAGGCGGCCGAGATCGCTGCGCCGGAGGAAATGCCCACCGGGATGCCTTCGATGCGCGCGACCTTGCGCGCCATCTCGAAGCTCTCGTCGTTGGAGACGGTCAGCACCTCGTCGATCACGCCGCGGTCGAGGATGGCCGGCACGAAGCCGCCGCCGATGCCCTGGATCTTGTGCGGGCCGGGCTGGCCTCCGGACAGCACCGCCGAGGTCTCGGGCTCGACCGCGACCATCTTCACCGAGGGCTTGCGGCTCTTCAGCACCTGGCCGACGCCGGTGATGGTGCCGCCGGTGCCGACGCCCGACACCACAGCGTCCACCCGTCCGCCGGTGTCGTTCCAGATCTCCTCGGCCGTGGACACCCGGTGGATCAGCGGGTTGGCGACGTTCTCGAACTGCTGCGGCATCACCGCGCCGGGGATCTCGGCCAGCAGCTCCTGGGCCCGGGCGACCGCGCCGCGCATGCCCTTCTCCGCGGGGGTCAGCTCGAGCCGCGCGCCCAAGAGGCTCAGCATCTTGCGCCGTTCGATCGACATGCTCTCGGGCATCACCAGGATCAGCGGATAGCCCTTGGCGGCCGCGACGAAGGCCAGGGCGATGCCGGTGTTGCCGCTGGTGGGCTCGATGATGGTGACGCCCTTGCCCAGCTTGCCCTGGCTCTCCAGGGCCTCGATCATCGACACGCCGATGCGGTCCTTCACGCTGGAGATCGGGTTGAAGAACTCTAGCTTGGCGACCACCTCGCCCTTGGGCTTCAACTCGGCGGTCAGGCGCGGCAGGCGCACGAGCGGCGTGTCGCCGATGGTGTCGGTGATGGACTCGTAGATCCTGCCGCGACCGGCGCGGCGGTGGCGTTCGGCGTCGTAGGCGGCGTGCGGCGTCGCATCCATGGCGGAAATCCCTAAGCGTGGCGCGATCGTTTTAGTCGCCCGCCGGGTCTTTGTCTTCGCCTGCTCAGGCCGCCTTGCGCGCCTGGCCGGCGATGACCGGCTCGATCAGCTGCGCCGCCAGATGACGCACCACCGGGGTCGCCACCCCGTCCCCCGCCACATGCAGGCCGGCGCTGGCCGCCGCCGGCAGGCGATAGTCGTCCGACAGGCCCATCAGCCGGGCGGCCTCCCTGGCGGTCATCAGCCGCGCGCGCACCAGCTCGCCCTCCACCATGACCACGAACTGGCGCGAGGAGCCGCCCGCCGGGGTCCGCAGACAGCCGGCCAGGCCGTCGAAGCGGATCTCGGCCCTTTGCACCCTCTGGCCCTGCTCGACCCGCGTGCGCCGGAACGCGGCGCCCACCTGGCGCACGCCGCTGGCCTGGGCTGCGCTCAGACGCGCCCGGTGGGGTCCGGCCATCAGCGCGATCAGCCGTTGGGTGCGTCGCTCGTCCAGCCACGCGACATCTTGGTCGGGCTCCAGCACCTGGGCCAGGGCGCTGTTGCGCAACGGCGGCTCCGCCAGTCGCCACCAGAGCCATCCGGCCCGAAGCGCCGCGGGCAGGCGCTCAGCGGCGGCGCGCACGGCGGCGGTGTGGAAACGTCCCGGGCCTTCGGCGCAGAGGTCGGCGGGCGGATCGAGGGCGGCGATCACGAACAGCCGGGGACGCGACTGGGGAAGGAATCGCGCCGCGTCGACCTCCAGGGCGCCGAAACGGTAGCCGGCGTCGGCGAGGGCCGCGCACAGCGCCCGGAAGTCCGCCCCGCCGTGCGAGGTGAGCAGGCCGGTGACATTCTCCAGGCCGATGGTCCGCGGCGCCCGGCCCTCGCCGCGAAGCTGCTCGATCAGTCGCCAGAAGCCATAGAAGGCCGACGACCGCGATCCGCCGAGGCCGCAACGGGCCCCGGCGAGGCTCAGGTCCTGGCAGGGCGAGGACGCCCAGGCGAGGTCGGCGCGGCCGGGCAGGTCGACGGACGACAGGCTCCAGACGTCGGCGGTCGTGAACCGCGCCGCGCCGAAGTTGGCGGCATAGGTGCGGGCCTTGGCGGGATCGAAGTCGTTGGCGAACAGGCAGGTCCATCCGGGGCCGAGGCCGGTCCTCGCCATGCCGCCGCCGGCGAAGAACTCGTAGAAGGTGAAGGGCTCGGCCCGACTCATCGCAGCGAGACTGGCCGGGTTCGGGGACGCTGTCAGCTTCCGTTCACGCCGAGGTGGGCTAGACTTGGCCGCGAGCGAAGGAGGCGGCGGATGGGCCGCGGCTGGCTGATCCTGCTGGTGGCGCTGGGGCTCGGAGCCTGCAAGCCCGGTGGGCGCGAGCAGGGTTCGGGGCTGATCCCGCCTGCCGACGCGCCCGCCGCCCCGATCGAGCCCGCCGGCGCTCCAGCGTCCGCCCCCGCGGGCGCGCCCCTGCCGGAGTCGCACCAAGCGGCCGATCTGCTCGCGGGCCCCCTGGACCTCTCCGGAACCACGCCCGCCTGGACCCTGCAGATCCGGCGCGACACCCTTTCGCTGCAGCGTCCCGGCCGCACCGAGGTGCTGGCGGTCAATCCGGGACTGAAGCCCGACGGCGTGGCGGCGGTCTGGGAGACGGTGGCCGCCGCCAGCGGCGACCCGCTGCGGATCCGCGTCGCGCCTGCGCCCTGCCCCGCCGCCGGGGCCCCCGATCCGCTGACGGCGGTGGTGGAGTACGAGGGGGAGACGCTGAACGGTTGCGGCCGTGCGCCGCCGGCTAGAGGGGCCGGACGAACCGCTTCAGCCCCGGCGCCCCCGTCGCCGCCTCGAACTGCGGATGGCGCTTCTCTTCCGCAAGGGTGAAGCCGGCCTTCAGATAGGCCCACTCGGCCGGCCGGTTGCCGATCACGAACGACAGCTGGGCCAGGCCATAGCCGAGCTCGCGGCCCCGGGTCAGCGCCCGGTCGAGCAGGGCCCCGGCCAGGCCCCGCCCGCGCGACTGCGGCCGCGTGGCGACGTTCTCGATGGTCCAGAGGTCGCCCGAGGCCGGGGAGGTGCAGGTGAACACATAGGCCCCGCGACGCCAGACTTCGGCCACCTCGGCTCCCCGCCAGCCCAGGGGCGCCGCGGCGGCGGCAAGGGCGCCTTCGGAATCGCCCCATCCCTCCGCTGAGCCGAAGGCGCAGAGCGCGGCGGCCGGGACGCCGTCCTCCTCGGCCACCAGGGCGTTGGAGTAATGCCACCAGCAGACCGGACGGGCGACGACCAGCCGGGCGAGCAGGGCCAGGCAGTCCTCCTCCGGCAGCCCCAGAGCGATGTCGTACCAGCCACGCGGCAGGTGCGCGCGGCCGGCGGCCAAAATGCTCCAGGCCAGGAACGGCGCGTCCTCGGCGCGCGCCGGACGGATCACCGCGCCCCCGAGCGGATCGCCCATGACTTTCAGAATACCTCGAACAGGCCCGCGGCGCCCATGCCGCCGCCGATGCACATGGTGACCACGGCCCGCTTGGCGCCCCTGCGGCGGCCTTCCATCAGCGCGTGCCCGGCGAGCCGCGAGCCGGTCATGCCGTAGGGATGGCCGATGGCGATGGAGCCGCCGTTCACGTTGTAGCGGTCCGGATCGATGCCGAGCTTGTCGCGGCAATACAGGCACTGGCTGGCGAAGGCCTCGTTCAGCTCCCAGAGGTCGATGTCGCCGACCTTCAGCCCCTGGCGCTCCAGAAGCCGCGGCACGGCGAAGACCGGTCCCACGCCCATCTCGTCGGGCGCGCAGCCGGCGACGGCGAAGGCGACGAAGCGGCCGAGCGGCTGCAGGCCTTTGCGCTCGGCGGTCTTGGCCTCCATCAGCACCACCGCGGCCGCCCCGTCGGAAAGCTGGGAGGCGTTGCCGGCGGTCACGGTGGCGCCCGGCCCGCGCACCGGCTGCAGCTTGGCGAGCGCTTCCAGCGTGGTCTCCGGCCGGTTGCACTCGTCGCGCTCGACCACGTAGTCGACCACCGACTCCTGGCCGCTGGCCTTGTCGACCGTCTTCATCTTGGTGGCCATGGGGACGATCTCGTCCTTGAACAGGCCGCCGGCCTGAGCCGCGGCGATCCGCTGCTGGGAGCGCAGGGCGTATTCGTCCTGGGCCTCACGGCTGACGCCATAGCGCTCGGCGACGATATCGGCGGTCTCGATCATCGGCATCCACAGATCCGGCCGGATCCGCATCAGCTTCTCTTCGGTGTAGAAGTAGGTGTTGAGGTGGCCGCCGAGCTGAACCAGCGAGAGCGACTCCACCCCGCCCGCCACCGCCACGTCCGCGCCGTCGTCGGCGATGTAGCGCGCCGCCACCGCGATCGACTGCAGCCCCGAGGAGCAATAGCGGTTGATCGTGGTCCCGGCGGTGGTGACCGGGCATCCGGCCCAGACCGCCGCGTTCCTGGCCACGTTGTGGCCCGTGGCCCCCTCCGGCTGGCCGCAGCCGATGACCACGTCCTCCACCTCTCCCGGGTCGATCCCGGCGCGGGCGATGGCGTGCTGGATCACGTGGCCGGTGAGCGCCGCGCCGTGGGTGATGTTGAAGCCGCCGCGGGCAGACTTGGCCAGTCCGGTGCGGGTGTAGGAGACGACGACGACCTCGCGCATGCGCGCCTCCGGCTGCGGCTCGGAGCTCCTGCATAGCAGCCCCCCCGGCGGCGGGCGAGCCGTGGCGAATCACTGGCTGCGATGGGTCCGACGCGCGCTACGCAGACGCTTAACGCAGGCTCCGCGGCGGCCCGCGCTGCGGTCCAAGGTCGCACGACGGTCACGAAACGGCGCCGGAATTCTGGGCGCCGGTCCGGCTGCCATGACTTGGACCGGCGCCGCGCCGCGCCGCTGGGGCCATCGTCGTCTTCCAGTCTAGCCCGGCAGCGTTAAGGGCGTTCCGGGACACTGTTCCGATAGTCTGAGATCACCTGAGTATAACTGCTGCCGGGCGAACCGGATGCCCAGGCGTTCGCCCCTTAGGCGACTACCAATTAACCATAAAATCATGGACAATTGGGCGCACCCCCAAGAAATAGCTTGGCACGGACAACGTTGTTCTGTTATATTGGCGGCAACGGGATGTTCTGACCATGGTTAAGCGTGACCACGATCAGGGTGAGGCGAAGACAGTTTTTGGCAGGCGGCCTCTTCAGCAAGCGTGGCTGTAAAAGCACGCCCGCATAAAAAACGGTCTTTTCATACTTTGATGGGATCGGTTAAGCCGAACCCATCAGTGGCGGGGGGGACCCCCAAGCATGTTGCATCGGACGAGGACGTTCCTCGGGTCCTTGGTCGTGGTGGCCGCGCTCGCCGTCTCGAGCGTGGGCGCGCAAGCCGAAGAGTACTGGCAGTGCGCCGCATTCGCGCGTGTGTTCTCCGGCATTCAGATCTTCGGCGACGCCTGGACCTGGTGGTCCAAGGCCACCAACCACTATGCCAAGGGCTATACCCCCGAGGCGGGCGCCGTGCTGGTGTTCAAGCCCCAGGGGGCCATGCGCCTCGGCCACGTCGCGGTGGTCAGCCAGGTCCTCACCGACCGGGTCATCCAGGTGACCCACGCCAACTGGTCCCGCATCGGCGGCGCCCGCGGCAAGATCGAGCAGAACGTCACCGTCATCGATGTCTCGCCTTCGGGCGACTGGAGCCAGGTCAAGGTCTGGTACGATCCGCTGAAGGACCTCGGCACCACCACCTACGCCACCTACGGCTTCATCTATAAGGCGACCGCGTCCGACGCGGCCATGACCGTGGCCCAGACCACCGTGCGCCAGATGGCGGCCGCGGTGTCCCTGCCTTCGGCCAACCCGATGCAGACCCTGGCGCGCGATTCCACCGACAAGATCGCGGCCCTGCTGCAGTCGGTCATGAGCGGCGACAACAGCGCCTCGACCAGCGCCCCATCCGCTTCGGCGGCGAGCTCCAGCCCCCACTGACGACGGCGCGCGGCCGGGGCTGCGCGGCCCCTCCGAACGTGCTTTAGCTGCATCATGCTCCTCGTGCTTCGACGCGGCGAACCCGCCGTGCAAACCGACCAGGTCGGACCCGGCTGGACCCTGCCGGACGACGCGGTGTGGATCGAGCTGGTGGACCCCACCCGTGACGAGGAGCTGGCCGTCGAGCAGGCGGTCGGCCTCGACCTGCCGACCCGCGAGGAGATGGCCGAGATCGAAGTCTCCAGCCGGCTCTACCAGGAGAACGGCGCCACCTTCATGACCGCCAGCCTGATCTGCGGCGCCGACGAATCCCATCCGGTGCTGGGCCCGGTGACCTTCGTCTTGACCGGCGACCGGCTGGTGACCATCCGCTACGTCCAGCCCAAGTCGTTCAACGCCTTCGCCACCCAGGCTGCGCGGCAGCCCGAGCTCCGGCGCAGCGGCCCGCTGGTGTTCCTGACGCTGCTGGAAGCCGTGGTCGACCGCACCGCCGACTTCCTGGAGAAAGTCTCCGCCGAGGTCGAGGTCACCTCCCGGGTGATTTTCGACGCCTCCCAGAAGGGCGGGTTCCGGCCGATCCTGACCGCCCTGGCCCGCGCCCAGGCCAACAACAACATGGCCCGCGAGAGCCTGGTCAGCCTCGGGCGCCTGCTCAGCTTCGCCGAGCTCGCCGGCCAGCTCGAGCACGACGAGGCGGCGCGCCATCAGCTCCGCTCGCTGGAGCGGGACGTGACGTCCCTCGCCGAGCACGCCAGCTACGTGTCCGGCAACCTCACCTTCCTGCTCGACGCTGCGCTCGGCCTGATCAACATCGAGCAGAACGAGGTCACCAAGATTTTCTCGATCGCCGCGGTGATCCTCCTGCCCCCGACCCTCATCGCCACCTGGTACGGCATGAACTTCAAGCACATGCCCGAGCTCAACTGGCCCTGGGCCTACCCCGTCGCCTTCCTGGTGAGCGTGGTCTCGGCGGTGGCCCCCTATCTGTGGATCAAGCGCAAGGGCTGGCTGTAGGGCCGCCGAAGCTTCGCCGGGCAACGCTTCCTTAAAAGCGGCCGGCGCAATGGTTGGTCATGGCCCAGGCCGCCGCCATCCGCGCCGTGAACGCCGACGGGAGCCTCCTCAGGCCGGCCGACTTCGCCTCGGTGCGCGCCGCCATCGACCTGCACGCGCGCTACTTGAACGGTCACCCCGGCGGGCGCCGCGCCGACTTCAGCCACCTGGACCTTTCCAACTTCGCCCTCGACGGCGTGGACCTGCGCTATGCAGAGATGGCCGGCGCGCGACTGTGCGGGGCGCTGCTGTCCCAGGCCAAGCTGGACGACGCGGTGCTCTATGGCGCCGACCTCAGGGACTGCGACCTGCGCGCCGCCTCGCTTGCCCGGGCGGACATCCGGGGGGCCTGCCTGCGCGGGGCCAACCTCGCCGGGGCCGACCTCGCCGACGCCGACCTGCGCGAGGGCGTCATCGCCGTCCAGGACGTCGCCAACGGCTTCCACATCCTTCGCCACGGCGAGCGCGCGGGCGAGCTCGACTACGCCGTCATCGACGGGGCCAACCTGTCAGGCGTGCAGACCAACGAAGGCCTCCTGGTCGCCACCGACTTCACCGACGCGGTGCTGGCCGGCGCGCGGCTGGCGCGCGCGCGGATGGTCCGCACCGTGCTCGACGGCGCCGACCTTTCGGGCGCCGACCTGATGCAGGCGGACCTCGCCGGCTCGTCGATGAAGCGCGCGGTGCTGACCGGGGTCGACACCTCCTCGGCGAACCTGCAGGACGCCGACCTCACCGGCGCGCTGCGTGCGCCGCCCCCCCTGCTCTACATCGACGACGAGCCGCTGCACGAGCTGGTGGCGGCCCACGAGCTCTGGTGCGACAGCCATGGCCTGGAGGGCCGGCCGGTCCGCCTGCCCGAGACCGACTTCCGCTGCATGCGCAGCCTGAACGGACGCCGGCTCACCGCCCTGCATGCGCCCGGCTCGATCCTCTTCGGCGTCTCGATGGAGCGGGCGCACCTGCAGGGATGCGACCTGTCGGGCGCCGACCTCAGGGGCGCCAAGCTCAAGGGCGCGGACCTGCGCGGGGCCAAGCTCGTCGGGGCGGACCTGACTCGGGCGGACCTGACCGACGCGGACCTGCGGCCCCTGGCCATCAGCGAAGGCCGCTTCATCCGCGCCGACCTTTCCCGGGCGAAGCTCAACCAGGCGGTGCTCAGCGGCGCCCGGCTGGTGCGCACGCGCCTCTTGGAGGCGGAGATGTCGGGGGCCCGGCTGGACGGCGCGGACGTCACCGGCGCCGAGCTCGACCTCTGAAGCCTAGAGGTCGATCACCTCGCAGCCGAGCTCGGCCCTGATGCGGTCTGCGACGATGGTCCGGTGGCAGCCCTTCGGGTCGGCCTCGTAGCAGAGCAACGCGGCGTTATGGTCGCGGGCGACCTCGGTCGCCCGGGCCAGGGCCAGCAGGGCCTCCGGCTCCTGGAGGTGGATTTCGAAGATCTCCTGCATCTCGCGGACGCGGCCCGCGCGGGCGGCCTGACGGCCGGCCTTGGGCGTGCCGAGCGGGCGAAGGTGCAGGTAGTCGATTCCGGCCGCCTTCAGGCTGGCGGCGAGCAGCGTCTTGGAAAAGCCGGCGCGCCGCGAGGAGGCGACCGCCCGCACGTCGACCACGAGGTCGACGCTGGCCCGCTGCAGGCGGGCTATGACCTCGGGGAGGGTGGCCTGCTCGTAGCCGATGGTGGCGAGCGGCCGGGTCAATACTTGCGCGGGAACCAGAGCCAGTCCTTGAACTTCAGCGCCGGCCTGATCGCGCGCAGGTGGGCGTTCTCGCGACCGAGCTCGGTGCTGCGCAGGCGGGTCATCACCGCTTCGTCCTGCTCGATGCGCAGATACAGGCCCGAGAGGTCCGCGGCGACGGTGGAGGCCGGGGCGTCCTCGTCCGGCGCGGGCGGCAAGGTGCTGGAGGGCACCGCCGCGGGCCCTTGCGGCGGCACGCCAGCGGCGTTCTGGGCCAGGGCGGGGGCGGCGGCGCCGGCCAGGATCAGGGCGGCGGCGATCAGGCGGCGCATGGAAGCTCCTTGGCGGCGGCGAGGCGCTACGCCGTTCTAATGGAAATCCCGCGACCTGGGGAGCACCCGTACGTCGCGGGGATGGCGATGCCTGGGCCGCTCGCGCGGATCGATCGACTGCTTGGCCCCGTCCTGGGAGACCGGCGGGTCCAGCGGCGGACCCACGTCGGACAAAAGGCCGAGGTCGCAGGAGCGGTCGTAGAGCCTTTCCGCCACGAGGTGGATCACCCCGCCCTCGGCGTCCTCGGCGCGCTGCAGCCGGCCTTCCACCAGCATCATGCGCGCGCCCATGACCACCGGCCGGAAGGTGTCGAACACCTTGGGCCAGACCACGATGTTGGCGATGCCGGTCTCGTCCTCGATCGTCAGGAACACTACGCCCTTGGAGGAGCCGGGCCGCTGGCGGACCAGCACCACCCCGCCGCAGCGGATCCGCCGGCCATCGGGGATGTCCTTGATGCGGCCCGCCTCCACCGCGCCCATGGCCGTCAGCCGCTCGCGCAGGAAGCCGACGGGGTGGGCCTTCAGCGACAGGCGAATGGTCTCGTAGTCGCTGACAACCTCCTGGGAGAGCTCGGGCCGCGGCAGGGCCGAGGGGGGCGCGCCGTCGGCCTCCTCCAGCCCGGCGAAGGCGAACAGCGGCGCCGGGACGGTGCGGGGCAGGCCGCGCGAGGCCCACAGCCCCTCACGCCGGGTGAGCTCCAGCGAGCCCAGGGCGTCGGCCGCCGCCAGCTGGTCCAGCGCCGGGGCGGTGAGGCCGGCGCGCTGGCGCAGTTCGTCCACGGAGGCGAACAGGCCGCCGGTCCGCGCCGCCGCGATCTGGTCGGCCCAGCCCTGGCGGAAGCCGTCGATCTGGCGCAGGCCAAGGCGCAGGGCGCGGCCCTCGTCTTCCAGCGTGCAG
>FTHL01000342.1_pt1 | contig 19807 bp, 16 predicted proteins | sample 1640951 | NCBI WGS metagenome assembly FTHL01 (sample SAMEA3914788, study PRJEB12502) | metagenome | biome: forest; material: soil | place: Canada | collected 2011-07-03 | depth 0.1 m
CGACCACCGCCCGCCGCTGCACCTCGGGGGAGGCCTTCAGCAGGGCCGGGAAGGCGCAGGCCACGGCGGTGGCGCGGGGGGCCAGGAACTTGTTGGCCCGGCCGATCACCGCGTTCTGCTCGTGGATCACGGTGGGCGTTCCGCTGGAGAAGGCGGCCAGCATCGCCGGCAGCGAGGGATAGCCCCCAAAGCCCACCACCACGTTCGGCCTGATGCGGCGGAAGGCGGCGCGGGCCTGCAGCACGCCGCGGCCGATGTGCAGGCCGGCGCGGGCCATGCCGACCGGGTCGCCGCGGCGGAAGGTGGCGGCGGAGAGGCCGATGCGCTCGGCCGCGGGGAACTTGTCGGCGAAGCGGGCGCCGCGCTCGTCGGTGGCCAGGACGACGGTCCAGCCGCGGGCGATCAGGGCCTCGGCCAGGGCCTGGGCGGGGAACAGGTGGCCGCCGGTGCCGCCCGCCGCGACCACGGCCGTGCGGCCGCCCGCGCGCTCAGGGCTCACTCGAACACGCCGGCCGGGGCGACGCCCACGGGCTGGCCGTAGGCGCCGGGGCGGCGGCGGACCAGGGCCATGGCCATGCCCATGGTCAGGCCCATGGCCAGCATGGAGGAGCCGCCATAGGAGATGAACGGCAAGGTCATGCCCTTGGACGGGATCAGGTTGAGGTTCACCGCGATGTTGATGAAGGCCTGCTGGCCCACCAGCACGAAGAGGCCGCCGGCCGCGACCTGTTCGTAGGGGTCCGACAGCCGCATCGCCTTGAACAGGCCGCGCAGCACCACGAAGGCGATCACCGAGATCAGCACCAGGCTGAAGATCAGGCCGTATTCCTCGGCGGCGGCGGAATAGATGTAGTCGGTGTGGGCCTCGGGCACCTGGCGCTTCAGCACCCCCTCGCCCGGCCCACGCCCGAACAGGCCGCCGTGGGCGATGGCCAGAAGGGCCTTGTCGGCCTGGTGGGTGTCGGTGCCGTCCTTGTTCAGGAACAGGTGCACCCGCTGGGAGACGTGCTGGAACGAGAAGTAGATGGCCACCGCCCCGCCGACGGCCGCGGCGCCCATGCCGAGGATCCAGCGGATCGGCACCCCGGCCATGAAGAAGGCCGCCCCGAAGGCGATGGTGATGAGGATGGTCTGGCCGACGTCGGGCTCCAGCAGCAGCAGGCAGACCGCCAGGCCGTAGAGCAGAAAGCCGATGGAGACGCCGGGGACCCCCTCGCCCTTCTGGCCCTCGGCGAACATCCAGCCGCAGAGGACGATCAGCGCGGGCTTCATGAACTCCGACGGCTGCAGCGAGAAGCCGCCGAGCTGGAACCAGCGCGCCGCCCCCTTGGCCGAGTGGCCGACCACCGGCAGGGCCATCATCAGCAGGATGGTCACCCCATAGATGCCGAGCGCCGCCCGGCGCACGCCCTTGGCCGACAGCATGGAGACCAGGATCACCATCACCGCCGCGCCGGCGCCGAAGAAGCACTGGCGGATGGCGAAGTGGAACGGATCGGGCAGGTGCATCCGCGCGGCGGCCGCAGGGCTGGAGGTGAAGGACAGGATCACCCCGGTCAGGATCAGCAGCCCGGTGGCGCCCAGGAGCCAGCGGTCGGCGGTCCACCACCAGACGCCCATGGCGCTGCGGTCGGCGCGGCCGAAGGCGTGCGGCTGGCTCTGCTGGGAGAGGGCGGTCATCCGGTGGCTCCCAGGGACGTTCGTTGGGCGGGCCGGGCGGCGAGGTCCTGGACGGCGGACCTGAACGCCTCGCCGCGCGCCTCGAAATCGGCGAACTGGTCGAAGGAGGCGCAAGCCGGCGACAACAGCACCACAGCGTCTTCGCCGCTGGCGGCCGCGTCGGCGTAGGCGCAGGCCACGGCGGCCTCAATCTGGCGGCAAATCACCGCCTGGGCCTTGCCTTCCAGGGTGCGCGAGAAGGCGGGGGCGGCCTCGCCGACCAGATAGGCCTTGGCCACCCGCGGGAACAGGTCGACCAGGGAATCGATGCCCCCGGCCTTGGGCTCGCCGCCGGCGATCCAATAGACCTTCGGGTAGGAGGACAGCGCCTGGCGCGCGGCGTCGGCGTTGGTGGCCTTGGAATCGTTGATGAACCTGACGCGGCCGAGCTGGCCGACGGTCTCCATGCGGTGGGCCAGGCCAGGGAAGGTCATGAGCCCCTGGGCGGCGTCCTCGGCGGTGACCCCGAGGGCGCGGGCGGCGGCGTAGGCGGCGGCCGCGTTCTGCCAGTTGTGGCGCCCCGGCAGGGAGCGGGCGCGGGCGAGGTCGCAGACCTCCTCGACCCGGTCGCCAGTGGCGTCATAGAGCATGCCCTGCAGCGCATAGATCCCGCGGCCCAGCGACTTCTGGGCCGAAATCATGCGGATTGTCCGGCGATTGGCGGCGGTGATCTCAGTGCAGATCTGCTGGCACCAGGGATCGTCCACGCCGATCACGGCGGTGTCGCCCTTGTCCTGGTTCAGCAACACTCGGCGCTTGGCCGCGACATAGCCGTCCATGCCGCCGTGGCGGTCGAGGTGGTCGGGGGAGATGTTCAGCAGCACCGCCGCGTCCGCCTTGAGACTGGAGGTGAGGTCGAGCTGGTAGGAGGACAGCTCCAGGACATAGACCGCGCCGCCGTGCATGTCCTCCAGGCCGAGGACGCCGACGCCGATGTTGCCGCCGACGCGGGCGTCCTTGCCGGCGCGGGCGCAGACGTGGCCGAGCAGGGCGGTTGTGGTGGACTTGCCGTTGGAGCCGGTGATCGCCGCCACCTTGGGCCGCTTGTGAGCCGGGGCGGCGTTGACGGTGCGGGCGAAGAGCTCGATGTCGCCGAGGATCTCGACCCCGGCTTCCTGCGCCTTGCGCACGGTCCAGTGCGGCTGCGGGTGGGTCAGGGGCACGCCCGGCGAGAGCATCACCGCGGCGAAGCCGGACCAGTCGGCCGATTGCAGGTCCGCGAGCGTGAAGCCCTCCGCCTCGGCCGCGGCGCGGGCCTCGGGCTTCTCGTCCCACAGCACGGGCATGGCGCCCCCGGCCTTCAGGGCGCGCGCGGCGGTGAGGCCGGTGCGGCCGAGGCCGAACACCGCCACCTGCTTGCCGGCAAAGCCCGATACGGGGATCACGCGCGCGCCCTCCCCTACCGGATCTTCAGGGTGGCGAGGCCGATCAGCGCCAGCACCACGCTGATGATCCAGAAGCGGATCACCACGGTGGACTCGCGCCAGCCGAGCTTTTCGAAGTGGTGGTGGATCGGCGCCATCAGGAAGATGCGCTTGCCGCCGCTCATCTTGAAATAGGCCACCTGGATCATCACCGAGACGGCCTCGAGTACGAACAGCCCGCCGACGATGGCCAGCACGATCTCGTGCTTCACCGCCACGGCCACCGCGCCCAGCGCTCCGCCGAGGGCCAGCGAGCCGGTGTCGCCCATGAAGATCTTGGCCGGGGGCGCGTTGTACCAGAGGAAGCCCAGGCCGGCCCCGATCATGGCCCCGCAGAACACCAGGAGCTCGCCCGAGCCGGCGACGTAGTGGAGCTGCAGGTAGTCGGCGAACTTCACGTTGCCGACGATGTAGGCGATCAGGCCGAAGGCGGCGGCGGCGATCATCACCGGGGCGGTGGCGAGCCCGTCCAGCCCGTCGGTGAGGTTCACCGCATTGGACGCCCCGACGATCACGAAGGCCCCGAAGGCGACGTAGAACCAGCCGAGGTTCACCAGCAGGTTCTTGAACAGTGGGAAGGCCAGCGACGTGTTGAAGCCGGTCGCCACGCCCGAGGGGCGGCCGAACCAGACGATCAGGAACACCGCCCAGACCGCGATCAGTGTCTGGCAGATCAGCTTGATCCGGCCGGAGACGCCGGCGGAGGTCTGGCGCGTGACCTTCTTGTAGTCGTCCAGGAATCCCAGGAGGCCGTAGCCGGCGGTGACCGAGAGCACCACCCAGACATAGACGTTGCGAAGGTCGCTCCAGAGCAGGGTTCCGACCAGCAGCCCCGCGAGGATCATGAACCCGCCCATGGTCGGGGTGCCGGCCTTTTCCAGCACGTGGCTCTCCGGCCCGTCGGTCCGGATCGGCTGCCCCTTGCCCTGCCGCGCCCGCATCCAACGGATGAAGCGCGAGCCCATGCCGGCGACCACGATCTGCGCGGTGAACAGCGACAGGCCGGTGCGGAAGGTCAGGTAGCGGAGCAAATTCAGCACCGGCACGTAATGGTGCTGGGCGTCCATGGCCTGGTAGAGCAGATAGAACATCAGGCGGCCCCCCGGACGCTCGCGGACGCGCGGTCGCCGAGGGCGGCCAGCTCGGCGGCGATCAGGCGGGCGTTGGAGCCGTTGGAGCCCTTGACCACCACCAGGTCGCCCGGCCCGACCGCGGCCAGCACCTGCGGCGCGAGCTCGGCGGCGGTCTCGGCGTAGCCGCCCCGGCGCGAGGCCGGCATGGCCTCCCACAGGTGCTTCATCAGGGGGCCGGCGCAGAACACCAGGTCGACCTTGGCCGCCTCGATCGCCTCGGCGAGAGCCGCGTGGCGCCGGGGGCCGTCAGCGCCCAGCTCGAGCATGTCGGTCAGCACCGCGACCTTGCGGCCGCCGGCGCGGCGGCCCGCCAGGGTGACGAAGGCGGCGCGCATCGAGATCGGGTTCGCGTTGTAGCTTTCGTCGATCAGGGTCAGCTCGCCGCCGTCCAGCGGAACCACCCGTTCAGAGCCGCGGCCTTCCAGCGGCTGGAAGCGCGCCAGGGCCGCCAGGGCCTCGTCGAGGTTGACGTCCAGCGCCTCGGCCATGAGCAGGACGCAAAGGCTGTTCAGGCCCCAGTGGACGCCCGACTGGGCGATCGGGAAGTCGTACACCAGCCCCTGCAGCCTGGCCTTGACCATCGCCCCGCCGGCGTGCGGCCGGAAGTCCAGCAGCTGGGCCTCGCAGCCGGCGTGGGAGCCGAAGGCGCGGACCTCCGCCCCCGCCCTGTGCGCGCGGTCCTCCAGGAACTCGAACCAGCGGTCGTCGGTGTTGAGCACCGCCACGCCGCCCGGCTCCAGCCCGGCGAAGATCTCCGCCTTGGCGCGCGCCACGCCGGCCTCGCCGTCCTCGAAGTTCTCGGTGTGCACCGGTCCGACGGTGGTGATGGCGACGGCGTGCGGGCGGACCATGTGCGACAGGGGCTCGATCTCGCCGGCGTGGTTCATGCCGATCTCAAAGACCGCGCGCCGGGTCTGCCGCGGCATCCGCGCGAGGGTCAGAGGGACCCCGATCTGGTTGTTGAACGATTTGACCGAGCCGTGGGCCGGTCCGCACCGCGCCAGCGCGGCCTTGATCGCCTGGGTCACGCTGGTCTTGCCGACCGAGCCGGTGACGGCGCCGCGCCTGGCCCGCGCCCGCTCCCGGGCGGCGACGCCGAGCTGTTCCAGGGCGATGAGGGTGTCGGCCACCTCGATGTGCGGGCCGTCCACCGGCTGGGAGGTCAGGGCCGCCTCCGCGCCGCGCTCGAAAGCGGCGCGGGCGAAGGCGTGGCCGTCGCGCTCGCCCTTCAGGGCGACGAACAGCTCGCCCGCCTCGATGGTGCGGCTGTCGAAGCTGACCCCGCCGACCGAGAACGCCCGGCCCTGTAGCAGGCCGCCGGTGGCGCGCACGATCTCGTCGGAGGTCCAGAGCGGCTCAGGCATGCACCGCCTCCAGCCCCAGAGCCCCGGCGGTCTCGGCCACATCGTCGAACGGATGGGTGACGCCGGCGATCAGCTGGCCCTGCTCGTGGCCCTTGCCGGCGACCACCAGGACGTCCCCCTCCTGCAGCATCTCGCAGGCGGCGCGGATCGCCTTGCGGCGGTCGCCGATCTCCCGGGCGCCGGGGGCGGCGGCGAGGATGGCGGCGCGAATGGCCGCGGGCTCCTCGCTGCGGGGATTGTCGTCGGTGACGATGGCGATGTCGGCGAGGCGTGCAGCCGCGGCGCCCATCAGAGGCCGTTTGGTGCGGTCCCGGTCGCCGCCGGCGCCGAACACAACGATCAACCGGCCGGACGCGTGTGGACGCAGCGCCGTCAGGACGGTCTCCAGGCCGTCGGGCGTGTGGGCGTAGTCGACATAGGCCTCTCCGCCGTGCTCCCCGCGGCCCACGCGCTGCAGCCGGCCCGGGGCCCCCTGGATGCGCTCCAGCGCGCCGAGGACCGCCTCGGCGCTCTCTCCGGCGGCGATGCAGAGCCCGGCCGCCACCAGGGCGTTGGAGGCCTGGAAGGCGCCGGCCAGGGGCAGCTTCACCTCATGCACACGGTCCGCCACGCGCAGCTTCAGGCGTTGGCCGTCGGGCAGGAGCTGGCGCTCGAGCAAGGCGATCGCCTGTCCCCGCTCACCGACCGAGAGCACGGTCTGGCCGGCCATCACCGCCGCGCCGGCAAAGGCGGCGAAGGCGTCTGAATCGGCGTTCAGCACGGCCGCGCCGCCGCGCGGCAACAGCGCCTCGAACAGGCGCAGCTTGGCCGCCCGATAGACGCCCATGGTGCCGTGGTAGTCCAGGTGGTCCTGGGTCAGGTTGGTGAATCCCGCCGCCGTGAGCTCAACGCCATCCAGCCGCCGCTGGTCGATGCCGTGGGACGAGGCCTCCAGCGCCAGGTGGGTGACGCCCCGCGCCGCCAGCTCGGCCAGCAGGGCGGCCACGTCGGCGGCGTCCGGGGTGGTGAGTCCGGGCGGGGTCAGCTGCTCGGTCCCCGCGGTGACGCCGAGGGTGCCCATGCTGGCCGCCTTGCGACCCAGCCGCTCGAAGATCTGCCGGCAGAACACCGCCACGGAGGTCTTGCCGTTGGTGCCGGTGACCGCGACGCAGGTCCTGGGCTGGGCGCCGTGGAAGGCTTTGGCCGCCAAAGCGTAGGCGCGGCGAAGGTCCGAGGCGTGGACCACCGGCGCCTCGGCCGTCTCGACGTCCTCGGGCGCCAGCAACGCCGCCGCTCCGGCCTTGACCGCGGCGGCGATGAAGCTGCGGCCGTCGGCCTTCGAGCCCGGCAGGGCGGCGAACAGGAAGCCCGGACCGACCTTGCGGCTGTCGGCCGTCACGCCCGCGATCTCGGGATCGACGTCGAGGTCGCGCTGCACAAGGTCCGACAGGCGCGCCATGCCTACTCTTCGTCCCCCGACGGCTGCTCGGCGGCCTTGGCGAGCTTGGGCGCCGCCTGGGGACCGACATAGCGGGTCAGTAGCTCGGCGTTCTCCTGGTCGACCACCGCCTGCGGCGCGCGCTGTACGCCGAGGAACGGGGCGATGCGGTCGATCACGCGTCCGGCGGTGGGCGCGGCGGTCCAGCCGCCGGTGGCGAAGCCGAAGGTCTCCTTGGTGGCGTGCGGCTCGTCCATCATGATCAGCACCAGGTAGCGCGGCGCATGCATGGGGCCGTCGGTGGGGAACACCGCGGCGAACGAGGATACCAGCTTGTTGCGCTCATAATGGCCGCCGATGGCCTTCTCCGCCGAGCCGGTCTTGCCGCCGACACGCAGCAGGGGCGCGGCGGCGTCCGCCTTGCCGCCAGTCCCGCCCGAGCCTTTTAGCGCGTTGAGCCGCATCAGATCGAGCATGGTGCGCGAGGTGGTCTCGGAGATGACCCTGCGCCCCGGCGGCGGCGGGCCGTCCAGCTTGCGGATGCTCAGGGGCCGGTACTCGCCGCCGTTCAGCACCGCGCTCATGCCGGTGGCGACGGCCAGCGGGCTGACCGAGATGGCGTGGCCGAAGGACATGGAGGCGACGGTGGTGTCCGACAGCTGCCGCGGCGCGATCGGCCGGGCGGATTCCATCAGCTCGCTCGGGGCCGCCGCGAACAGGCCGAAGCCGCCGAAGTAGCGGCGCACCCGATCCGCGCCGGCGAGCAGGCCGAGCCGGGCCGCGCCGATGTTGGAGGAGTGCGTGAACACCTCCCACAAGGGCAGCATGGCGTTGTCCTTGTCGTAGTCGTGGATGGTGCGGCCGCTCATCGCCAGGGGCGTGCGGGCGTCGAACATGGTCTTGGGCGTAGCCACCCCGGCGTCCAGGCCCATGGCCAGGGTGAACACCTTGAATACCGAGCCCGGCTCGTAGACCGTCGCCGCGGCGTGATTGACCAGGCTCGGCATGGCCGCGTGGCCGGGCGCGTTGGGGTCGAAGTTGGGATAGCTGGAGAGGCCGAGGATCTCGCCGGTGCGGATGTCCACCACGATGCCGACGGCGCCCACCGTCTGGAAGTACTGGGCCGACTTGGCCACCTCGTCGTCGAGCGCGGATTGGACGCGCAGGTCGATCGAGAGCGCCACCGGCTTGCCGTCGGCGCCGGCCTCGCGCACCAGCTTGTCGAGGCCCCGCTCGGCCCCGGCCAGACCCTTGCCGCCGGTGTCGGAGAACCCGATGAGGTGCGCCGCTGTGGGCCCGAGCGGATAGACCCGCCGATCCTCCTTCTCGAACGACATCCCCGGCAGGCCGAGGTCGTGCAGCTTCTGCTTCTGCTCGGGGGTGAGGCCGCCGACCAGATAGACTCGCCGGTCGCCGGACAGCGCCCTGTCGATGCGCTCGGCGGTCAGGCCCGGCGCGGCGCCGGTCAGCGCGCGGCGCGTCTCGGCCTGGTCCCAGACTTCGCGGGGATCGAGGTAGGCGCCGTAATGCACGAGGTCCAGCGCCAGCAGCCGGCCGTTGCGGTCCACGAGGTCGGCCCGGGTCACCTCGGCCGCCGGAGCGCCGTCGCCGGCGCGCCCCGGGTTGAAGAACAGGGCCTTGCCGATCGCCCCGCAGGCGAGGGTGGCGAAGGCGGTGGCGAACAGCACAAGGACGAAGAAGATGCGGTAGCTGGTGTCTTGCTCCTTGCGCTGGGCCTTGGCGTGCTCGAAGGCGTGCTCCAGCCGCCACATGCGCTCGGTGAGCCAGATCCAGATCGGCGATACGCCGGCGCGGGCGAGTTCGGCGATGCTCATGGCGTAGCGGCCTTGGGCGCGCCGCTCCTGGGCTCGGCGGCGCTGTGCGAGATCTGCTGCAGGTCGCCGACCTTGGCTTCGTGCTTGCCGGGCGTAGGCTGCAGCCCGAGGTATTGCTGCGACAGCCGGCCGATCCGTTCGGGCTGCTCGAGGTAGGCGACCTCGGCCTGCAACAGCCGGATCTTGTGCTGCTCGTCGGCGATCTGGGCTTCCGCGCGGTCGATGTCGGCCCGCTCGCCGCCCGCGAAGGTCTTCATCAGGTAGAGACCGACCACCAGCACCAGCAACAGGCCGACGCCCCACAGGTTCACCAAGCGAACGCCGCGGATCCGCCGGTTCAGGATGCCCAGGATCATGCCGCCCTCCTCCAGGCGGGAGCCGAGGTGCGCACGCCGGCCCGGAGCTTGGCCGAGCGCGCGCGGGGGTTGGCGGAAAGCTCGGACTGGGCGGGCGTGCGGGCGCCCTTGAACAGGAGCGTGAAGGTGGGGGCCGGTCCGGCCTGCGCGGGCGGCTGATGGCGGGACACCGACGGTAGGGAGCCGGACCGCTCGGCCAGGAAGCCCTTCACGATCCTGTCTTCCAGGGAATGAAACGTCACCACCGCCAGACCACCGCCCGAGCCGAGCGCGCGTTCGGCCGCCGCCAGGCCGGCCTCAAGCTCGGAAAGCTCCTGGTTGACCGCGATTCTGAGCGCCTGGAACACCCTGGTGGCGGGATGAATCGGCGCGCCGCGGCGTCCGCCGACCGCCCTTTCCACAGTTTCCGCCAAATCCGCCGTGCGGGCAAAGGGCTGATCGCCCCGGCGACGAGCCAGGACGGCGGCGATGCGCCGGGCTTTGCGCTCCTCGCCATAGACGAAGAAGATGCGGGCGAGCTCGGCTTGGTCGGCGGTGTTGACCAGGTCGGCGGCGCTCTGGCCCTCGCGGGCCATGCGCATGTCCAGCGGTCCGTCGCGCATGAAGGAGAAGCCGCGGTCGGCCTCGTCCAGCTGCATGGAGGAGACGCCGAGGTCGAGGGCGACGCCGTCACAGCTTTCGCGGCCGGCCTCGGCGACCCGCGCGTCCAGCTCGGAGAACCGGCTCCGCACGAACCTGAACCGGCCCGCGCCGGCCTGCGCCAGCGGGGCGGCGAAGGCCTCGGCTCCGGGATCGCGGTCGAGCGCCAGAACCTCGGCGCCCGCGTCCAGGAACGCGCGGCTGTAGCCGCCGGCGCCGAAGGTCCCATCGACGACCAGGCGGCCGGGCGCCGGCGCCAGGGCCTCGACCACTTCCCGCAACATGACCGGGGCGTGCGGCGCGTCGCTCACTCGGCGGCTCCGGCGCGGGCGAGACGCTGGCGGTTGCGGAGGTCGGCGAGGCCCTCGCGGGCGGCCAGCCTCTGGCCGGAGCGATGGGCGCGGAAGGCGTCGCGCTCCCAGATCTGGAAGCGGTCGCCCAGTCCGACGACCGCCACCCAGTCGGTCAGGCCGAAATCCTGGCACAGGGCGTCCGGCAGGGTGATGCGCCCGGCGGTGTCGAAGGAGAGCTGGTGCACGCCGCCGAAGATCGAGGTCTCCAGGGCCGAGCGCAGGGGGTCGCCGAAGGGCAGCTCTTCGATCAGGCTTTGGTAGCGGTCGAACAGCGCCTTGCCGCCGCCTTCCAGGCAGTCGGCCTCGATCGAGGGAAAGCAGAAGACGCCGTCGAACGGCCCCGACGCGAGGACGCGGAAATCCTGCGGCACAACGATGCGCCGCTTGCCGTCCAGCTGCTTCTCGAACGTCGAGAGAAACACGCCGTCGCCCCTTCTGAAAAGCCCGGCCCAAGCCCCGCGCGCCGGATCGCAAACGGCCTTCCGCACGGGGGCCGAAGCGATTTGTTTGGGTTAACATGGGATGAATTGGGAGGCAATGACACTTTGGCCCGTTCTTGGGGTCCAAGTTGTCGCAGACGCGAGTTCTCAACAGTTGTGGCAACTTATCCACAGAACATACATAGAACTTAGATCAGGCATGGCCCCGGTTCGCGCCGCAGGCGATTTTGGAAGGGGACCAGACGGCCTGTAAGCCGGGTTCTGTGCCGCCTCCTTGCGGAGACGCGGCGGCCATTCCTCTGGACCGTCCATCGCTGGACGGTTCTCGCGACCTACCCGGACGGCTCGGGCCGGCGAGGCCCTGCCCGCTTGCGCGGGCGCGTCGTCCCTATTCGGTCTTGCTCCAGGCGGGGCTTGCCATGCCGCCTCCATTGCTGGAAGCGCGGTGCGCTCTTACCGCACCCTTTCACCCTTGCCGCGCCCTTGCGGGCGAGGCGGTCTGCTTTCTGTGGCGCTATCCCTGGGGTCGCCCCCGGCGGGCGTTACCCGCCGCCTTTTCGCCGTGGAGCCCGGACTTTCCTCCATTCCCCTTGCGGGGAACGGCGACCGCCCGGCCGTCTGGTCCGCCGCCAGGGTGAGGACGCGGCCGTTCCGGGTCAACCGCGGCGTTCAGATTATCCGCAGCAGGGCCACCAGCCGCGCCCGGGTCTCGCCGTCGGCGACGCCGTCGACCTGCTGCGGCCGCCAGTGGCGCTGGAAGGCGGCGACGATGTTGCGGGTCGCCTCGTCGTACCGTCCGGAGGGGGCGCTGTCGTAGCCGAGGCGGGTCAGCCCCGCCTGCAGCACGAACACCCCTGGCCCCTCGTCGCCGACCGAGAGGGCCGCGCCCGGCGGCGCGGGGGGCTCGGCCCAGAGGCCATGGCCGGCCTCGGCCAGCCGCCGCCAGGGGAACAGCTCCCCCGGATCGGTCTTGCGGTCGGGGGCGACGTCCGAGTGGGCGACGATGCGCTCGTCGGGAATGCTCCAGCGCGAGCGGATGTCGTCCAGAAGGGCGATCACCGCCTCGACCTGAGCCTCGGGGAAGGGGCGGTATCCGAACTCGTGGCCCGGGTTGACGATCTCGACGCCGATCGAGACGCCGTTGCAGTCCCGCTCGCCCTTCCAGAAGGAGACGCCCGCATGCCAGGCGCGCCGCGCCTCCTGCACCAGGCGGAACACCCTGCCGTCTTCCTCGACGAGATAGTGGGCGGAGACCTTCGCCTCCGGGTCGCGCAGACGCGCCAGGGCGGCGTCGCCAGAGGTCATGCCGGTATAGTGCAGGATCGCCATGTCCGGCGGCCGCTTGCGGGCGTCGAAGTTGGGTGACGTCGCCTCGATCAGCTCCATCGCGCCGATCTAGCGGCGTTCGGTCTCAAGACCTAGCGGCCGCGCTGGTCCCAGCCGTAGGCGACCCAGGAGTGCCCCCCGACATGGCGGGCCTCGATCAGGGTGGGATCCTTCGGCCGCATGGCCCGTCGGGCCCGCAGCAGGACGGCGACGAGCACGATCAGGGCGGCGGCGATCAGCCCGACCACCACGAGCGTCGCGGCGAAGAACACCGCCAGCACGATGGCCACGCCCGCCGCGATCACGGACGCGACCGCGCCGCCGATCCAGGCCAGTCCGGCAAGGCCGCCGCTTCGACTCTGCGGCGGCGGGCCGGCGTGGGCGAGCTGCTCCATGCTCATCTCCAGGGTTTCGCCCCCTTGGATTTCAAGTAGTGGGGTCGGGGCGCCGCCTCGTCAACGGGCGCGGTCTCCTAAAGTTCACTCTGCCGCGCCGCTAGGCAGGCGCGCCTCGCAGCAGGCCGCCCGGCCGGCGGCGCGGCTTGCTAAGGCGCCAAAGGCGGCGGATGGATCGCACGTGGCGGCCGACGACGAGCTCTGGGACTTCTGGATCGATCGCGGCGGCACCTTCACCGACGTGATCGGACGCACGTCCGCCGGCGAGACCCTCAGCCTGAAGGTCCCTTCCGCCTCCGACGCCTATCCCGACGCCGCCGTGGAGGGCATGCGCCGGCTGCTGGGCGCCGGGCCGGCAGACCCCTTCCCCGCATCGCGCGTGGTCCGCATCCGCATGGGAACGACGGTCGCCACCAACGCCCTTCTGGAACGGCGCGGCGCGCGCACCCTGCTGGTCACCACCGCCGGGTTCGAGGACGCCCTCCTGATCGGCGACCAGGCGCGGCCGGGGCTGTTCGCCCTAACCGTGCGCAGGCCCGAGCCCCTCCACGCGGGGGTGATCGCCGCCGAGGAGCGGCTCGACGCGGCCGGCGGGGTCGTCGCGCCGCTGGACCGGGTGGCCCTGCAGGCGCGGCTCGCCGAAGCGGCCGCCAAGGGCTTCGCCTCCATCGCCATCGCCTTCCTGCACGCGGACCTCAACCCGGCCCACGAGCTGGCGGCGGGCGAGCTGGCGCGCGCGGCCGGCTTTCAGTTCGTGTCCCTCTCGCACGAGGTGTCTCCCCTGCCCCGCTTCGTCCCGCGAGCCCAGACCACGGTGGCGGACGCCTACCTGTCGCCCGTGCTAGACGCCTATGTGCGCAAGGTCGCGGCCGCGGTGGAGGGCGCGCCCCTCTACTTCATGACCTCTGGCGGCGGCCTGGTGCGGGCCGAAGCCTTCCGGGGCCGGGACGCCGTCCTCTCCGGCCCGGCCGGCGGCGTGATCGGCGTCGCCCGCACGGCTGCGGAGGCCGGTCTGGACGCGGTGCTCGGCTTCGACATGGGCGGCACCTCCACCGACGTCTGCCGCTTCGCCGGAACCCTCGAACGCAAGGATGCAGCGATGGTCGCCGGCGTGCGACTGCGCGCGCCCATGCTCGACGTGGAGACGGTGGCGGCCGGCGGCGGCTCCATCCTCGGCTTCGACGGCCTGCGCGCCCGGGTCGGCCCGGCCAGCGCCGGGGCGGCGCCCGGACCCGCCGCCTACGGGCGCGGCGGCCCGGCCACGGTGACCGACGCCAACCTGGTGCTCGGCCGGCTGGACCCGCGGTTTTTCCCGGCGGTGTTCGGCCGCTCGGGCGAGGCGGCGCTGGATCCGCATGCGTCCCGCAGGGCGCTGCAGACTCTGGCCGACGCCATGGGCGCCGCGAGCGCCGACGCCGCGGCGGAGGGATTCGTCGCCGTGGCCGTGGAGCAGACGGCCCAGGCGATCCGCCGCATCTCCACTGAGCGCGGCTTCGATCCCCGCCGCCACGCCCTGGTCGCCTTCGGCGGAGCCGCGGGGCAGCTCGCCTGCTGGGTGGCGGAGGCCCTGGGCTGCGAGGAGGTCCTATGCCCGCGCTACGGCTCTGTGCTCTCGGCCTGGGGCATCGGCCAAGCCCGGGTGACCAGCCTGCGCCAGGCCGGGCTCGAGCTCCCGCTCGACGCCGCGGGCTTCGCGGCCGCCCAGGAGTTGGCTGATCGGCTCGGCGCGCAGGCGCGGGCGGCGATGGCGGCGCAGGGCGCCCGGGCCGGCGAGGCCCGGCTGCGGCTGTTCCTGCGCTACGACGGGGCCGACGCGGCGCTGCCCGCGGCGCTGGCCTCCCCTGAGGCGGTCGCGGCGACGTTCGAGGCCGCGCACCGGCGGCTGTTCGGCTTCGTCGAACCCGGGCGCACCATCATCATCGCCTCGGTCGAGGCCGAGGCCTTGGCCGAGGAAGCCGCTCCCCGCCCGTCGCACCCTGGCGAGACGCAGGCCCGTCCCCCGCTCGGGCGGATCGCGATGCATTGCGGCGGCCAGGCGCGCCTGGCCGACATCCTCGCCGCCGACGGGCTGGCCGGCGCGGTGGAGGGGCCCGCCCTGATCGTGCGCGACGACACCCAGGTGGCGCTCGCGCCCGGCTGGTCGGCCACCGCGGGGGCCGGCGGGCTGATCCGGCTGACGCGCTGCGGCGGCGCCGGCCGCCTCGCAGGCGCCGCAGCCGCGGACCGGCCCGATCCGGTGACCCTCGAACTGTTCAACCGCCGCTTCATGGGCGTGGCCGAGGCCATGGGCGCGGCGCTGGAGCGCACGGCCCAGTCGGTCAACATCAAGGAGCGCCTCGACTTTTCCTGCGCCCTGTTCGACGCGGACGGCGGCCTGGTGGCCAACGCGCCCCACATGCCGGTCCACCTGGGCTCCATGGGCTGGAGCGTGCGCGCGGTGCGCGACCGGCATCCGACGCTGGCGCGCGGCGACGCCTTCGCGCTGAATAATCCCTATGCCGGCGGGACCCACCTGCCCGACATCACCGTGGTCATGCCGGTGTTCCTCGCGGACGAGCCGGAGCCGGCCTTCTATGTCGCGGCGCGGGGCCACCACGCGGACGTCGGCGGCGTGCAGCCCGGCTCGATGCCGCCTTTTTCCCACACCATCGAGGACGAGGGCGTGCTGCTGGACGCCCTGCCCATCATGTGCGGCGGGGACTTTCTCGAAGTGGAGACGCGCGCGGCCCTGACCGCTGGGCCGTGGCCGTCGCGCGCGCCGTCGCGCAACATCGCCGACCTCAAGGCCCAGATCGCCGCGTGCCAGGCCGGCGCCGAGGCGGTGGCGCAGATGATCCAGGCGCACGGGGCCGCCACGGTGGCCCGCTACATGGGCTTCGTGCAGGACAACGCCGAGGCCAGCGTCAAGCGGGCGATCTCGCGCCTGACCGACGGCGCCGCGCGGGCGCCCATGGACGGCGGCGGCGAGATCCAGGTGCGGATCAAGGTGGACGCCGGCCGCGGCGAGGCAGTGCTGGACTTCGCCGGCACGAGCCCGACCCTGGCTTCGAACTTCAACGCCCCCACGGCCATCGTGCACGCGGCGGCGCTCTACGTCTTCCGCACGCTCGTCGACGACGACATCCCGCTGAACGCCGGGTGCCTCAAGCCGCTGCGGATCCAGGTGCCCGAGGGCTCGATGCTGGCGCCGGCCCCGCCGGCGGCCGTGGTGGCCGGCAATGTCGAGACCAGCCAGCACGTGGTGGATGCGCTCTACCAGGCGCTGGGGGTGATGGCGAACGCCCAGGGCTCGATGAACAACTTCACCTTCGGCGACGAGGAGCGCCAGTACTACGAGACCATCTGCGGCGGCGTCGGCGCCACCGCCGAGGCCCCGGGCGCCTCGGCGGTGCACAGCCACATGACCAACTCGCGCCTCACCGATCCGGAGATCCTGGAGCGTCGCTTTCCGGTGCGGCTGGAGCGGTTCGCTGTCCGCAAAGGCTCCGGCGGGGCGGGCGCCCAGGCGGGCGGCGACGGTGTGGTGCGCCGGCTCCGGTTCCTTGAGCCGATGCAGGCCGCCCTGCTCTCGACCCGCCGGGAGTTCGCGCCGCAGGGGATCGCCGGCGGCGGTGAGGCGCGCCCCGGGCGTCAGCGTTGGATCGGCGCAAACGGCGATGTAAAGGACCTGCCGGGCTGTTTTTCGCTCACCGTCCAGCCTGGCGACGCCATCGAGATCGAGACCCCTGGTGGCGGGGGATACGGCTGCGCGGACGCCGGCGCGGACTAGAAAGGACTACGCATGGCCTTGGCCGCACTGCTCTCTTCCCTCGCCCTTCTGGCCTCAGCGCCCTCGCAGGTGGTGCTCGCCCAGGCCGATGCGCCGCCGCCGCCCGCCGCGGAGGCCCAGGCCCCCATCACCCACGACGATTCCAACCTGCAGGCCAACGCCGACGCCCTGGCCAACGGCCAGGACACCTTCCCGGCCGGCGCCCCCACCGACGACTACGGCTTGATGGCCTGGTGCTACGGCGCCCTGGCCGGCCACATGGACCTCTACGACCGGGTGCTGCCGGAAGTCCGGCGGATCGAGAGCCAGTTCCCCGATTCCAACCGTCCGCTCGACCTGGTGATGGACGACTACAAGACCCAGCACGAGGCGGGGGCGAAGATCCTCGACGACTATGGCCGGGCGCTCAGCCTGGAAGAGGCCGAGCACTCGAGGGGCCAAAACCGCGCCGCCGCCGTGGGCAAGGGCCGCGAGGTGTGGAAAGGCTCGGACCTGGCCGATCCGCGCCAGCTCGCCCAGCTCTGGATGTCCTGGGCCCTGCCTGACCGCTGCGAGAGCACCGCCGACCGCCTGGTCCGTCACAAGGCGGCGCGCTAGCCCGGCGCCGGCCGGCCGCCCTATTTCCGATCCGCCGCCCAGATCTTGACGGTCAGGCCGCCGGCCGCGGTCGCCGGCAGGCCGGTCACCTTCGGCCGGCTCAGGCCGGCGGAGGCCAGCCAGCGGGCGATCTCCTCGTCGGTGAAGCCGAGGCGGCGGTGCTGGTGCGCCTCGCGCAGCGTCTCCAGGGCGTGCGGCGCGAAGTCCACGATCAGCAGACGCCCGCCGCTTGCAACCAGTCTCGCGGCCTCCGCGACCGCCGCGGCGGGGTCGCCGAGATAGTGCAGCACCTGGTGCACCACCACGAGCTCGGCCGAGCCTGAGGGCAGGCCGGTGGCGAAGACGTCGCCGTGGCGCAGCTCGCAATGCTGCAGGCCCGCTTCCGCGACCCGCACCCGGGCGATGTTCAGCATCTGGTGCGACAGGTCGAGGCCCAGGGCGCTCGTGGCCCGCGGCGCCAGCAGCGTGAGCATCCGGCCCGAGCCCGTGCCGAGGTCGATCATGCGCTGGATCGGCCCGTCGGGCGCCGCGGCCAGCACGGCGGCCTCCACGTCGGCCTCGGCCACATGCAGCGACCGGAGCTCGTCCCAGCGCTGGGCGTTGCGGGCGAAATAGGCCTCGGCCTGGGACGCCCGCTCGGCGCGCACCGCGTCCAGGCGCTGGCGGTCACGCACCAGGGCGGGGTCGGAGGCCACGACCGAGGCCAGCAGCTTGTCCACCAGGCCGCTGCGGTCCGGCTCGGCGGCGAGGCGGTAGAACACCCACCCCCCGTCCGGGAAACGCTCGACCAGGCCCGAGGCGGTGAGCAGCCGGAGATGGCGCGAGACGCGGGGCTGGCTTTGGTCCAGAATCCGACACAGCTCCATCACCGCGAGCTCCTCGCGGGCCAGCAGGGCGACGATGCGCAGGCGCGAAGGCTCTCCCGCCGCGCGCAACACCTCCACCGCCTCAGCCAGGGAAAAAGACATAAGGACATCCGGATGTCCTTATGTCGCGAAGTCAAGGCGACGCTTTCACCGACGCCCCTGCTCCCGGCTCACGGCCGGGCCGGCCGCGGCGTCCCGGCGCCCTTCCCCGGCCTCCGGTCGAGGCCGGCGAGGAAGCGCCACGCCTCGCGCGTCCAGCGCGCGTCGGCCAGGGCGTGGTGGCGCTGCCCCTCCTGCGCCGGAAGCGCGGGGTCGCCGAGCTCGATCGCCCACTGCCTGACGTCCATGCAGAATTGCGGAAAATGGAACGGCAGCTCGTCCAGGCTGCCGAACAGGCCGCAGACGGCGACCCAGTCGAAGGCGGCGAAATAGCCCCAGAACACGGGATCGAGGTCACCGTGGGTGAAGTCGCCAAGCATATATCCGATATGCTCCAGCGTCTCGCCGCCGCCGGCCAGCTGGGGGCGGACGTGCTCGAGCGTCCAGTGGCTTGCCTTGGACCAGTCCACCTGGCGGCTTTCCGCATAGAACTCCCGGCCGTCCTCGGCGACGACGCCGATGCTGATCAGATCGATGCGGAACGGGGCCTGGATGAACTCGGTGTCGAGCCAGTACTTCACCGGCGTCGCCTAGGGCCGGCTGGACCGGCGGGCCCGGGCCTAGGGCTTGGCATCGGCGAGGGCCTTGGCCTTGCCGGCGAAGCGGGGGCTGGTGGAGCGGATGTAGTTGGAGATCGCCGTGTTGCCCTCGTGGCAGGCGTACTCATAGATCACGTAGCGGTCGTTGCGGGTCCACGGGAAGGACATCTTCCAGGGGCCGGTCAGCACTTCGGGATCCTCGACCCAGGCTTCGTACTGCAGGGTGTTCGGGCCGGTGGGGGTGAGGTGCTCGACGATATGCAGCGAGCGGCTGGTGGGGATCGGCTGGTTGGTCGGCCCGACGATGACCATGGGCGTCTCGCCGTTGAAGTTGCCGGTCTCGATGACCAGGGTGTTCCCCTCGAAATGGCCGCGTGAGCTTCCCATCCAGCTCCTGACCTGGCCGGGCGCGGCCGGCCGGCCGTCCAGGGGCACGATGCGGGTCTCGTGGATCAGCTCCAGGCGCAGCGCCACATAGCCGGGCGACTGGAAGATCTGGACGCCGTTGTTGTACGGGAACGGCAGCATCGAGGCCGGCAGGCCGCGCGTGATGCAGCGATCCAGCGGGTTGAAGTCCGCAAGGCTGTCGAACACCTTCTGCGACCAGCTGCTCCTCATGCCCGCCGCGCGCGCCTTGCCCGCCTCGGTCATCGGCGGAATGCGGCCGTTGGCCGGCTCGGTGATCAGCGAGGTCTGCCGCAGCGGCTGGCCCCACTCCGACCAGTGCCCGGTGCCGAGCGTCCCGGCCTTCTCCTCCCGGTCGTAGGCGCTGGCCAGGCGGTCGGCCGCCTTGCGGGCGGTCTCGAACTCCTCGTCGGTGAGGGTCGCACGATCCCCGAACTTTTCGGGCCGCTGCAGCGGCGTGCGGCCGACCGCATCGAGCGGCCACATCCCGCGCAGGTCCGGATCGCCCCAGGAGGTCTTCGGCGGGGCCCAGGCGCGGGCCGGCCCGTGGGCGGCGCGACGATCAGGTGACGGAGGCGTCTGGGGGTCGGCCGCGGCCGCGGCGGCCGGCGCAAGGGCCGCCAGGACCAGAATGGACAGTGCCAGGTTCATCGCCGCCATGTCCCTCCCGGTCCGGCCGGCCGCCCGCGCGGCTAAGGCCGCCGATCACTCCAGACGGTCACGCGTCACCTCTGCGCCTGCGGCTGCGGCGCCGGCTGCGTCTGGGCCTGCGCCTGCGCCTGCAGCTTCTCCCGGTCCTTGGCGCGCTGGGCGCGCGAGGCGGTGATGTAGTTGCGGATCTGTTCGTCGCCCTCGTGGCAGGCGTATTCGAAGAACTGGTATTTCTCGTTGCGCTGCCAGTCGAGCCGGACCGTCCAGGGCGCCGTCCAGTAGACCGGGTCGGAATAGGTCATCTCGTAGATGATCGAGTTGGGGCCGGTCATGGTCAGGCGCTCGGTGACGTGGGCCTGGTCGCTCATCGGGATGGTGTTGTTCGGCGGCGAGCCGATGGTGGCCATGTTCAAGGGCGAG
>FTHL01000381.1_pt1 | contig 19288 bp, 17 predicted proteins | sample 1640951 | NCBI WGS metagenome assembly FTHL01 (sample SAMEA3914788, study PRJEB12502) | metagenome | biome: forest; material: soil | place: Canada | collected 2011-07-03 | depth 0.1 m
GACCTTGGTGAAGTCGTCGTTCACCGGCTCGATCTGGCAGCGCGCGGTCTCGGCCACCCGCGGCTCGGCGGTGGTGCGCACCGTCAGGATGATGTTCCGCTCGTGCAGGACCTTGTTGTGCTTGAGGTTGTGCATCAGGGCCACCGGCGCGAGGTCGGGCTCCGAAGTCAGGAAGATGGCGGTCCCGGGCGCGCGGTGCGGCTGGCGGTTGCGCAGCATCTCCGACAGGTCGGCGAGCCGCACGTTCTCGCGCCGAGCCTTCTCGGTGAGGATCGCCGCGCCGCGCCGCCAGGTCCACATCACCACCACCAGCGCCGCGCCCAGGGCCAGCGGCAGCCAGGCCCCGTCGGGGATCTTCAGGAGGTTGGAGGAGATGAAGGTCATGTCGATCAGTCCCAGCGGGACCACCAGCAGGGCGGTCTGCCAGCCCTTCCAGTTCCACAGCCGCGGAATCACCACCGCCGCCAGGATGGTGTCGACGAACATCGAACCGGTGACAGCGATGCCGTAGGCCGAGGCCAGGCGGCTGGAGCTCTCGAACACGAACAGCAGCACCAGGACGCCGACCATCAGCATGGTGTTGACGCTCGGCACGAAGATCTGGCCGGCCTGGGTCTCGGAGGTTCGGCGGATGTCGATGCGCGGCAGAAGGCCGAGCTGGACCGCCTGCTGGGTCATGGAGAAGGCGCCGGTGATCACCGCCTGGCTGGCGATGATGGCGGCCAGGGTCGCCAGGATCAGCACCGGCCAGTAGGCGAAGGCCGGCACCATCATCCAGAACGGGTTGCCGTGGCCGATGTGGGTGTGCAGGGCCAGGGCGCCCTGCCCGAGGTAGTTCAAGGCCAGGGCCGGCAGCACGATGAAGATCCAGGCCGCCCGGATCGGGTTGCGGCCAAAGTGGCCCATGTCCGCGTAAAGCGCCTCCGCCCCGGTCACCGCCAGGAACACGCTGCCCAGGATGACGAAGCCGACAAGGCCGTTCTCCCAGAGAAATCGCACGCCGTAGTAGGGGCTGAAGGCGCGCAGCACCGACCAGTCCTGGGTCAGGTGCATGATCCCCAGCGCGGCCAGGGTGATGAACCAGAGCACGGTGATCGGGCCGAAGAAGGTGGCCAGCCGGTGCGTGCCGCGCGACTGGAACAGGAACAGCCCCACCAGGATCACCGCCGACAGCGGCAGGACCCAGCGGTCCAGCCCGTGGCCGACGCCCGGGGCGGTCTGCAGGCCTTCGACCGCGCCCATCACCGAGATCGCCGGGGTGATGATGCCGTCGCCGTAAAACAGCGCAGCGCCGCAGATGCCGACGAAGAACGGCAGGGTCGCGCGCGAGCCCAGCGCCTTCTGGGTGAGGGCCATCAGGGCCATGGTGCCGCCCTCGCCGTGGTTGTCGGCGCGCATGAGGAAGACGACGTACTTGATGGTGACGATCAGGATCAGCGCCCAGAGCACCAGCGAGACCACGCCCAGCACCGACAGCTCGACGCTGGCGGTGGTCCGCGCATGGTGCAGCGCCTCGCGCATGGCGTAGAGCGGACTCGTGCCGATGTCCCCGAACACGACGCCGATGGCGCCGAGCATCATGGTGCGGAAGCGCTGGCTCTGCTGGTGGTGGCCGCCGGCGGCCCGCTGCTCCCCAGGAGCGGGCGGCGACGCTTCGGCGGCTGGGTTCTGCCCGGACGGCGCCGCGGAGGCTTCGACAGACATCAACATCCTTCCGGGAGCGCAGCGCCCAGGGACCCCGCGCCTCGCAGCCGGCGCGAATACTCCCATTCCCCCTAACGTTCAATCGGGCCGCCTGGAGCCATCGAGCGCCGCGCTTGGCTTTGATCCCGGCCGAAGGCTGGCCTAGAGCGTGTGGCCACGGTCCGGATCACGGCCCGGGCGCGCGGCGTCATCACGGAGGAACCATGGCCGAGAGCGGCTACGACCTGCCCACGGGCGGACTGATGAAGGGCAAGAAAGGCTTGGTGATGGGGGTCGCCAACGACAAGTCCATCGCCTGGGGCATCGCCGCGGGCCTGGCGGCCCAGGGCGCGGAAATGGCCTTCACCTACCTTGGCGAAGCGCTCGAGCGCCGGGTGCGGCCGCTGGCCGAGAGCATCGGGGTGAAGACCCTGGTGCCCGCCGACGTCACCGACGACGCCTCCATGGACGCCGCCTTCGCCCAGATCGAGCAGGCCTTCGGGACCCTCGACTTCCTAGTCCACTCCATCGCCTTCGCCGACAAGACCCAGCTTTCCGGCTCGTTCGTAGAGAACACCACGCGCGAGGGCTTCCTGCTGGCTCTTAACGTCTCGGCCTTCAGCTTCGTGGACTGCGCCCGGCGGGCGGCGCGGCTGATGCCGAACGGCGGCGCCATGCTGACCATGACCTACCTGGGCTCCGAGCGGGCCATTCCCAACTACAACGTGATGGGCGTGGCCAAGGCGGCGCTGGAAGCCTCCACCCGCTACATCGCCCGCGACCTCGGCCCCAGCGGCATCCGGGTCAACGCCATCTCCGCCGGGGCCATGCGCACCCTGTCGCTGGCCGGAATCTCCGGCGGGCGCGGCATGCTGGCCAAGGGCCGCACCCTAAGCGCCCTGAAGGAGGACACCTCGATGGAAGGCGTCGCCGGCTGCGCGCTCTGGCTCTTGTCCGACCTCGGCCGCTCCACCACCGGCGAGGTGGTGCATGTCGACGCCGGCTTCCACATGATGGGCCTGGCGGACGAAGAGGCCGATCCGGCCGGCTAGGGCTCGGCCGGCCGCTTCAGCGCGATGTAGAAGGCGCCCTCCCCGCCGTGGCGGCGGTGGGCGTGCGAGAGGCCGGCGATCCGCGCGCGGTTGCCGGGCTCGGCCAGCCAGTCGGGCAGCCGCCGGCGCAGCACGCCGCCACCGAGCCGGCCGCGGCCGGTGATCACCAGCACCGCCCGGTGCCCTTGCGCCTGGGCGCGGGCGAGGAAGCCGGCCAGGGCCGAGCGCGCATCGTCCTGATCCAGGCCGTGCAGGTCCAGCCGGGCCCCGATGGCCTCGCGCCCCAGCAGGATCCGCCGGGCCCGGTTGGGCTCGATGCCGTGCAGCCGCTCCGAGGGCTTGGGCGCCTGGCGCGCGTGGCGCGACGGCGAGGGCGCGGGCGCGACCGGCGCCGGGGCCGCCGCCCGCCCCTCCGCCGGAGCCGGCGGCAGCGACTTGCCGGGCGCGGGACGCACGGTCTCGGCGACGAGGCGCCACAGCCGGACCTCGTCGGCGTCGAGCCGCCGTTTCATGGCCCGCCCGCCGCCGCGGCCAGGGGCCGCAGGCGATAGAGCGTCAGCAGGTGGCGCACGCGCCCGGCCTCCCGGCCGGCCGCGTCCCCGCGGCCCAGGTAGAGGTCCGCGCGGATCTCGCCGGTGATCGCGCCGCCGACGTCCAGCGCCGCCGCCACCCGCCGATAGCTCGGCCGCGCGCCGCGCAGCACCGGAGCCGAAGCGTCGATCCAGAACAGCTCGCCCAGGGCATGGCGGGCGCGGTCCACCGCAATCGCCCGGCCAGGCGGCAACGGGATGCCGGCGGCGCCCGGCGGATCGGCTCCGTCGTCGGGCTTGAGCGCGAAGAACACATAGCGCGGATTGAGCTGCATGACCGCGTCCGCCTCGGGGCCCCGGTGTGCGGCGAGCCAGGCGCGGATGGCCTCGCCGGAGGTGTCGGTGTCGGCGAGCAGTCCCTGCTCGCGCATCGGCCGGGCGATGCCGACGAAGGCAAGGCCGTTGGTGGCGACCGCCGCGGCCTTCAGCCGCCGGCCGTCGGGGAGCACCAGCACCCCCGAGCCCTGGACCTGCAGGAAGAACAGGTCCTCAGGGCGCATCCAGGCCAGGGCGTCGTCGGCCGGCAGGGCGTCGATGGCGGCGCGGTCGAGCGCGTCAGTCCCCGCTGCGGCCGCGGGGCGGGGGCGCACTGGCGCGGTGAAGGGGGGCGCCGGCGCGTCGCTGGCCACGTAAACCGGCGAGAAATAGGCGGTGAGCAGTCCCTGGCCGGCGATCCGCTCGGGCTGGAACCAGCGCTCGAACAGGGCCCGGGCCTCCGCGTCCGACGCTGGCGGGCGGGCGCGCAGCTCGGCGCAGGGGCCGGAAAGGCCCTGGACCGGCGTGCGGCAGGCCGCGCCGAGGGCGGCGAGGGCGCCGAGATGATCCTCTTCGATCCAGCCCGGCAGCTCGGGCCAGCTCATCGGCGTCTCGACGGGCGCCGGCGGCGGGGAGGGCCGGTAGGGTTGCGGCCCGGGCGGCGGGCGTTGCGGCCGCGCTGGCGGGGCCGGCGCCCTCGGCGGCGAGGGTCGCGGGGTGGTCGCGCAGGCGGCCAGGACGGCGCACGCCGCCGCGGCGAGGACGCCACGCCAGCGCATCAGGCTTCGGCGGCGTCCACCCGGACCAGGGTCCAGTTTGGATCTCGGCTGGCGAGGTTGCGTTCGAAGGTCCAGGTCTCGGCGGTGCGGCGCTCGCCGGTGGTCTCGCCCTCGGCCGTCCGCGAGCGGCTGCGGAACTCTCCGAGGAAGCGCACGCGGATGCGGGCCACGTCGCCCTGCACGTCGGCGCCTTCGATGTCGACGCGGGCGGGATGGTCGAACTCGACGGTCTCGGACCGGCCCTCGGCCTCGCGCGCGGCCATGGCCCGCTCGAAGCCGGTCAGCACCTCGGGCGAGACCAGGCCCTTCAGCGTGGCCCGGTCTCCGGCCGCGAAGGCGCGCACGATCATCTCATAGGCGCCGCGGGCCCCCTGCACGAACTTGTCGAGGTCGAAGCTGGCGTCGCGCGCCTTCAGCGCCGGCAGGCCGCTGAGCTCGACCTCGGGCGCGGCGGGGCTGGCGGGGAGCTCGCGGCCGTCTCCGGCGGCGCGGCCCGCGGCCGGCGAGGTCTGCTCGCCCGGCTGGCGGCCGATGCGCCGGCCGAGCACGGCGTACAGGCTGTACAGCAGCACCGCCGCCAGCAGGGCGAAGATCACCATCTCGAGCAGCTGGAAGGGGGGCATCCCGACACCGAAGGCCTGCGAAGAGGCCTATATAGGGCTCCGCTCCCCCGCCGTCAGCGGCGTTGCGCGGTCGAGCCGGCGCGTGTTAGCAGCCCGGCTTTCCTGCAACCGGGCCGACCTTTCCATGAGCGACACCAATCAAGGGGCCTCCAACCCCGGCGGCGCGCCGCCTCAGATGGACGGCCTCGCCGGCGAGTCCCGCCCCGGGATCCGGGTGCTGGCCCAGTTCATCCGCGATCTGTCGTTCGAGAACCCGCGCGCGCCGGAGTCGCTGAACCTCGGCGACACGCCCCCCCAGATGGACGTGGGCGTGGAGATGAACGCCCGCGCCCGCCAGGACGGCCATTTTGAGGTGGACCTGAAGCTCACCGCCTCGGCCCAGAAGGACGGCCAGAGCGCCTTCCATTGCGAGCTGCTCTACGGCGGGCTGTTCCAGATCACGGGCGTGGCGGAAACCGAGCTGGAGCCGATCCTGATGGTCGAGTGCCCGCGCTTCCTGTTCCCGTTCGCCCGCCAGATCGTGGCGGAGATGTCGTCGCAAGGCGGCTTCCCCCCGTTCATGCTCGACCCGATCGACTTTGCGGGGATCTACCTCTCACAGCGCGCGCAGGCGGCCCAGCCGATCCAGGGCACCGCCTAGGACCTCAGCCCGCCTCCAGGCCGTGCTCCAGCCAGACCGCCTTGTCCTTGAGCACCTGGCGGACGAACAGCACGTGCGCGGCCCGCTCCGCCTCGGTGGACCTGGGCTGCAGCGGCCGCGGGCGCGCCCCGTAGAGCACCCGCTCGACCGCTTCTGAGACCTCCTTGGCGCTCGGTGAGAAGTCGAGGCCGCGCTCCTTGCCGCCGCGCAGCTCCAGATAGACCGCGGCCAGGAGCCGGCAATCGATCAAGGCGCCGTGCTTCTCGCGCTCGGCCAGGGAGATGCGAAAGCGCTTACACAGCGCGTCCAGAGAATTGTACATGCCCGGAAAGCGGCGCTGCGCCATGGACAGGGTGTCGACCCAGCGCGGGTCGGGAAGGCCGGCGCGGCCGGCCAGCTCCAGCTCATAGTTGACGAAGGCCCGGTCGAAGCTTGCGTTGTGCGCGATCAGCATGGCGTCGGCGACGAACTCGAGGAACTCGTCGCACACCTCACGGTCGGCGAAGCGGGGCTTGCCCTGCAGGAAGTCGATGGAGATGCCGTGCACCGCCTGGGCCGCGGCCTCGATGTCGCGTCCGGGGTGGATGTAGCGGTGGAACGACCGGCCCGTCGGCACGAAGTCGTCCAGCTCCAGGCAGGCGATCTCGATCAGACGATGGCCGGTGCGGACATCGAGCCCGGTGGTCTCGGTGTCGAGAATGATCTCGCGCGCCATGGCCTATCCATGCGGCTGTTCGCCGGGAGCGGCAAGGCCGCGGCGGCCGCGCCATGCCGGATCGCGCAGGGTCGCGAGGATCTGTCGCACCTCGGCGCGGGCCGCCTCCGGCCCCCGGTCGGCGGTCACGACGAAATCGGCGCGCGCGCGCTTCCGCGCGTCGGGAAGCTGCCGGCCGAGCAGCGCCTCGAATCTGGCCTCGGTCATGCCGGGACGCGCCAGCACCCGGCGCCTCTGCTCGTGCTCCGGCGCGCTGACGACCACCACCGCGTCCATCGCCGCGGCCTGGCCGGTCTCGAACAGGAGCGGGATATCCAGCACCGCCACGTCCGCGCCCTCCGCCCTCGCCTGCGCCAGGAAGCGCTCACGCGCCTCGCCGACCAGGGGATGGACGATGGCCTCCAGCCGCGCCAGCGCCTTCGGGCGGCCGGCGACGAGGCGCGCCAGGGCCGCGCGGTCGATCGCCCCGTCCGCCTCAGAGCCCGGGAAGGCCGCGGCCACGGCGGCGACAGCGCGGCCGCCGCGCCCGTAGAGCTCGTGTACGACGGCGTCGGAGTCGAACACGCGGGCGCCCTCCTCGGCGAACAGCCGGGCGGTGGCGCTCTTGCCCATGCCGATCGAGCCGGTGAGGCCGACCACGATCATGGCGTCAGCCGGGCCTCGCAGAGCGCGCGCACCTCGGCCCCGGCCGGGACCGGACGGCCGAACAAGGCCTCGAACGAGGGCTCGGCCTGGGCGATCAGCATGGAAAGCCCGTCGGCGACGGGGTGGCCCCTCGCGCGGGCCTGAGCCAGGAGCCCAGTCCGGAGCGGCCGGTAGACCATGTCCATCGCCACCATCGCCGGACGCGCGGCGCTGAGGTCGAGCTCGAGCGGCGGCTGGCCCTCCATGCCCAGCGAGGTGGCGTTGATCACCGCGTCGGCCTGGGCGAGGGCGGCGGCCGCCTCGGCCCAGGCGATCGGCTGCACCCGTGGATCGGCCCGCGCCAGGGCCTGCGCCCGGTCGAGGCTGCGGTTGGCCACGACCACCCGGCGGGCCCCGGCGCCCAGCAGGGCCAGCACCGCGCCCCGCGCTGCGCCGCCGGCCCCGAGCACCACCACCTCGGCTCCCGCAGGGCTGAAGCCGGCGCCGGCCAGGGCGGCCAGCAGGCCGAGACCGTCGGTGTTGTCGGCCCGGATCCCGCCCGCCTCGAACACCAGAAGGTTGGCCGCGCCCGCCGCCCGGGCGCGCTCGGACGCGGCGTCGGCGAGGGCCAGCGCCCGTTCCTTGAACGGCAGGGTGACGTTGAGGCCCACGCATCCCGCTGCGTTAAGGCCCCCCACCGCCACGTCGAAGCTGTCCGCCGCCGGCTCGAACGCCAGGTAGGCGCCGTCAAGGCCCGCGGCGGCGATCCAGGCGTTGTGGATGACCGGGCTCAGGGAATGGCGCACCGGCGCGCCGATGACCCCGGCGAAACGTGTGCTGGCGCTGAGGCTCATGCGGCCAGCGCCCCGTGGCGGCGCAGCAGGTCCAACAGGCCGAGCAGCGGCAGGCCGAGGATGGTGAAGTAGTCCCCCTCGATCCGCTCGAACAGCTGCACGCCCAGGCCCTCGAGCCGGAAGCAGCCGACCGAGCCAAGCACCGCCTCCCCCTCGGCCGCCAGGTAGTCGTCCAGGAAGCCGTCGGAAAAGTCCCGCATCCACAGGGTGGCGGATTTCAGCTCGCGCCAGATCGGCTGGCCGTCGCGGGCCACCACCACGCCGGCGTGAAGCTTGTGGGGCCGGCCCCGCAAGGCCTGCAGCCGCTCCCGCGCCTCGGCCAGGGACCCGGCCTTGTCGATCAGCCCGCCGTCCAGGTCCAGGGTTTGGTCCGCGCCAATCACCAGGCCCGCGGCGGCGGCGGAGACGCGCACGGCCTTCAGCTCGGCCAGGGCGTCGGCGATCTCGCGGGGCCGCGAGCCTTCCGCCAGCAGGGCGGCCTTGGCGGCGTCCTCGTCGACGCCGGGCCTGCGCGTCTGGAAGTCGACGCCGGCGGCCGCCAGCAGGGCCGCGCGGGAGGCGCTGCCCGAGGCCAGCACCACGGAGGTCACGCGAGGATCTCCGCCACATGTCCCTGGCGCGCGCTCAAGAGGTTGATCACGGCGGCGGCGGTCTCCTCGACCGAGCGCCGGGTGACGTCGATCACCGGCCACTTGTGACGCTCGAACAGGCGGCGCGCGCGCACGATCTCGGCGCGGACGGCCTCCTCTTCCACATAGGCGCTCTCGCGCTCCTCGCGGATGCTCAGCAGGCGGTTGCGCCGGATCTGCAGCAGCCGGTCGGGAGAGACTGTCAGGCCCACCACCAGCGGACGCTTGAGCTCGAACAGCTTGGCCGGGGGCTCGATCCCGGGCGCCAGCGGCACGTTGGCGGCTCGCACCCCGCGGTGGGCGAGGTAGACGGAGGTCGGGGTCTTGGACGTGCGGCTGACGCCGACCAGCACCACATCCGCGGCCTCGAGGTCCTGGCCGCCCTGCCCGTCGTCGTGGGCCATGGCGTAGTTGAGCGCATCGATCCGCTCGAAGTAGCCGGAATCCAGGGCGTGCTGCGCCCCCACCCGGGCCGACAGGGAGGCCCCCAGATAACGCCCCAGGGCCGAGATCAGCGGATCGAGGGCGGCGATGCAGGTCATCTCGAGGTCCCGGCAGCCCCTCTCGAGCGCCGCCCTGAGCTCCTTGTCGACGATGGTGTGCAGGACCACGCCGGGGGCGCCCTCGATTTCCTGCAGCACGCGGTCGAGCTGCCGGCGCGAGCGGACCAGGGCGAAGATGTGCTCGATCGGCAGCACGTCGTCGAAACGGGCGCACACCGCCCGGGCCAGGGCGTTCAGGGTCTCGCCGGTGGAATCGGAGACCAGGTGGACGTGGAAATAGGTGGCGAGGCGGGGGTTGGTGGTCATGGCGCGGCCGCGGGACCCTGTGGATATGGCGAGGACCATAGGTCCGCGGCCCTGTGCGGGGCGGGGGGAAGAAAGCCGTCCCCGGCCGGTTTGCCAAGGCGCCCCGGGATAACCGGGTCCAGGCGAGGTCGGATATCCCCCGCCGCGGGCGCCTGTGCAGGATCTTCGGGCCGGACGAAGGCCCTGGCTGTGAGCGGCCGGCCGTCCCAGGGCCGATGCACCGCAGGCCCGCCGGATTCCGTCGTCGCGGCGGGTGCTTGCGGGTTATCCCCACAATCCACAGGCCGTGCGCGTCGCGCGTCGCGGCCGTGGACGGATGCAGCAAATCGGCGGACAGCCCAGGCGCGGATCGGTCTGTCCACGGTATGCCCCCCTCCCTCTCCTTCTTCCGATTCCAATCTAGACTCTTAAAGGTAAGGAAGGATGGGCGCTTGAGGCCGGACCGACAGGCGGACTAAGGACTCCCATGCCCGACCCCGCCATACCCACGCCGTCCAAGCCGCGCCTGCTCAGGGCCCTCGCCGGAGAGGTGCTGGACAGACCGCCGGTATGGCTGATGCGTCAGGCCGGGCGCTACCTGCCGGAATACCGGGCCCTACGCAGCCGCGCGAAGGACTTCATCGCCTTCTGCCTGAATCCCGAGATGGCCGCCGAGGCGACCCTCCAGCCGATGCGCCGCTTCCCCCTCGACGCCGCCATCGTGTTCGCCGACATCCTGCTCGTGCCGCTGGCCCTCGGCCAGAAGGTCTGGTTCGAGGAGGGCGAGGGACCCAAGCTCGGACCGCTGCCTGCGCAGGCCGAACTGGAGGTCTCGCTCGACGCCGTGCTCGGGCTTCTGGCGCCGGTGGGCGAGACCCTGGCGGACGTCCGGGAGGCTCTGGAGCCCGATCGCGCGCTGATCGGCTTCGCCGGCGCGCCCTGGACGGTGGCGACCTATATGATCGAGGGAGGGTCCAGCCGTGACCGGGCGCGGGCCCGCGGCCTGGCCTACCAGGACCCGGCCCGGCTCGACGCCCTGATCGAGGTGCTGGTGGAGGCCACGGCCCGGTACCTCACGCTGCAGGCCGCCTCGGGCGCGGACGTGCTCAAGCTGTTCGATTCCTGGTCGGACAACCTGCCGGAAGACCTGTTCGAGCGGCTGGTGACACGCCCGCACGGCCGCATCGTGGCGCGACTGCGCGAGGCCGGCGTCTCGGCGCCGGTGATCGGCTTTCCCAAGGGGGCCGGCGCCCTGCTGGAGGCCTATGCCGCCGGGGCTGGGGTGGATGCGGTCGCCCTCGACGTGCAGGCGCCCGCGGCCTTGGGCCAGAGGCTGCAGAAACGCCTGCCGATCCAGGGCGCGCTGGATCCCCTGCTGCTGCGCGCCGGCGGCGCGGCCATGGACCAGGCGGTCGACCGCATGATCGGGCAGTGGAACGGGGGCCCGTACATCTTCAACCTTGGCCATGGCGTGGTGCTGGATACGCCGGTCGAGAACGTCGAGAGGCTGGTGGCGCGCGTCACCGGATGGGGCGGCTGAGATGGCCCCGCGCCGACGGGTCGCGGTGGTCCTGTTCAATCTCGGAGGTCCCGACAGCCAGAAGGCCGTGCGGCCGTTCCTGTTCAACGTGTTCCGCGACGCCGCCATCATCCAGGCCCCGGCGGCCATCCGCTATCCCCTGGCCGCGGCGATCGCGGCCGGGCGCGCCAAGGCGGCGCGGGCCAACTACGCCCACATGGGCGGCGCCTCGCCCTTGCTCCGGGAGACGGCGGCCCAGGCCGACGCCCTGCAGCGGGCGATGGCGGAGCAGGCGCCGGAGATCGAGGCGCGGGTATTCGTGGCGATGCGCTACTGGCGGCCCTTCACCGAGGAAACCGCCCAGGAGGTCGCCGCCTACGCGCCCGACGACCTGGTGCTCCTGCCGCTTTATCCGCAGTACTCGACCACCACCACGGCCTCGTCGCTGAAGGCCTGGCGCGCCGCCTATCGCGGGTCCGGGGAAAGCCACACGGTCTGCTGCTGGTACGACCAGGACAGCCTGGCGCAGGCGCACGTGGCGCGGATCCGCAGCTGCTGGGAGACCGCGGGCCGGCCGGACGGGGTGCGGCTGTTGTTCTCGGCGCACGGCCTGCCGGAGACCTGCATCCGCGCCGGCGATCCCTATCAGTGGCAGGTCGAGGCCACCTGCCGCGCCATCGTCGCCAGGCTGGATTGGCCCTGGGACTGGCGCATCTGCTACCAGAGCCGCGTCGGCCCCATGAAGTGGATCGGGCCGTCGATCGCGGACGCCATCGGGGAGGCGTGCCAGGCTGGAATGGGGGTGCTGGTCGACCCGGTCGCCTTCGTGTCCGAGCATGTCGAGACCCTGGTGGAGCTGGACCGCGACTACGCCCACGTCGCCGAGGCGGCGGGATGCCCCGTCTACCTCAGGGCCGCCGCGGTGGGGACCGAGCCCGGCTTCATCGGCGGCCTGGCGGCCCTGGCGCTCAAGGCCCTCGGGCGGGCGGGGACGGTCCCCGAGGGCGATGTCTGCGACGCCGCCTGCCGCAAATGCCCGGTGCGCTATCCCGGGAAGGCGGCGGCGTGACCTACGACCTGCTTCGGGGCCTGCACATCCTGGCGGTGATCGCCTGGATGGCGGGGCTGCTGTACCTGCCGCGGCTGTTCGCCTACCACACCCGCGCCGCACCCGGCTCGGAGCTCGACCTGACCTTCCAGGAGATGGAGCGGAGGCTCTACCGCATCATCATGAACCCGGCGATGATCGCGGCCTATCTGTTCGGCGCGGGCCTGATCTGGGTCGACGCGCACAACCGCTTCGGCACGCCGGACAACCCCGACTGGGCCTTCCTGCTGAAGCCCTGGATGCTGACCAAGCTCGCCGGGGTTGCCTTCCAGACCTGGTGGCACCATCTGCTGGGCCAGGGCCGCAAGGCTTTCGCCCGCAGGACCAACACCCGGTCGGAGCGGTTCTGGCGGATGACCAACGAGCTGCCGTTCCTGGCGGCGATCGTCATGGTCCTCGCCGTGACCCTCGAGTTCGGCCGCTAGCGTTGTGCTTGACCGGACCTCCGGCTTGTGGTTCCCGTGGGGTTGCGCGGTGTTCTCCGCGATCTCTCCTCCCCAACAGGATGCACGCCGCTCCACGGCCTGAGCGTCCCGCCCAACTCCAATCGCCGACGCCGCCTGTCCACGGGCGGACTCCGTCGCGCCAGACCCCCCTCAAGGTCCGATCCAATGCCAGACGAATCCCCCATCGACACCCTGACCGACGCCCCGGCCGAGCCCTTGGCCCCGGAGGCCGCCGCCCAGACCGCGCCCCAGGCCGCGCCCGAAGTCGCCGAAACCGGCGCGGAATCCTTGTCGGAGGTCGCCCAGGACGGCGGCGACGACGAGGAGGACGGCCCGTCACCGGTGGAGACCCTCGGCCTCAAGCGCATGTCGCTGCAGGAGCTGAAGGACAAGTCGCCCACCGACCTGCTCGCCTTCGCCGAGGCGCTCGAGCTCGAGAGCGCCAACTCGATGCGCAAGCAGGACATGATGTTCGCCATCCTGAAGACCCTCGCCGACGGCGGCGTGGAGATCTCGGGCGGCGGCACCCTGGAAGTGCTGCAGGACGGCTTCGGCTTCCTGCGCAGCCCGGAGGCCAACTACCTGCCCGGGCCCGACGACATCTACGTCTCCCCCTCGCAGATCCGCCGCTATGGCCTTCGCACCGGCGACACGGTGGAAGGCGGCGTGCGCGCGCCGCGGGAGGGCGAGCGGTACTTCGCCCTGGTCAAGGTCGACGTCATCAACTTCGAGGACCCCGAGGCGGTGCGCCACAAGGTCCACTTCGACAACCTGACCCCGCTCTATCCCGACGAGCGGCTGACCATGGAAATCGACGACCCGACCATCAAGGACAAGTCCGGGCGGGTGATCGACATCGTCGCGCCGCTGGGCAAGGGGCAACGCTGCCTGATCGTGGCCCCGCCGCGGGTGGGCAAGACGGTGATGCTGCAGAACATCGCCCGGTCGGTCGCCCACAACCACCCGGAATGCTATCTTATCGTGCTGCTGATCGACGAGCGCCCCGAAGAAGTCACCGACATGCAGCGCACGGTGAAGGGCGAGGTGATCTCCTCGACCTTCGACGAGCCGGCGACGCGCCACGTGCAGGTGGCCGAGATGGTGATCGAGAAGGCCAAGCGCCTGGTCGAGCACAAGCGCGACGTGATCATCCTTCTGGACTCCGTCACCCGCCTCGGCCGCGCGTACAACACGGTGGTGCCGTCCTCGGGCAAGGTGCTGACCGGCGGCGTCGACGCCAACGCCCTGCAGCGGCCAAAACGCTTCTTCGGCGCGGCGCGGAACATCGAGGAAGGCGGTTCGCTCACCATCATCGCCACCGCCCTTATCGACACCGGCTCGCGGATGGACGAGGTGATTTTCGAAGAGTTCAAGGGCACCGGCAACTCCGAGATCATCCAGGACCGCAAGGTCGCCGACAAGCGGGTGTTCCCGGCTATCGACATCATCAAGTCCGGCACCCGCAAGGAAGAGCTGATCACGCCGAAGGACCAGCTGCAGAAGACCTATGTGCTGCGCCGGATCCTGAACCCGATGGGACCGCAGGACGCCATCGAGTTCCTGCTCGACAAGCTGCGCCAGACCAAGAACAACGCCGAGTTCTTCCAGTCGATGAACACCTAGCGGGGAGGACCCCTCCTCCATCGGGGGAGGGACGCCGCTCGCGCGGTCCGCCGCCGGCCTTCACGGCCGCGGCCGTCTCACATTGATCAACATTGATCAACATTGATCTAGGGAATCAACAGAAGCGAGCCGGTGGTCTCGCCGCCCTCGAGCGCTTCATGAGCCCGGCGCGCCTCGCGCAGCGGAAACTCCCGGCTGACCTCGACCCGCACCGCCCCGGAGCGGACCGCCTCGAACACGGCGGCGGCGCTGTCGTCCAGCTCCTGCGGGGTCGCGACATAGTCGAACAGGGTCGGGCGGGTGAGGAACAGGGAGCCGCCGCGGCTGAGGGCCAGCGGCTCGACCGCCGGCGCCGGGCCGGAGGCGTTGCCGAAGCTGACCAGAAGGCCGCGCCGGCCCAGGCTCCTGAGCGAGGCGTCGAAGCTCGCGCGCCCGACGCCATCGTAGCTCACCCTGACGCCGGCGCCGCCGGTGATCTCGCGCACGCGGGCGGCCACGTCCTCGGTCTTGTAGAGGATCACCTGATCGCAGCCGTGGGCGCGGGCCAGCTCCGCCTTGGCCTCCGAGCCGACGCAGCCGATCACCACCGCGCCGATGGCCTTGGCCCACTGCACCAGGATCGAGCCCACGCCCCCCGACGCCGCCCACACCAGCACGGCCTCGCCCGCCTTCAGCGGATAGCATCGGTGCAGCAGGAACTCGGCCGTCATGCCCTTGAGCAGCACGGCGGCCGCCGTGCGTGCGTCGAGTCCCCGCGGCAGGGGCGACACGCGCGCCTCGGACGCCACATAGAGCTCGGCATAGGCCCCCAGGCCCGCGACCGCATAGCCCACCCTGTCGCCCACCTTGAAGCGGCCGACGTCGGGGCCCACCGCCTCGACCACGCCCGCCCCCTCCGAGCCGATCACCGCGGGCAGCGGGAGCGGATAGAGGCCGCTGCGATGGTAGGTGTCGATGAAGTTCACCCCGATGGCCTGCTGGCGCACGAGGATCTGTCCGGGGCCCGGCTCGGCGACGGGCAGCTCGGCCGGCGTCAGGACCTCCGGGCCGCCGGTCTCGGTGATCTGGATGGCGAGCATGGGTCAGGCCAGGTGCTGGGCGAGGAAGTCGCGGGTGCGGCCATTGGCGAGCTCGGCGTCGCCCTGGTGGAAGTGCTCGCCGCCGGGCCGGGCGAAGGCGTGCTCCCGGCCGGGATAGGTGTGGATGGTCACCAGGGGATGGTCCTTCAGCGCGGCGATGATCCGGGCCTGCGCCTCCTTGGGCACGAAGCTGTCCTCCTCGGCGATGTGCAGCATCAGCGGGTGGGCGAGCCGCTCGGCCTCGGCCAGATAGGCGTCGATGCCCACGCCGTAGTAGGCGACCGAGGCGTCGGAATCGGTGCGCGTGGCGGTCAGGAAGGCGAGCCGGCCGCCCAGGCAGTAGCCCACAGCTCCGACCTTGCCGTTGCAGCCGGGATCCTGGCGCGCCTGGGCGATGGTCGCGGCGATGTCCTCGACGCCTTGGTCGACGTCGAACCGGTTCATCAGGTCGAAGGCCTTGTCCCACTCGGCCTTGGATTGGTCGGTGATGTCGACGCCCGGCTCCAGCCGCCAGAACAGATCGGGCGCGACCGCCAGGTCGCCAGCGGCGGCGAGCTGGTCGCAGACCTGCCGCATCACCGCATTGACGCCGAAGATCTCCTGGATCGCCACCACGGCGGGGGCCTTGGACGCCTTGGGCCGCGCGACATAGGCCGAAAATGAGCCTTCGGGCGTGGAAACGGTCATGCGCTCGCTCATCGAAACCTTCCTCCTGGCCGCAGAGGGCGCTAGCTGTGGGGCGCGGCGGCTCGCCGCACGTCATAGGCGAAGCGGAGACCACGATGAAGGTGAACGTCGAGATCGACTGCACGCCCAAGGAGGCGCGGGCTTTCTTTGGCCAGCCGGACGTCGAGGCCTTCAACGCCTGGATCATCGACCAGATGAAGGCCCGGTTCGAGCAGAACATGGAGCTGTTGAAGCCGGAGGAGCTGATGAAGGGCTGGGCCGCGTTCGGCGGCCAGGCGCAGGAGCAGTTCCGGCGGTTCATGGAGGCGGCCGCGACTTCGGGCCAGACGCGCAAGTAGCCGCGCCGGCCACGGTCGCCGCGCGAGATGGGCCCGCTGATCTTCGCCCTGGCGACGGCGCCGGGTCGTGCGGCGGTGGCGGTGGTGCGGCTGTCGGGCGACGGCGCCGGGCCGGCGCTGCGCGCCCTGGCCGGGTCGTTGCCGCCGGCCCGAGAGGCGCGGCTTCGGCGGCTTCGGTCGGCGGCCGGCGAGACCCTCGACCGCGCCCTCGTGGTGTGGCTGCCCGGGCCGGCAAGTTTCACTGGCGAGGACGGGGCGGAGCTGCATCTGCATGGGGGCTCCGCGGTGGTCGACGCCGTGGCCGAGGCGCTGCTGGCGCTGGGGGCCAGGCCGGCGGAGCCCGGGGAGTTCACCCGGCGGGCCTTCCAGGCGGGCAAGCTCGACCTGTCGCAGGCCGAGGCGGCGGCCGACCTGGTCGAGGCCGAGACCGACGCGCAGCGCCGGCAGGCGTTGGACCAGCTGGACGGGGCGCTGAGCCGCCGCCACGAGGCCTGGCGCACGTCGATCCTGGACGCCCTGGCCGGGCTCGAGGCGGCGATCGACTTCCCCGACGAGGATTTGCCCGACGACCTGGCCGACCGCGCCCGTCCGCCCCTGATCCGGCTGGAGGCGGAGCTGGCCTCGGCCCTGGCCGACGCCGCTCGGGGCGAGCGCGTGCGCAGCGGCTACCGCATCGCCATCGTCGGCGCGCCGAACGCGGGCAAGTCGAGCCTGTTCAACCGCCTTGTGGGTCGGGACGCGGCCATCGTCACCCCGACGGCGGGGACCACCCGGGACGTGATCGAGGCGCCGCTGCTGCTCGGCGGCTTCAAGGCGCTGCTGGCCGACATGGCCGGCGTGCGCGAGGCGATCGAGGCGATCGAGGCCGAGGGGGTGCGCCGGGCCCGGGCCTGGGCCGACGCCGCCGACCTGCGGCTTTGGCTGGTCGACTCGGCGGCCGGGGTCGGCGCCTGGCGCGAGGCGGCCCCGCTGGTGAGGCGCGGGGACCTGCTGCTTTTGAACAAGTCCGATCTTTCCCGCGGTCGCGACGCCGGCGAGGCGGCCGCCTTTGCGGCGGGCAAAGGGCTGGAAACGTTGAGGATTTCTACAACTGCGGGGGGCTCGGGCGACGAGCTGCGGGCGCGGCTCGCCGAGACGGCAGGCGCCGCCCTGTCGGGCGGGGAGTTTCCGGCGGCGACCCGCGCGCGCCATCGGACGCGACTGGAGGAGGCGCTGCACGAGGTGCGGGGCGCGCTGTCCGAGACGCCCCGCGCGCCCGAGCTGGCGGCCGAGCGCCTGAGGCTGGCCGGGCGGGCCCTGGGGCGAATCAGCGGGCGCATCGACACCGAAGAGGTGCTGGAGGCGATCTTCTCCTCCTTCTGCATCGGCAAGTGACGTTTCACGTGAAACGCCCGGGTGAATCGGCCGCCCGAAGCGTCTATATGGCCGCCATGAGCGCCTGGGACGTCATTGTAATCGGCGGCGGGCACGCCGGCTGCGAGGCCGCGGCGGCGGCTGCGCGGGTCGGCGCGTGCACCCTGTTGCTCACACACCGTCTCGACACCATCGGCGAGATGTCCTGCAATCCTGCCATAGGGGGCCTCGGCAAAGGGCACCTGGTAAGGGAGATCGACGCCCTGGATGGCCTGATGGGCAGGATGGCCGACGCCGCGGGCATTCAATTTCGGCTGCTGAACCGCTCCAAGGGCCCGGCGGTGCGCGGCCCCAGGGCGCAGATCGACCGCCGGCTCTACCGCGAAGCCATGCAGACCGCGCTCTCAGCGCAGGCCGGGCTCGAGATCGTTGCCGACCCGGTTGAGGATCTAGTGGTGAGAGATGGCGTCGTCGCAGGAGCAACCGGAGCCTCGGGCGCCGTCTATCACGCCCCCCGGGTGGTGCTCACAACGGGCACCTTCCTGAAGGGGGTGATCCACCGCGGCGAGCAGCGGATACCCGCCGGCCGGGTCGGCGAGGCGCCCTCGATCGGCCTGGCGGACCGTCTTTACACCCTGGGCCTCCCGATGGGACGCCTGAAGACCGGCACCCCCGCCCGCCTGGACGGACGCACCATCGACTGGGCGGCGGTGGAGATGCAGCCCGGTGACGCGACGCCCACGCCGTTCTCCTTCCTGAGCGGGTCCATCGCCCTTCGGCAGGTCGCCTGCGGGGTCACCGCCACCACCGAAGAGACCCACCGGATCATCGCCGCGCGCCTGGGCGAATCGGCGGTGTACGGGGGCCGTGCGACCGGACGGGGTCCGCGCTACTGCCCGTCGATCGAGGACAAGGTGGTCCGTTTCGCCGATCGCGGCAGCCACCAGATCTTCCTGGAGCCGGAGGGGCTCGACGACGACACCGTCTATCCGAACGGCATCTCGACCTCGGTGTCGGAAGAGACCCAGGACCTGTTCCTGCGGACCATTCCCGGCCTCGGCCAAGTCCGGGTGAAGCGCTACGGCTACGCCATCGAGTACGATTACGTCGATCCACGCGCGCTGTCCGCCAGCCTCGAGACCAAGGCGCTGCCCGGGCTCTACCTTGCCGGCCAGATCAACGGCACCACCGGCTACGAGGAGGCTGCCGCCCAGGGCCTGGTGGCGGGCCTGAACGCCGCGCGGGCGGCCTCGGGCGCGGACCCGGCCGTGTTCGGCCGTGACGAGGCCTATATCGGGGTGATGATCGACGACCTCGTGACCCGCGGGGTGTCGGAGCCCTATCGCATGTTCACCAGCCGGGCCGAATTCCGCCTCACGCTGCGCGCCGACAACGCCGACCTGCGGCTGACCGACCGGGGCGTGGCCCTGGGGTGCGTCGGCTCGGCCCGCGCGGCGATGTTCCACGTGAAACAATCGGCCATCGATGACGCGCGGGCGACGGCGCGGCGCCTCAGCCTGTCGCCCAAGGAGGCGGGCGAACACGGGTTCAAGGTCAATGCCGACGGCCAGCGCCGCGACCTGTTGCAGCTCCTGGCCTATCCCAACATCGGCTTCAACGCCCTGGCCGGCGTCTGGCCGGAGCTCGCGGCCTGGTCGCCGGCCGTGCGCGAACAGATCGAGGTGGAGGCCGCCTACGCCGGCTATCTGGACCGCCAACTGGCCGACGCCGAGGATTTCAGGCGCGAGGAGGCGATGAGCCTGCCCGCCGGGCTCGACTATGCGGCCGTGGGCGGCCTGTCCCACGAGGCGCGCGAGAAACTGTCGGCGGTGCGGCCGTCGACCCTCGGCCAGGCCGCCCGGGTGGAAGGCGTCACCCCGGGCGCCATCGCCGCCCTGCTCGC
>FTHL01000043.1_pt1 | contig 18780 bp, 19 predicted proteins | sample 1640951 | NCBI WGS metagenome assembly FTHL01 (sample SAMEA3914788, study PRJEB12502) | metagenome | biome: forest; material: soil | place: Canada | collected 2011-07-03 | depth 0.1 m
CGAGGAACAGGGCGGCAAGGTCGCCAAGATCGAGTACTGGGGCCTTCGCAACCTCGCCTACCGGATCAAGAAGAACCGCAAGGGCCACTACTCCCTGCTGGCGCTCGACGCCCCCGCCCCGGCGGTGAAGGAGATGGAGCGGCAGCTGTCGCTGAACGAGGACGTGCTCAGGTTCCTCACCGTCAAGGTCGAGGATCTGGACCTGGAGCTCTCCCCGATCCTGGCGCGGCGCGACCGCGAGCGGGAGCGGGAGCGTCCGCGCAACCCGTACGAAGACCTCGAGCTGAGGAGCTAGAGCCATGACCGACGAAACCGTCGCGGCCGCTCCGGCCGCCCCCGCCGCTTCCGGCGCCGCCTCAGGGGGCGGCGGCCGCCGCCCCTTCTTCCGCCGCCGCAAGGTCTGCCCGTTCTCAGGCGCCAACGCCCCGAAGATCGACTACAAGGACGTGAAACTGCTGCAGCGCTACGTCTCCGAGCGCGGCAAGATCGTGCCCTCGCGGATCACCGCGGTCTCCGCGCCCAAGCAGCGCGAGCTGGCCAAGGCGATCAAGCGCGCCCGCTTCCTGGCGCTCCTGCCGCACGTCGTGAAGTGAGGAGCTGAGCGATGAAAGTCATCCTGCTCGAGCGCGTGGAGCGCCTCGGAGGCCTGGGCGAGGTCGTCAACGTGAAGGACGGCTTCGCGCGCAACTTCCTCTTGCCGCGATCCAAGGCCCTGCGCGCCTCGGAGGCCAACCTCAAGGTCTTCGAATCCCAGCGCCACGACATCGAGGCCCGCAACGCCAAGGCGCGTGACGAGGCCGCGGCCTCCTCGAAGAAGATCGATGGCCAGAACTACGTGATCATCCGCCAAGCGGGCGAGAGCGGCCAGCTCTACGGCTCGGTCTCCGGCCGCGACGTGGCCGAGGCGATCGAGGCGGAAGGCGGCCAGGTGGACCGCTCGATGGTGGTGCTCGACCGTCCGATCAAGACGCTCGGCATGCATCCGGTGAAGGTGCGCCTGCACCCGGAAGTGGCGATCACCGTCAACGTCAACGTCGCCCGCTCGCAGGACGAGGCCGAGCGCCAGGCCCGAGGCGAAAACGTGATCACCTCGCAGCTCGACGAGGAGCGCGTGGCGGCCCAGCAGGCTGCCGAGCAGCTGTTCGAGGGCGGCGCCGGCCAGGCGATGGCGGAAGCCCCGGCGGAGGAGGCCTGAGGCCCTCTCCGCGACGGGCTGACGCGGCGGCGCGGAAGCATCCACAGTTCTCGGAACGTTCCTGTTAGTGTTCCCAAGGTGTGATTCGGGACGGGGCGGCCCATGAGCTAAACGAGGGCCATGTCGCTTGCCCCCGCCCTGGACCTGCGTCCCTCCGACCCCGTCCCCGCCCACGCCCCCTCCAACCTGGAAGCCGAGCAGGCCCTGCTTGGGGCCATCCTGTTCGACAACGCCGCCTATGAGCGCATCGGCGACGCGCTGAAGGCTGAGCATTTCTACGAGCCCTTCCACGCCCGCCTGTTCGCGGCGATGGAAGAGCACATCAAGAAGGGGCAGCTGGCCGAGCCCATCGTGTTGATGGAGCGGTTCCGGCGCGACGCGGCGTTCGAGGAGCTGGGCGGGCTACGCTATCTGGCCGACCTCGTGGACCGCGCCCCGCCCGCGGCCAATGCCGCCGACTACGCCCGCGTGATCCACGACCTGGCCCTGAGACGCGAGCTGATCCGCATCGGCGGCGACATCTCCACCGGCGCGGTCGCGGACGCCGAGCATACCGCCCGCGACCAGATCGAGCAGGCCGAGCAGCAGCTCTATTCCCTGGCGGAGACCGGCTCGACCAGCTCTGGCCTCACCGCCCTGGCCGACGCCCTGCGCGGCGCGGTCGAGATGGCGGCGGAGGCCTATTCGCGCGACGGCGGCCTGGCGGGCCTTTCCACCGGCCTGATCGATCTCGACAAGATGCTGGGCGGCCTGCACCCGTCGGACCTGGTGATCCTCGCGGCGCGGCCATCCATGGGCAAGTCGTCCCTGGCCATGAACATCGCGTTCGACGTGGCCCGCAACTACGCCTGGGAGCCACAGGTCGACGGCTCCAAGAAGACCGTCAACGGCGGGGTGGTCGCCTTCTTCTCGCTGGAAATGTCGGCCGAGCAGCTGGCCATGCGCCTGTTGGCCGAGGTGTCGGGCGTGCCTTCCGACAAGGTCCGCCGCGGCGAGATCGACGCCTCGGAGTTCGGCCAGGTGCGCGACGCCGCCCTAGACATCCAGGAAGCGCCGCTGTTCATCGACGACACCGGCGGCCTTTCGCTTGCCCAGCTCGCCGCCCGTTCGCGGCGGCTGAAGCGGACCAGCGGGCTGGACCTGATCGTGGTCGACTACCTGCAGCTGATCACCACCTCCACCAAGGGCAACGACAACCGGGTGCAGGAGGTCAGCGAGATCACCCAGGGGCTGAAGGCCCTGGCCAAGGAGTTGTCGGTGCCGGTGATCGCCCTGTCGCAGCTGTCGCGGCAGGTGGAGAACCGCGAGGACAAGAAGCCGCAGCTTTCGGACCTGCGCGAGTCCGGCTCGATCGAGCAGGACGCGGACGTGGTCATGTTCATCTTCCGCGAGGCCTATTACAAAAGCCGCGGCGAGCCGCGCGAAGGCACCCCCGAGCATCTTGCCTGGCAGGAGGAGATGGACCAGATCCGCCATCTCGCCGAGGTGATTATCGGCAAGCAGCGGCACGGCCCGATCGGCACGGTGAAGCTGCACTTCAACGAGAACCTGACCAAGTTCGGCAACCTCGCCCGAGAGGGCCGGTTCGAGGTCCGGTGACCGACGCGGCCGAGGCCCGGCTCACCGTCGACCTCGACGCCCTGGCGGCGAACCACGCCCGGCTGCGCGCCACGGCCGTTGGAGCCGAGGTGGCGCCGGTGGTCAAGGCGGACGGTTATGGCCTGGGCGCGGGGGAGGTCTCGCGACGGCTGTGGGCCGAAGGGGCCCGGCGGTTCTTCGTGGCCCGCGTCGGCGAAGGCGAGGCGGTGCGCGCTGCCCTGGGCCCCGGCCGGGCGGCGCAGATCCTGGTGCTCGACGGTGCGCCCCCCGGGGCTCTGCCGCGGCTGGACGCGGCTGAGCTGACGCCGGTCCTGAACAGCCTCGAGCAGGCGCGGGCCGCCCGCGCCTTCGCGGGCGGCCGCGGCGCGCGGCTGCAGGCCGCCCTGCACATCGACACCGGCCTGAACCGGCTGGGCGTGCGCCCGGAGGAGGCCGAGGGGTTGCGGGGCGCGCCGGGCCTGGAGCTGGTTCTGGTGATGAGCCACCTCGCCTGCGGCCAGGACGCCGGCCATCCGATGAACCTGACCCAGCTCGAGCGCTTCCGCGAGGCCGCCGCCCTGTTCCCCGACGCGCCGCGCAGCCTGGCCAACTCGGCCGGCGTGTTCCTGGGCGAGGCCTATCACTTCGAGGTGGTGCGCCCGGGCGTCACCCTCTACGGCGGCGGGCCGTTCGAGGCGGAGGACCCGCGGTTCGGCGCGGTGGCCCGCTTCGAGGCTCCGGTGCTGCAGGTGCGCACGGTGCCCGCCGGCGAGAGCGTCGGCTACGACGCGACCTTCACGGCGGCGCGGCCGACGCGGGCGGCCATCGTCGCCGCCGGACACGCGGACGGCGTCCTGAGGTCGGGCTCGGGGCGGCTGAAGGTCTGGCTGGGCGGCGCGAAACGGCCGGTGCTGGGCAGCGTCTCGATGGACCTGGTCGCGGTCGACGCCGGCGACAGCGACATCAAGGCGGGGGACATGGCGGAGATCATCGGGCCGAACGCCTCGGTGGACGCGGCCGCCGCCGCGGCCGGCACTATTTCCTATGAGATCTTGGTGCGGATCAGCCGGCGGGCGCGGCGAAGCTATATGGGAAGCCCAGGCTAGGCGTCAGCCCTTGGCGAGGCCGGCGAGGCGATCGACGCCGACGGCCCCCACCGCACCCTTGAGGTCGGCCATGTCCGCGCCGGAGCCTTCGGCCTGGACCATGAAGCGGCTGGCGACCACCACGCCGTACTTGCCGCTCTTGCTGGCCTTGTCCCAGCTCTCCTCGGTCATGGCGCCATTGACCATGTGCACCTTCTCGTAGCCGTCCGGGGTCTCCTTCTCGGACTGCACGCCGAAGGCGCCGCCGAGGGTGGCCAGGGCCCCCATCGCGGCCATGTCGGTCACGGTCAGGGTGATCCGCGAGTCGCCGCGGGTGTAGACGCCTTCGGCGCTGGAGCCGCCGACGCCCCCGGCCGCCCCGCTCTGGGCGGAAAGCTCGGTGCGGGTGTAGCCGTTGCCGAGCCCCGTCGGCAGGAAGCCCTTGAGCGTGTCGGTGGGCACCGCCTGCACCGCGCCCTGCGGCGCGGGCTGGCCGTTGGCCGCCGCCTGCATCTGGTTGGCCGCGACCTGCATCTGCTGGGTCGCCGCATTGAGCTTGTTCAGGTCGACCCGGGTCCCGCCGACACTGACCACGCCGGCCGGGGCGCCGTTGTTGGCCACCGACATCACGCCCAGGCCCCCGGCGTTCATCGCGACGCCCGCGGTGATCCACGCGATCAGGATCCAGACCACGACCGCCGCCACGACGGTCACGACCGTATAGCCGACCGCCTTCTGCTCTGGCGCCTTCATCAGCCGCGGAAGGCCCAGGAAGAGCAGGTAAAGGCTGTAGATGGAGCAGATGGCGCCCAGCAAAGCCAGGGCCGGAATGAGGCTGAAGACGCCCGCCACCCAGGCGGCGGTGGACGAATAGACAGCGACCTTGAAGGCCTGGATCTGGTTCTTGGTCCCATCGAAGGATGGCGCCAGGGCGTCGATGATCAAGGCCAGGACATAGGTCCCGACGAGCGAAAGTGCGTAGCTGAGGATCGCCCGGAGCAGGGACGCCGCCAGCGGCGGGTGATAGCTGAAAAAGGCCCAGCCGACGCCGAACACGGTCATCCCGATGAGCAGGCAGATCGGCCCGATCGCGGCCAGGATGCAGGCGTAGCCCGTGAACAGCCCCTTGACCGTCGCGGGCTCGACGTCGACCCGCTCCCATTCCAGTTTCGGCTGCAGAAGGATGTTCTTGACCCGGTTGACGAGCCCTTCGCTCACCACCGGCCGCTGGTCCAAGCTGGTCATGCCCCGTTCCCCTTCAGATCCCACTTCAGAGACCGAGGATATGCACTAATCGACCGCGCCGTGAACTCCCCGGTTCCTCGGCCCGCGGAACCGGCCCCGCCGGACGGTGTTGCTCACCTTGGAGCTTCAGGCGAGCCGACCTTGCGGATAGCGACGATCAAGGCCGAGATCAGCCCGCCCAGGCGGCGGCCGCGATGAGGGTGCGCGTCTGGATCGCCGGCTCCGAAGGGCCTTCCCATGATTTCGAGCTGCTGTCGCCGCCGCGCGTCGGCGAGCGCATCGCCATCGCCGTGGGCGGCGAGATACAGGAAGGAATCGCGACCACGGTCGCCTGGCAGCTGCAGGCGATCGAGCCGGTGGGCGGCGACATCCAGCTGCAGGGCGACGCCGCCGGGTCGGTGACGCTGGTGCACGTGATCTGCAGCCCGCGGGCGGAGGTGGTGCGCATGGCCTTCGCCGAGGCCGAGGCGGAGCCGAACGCGGTCGCCTGAACGCGCCCGACCACCGGCCGCCGCGCGAATCACCCAGGCTTCGGGCAAGATCGCGCCTTGCGGAGCGGAGGCCCAAGGCGTGGCCCGGGACGGCGCGGTCTATGTCTGCCAGGCCTGCGGGGCGGTCCACACCAAGTGGGCCGGCCAGTGCACGGCGTGCGCCGCCTGGAACACCCTGGTGGAGGAGGTCTCGTCGGCCCCGCCCGGCGCCCTTGCGCCCACGCGCCCGACCAAGACCCGCGGCCTCGCCTTCGAGGGGCTGCGGACCCAGACCCCCTCCCCGCCCCGGCTGGCCACCGGGCTCGAGGAGTTCGATCGCGTCTGCGGCGGCGGCCTGGTTCCCGGATCGGCGATCCTGCTGGCCGGCGATCCGGGCGTCGGCAAGTCCACCCTGTTGCTGCAGGTCTGCGCCGCGGCGGCGGCGCGCGGGGCCTCGGCCGGCTATGTCTCGGGCGAGGAGGCGGTGGAGCAGATCCGCGCCCGCGCCCAGCGCATGGGCGTGGGGGACCAGCCGGTGAAGCTCGCCGCCGAGACGTCCCTGCGCGATATCGTCGACGGGCTGAAGCGCGAGCGGTTCGACCTTGCGGTGATCGACTCCATCCAGACGCTCTGGAGCGACGCCCACGAGGCCGGAGCCGGCTCGGTGACCCAGGTGCGGGCCGCCACCGGCGAGCTGGTGCGGCTGGCCAAGCGCCAGGGCACCGCCATTGTGCTGGTGGGCCACGTCACCAAGGAAGGCCAGATCGCCGGCCCCCGGGTGGTCGAGCACATGGTCGACGCCGTGTTCGCCTTCGAAGGCGAACGCGGCTACCCGTTCCGCATCCTGCGCGCGGCCAAGAACCGCTTCGGCGCCACCGACGAGATCGGGGTGTTCGAGATGTCGGACTCCGGCCTTCGGGAGGTGAAGAACCCCTCCGCCCTGTTCCTGAACGAAGGCGGCGAGCGCGCCGCGGGCGCCGCAGTGTTCGCCGGCATCGAGGGCTCGCGGCCCGTGCTGGTGGAGTTCCAGGCGCTGGTGGCGCCCTCCGCCTACGGCACCCCCCGCCGCGCGGTGGTGGGCTGGGATTCGGGGCGGCTGGCGATGGTGCTGGCGGTGCTGGAAGCCCGTTGCGGCCTTGGATTCGGTGATCGCGATGTCTACCTGAACGTGGCGGGAGGCCTGCGGATCAGCGAGCCTGCCGCCGACCTCGCGGCCGCCGCGGCGCTCGCCTCTTCGGCATTGGACACCCCCCTGCCCCAGGATTGCGTCGTATTCGGAGAGATCAGCCTGTCCGGCGACGTGCGCCCGGTGGGCCGGATTGAGGCGCGCATGAAGGAAGCCGCCAAACTGGGCTTCGCCCGCGCCCTGGCCGCGCCATCGGCCGCGGAAGGGGCGCCGGTGGCCGTCGTCGGGGTCGCGCGGCTGGCTGAAGCTGTGCGGCGGATCGGTGATGCGCTATGGGACTGATCCGAGCCGAGGCGCCCCGTTGACCCTCTACGACGTCATCGCCCTTCTGATCCTCCTGGCGTCCGGAGCGGTCGGCTTCATTCGCGGCGGGACGCGTGAGGTGATCACCGTCGTCGCCTTCGTCCTGGCCGTGGCGGTCTCGGTGCTGGCGCTCAGGATCACCGGACCGATCGCCCGACATGCGGTGCATCCCAGCTACCTGGCGACGGCGGTGGCCATCCTGGTGGTGTTCGTCCTGGCCTATCTGGTCCTGCGCTTCCTGGGCTCGCGGCTGACGCGGCGGGTGGAGGCCACCGAACGGCTCGGCCTGCTCGACCGCGGAGTCGGCGTGGGTTTCGGCCTGATCCGGGCGCTGGTGGCGCTGGGCGTGTTCTTCCTGGTGTTCAACGCGGCCACGCCGGCCGAGCGGATGCCGCACTGGATCAAGGGCGCGGCGCTTTACCCTCTCTCCGCCGCATCAGGTCATATGTTAATGGCGCTGGCGCCAAAGGGCTCGGCGGTGGCGAACAAGGTCGGCCCCGTGCTCGAAGACGCCGTGCGCGACCAGACACCGGCCAGCCAGGGCCAGGGCTACGACGAGACCTCGCGGCAGCGCGTGGACGATCTGGTGGAGAAGACGCGATGAGCGGAACGTCCGATCCGGAACAGCACGCCCGGGACGTCCATGACTGGGAGACCGACGTCGACGACAAGCCGCGCCTGGAGTGCGGCGTGTTCGGCATCTTCGACACCGAAAACGCCAGCAGCCTGACGGCGCTCGGCCTGCACGCCCTGCAGCACCGCGGCCAGGAGGCCTGCGGCATCGCCAGCTACGACGGCCAGAGGTTCCACAACGAACGGCACACCGGGCTGGTCGGCGAGGCCTTCGGCGGGGAGCTGGACGTGCGCCTGCCCGGCCGCACCGCCATCGGCCACACCCGCTATTCCACCTCCGGCGGCAGCTTCATCCGCAACGTGCAGCCGATGTTCGCGGACCTGGAATCGGGCGGCATCGCCCTCGCCCACAACGGCAACCTGACCAACTTCAAGTACCTGCGCGACCGGCTGGTCGGCGAAGGGGCGATCTTCCAGTCGACTTCGGATTCCGAGGTGATCCTGCATCTCATCGCCCGCTCGCGGAAGGGCAAGATTGTCGACAAGTTCATCGACGCCCTGAAGGAGATCGAGGGCGGATACGCCCTGGTGGCGGTGACCAACAAGAAGCTGATCGGCGTGCGCGACCCGCTCGGGATCCGGCCCCTGGTGCTGGGCGAGCTGGAGGGCCGGCCGGTGCTGGTCTCGGAGACCTGCGCGCTGGACATCATCGGCGCCCGCTTCGTGCGCGACATCGAGCACGGCGAGATGGTGGTGATCTCGGCGGAAGGCATGCAGTCGCTGAAACCCTTCCCGGCCAAGCGCGCGCGGCCGTGCGTGTTCGAATATGTCTACTTCGCCCGCCCGGACAGCGTGGTGAACGGCAAGTCGGTCTACGAGGTCCGCAAGCGCATGGGCCGGCGGCTGGCCGAAGAGAGCAGCGTGCCGGCCGACGTGGTCGTGCCGGTGCCCGACTCCGGCGTCCCCGCCGCCCTCGGCTTCGCCCAGGAGGCCTGCCTGCCGTTCGAGATGGGGATCATCCGCAACCACTATGTGGGCCGGACTTTCATCCAGCCGACCCAGGGCGCGCGAGAGCACGGCGTTCGGCTCAAGCTCAGCCCAAACCGCTCGGTGCTGGCGGGCAAGCGGGTGATGCTGATCGACGACTCGATCGTGCGCGGCACCAATTCGGTGCGGGTCGTGCGCATGGTCCGCGAGGCTGGGGCCAAGGAGGTGCACCTGCGCTCCGCATCCCCGCCGATCCGTTTCCCGGACTTCTACGGCATCGACATGCCGCAGCGCGACAAGCTGCTCGCGGCCAACAAATCGCTGGAAGAGATGGCCGCGTTCCTGGAAGTCGACAGCCTGGGCTTCCTTTCGGTGGACGGGCTCTACTGGGCGATGAACGCGGGTCATCGTGACCCGGCCGCGCCCCAGTACACCGACCACTACTTCACCGGCGACTACCCGACCCGGCTGCTCGATCGTGAGCTCGCCGAAGGCCGCAACGACATGGTCGAGCGGCAGCTGTCCTTGCTCGTCAGCGCCTAGAGGCGGGCGCTAGAAGGGCAGCCGGCCCATCAGCGCCAGGATGATCACGATGATCAGCACCACGCCCAGAAGCCCGCTGGGCGCGTAGCCCCAGCTGCGGCTGTAGCCCCACGTCGGCAAGGCGCCGGCGAGCAGCAGGATCAGCACGATCAACAGCACGATACTCAACATGGCGGTTCTCCCAGTCCGCCGCGACAACGGCCGCGCCCAAGCCGAGGTTCCGCAAACAAAGGCCGTCGCGCCGCCGATCAAATCCGCCGATGCCAGGAACGCGCTCCGCGTGCGGCCGTTGGTGTCCCGTTCCCTTTCGGACGACGGGAGATGAGACATGCAAGATCGCGATGACAACCGGCAGACTTCAGGGCGCAATTACGGCCAGGGCTGGCGCGACGACGATCGCGGCCAGGGCCGCTCGGCGCAACGGAACGAGGACCGCTCGTTCGGCGAGCCGCCCTATGGCGACCAGGGCAGCTATGGCCGCCAGGGCCAGCGCGGCGGCCAAGCCAACGCTTCACAATGGAATGGCCCGGGCGCCCAGCCCGACCGCTATGTCGGTGACTCCGGCGGCGCCTACGACGCCGACTATGGCCATGACGGTCCCGACCAGCGCGGACGCGGCGGCGGCAGCTACGGCCAGCGCGACCAATCCGGCTCGGCCCAGCGCTCCACCGCCCGGCAGGACGCCCAGCCCGACAACCTCTACGGCGGCGGCCGCGGCGGCTACAGCGGCTATGGGTCCTCGGGCCAGGGCCAGTACGGCTCCAGCGGCTATCCCCAAGGCGGACGGGGCCAAGGCGACAGCAAGGGCGGCTATGGGCAGTACCGGTCAGGCGAGGCCGGTTACGGCCAGGGCGACCTCAGCGCCGGGCGCGGCCGCGAGGGCGTCTACGGCGAGGGCGCCGGCCGCTTCGGCCAGCCGCAAGGCCCCGGCCAGGGCGCCTCGCGGCCCATCCAGGCCTATGGCGGCGGCGACCGTTCGGACACCTACGCCGCCGATTTCGACCCGCACTACCTCGACTGGCGCAAGAACCAGGAGGCCAGCTACGACCGCGACTACAACCATTGGCGCGAACGCCAGCTGAAGTCCCATGACGAGGAATACCGTGCTTGGCGCGACCAACGCCGCTCCAAGTTCCACGAGGACTTCAACAGCTGGCGCTCCTCAAGGAGCGGCGATCCGATCACCGGGGCCCAATCGACCCCCTCGACCACCGGAACCAGCACCACCCTGGGCTCGTCCGGCGGCGAGGCCGCCTCGGGCTTCGCCACTCACCAGGTCAGCGGCGCGACCAACGCCGACCTCTCCGGCGGCGGCGACTCCGGACCGGCGGCGGGGCTCGGCGGTGCCGCGGCGACCAACGGGTCGGCCGGTTCGGGCCGCTCGAGCGGCGTCCATGCCTCCGGGGTCACCGGCACGTCGCCCGCGGCCGAGACCGGCTCGGGCCACGGCCCGGCCGACCAGGCCAATCCGCTGATCAAGGACATCGCCGACGGCGGAGACGGCCATTCAGACAAGTCCCGGACCGAAGGCTCGGACGACCGCTGACCCGCGGGACCCCGGCCCGACCCCAGGCGCCCGGCGGAGCTCTTCCGCCGGGCGTTTTGGCATGGGCGCGCCTATGATCGGCGCGCGGCCGACTCACGACGGCCTCGCCTGAAGGAAACCCCATGCACGCCTTGTTCGCCGCGGTGCAGTTCCGCTGGCGCCTGATCCTCGCGATCGTCGGCGGGGTCGCCGCCGCCCTGACATTCCGCTTCGACGACCACGTGCCTCAGGCCGCGCCGCTGGTGGGATGGGTCGTGGGGGCCGCGATTTTCGTCGTAACCACCGTCTGGATGTTCCTGACCACGAACGAGGCGGCGTTGCGGCGACATGCGGCGCGGGAGGACGAGAACCGCGGCATCCTGACCTCTATGGTGTTGACGGCGGTGGGGGCGAGCTTGGCGGTCGCCATCTTCGCCCTTCGCGAAGGCAAGGCCCTGAGCGCCCACCCCAACGCCCAGGGCGAGTTCTGGCTGCTGGGGCTGGCAGGCTCGACGCTGGTGCTGAGCTGGCTGATCGCCCAGTGCCTGTTCGTGCTGCACTACGCCCACCGCTATTTCGGCGACTCCGACCAGGATGGCGTGATCAACGGCGGGATCGATTTTCCGGGCGATCCGCCCAAGAGCTATCGCGACTTCATCTATGTGGCGATCTGCGTCGGGGCCACGTGCCAGGTGTCGGACTTCGACATCACCACCAGCCGGTTCCGCGGGCTGGTGACCGCCCACGCCCTATTCGCCTTCGCCTTCAACACCATGGTGCTGGCGCTGGGGATCAACATCCTGGCCGGCCTGCTCGGCCAGTAGCCTCAGCCGCCGCCGCCCGCCAGGGGCCGCCAGCTGCGCGGCTCCGCCGGCGCGGAGACGAGCGCGGTGGTGATGGCGCCGATCAGCCGCGAGGCGACGATCGGCTTGGAGACCACGTCGGACACGCCGCAGGCCCGGTAACGGGCGACGTCCGCGGACTCCGCGGCCGTGGTCACCGCCACGATCGGCGTATCGCAGATCGGCGCGGCGAGCCGGCGGATGGCGATGGCCGCCTCGAGCCCGTCCATCCCGGGCATGTGGATGTCCATCAGCACCAGGTCGAAGGTCCCGCGCCGGACCAGCTCCAGCGCTTCGGCGCCGTCGCTCGCATACTCACAGCTGAGGCCAAGAAGATCGCAGAACATGCCGCAGATCTTGCGGTTCGCCTCATTGTCGTCGGCGACGAGCACCCGCCCGTCGAGACGTTGCTCGGCCTCGCCGGTCGCGGCTTGGATTGGTCCCAGTCGATCCATCATTGCCCTGCCTGGTTTGCACGACAACGCCCCGATGCTCCGATTACGACTCAGAGTTGAAGGGGGGCTTACGAAGCATGGTTAGCGAATGGCGCGGTCGCCGAAGCCCCTAGCGGTCGATCCGGGTCGAAAGAATCACTGAGGAGGTGGTCCGCTCCACGCCTTCCAGCATGCCGATGGAATCGATCAGATCGTCCATCTGGCCGATGGTCGGGGTCGCCGCCTCGGCGATCAGGTCGGACGGGCCGCTCACCGAGTGCAGGGCCCGGACGGCGGGCATGCGGCGGATGGCGCTCTCCACGGCGGCGGACTGCTTGGGTGCAGCGGTGATCATCACCAGGGCGCGGATGGTCCCCGTCTCGTGCGCGTCTGAGGTGCGCACCGTATAGCCGGTGATGACCTTCTGCCGCTCCAGGCGGGCGATGCGGCTCTGCACGGTGGTCCGCGAGACCCCGAGGGCGCGGGCCAGCGCTGCGGTCGGGGCGCGGGCGTTCTCGCGCAAGAGCGACAGCAGCGCGTGGTCCTGCTCGTCCATCCGCCGAACCTAGCACGCATTCTGCCGAAATCACTTCGTCGAATCGGCGGGAGGCAGCTGGAATCCGACCACGAAGGGGACCAGGCTTTCGAGTCGGAACCAACGGGAGCTGGCGATGCGCGACGTTGTGGTGATCGGCGCGGGCAAGATCGGCGCGGTGATCAGCGACTTTCTGGCCCGCTCCGGCGACTACCGCGTGACGGTGATCGACGGCTCGGCGCAGGCGCTGGAGAAGCTTGAGACCTCGGTTCCCCTGAAGGTCCGCCAGCTCGACGTCTCCGATACGGACGCCCTGGTTCCGGCGCTGTCGGGCGCCTTCGCCATGGTGAGCGCGGCGCCTTTTTGGCTGGTCACCCGCATGGCCGAGGCGGCCAAGGCGGCGGGGGCGCACTACCTGGACATCACCGAAGACGTGGCGGCCACCCGACAGGTGCAGGCCCTGGCTGAAGGGGCGCGCACTGCCTTCGTGCCGCAGTGCGGCCTGGCGCCGGGCTTCATCGGCATGGTCGCGGCGCACCTCTGCAAGCGCTTCGACGACCTGCACGAGATCCGCATGCGGGTGGGCGCCCTTCCCCGCTATCCGTCCAACGCGCTGAGCTACAACCTCACCTGGTCCACCGACGGACTGATCAACGAGTACAGCGAGCCGTGTGACGCCATCGTCAACGGGGAACGGCGCTGGGCCCCGCCGATGGAGGAGCTGGAGGAGTTCTCGCTCGACGGGGTGGCCTATGAGGCCTTCAACACCTCCGGCGGCCTCGGAAGCCTCTGCGAGCTGATGCAGGGGCGCGTCCGGACGCTGAACTACAAGACCATCCGCTACCCGGGCCACGCCCACATCATGAAGGCGCTGCTGAAGGACCTGCGCCTTCGCGAACGGCGCGAAGTTCTGAAGGACATTCTCGAGAACGCCCTGCCCGCCACCTTGCAGGACGTGGTGATCGCCCTGGTCTCGGCGTCGGGCCTGAAGGCTGGCCGGCTGATGCAGGAGACCTATGTCCGAAAGGTCTACAGCCAGGAGATCGGCGGAGTTGTGCGCAGCGCCATCCAGGTGACGACGGCCGCCGGCGTCTGCGGGGTGCTCGACCTTCTGGCCGAGGGCCTGGCGCCCCAATCGGGCTTCGTGCGTCAGGAAGAGATCCCGCTCGAGCGCTTCCTCGCCAACCGTTTCGGCCGGCTCTATGGAGGGGCGGACGCGGCGCCCGCGGCGGGAGCGCCCGAGAGTCGCCGCCCTATGGCGGCGATGGCCGGAGCATGAGCGAGGCCGCGGTCCGCAACCGCCCCGGGGCAGCCCTCGAACCGGTGGGCTCGCAGGCCCGCGTGCTGCTGGAAGGCCTCGGCGTCGACTGCGCGCTTCTGGACGGCGGACCGATGGCCGCAAGCTCGCCAATCACGGGCGAAACGATCGCCCGCCTGGCGCCCGCCTTGGCCGCCGATGCGGAGGCCGCGATCGAGCGCGCGCACGCCGCTTTCCTCGCCTGGCGCAAGGTCCCGCCTCCGCGGCGCGGCGAGCTTGTCCGGCTGTTCGGCGAAGAGCTGCGCGCGGCCAAGCCGGATCTCGGCCGGCTGGTGACGCTCGAGGCCGGCAAGATCACCTCCGAAGGGCTCGGCGAAGTCCAGGAGATGATCGACATCTGCGACTTCGCCGTCGGGCTGTCGCGCCAGCTCTACGGCTTGGCCATCGCCTCCGAGCGGCCCGAGCACCGCATGATGGAGACCTGGCATCCGATCGGCGTGGTGGGGGTGATCTCCGCCTTCAACTTTCCGGTGGCGGTGTGGGCGTGGAACGCGGCCCTGGCGCTGGTCTGTGGCGACGCAGTGGCGTGGAAGCCATCCGAGAAGACGCCGTTGACCGCCCTCGCGGTGCAGGCCCTGTTCGAGCGGGCCGCCGCCCGCCTGCCGGAGGCGCCGAAGGGGCTCAGCACCCTGCTGATCGGCAGCCGCGAGGTCGGCGAAGCGCTGGTCGACCATCCCCTCGTCCCCCTGGTGTCGGCCACCGGCTCCACGGCCATGGGCCGTGCGGTGGCGCCGAGACTGGCCTGCCGGTTCGCCCGCGGGCTGCTGGAGCTTGGCGGCAACAATGCGGCCATCGTCTGCCCCTCGGCGGACCTCGACCTCGCCCTGCGCGCGGTGGCCTTCTCGGCCATGGGCACGGCGGGACAGCGCTGCACCACCCTGCGCCGGCTGTTCGTTCACGAGACGGTGTACGACCCGTTCGTCGCATCGCTGAAGGCGGCCTACGCCTCGGTGCGCGTGGGCGATCCGCGCGAGCCGGACACTCTGGTGGGGCCGCTGATCGATCTCGCGGCCGCGCAGGCCATGCGGCGGGCGTTGGAGGAGGCTGCGGCGGCGGGCGGGGTTGTGACCGGGGGCGAGGTGCTGACTCTCGGCGGCGAGGCCGCGGCCTATGCGCGCCCCGCCCTGGTGGAGATGCCCCGCCAGGCTGAAATCGTGCGGCGCGAGACCTTCGCGCCGATCCTCTACGTGATGCGCTATCGCGAGCTGGACGAGGCGATTGCGCTGCAAAACGACGTCCCGCAGGGGCTGTCCTCGTCGATCTTCACCAACGACCTGCGCGAGGCGGAGCGATTCACCTCGGCCGAGGGATCGGACTGCGGCATCGCCAATGTGAACATCGGCCCCTCCGGGGCTGAGATCGGCGGCGCGTTCGGCGGCGAGAAGGAGACGGGCGGCGGCCGAGAATCCGGCTCGGACAGCTGGAAAGCCTACATGCGCAGGGCCACCAACACCATCAACCACGGCCGGTCGCTGCCGCTCGCCCAGGGCGTCCGGTTCGAGGTCAAGACAGCGCCGTAGCCGCCGCCGGAGCCTCTTGCCGGGCCAGCGTTGACATGGTCAATGCAACGCTTGCTCAGCGGAGGACGGCATGAAGTTCGGCGTATTCGACCACGTGGACGACTCGGGGCTGCCGCAACATGAGCATTACGAGACACGACTGAAGCTGGTCGAGGCGATGGACCGGCTAGGCTTCGATTCCTACCACACCGCCGAACACCACGGCACCACCCTCGGCCTTGCGCCCTCCCCCAGCGTCTATCTGTCGGCGGTCGCCCAGCGGACGCGGCGGCTGAGGTTCGGACCGCTGGTCTATCTGCCGGCCCTCTACCACCCGATGCGGCTCGCCGAAGAGATCTGCATGCTCGACCAGATGAGCCGCGGGCGCCTGCAGCTCGGCCTCGGCCGCGGGGCCGTGTGGATCGAGCAGAAGGTCTATGACATCGAGCCCGACAGCGTGCCCGGCCGCTATCAGGAGGCGGTGGAGATCATCCTGCAGGCCCTGTCCTGTGACACCGTGGACTTCAAGGGCAAGCACTACACGGTGGACGGCTTCCCGATGGTGCTGAAGCCCTATCAGACGCCGCGGCCGCCGATCTGGTACGGCCTGTCGAGCCCGGAGTCGGCGGTCTGGTGTGCGGAGAACGCGGTCAATGTGGTGTCGATGATGGGCTCGGCCGTCGCGCGCCGGCCGTTCGACCGGTACCGCCAGGAATGGGACGGCCTGGGCAACACCCCCGCGGAGCTTCCGGTGATGGGCCTCGCCCGCCACGTGGTGGTGGCCGACACCGACGACGCAGCGCTGCGCGTCGCCCGGCCCGCCTATCTGAAGTGGCGCAACTCCTTCTCCTGGCTCTGGGACCTGAAGGGCGTGCCCTTCCCCTTCCCCTATCCGGAGACTTTCGACGCCCACATGGCCGCCGGCTTGAGCGTGGCGGGCTCGCCGCGGACGGTGCGGGAGTTCTTGTCGCAGGACACTGCCGCCGCCGGGGCCAACGGCGTCATCTGCCAGATGGTGTTTGGATCCATCGCCTACGACGACGCGCTCAACTCACTGGAGCTGTTCGCGAAGGACGTCATGCCGGCGATGCGGAAGGAACCAGCCTAGAGCAAGCGGCCGGCGCGCCCCTGAGGACGCGCCGGCGCCCGGCTTACCAGGTGTGCTTGGCCATGTTGATGGTGGTGGCCTGGGTGAATTCCTCCAGGCCTTCCTGACCGTATTCCACGCCGATGCCCGACTGCTTGGCGCCGCCGAACGGCACATCGTTGGGCAGGTCGAGGTGCTTGTTCACCCACACCGTGCCGGACAGGATCTGCGAGGCGACGTCGTAGCCGCGCTGCAGATCCTTGGCCCAGACGGTGCCGCCAAGGCCGTATTCGCTGTCGTTGGCCTTGGCGATGGCCTCTTCCAGGTTGGTGTAGCTCATCACCGGAAGCACCGGGCCGAACTGCTCTTCCTGGACCAGGCGGGAGTCGTTGGAGATGTCGCGGACGATGGTCGGGGCGATGAAGTAGCCCGGCCGGTCCAGCGCCTCGCCGCCGGCGATGACCTTGCCGTCGCGGCGGGCGTCCTCGAGGTAGCCCTTCACCTTCTCGAACTGGGCCTTGTTCTGCAGCGGTCCCAGCTGGGTGCCCTGCTCGAAGCCATCGCCGACCACCGCGTCCTTGGCCAGCTTGGCCAGCTCGTCGCAGAGCTCGTCGTAGATCTTCTCAGGCGCGTAGACACGCTTGATGGCTAGGCAGACTTGGCCGGAGTTCATGGTCGCGCCGCCGAAGATGTGAGGCGCCACCTCCTTGGGATCGACGTCGTCCAGGATGATGGCCGCATCGTTGCCGCCGAGCTCCAGGGTCAGCCGCTTGAGGTGCGAGGCGGCGGCCTGCATCACCTTCTTGCCGGTGGCGGTGGACCCGGTGAAGGCCACCTTGGCGACGTCCGGATGGCTGGAGAGCGCGCCGCCCAGGTCGTTCTTGTCGGCAATGACATTGAGCACGCCCGGGGGCAGGATTTCGGCGCAGATCTCGCCGAAGAGCAGCGTGGTCAGAGGCGTCGTCGGCGCCGGCTTACAGACCATGGTGTTGCCGGCCAAAAGCCCCGGCCCGACCTTGATGGCCAGCAGGATCAGCGGGAAATTCCAGGGGGTGATGGCCGCGACCACGCCCAGCGGCGAATGCTGCAGCACGATCTTGGTCTCGTCGTCGTCCTTCAGCACCTTGTCGGGCAGGTCGAGGGAGGCGAAGTAGCGCAGGCTGCCGGCGGTCCCGCCGACCTCCCACATGGCCATCGGCAGCGGCTTGCCCTGCTCGGAAGTGAGCAGGCGGGCGAATTCCTCGGTGCGGGCTTCCAGCGCGTCCGCCAGCTTGACGATCAGCTCGCCGCGCTCGCGGATCGGCCGCTTGGACCACGCCGGGAAGGCGGCCTTGGCGGCGGCCACGGCCTCGTTGAGCTGGTCGAGGCTGGCGACCGGGCAAGCGGCGACAACCTCTTCGGTGGACGGGTTCAGCACATCGAGGGTCGAAGCGCCTGGCGTCAGACGACCGTTGATGAGCAATTTGAAGTCTCTCATGGCGTTTCCTGCGGCTTGAGATGAATTGGGCGGCCCGGATCGGCTTGAACGGCCCCGGACGGGGTCAACCTAACGGAATTCCGGCGTCTTGTCCCGACTCCTGATTCGCGGCGCGGCCATTGCAACTTGCCGCGCCCTGGCTAGCTTGCGCGCCGTCGATGTCAGGGGATTCCATGCGCACGTTGATCAGCACTGGGGCCGCGGTGGCCCTCGCCGTCCTTCTCGCCGGCTGCGGCAAGAAGGAGGAGCCGGTGATGCCCCAGGCCAGCTCGGCGCCGGAGGCCGCGCCCGCCGCGACGGGTCCCACGCCCGCCCAGCAGAAGCTGCTGGCCGCCCTGCCCGCGCCCTACAACGCCGCCGACCTCGCCAACGGCGAGTCTAAGTTCGCCCAGTGCCGCTCGTGCCACACCATCACCAAGGGCGGTCCGAACCTGACCGGTCCCAACCTCTATGGCGTGTTCGGGACCAAGGCGGCGCAGGTCCCCGGCTTCAGCTTTTCCGACGCGATGAAGGCGTCGGGCATGAGCTGGGACGCGCCGACCCTCGAACGCTGGATCACCGATCCGCGCAAGGTGCTGCCGGACACCAAGATGACGTTCCTCGGTGTCAAGGACCCCAAGGACCGCCAGGACATCGTCGCCTACGTCGCCGTCCAGCGTGACTCCTAGGGTTTCAGGAGTCGTATCCCGGAGACTGGCGGTCCAGTCGACGCAGGAGGCCCGGCCAGGGCAGCGCCGACATCCCGGCGAGCCCGCCCGCCACCACCTTGGCCACTTCCGCGCGCGATCCTTCGGAAGCCATCAGCACGCGTTCGCGGCCGGCCGCCAGGGCGAGCACCTGCATCCGGCAGGCGCGCTCCAGATGCCATAGGCCGACCCAGGCTTCGGCGGCCGTCGCA